>Ga0129314_1000438_pt1 | contig 44355 bp, 58 predicted proteins | sample O1111metagenome_FD_94431 | JGI IMG/M metagenome (GOLD analysis project Ga0129314, IMG submission 94431) | Orangutan individual fecal microbial communities from fecal samples from Wisconsin, USA - O1111 metagenome | ecosystem: Host-associated > Mammals > Digestive system > Large intestine > Fecal... | reverse complement strand
GTAGCAACAAGGGGAACGAAGCCACCACCACACCGCCGTGGACACGGCGGAATGATTATTGGCTATTCTACTATTACCGGCCTTGTAGTAATCATATTGTGCCTGCGAATTTTGTTCATACTGGTTTGCACCAGAACGGGTTCCAAACACTTCAAATTCAGCCAGCAAGAACAGGTAATCGGTGGTAGCTGTGACATTACCGGAACTGTTGCTGGAATTGCCCGTGTTGTCGGTGTACTTGGTTACGGGTTGCATCACAGCACGAAGGTCAGACGGAAGCGCCGCCATCAAGCTGTTTGCCAAGGGGTTTGTGGGGGTGTTGGTGTTGCCCAAAACGGTTTTCCGCATATAAGAACCGTTCCAACCACCGCTGTTGGTGTTGCTGGTGTTCATCCTGAAACCCGCCGAACTGCCATAATTATTATACTGACTGTCACACAGGGCAACCGGCGTGGTGCCGATCTTTCCAATCTGGAAATGAATCTTGTTCGCACCTTCCTTGGCGGAATTGTGATTGAAGCCCAAAATGAAGGCGTTCACGGTCAAGTTGCTGAAGGTATAGCCAACCACAGCGCCGTTCAGAATGATAGACTTCACATCACCAACGGCCCAATAGTTGGCCCCCAAACCTGCGGAACTGACTTCCCGGATGGTTGCCCAACTGTTATCGTTCAGAACCTTGGTGGGCAATGTCACTTCAACGGAACAGGTCTTATTGGCCGGGGCCGTGTGGTTGGTGCCAGCGGCCACTCTGACGGTGATTGTAGCGTTTCCTTTGGCCTTGGCGGTAACAGTTACCACCGAACCGGAAACACTCACAGAAGCCACCGTGGGGGCGCTGGAAGTGGCCGTAATCTTACCATCACCCGCCCTTGTCACGGTGATGGTGTCCGTGGTTTTTGCGGCGGTCAGTTTGATGGAAGTCTTATTCAAAGACAAACTACCAGCGGCCTTGGCAATGCTCCAAGCAACCGTCTTGGCCCCGGTGCTTCCATCAGCCCACTTGTAGTTCGTTTTCGGCGTGAAGGTGGCATTGTAGGAACCGGCGTTCGTGCCGCTGGTAGTTCCTCCAAGCGTCATTTTCCCGCTGTCATAGTTGTTCCAAGTGGGGCTTTGGGCCGAACCGGTATAAGTAAGGCTGTTGCTCTGCGTGGGGATCGTCATTGTGGCGGCGTTGATCGTCCAAGTCACTTCCTTGGCGGTCTGCGTACCGTCTGCCCATTTATACTGCCCCTTGGGTGTGAAAGTGGCCGTGTAGGTTCCCGCATTGGTGCCGGTAGTCACGCCGCCCAAGGTCAGCGCATCGGGGTTATAAGCGTTCCAAGAAGGGCTTTGGGCCTGTCCGTTATAGGTCAGGGTGCCATTCTGCGAAGGAAGAACATTGATGGTATAGACGATACCGGACACAGCATCCAAGGCCGCATTTGCGGCATCCTGTGCGTTCTGTGCGGCTTCCACACAGGTTCCGATCTGGTTCAACAGATACGGGTGGGCGGTCTGATCAAGGTTGTGTTCGCTCACCTTGTTTTGGGCCGTACCTTTGGGATCATAGTTCATGTTGGGAAGCTGTTCGGCGGGAACCTTACCATCCACCAGATCAGCCTTCCCGGATTGACCTTTCTGAAGGGCTTCAACGGCATCCGCATTGGCCTTCATTTGGGTATCAATCTTATCCATGTTTTCATTCTGAACCCCTACATCATAAAATTCAGATTCAAGGGGTTTAGTCAGCTTGTAGTTGGTTGTTTTATTCGCCATTCTTCAAAACCTCGTTTCTCAACTGATTATGGGTATAGGCGGCAAGCTGGGCATGGGTGAACCGCCCAAGTTCCGCATGGGTGTTATAAAGCTGAAGCAAGGTCACAACCATGTTTTGGGGAACAACCCGGTTCAGCAAAGATTCAACATCATTGAAGTTGTTCTTTGCGGCCAACCCGATTTTCACAAGAAGCTGATAGGTGCCTTCTTCCACATCAGCGGAATAGTTTCCCTTCCCGCACAGCGTTTCAAGGATATTCCGAAGCTGGGGCAAGGTGTACGGAAGTTCTTCATTGATCCGGGTCAGAATACGGAACCGGCGATCTTCAAGACTGTCCGTGCCTTTGGGGGTGATCCCCAAAATCTTTTCCCACCGGGAAAGGCCCATGTTTCCAGCGGTGGGAATGAACTGATTATCAAGAAGATCATCCGTGGTATTCCACGCCTTTTCAATTTCCGGCTGTTCGCTCCCCATGATCCCCTGAAACTCCGCATAATCACGAATGACATAGGGAAGATAATCAATCAGTTTGCGTTCCATGCTCCCGGCCCCCTTATCCGTTGATCACGATGGTTCCCGGCTCAATGGTTCCCAAAACCGGGATGTGGTCAAGGGTCAGGGTACAGTTCGCCGCTTCACCGTTGATCTTGGTGTTGGCAATATCCAGAATACCGGTGATCCCCAACAGGCGGCTTTCCACCTGACTGATACGAACCACAAGGGCTTCATTCTGGTCTGCCCAACTTTGGGCCAGTTCCAAGAAGTAACCGTTGATTGCTTCCGTGACATAGGCGGAAACATCATCCCAACTCCATTCCCGCTGATAGTACAGATCGAAGGAAAGGTTGATGGTATCTTCACCCACGCCTTCAACCCTCACCACATGGCCGATGGGGGCAATGCCCACGCCTTCACCGGCGTTCTGAAGGGGGTCAACTGCGGTCTGCACCTGATCCACAAGGGCTTCCGAAGGCTTCTTGAAGGAACTGTTGATGATCACCAGCTTCACGGTTCCGCCCACGGTCAGCTTGCTATTGGCTCCCGCCGCATACACGGCATTCAACCACGCCTTGATTTCCTCGGACACACCGGAAAGGCCGCTGATCCAAGTGTCGGTTCCCGTGGGCGGGATCAGCTTGGCCGAGTTCAAATCGCTGTTCCAAACCCGATATACCTTCACACCGCCCACGCCGGGAATGGCGTTCACCTTTTCCAGATAATCCGCACGGTTGCCGCCGAAGGCTTGGGCGTTCAGGCTATCCATGTAACGCTGTCTGAAAACCTCGGTATCTTCTTCATCCTCACCGGGGATCACCACGGCGGAAATGGAACAGGTTTCAAGCCCGTCCACATACTCAATGGGAATCACCGTTCCGGTGTAGTCATTACCGGCTTCACCAGCGGTTTCACAGGTGATTTCATACTTACCACTTCCACGGTCAGCCGAAACATAATAGTTCAGTTCTCCAATGGAAAAGCGGGTGTTCATGGGAAGGTGCAAGGTGGTTGGTGTAATGCTCAACTGCAACACGGCGGGGCTTGCCGGTTGCGGTTTCAGCCCCCTTTCTGCCGCCCTCAAAATGAGATAAGGGCGGGTTGCGGTGTCTGCAAAGGTTTCATTCAGCACCGTATCAAGGGCAATATAAAGGTTCTGCAATTCCACGGCGGCGGGGGCGTCACCGCACCAAACCAACGAACCTTCACGGGTGTCCAAATTGCCATTGATGGAAAGCGCCTTCTGAAGCATCCGGGAAAGGATTGCTTCATAGGTCTGTGCTTCATACATCAGATTTCAACCCCCAATTCTGCATTGATTTCACCAAAAATGCTGACCACCGTGAAGGTAGTCAGCACTTTCTTTTTGTTCACCGTAAATTCAAAGTTCTGAACCGCCGTGATCCTATCATCCTGAAGCAAGGCTTCACGAACCCGGCGTTCAATTTCGGGAATACAATATTCCACATCTTTTCCGATCAGATTATGAAGTTCAACCCCATAATCCCAAGAATGGATCAACCATTCATAGCGTTCCGTGTTCAGGATCAGGAAAACCGCCTGTTCCACGGCTTGGATTTCATCAATGGTGCCGATGATGGTCAGGTTATCGTGGTTCATCCTGAAAGTACGGCTTGGAAGGGTTTCAATGGTGAAATCCTGTTTAATATCATCCTGCACTTGCGGAATCATCATCAAGCCCCCTTTACTCGGTCAATGACCACGAATTTCTTTCCTTGCTGAACCCGGATCAGAAGCACCTTTTCACCGGCCTTCAAAGCGTTGTGAACCTTGAAGGTTTTCTTGCCAACATAGGCGTGTTTGTGGGCTTCATACGCCGCCGCACCAGAACCGCCGCCCTTGTCCTCGGTGGTGTGGTTTACCGTCATATCAACTTCAAAATCAGTCACATTCCGGGTCAGGATCAGCATTTTAGAAGTGTAGATGGATTTCTGATCCACCTGAATTTTCAAGGGTGAAGCGGAAAGGACAGTTCCAAACAGGATGTTCACCGGCTTTCCGGCTTCCACAGCTTCCACCGCCGCCCGTTTCACAACTTCAACAGGATTAGGCAACAAATTCACCCCCGATCAGGTCAAGTTCCATCATGTGTTCATCGCCCCTGAATGTGTGGGTGACTTTGTTCACCACCATGTAATTGTTGGTGACAATATCGCCAAGGTTCAAGGCAACCACCACGGCGCTTCCAGCACGAACCCGCACATCTCCGAAGGCGTTCTGAATTGTCAGCTTGCGGGTTTTCTGATCATACAGTTTCAACAGGGCATCCGCCTTGGCGGAAGCGCCGGTTTGTGTCTGCACTTCCTCAAAATATTGAAGAACACCCCATTGGTTCATTTTCTCCCCGTCCTGTGCAATGAACAATTCCCGCTTGCCGGTTTTTTCATTGTTATAGGCCAGTTTGATTTTGTTGTAGGTCTGTTCATCAATGCTGGATTCATAGCTGAAGTTTTCGCCGGTTTCTTCATCAATCAGAAGGTTCAGCTTCATAGAATTGATGTTCTTCAAGGTCAGTTTCCCGGCATCATCGTACAAAACATAAAGCTGTTTGGTATTCATCAGGGTTTCATCAAGGGCGTTCTGAATCATATCAAACAGGGTTTGGTTTTCTTCCACGATGGTTTCAAGGGTATAGCCGGTATCTTCCACCGTGCCAAGGTTCAACCGGAAATCAGTTGCAAGCCGCTTCAGAAGGTCGGAAGCCTTCAGCCCTTCTTCTGTGATGGTGTCCTTGTTCTTCAGGTAACGAAGCTGATCATAGGCGGTCACGCTGATTGTGCCGCCTTTATCACGCTTTTTCTTGAACACAAAGCCATAGAACATGGCGGTTCCGTTCACAGTCAGCTTCACCGGATCACCTTCAGCAAAGTTCAGCCCCGGCCCCTTTACCACGGTAAATTCCAGTTTTCCGGGGGTTCCCTTGCGTTCCAAGGTCAGCCGTGCGCCTTCCTCGACAACGGGGAATTGAATGGTGCTGTTATGCTGGATGAACAATTCAACTGCCAAACGGAATCACCCCTTTCAGGAAGGCAAGGTAAGAACCTGACCGGGATAAATCAGGTTCGGGTTCTTGATCTTGTCTTTGTTCAAATTATAGATTTTCGTGTAATCGGCTCCGTTGCCCAACTGCTTTTTGGCAATGTTCCAAAGGCAATCCCCGGCCTTCACCGTGTAGGTGGCCGCTTTCGGGGCGCTGGTGGTTGCCCTCGGTGCCGCCTGAACCGTAGCCGTGGAAGTGGCCCCGGAAGTGGCGGCGGGTTTGATGGTAACGGTTTTTGTTCCATAGGCTCTGTACTGCTTCAGGTTCACTTTCACCTTTACATCAAAGCCTTCATCCACATCATCAACAATTTCATAGGTTTCAAGCCCCACGGTCAGGTTGGTGAAGTGGTACATCCCGCCACCGGGCTTCTGCCGGTTCAGGATAAATTGAAACGGGGATTTGCTCACCTTCAGCCTTTCAAACAGGGAAAGGTAATAGGCGGCGGTCTGCGCTCCACCATTGGTGAAGGGATAGGACACTTGGGGAAGCAACAGTTCAAAAGACACATCAGACAGGCCAGCGGCCTTCAGAATGTTGATTTCTTCCCCATTGATCAAGGTCATGGTCTTGTTCTGGTTGTTGATCTTGACTGTCACCTTGGAAGGGGTGATGGGCATAAGCACACCGGAAATATACATCTTGTACGCCATTACTCATGCACCCCTTCCTCGGAAACATCCAGCTTTTCAGCAAAATCATTGGCCCAAGCATCCATAATCCCATCAAGATCGGTGTCACCGGAAATATAGTTGTTGTTGGTCTGTTCAACCTTGACTTCAGCGGTGGTGAACCGGTTGATTGCTTCCCGCTCCGCAATGTCACGAAGATACTTCAAATCTCCTTCCGTTGCATCCAGCTTATCAGCCGTAGCCGCTGTGTTGGCGGCGGTATCACCAGTATTTCCATAGATACCATCAAGGGTGTTGCCCATGTCAAAGGCTCCCATGGAATCCATAGCGGAAAAATCAAACATCCCGGAAACCTTATCGGCAATACCTTCACCGAACTTATATCCAGCGGAAGCGGCATCGGAATAATCAATGAAATCCATCTTCTTGACATATTCCACCCAACCGGATTCATCCTTAACTTTCTGCTGGGCTTCCTCAATACCAGCGTAGAAGTTATCAAGGCCGCTTGTAATATCAACAGTCACGCCGGGAATCTTGTTCAGAAGGTTTTCAATGGCGTGGGCCAGCTTGGAGATATACCCCAACACCGTCAGGCACATATCATAAAAGGCCACTTCAACAGCGGCAATCGGGTTGTTGAACACATTCCCAATAAAGTTTGCAAAGGTGGCAAAATGATTTTGTGCCGGTACGATAAAAGTATTGATCAAGAAGGCACCAAGCACCGCAAAAGCACCGGCAATAATACCAGTTGCGGAAATTGTGGTTCCCTTGAACTTATTGATTGCCGCAACCGCAAGATAGATAGCGGCAATCACAGCAATGATGGTCAGCAAAATCCAAGTCAACGGGCAAGCCAACAAAGCGGCATTGAACCCATACTGTGCGGCTGTGGCGCTTGCCTTTGCCATTGCTTCTGCCTGTTCCGTAGCGGCAAGGGTTGTATTTGCGGCGGCGGCTTTGTAAGCCTGAACAGCGGCAATACCCTTTAAGGTATTATTAACACCGGTAATCACATTGTTGGCGATTAAATACCCGTTATAAAGCAACAATGCCGCCGCTACACCTCCGATGATTGGGGCAAGAAGTGACCAATTATCCACCACCACGGAAGCAATGGAAATCAGAATATCCAGCACCGAAGAAGCGATATTGGCAACCCCGGCAAGGCCGTTGATCAGGGCCGTGGTCACTTGCTGGAACTTGGAACTGTTGGCAATTTGATTGATTTTGGTCAGGATCGGGGCGAACATGGAAAGGGCCTGATTCTTCATCCCGGCCCAAATCTGCGCCCAAGTCTTGGGCATGGAATCGAACTTTGCGTTGGTTTCGTCCGCCATAGCAAACATGGCGTTCTTCACCACTTCAGCCGTTACCTTGCCTTCCTGTGCAACAGACTTGATGGAACCTTCCGCAATGCCCATATATTTTTCAATGGCTCTTGCGATACCCGGCGCACCATCCAGAATGGAATTTAGTTCTTCACCACGAAGCGCACCCGCCGCCATTGCCTGTGTCAACTGGATCATGGCGTTGCTCTGCTCTTGGGCCGTAGCACCGCCAATAACGAACTGTTTGTTCACCTGTTCCATAAAGGCAATGACCTGATCCATATTGCCATCAAAGGCGTTACCGGCGTTCAGGCCAAGTTTGGCAACGGCGGAAGCGGTATCAAAGTAAGCGGATCGGGAACGCTGGGCGGAAGCCATAATCTTCTTTTCCAGTTCTTCCACGGAACCGCCATCATCCACCAGCAAATTCAACCGGGCCTTGGTGCTTGCCAATTCATCCGAAATATTCAGCACCTTATTGATCCCGGCGATACCACCAGCGGCAACAGCAACTTTCTTGATGGTGGACAGAAGGCCATTGGCGGCGTTGTTTCCACCGTGGATGGAATTGTTGAACTTCTGCTGTTCGTTATTGGCCTTCCTGATATTTTCTTCAATGGAATCAAAGGCGGTTCCCGCTTTTGCCCATTCTTCACGGGCTTCCCGGATTGCCGCCGTGTCAACGGCCTTACCGGAAGCCTGTTGCATAGATTCAAAGGTATTCAGGACAATGCCCATAGCCTTGTGCATACTCTGAAGGGGGCTGGTTACGCCATCATAAAGGGCAATAGCGGTTCGGATTGTTCCCACAGGGATCACCACCTTTCTTGGAAAATGGAAGCCGGGGCCTTAATGGTGACGGCCCCGGCGCTGTTTGCGTTCAATTTCCTTCTGCTTCTTCTTTTCAGCTTCCACCCGAACATCAATGGCCGCAATGATGAAGGCCCGTTCACGGCGGGGCAAAGCGTAGAAGGCGGAAGGTGTCAAATGAAATTCGTGAAGGCAATAGTAAGCAATGTTTGCTTCTCCATCACCTTCACAAATCAGTTTTTTGCTTCATCAACCTCATCCTGCATGGTGGTATCAAAACCACACACTTCCTGAATTTTGGTCAGGTATTCGGCATATTCGCCGGGTGTCAGCATGGTTTTCAGAAGGGCATCCGCACCCATAACATGGTAGCTGTCCTGAAGTTCCTTATCGTTCAGATTGGGGAACACGGTACAAGCCACGGCCAACTTGCCAAGGTACAGGTCATAATCAGTTTCCTTCTGATACTGATTCTTCTTGCCGGGAACGGGAACACGCTTGGCACAGGACTTCCGAAGGGCTTCATCCTCGGTGCCGGTGATGGTCTTGATCTCCCAAGGAATGGGGTTCCCATCCTCACCCAAGAAACGCTTGGAAACAACAAACTTGATGTTCTCAACGGGAATGGCGTTTTCAGCCAGAAAAGCGGACAGGCTCATATAAATTTCCTCCTATATTTTTGATAAGAAAAAAGGCCCCGGCCCATACCGAAGTAAGGCCAGGGCTTGTGCTTACTGCATACCGGCCAGAAGGCTGAAGGTTTCGGGCAACTCGAAATCTTCAAAGGTGAAATCCATATCTTCATCCAAGTATTCCGCATCAGCATCAAACTTGGCAAGCAAGCCGCCATCCATGTTGCAATCCTTCAGGATCACGGTCTGACGGCCCACAGAAGAAGTGGGATCTTCATTTGTCACCTGAATGTCAAAATAGACATCCTCGCCGGTGTCCTTATAACGCTTCATCAGCTCACGGAAGATGGAAGTGTTATAGTGGAAGGTTGCGGAACCCGTACCCTTCCAGCCGGTGGCCTTATTGCCCTTGCCGGTCTTGCCCAAAATGGGAACTTCCGTTTTGTTCTTCTCGAAATTGGCTTCAAGGTTGATAGCCTGCATGAAGTTATAACGGTTATCCTCAATGGTCACGAAACATTCAGCCAAGGAAGCGGAAACAGCATCCTTGGCGTTCATAATGGTTCTATCCATGCTGTGTTACCTCCTTACTGGACATAGACGGTCATATAAAGCTGTTCCATAGCGTTCACGGGGGTTACATAGTCAGTAACCACCACGGATTTCTTGGTATCGCCCTTTTCAACCGTCACATTTTCGCCGCTGAAGTTCTCAATGGCCCGAATATCCTGAAGTTCCGTGTGGTGCTTCACAATATCGTTCCAAAGGGAAATTCGGCCAGCGGCATCATTGGGAACCTTGCCAAGATACTTCTTGCCGAACAGGACGGCAATATCATTGGCGATCTGATCCAGAACTCGGATGGTCTGGTTGCTGGAAAAATCGCTGGACTTTTCATCCGTGATGGAAATGAAGCTGTTAATATCCGTCAGGACACAAACCGCTTCATCCACACGATGGAACATGAAGGAACCTTCCTTGATACCGTTTTCAAGCTGTGTCTGCGTGAAATCGGTGTCCACATCGTATTCACCATCATAGGCCATGTTGGTTGCGCTCTTATTGACCGCCGTACCGCCAATAACGCCCGTAACCCAAGGGATCAGGGCGGTGGAAGTTTTGTCGGAAGTCAGGCCGTTTTTCACGCTCACAACGCCTTCATAATCGGCCAGCTTGCGGAAAAGCACCACCTGAAACTTCTTGCCCACATCGTCACGCATACGCTTTGCGAAAGCGGCGAACAGGGCCGTAATGGTGGCCTTGCTTTCCGTACAACCCATAGCATTGAAGGTGTAGGCTTCCGCCTGATCCAAATAGGTCTGATAATCCGCATCCGCCACCGTGCCATTGGTGCCGTTGGTCAGGGGCAAGGAAGCGGTCAGGGAAAGGGTTCCGCTGGACTTCCAATCCACATAATCATTGGCCTTCAGGTCGGTGATTGCGGCCACGCCTTCCTGAAGATCAACCTGAACGGTTCCCAAGAAGGTTGCCACATCGAACAGGGCCTTGGTTTCGCTGGTGTTCTCATTGGCCGTGATAACGGTACGAAGATCATTACCACGGGTGCCGGGGTATTTGGCCGTTGCAAAGGTGTTGGACGCTTTCACGCCGCTGGTGCCAAGGCGGAAGAAATGAACCGTTTTGGCGTGAAGGAAGATTTCACGCATAGGCTTCAGTTCATCCGCCGTGTACGCATAGCCAAAGATTTTCTGACTGTTCTTGATGAAGTCAGCCTGTTCCACCGTGAAAATCTTGCCTTCAGGCCCCCAATTCATGGCAAGGGGGATGGTGACAATGCCACGGTCAGAAAGGGTGGCGCTTGCCTGCGCCACGGAAATGAAGTTGATATATGCACCGGGCAGAACCTTGTTCTGCACCAAGAAGGTGCCGCCGCCAAGGGCCATATTAGTTCACCTTACCTTTCATAAAGTCATTGATCAGCCCATCAATCTGATCGAAGGTGTATTCCTTCCCATCTTCCAACAGGATAGACAGAAGATCACGCCTTTCAGCGTAACGCTTGAAGGTCAACACTCGTTCCTTGGGGAATACCACCGGAGCCGTGATGGTCGGTTCCTGCGTGGTGGTTTTCTTTTTGGTAGCCATTCAATCACCCTTTCTTTGGCTCCACAGTAGTTTCCAAGGTTTCCATTGCGGTTTCCTCGGTTTCTCTGCGAAGTGTCAGATTGTAGTTCACGAAGAAATGAAGAACCCCATCTTCCACTTCATAACTCATGGAAGTTCCGTGAAGCACATCCCCATTGGGAAGGGTGATGAACTCCAAACATTCCATCAAATCCCCGGCCATTGTGAACATTTCGGCGTTGTTCCGTCCGCTGGTGGGGAAATAATGAACATCCAACGGGTTTCGGTTCATATACCGGTTTTTCAGCAAAGGGGAAATGTCAGGCTTCAGGGCGGAAATGAAAAAACAAGGGATGGTAAACCCTTGTTCCACATCATTCTGATAGATTTTGTACTTCCCTTCAAAGGCGGTGTTCAGTTTGATTGAAACACCTTTGATGATTTCATTGATCAACCGAACACCCCCTTCAAAGCGTTATACAACATATCATTCAGAACTTCCGGGGCCAGCACCTTCACTTCCTGTTCGGAAATGGTCAGCATAAACCGGCCCTTTACCCAACTGACCTTCAGGCTCTTGCCCAAAGCTGGAACATAGCGCCCCGGCGTTTGCCGGTGGCCGTACTCCACATAGGACGCATAATCCAAGTTGTTGACCACGGTGATTTCATACATATCACCGTGTTTTTCAACTGGAAGGATCATCCACGCATCCCGCAACGAACCACCCCGATAACCGGCCCAATACCGATCCAGAATGGCACCGGAACGGGTAAGGAAAGATTTGCTTTTCCCGCTTGCGCCCTTCACCTTCACGGTTTTGGGTTCATCAAAGGTGGGCTTTACGCCAACCGGGGTTCTTTTCTTCACCTTGTTCAGAAGGATTTGAGCAACCTGATTGGCGGCTTGTCTGCAAAGCTGATCCATGTCAGCTTCCGAAAGCTGTTGAAGGCGTTCATCCAATTCCTTCAATTCCCGGTAATCACACCGGCCCCATCTTCCCATCAGGCCCACCCCCGGAAAGGTTCAAGCATGATTTCTTGATGGTTGGAAAACACCCCCGGTTCACCGGATCGGGTGTAGGTGAAGGTTCGTTCCGTTTCGTTTGGCCGGGTGATCACGATTTTACAACCAGCGGGGATTTTCACATCCGGGGAAATGAACAGCTTTACCACCTGTTGAATGGTTGCCACTTCATCCCCGTCCGTTGAAGATAATGTTTCAAAAGACAGCTTGCACGGCTGATCCTTCAGAAGCGGCGTTTCCTGAAAGTCAGTCAGGTGTGTGTCAGGATCGGTGACTTCCTCTTGAATGAAGATAGAACACCGATCCTGCCACAACCGTTCCAAGGCGGTTCTTACGGCTTTGTTTACCATACCAGCCGCCTATAACGATAGATTTCACCAATGCGCCCGTTGATCAGATAATCAATCAGGCTGTTCAACCTTTGTTCAGGGGTTGAACTTCCTTCACCAACGGCAAAGGTAACATTGGTATCACCTTCCTGAAGGGATTTCACCGCCGCATCCAAATCAAACCCTTCAAGCTGTCCAGAACACTTCTTCATGTTCAGGTATTCACCCACGGCCATAGAAACGGCCAGACTTTCCAACCCTTTCGGGATTTCAGAAAGGTTGGAAAGATTTTTGATCCGCCACTGAACATTGTTAAGAACAATATCCAGCAACGGATCATCAGCGGCCCCCGCCACGCCAAGGGCCGTTAGAACTTCAACTACCTTATCACGCAACGGGGATCACCGCCTTCCTTACGCCGCCGTGATTTCGTACCAACCCTTGGTTTTGGGATTTTCGTCACCAGCGGGCGTTACCTTGACATAGCCCACGCCAGAAGCGGCATAGTAGGTCTTGGAACTGGTAACGGTTTCATCAGTCGTGACAGCGGCGGAACCGGTGATGATCTTCACCGCCTTGGCTTCATTGGTCATGGCCGCAAGGTAATACTTACGGGAATAAACCGTGTTGCGGCGGATGTTGCCTTCACGCTCCTGTTCAACCTCGGTACCCTTCTTATTGAACAGGGTGACAGCTTCCTTGGTGGCAATAACCACCTTGCCAGTTTCGGCGTTCTTCTTGGTGTAGATGTTGATACCACCCACGGTGCCAACATAGCCCTGCTTGGCGAAGGATTCCACATACTTCAGATCATCCTTCAGGGCCTTGCGAAGTTTCGCCATATCAGCGGGATTGACGAAACCGAAGATGGACACGCCTTCAAGGTTTTCCAGATTCAGCATGGCCGCACCATCCACAAAGGCATCAAAGCCAAGGGCGGTGGTCACAATGGTCATGGTGGCTTCATTGAAAGCGGCGAAAATGTCAGCGTTGACGGTGTTGAACATATCGGTGCCAGCGTGACGGGTGCCGGTGGTGATCACCATAGGATCAGTCATGGCTTCCTCGTCATAATACTGGAAGCGGTTCTGTGCCATCAGAATCCGGTATTCCTTTTCGGTGTAACCGGCTTCAATGGTCTTGCTGTTGCCAGCGCCCATAGCCAGCTTCTCGGTGCCATCGGTGGCCTTGTACTTATGAATCTTGCGAAGCATACCGGCAACACCGGTCAGGTTGTTGTCGATGGTGCAAAACTGCTGAAGATCAAGGTGGCTCTGATACTGATCTTCAATTTCGTTGGACAGGAAAAAGTTATCGTAGCAAGTGTTTGCCATTACTCATTACCTCCATAAAGTTCTTTGTATTCGTCAGGATGGTTGACGGAGAAATTATAGCGATCCAAGGGGTTCATGGCCTTCAGCTTTTCAAGCGTCATGCCAGAACCATCACCACCATCACCCTTTTCAGCGGATTTTGCACCCTTGAACTTGGTGCCGGTGGACTTCTCAAAAAGAAAAGCCGTGTCCTTGCCTTCCACCAGCTTCTTCACTTCATCATCAAGGCCCTTGACGGTTCCATCCTCCGCCAATTCTGCCTTTCCGATAAAGTCAGCCAACAGCGCCTTGACAGCGGTGTTGTTCTTTGCCTTGGCTCCGGTCAGGGCCAGTTCAACCGCATTGCTGATTTTCAGATTTTTCAGTTCAGCGGCGTGATCCTCGTCCTTCTTCTTGTTGTCGGCCTGAAGCTGGGTAATCTGATCCTGAAGCGCCTTGGTATCACCAGAAGCCTTCTTCAGCGTTTCAAGCTGGGTGTCACGCTCCTTAATGGTGTTCTTGGCGGCGGTCAGTTCGGTGTTGACCTCATTGAACCGGGCCTTGGTCACGAAAGAACCGTTCAGGCCCTCCATAACCTTATTGGCCTGTTCTTCAGTCAGGCCCCATTCCATCAGCTTTTCTTTCGTCATTGTTAATACCTCCATCCTTTTTTTCCGTGGGTTAGGAACCACGATTTTCCACGGTTCTGTTTACCGCCCACCACCGGGAAACGGCGAAAATGGTATGAAAAAACCACCACCGGCCAAGGGCCGGGGTGGTCAAATCATCAATATAGGGTTCAATCCCAATGCTGATCAGGTGTGAAATTTTCAAGAATAGTGTAATACTTTGGAATTTCTTCAGGCTTTTTGCCATTCTTCAGGGCGGTTAGCACTTCAATTTTTTCATCAAGAAGGTTTTCGCTGTCCAGATCAAAGAAGCGATCCACCAGCACATCAGAAACTTCAGTAAGAAGTTGATGAACCTTCATCAGCTTTTTTTCCTGATCCACTTAACCACCCACTTTCTTCAACATTTCCTGAATGACTTCTTCCAAGGCTTCCACCAATTCCGGCTTGTCTTTGCGTAGCATATCCACCAAATCAGGGCGGACAATCGCCAAGGCACCGTAATTGGCAAGGGTTTCTTCAGAACGCTTCCCAACATCACGGTAATATTGGGAACCGTGGCCGTATCTCACAACACCAGCATCACGGGCAGAACCACCGGAAAGGGCATCATAAATATCTTCAAGGGAACTGATACCGCCGCCCATAGCGTTTCGGCACTGGTAATCAATTTGTTCACTTGCTTCCCGTTTCAGTCTATTGAACTCTTTTTTGTAGTCTGCATAGGAAATGGCCCTCGCATAGTATTGATCATTCAAGGCAGAAGTGGTGTTTCTCAACTCCGCATTGATTTCCGCCGCAATACGCTCACATTCCTTGTCGAAGGCTTCAAAAAGGGAATCAATATCATCTGCAATGTCGGTGCTGGTTTTTTGAAAAAAGGTACTCAACTTTGCATTGCTGGAACTGAACCAACCGGAATATTTGGCCGGGTCTGCCCGGTTGAACATATCCATCAGGTGCATTTCCTCATGAAGCGTTGTCACCACTTGACCGGTCAAATCATCACCGGCCAGCTTTGGAATAATCAATTCAGTTTCCGCAAGCTGATCATTCCGGGTGTAATAGCGATAATTGACCGCATGATTTTTCCCGTGGGAAACCTTCATAGGGATTCCATTGGCCCTGATATTCTCCATATCGCCCATCTTGGCATAAAGGGCCACCACATCAGGATCAGCATTTTCACACCCGTTAACATACTCCATCAGGGTTTTGGTGTTCTTCAGCTCCTTCTTATCGGTCAGATATTCCGGGAACATTTCAGGCTTCAGGGTTTCCAGCGCCCGTTTTGCCTTCATTATAGCGGCCCCGGTTGCGGCGGTCAAGCCACCCTTGGAACCACCATTCACGAAGGTCTGAACCCAATCAGCATATTTCATGTTTGCGGGTACATAGTAAACCTTGCCATCCTCATTCCGGGCGGCTCTCTCACCGGCATACTTGGGATCAATGGCCGGGGCCGTTGTTCCTCTGCAATTCGGGTGGAAGGGCGGCACAGTCACGCCGGGTTCATATTGGGCAATAGGAATCACCTTCCCATCAAGGCCACCACAAATGGAACAGGTGTGGGAATCAAGCGTTTCAATGATTTCCACCATTTCCACGCCCAAATCTTTGTAACTCTCTTTGGTGGCAACGGCGTTGAAATAGGTGGTTTCCGTATTCACCAGCCGTCCAGCCTTGTAACGGTGAACCCCAAACTGCTTCTGAATGGCCGTGGTAATCTTGGCCGGGGAATCACCCCGAAGAAGCCCTTGGGTTAGGCTCTTGCTGACGGAACCCACCAGATCATTCTTGTTCAGCCAACAGCGATCCCGGAAGGTTCGTCCGTCAGTTGTCCACGGTTTTGAAAGCAAGGTTTCAAGTTTCTTCTGATTCAGGGCGGTAATATCCCACCCAAGGCCCACGCCTTTCTGAACCTCAAAGGCCGTGTGGGTGTACCCGTTACCCACAACCTTCTTCAACAGGGCATCCAAACTGTCAACCTGATTGCCGTAAAGCAATTCAAGTTGTTGCTGAATACCCATCTGAACAGCTTCAAGGCGGGAAATATGGAACCGGGCGGAAGCGTTTTCCAGCTTCTTCAGCCACGCCGCATCCAACCCGGCCTGTTCACCAATCTTGATATACTGTTCAACTGTCCAATGAAATTCTTCAAGCTGTCCAGCGGTCAGCCATTTCCGGGCATCGGTCAGGCTGATTTGGTTGTTGTCCGCAAACCGGGCATACCAGCTTTCAATTTCCTTCTGAACTGAACGCTGTGCATCCAGATACATTTCTTCCATGGCCTGAATGGTTTGCTGGGCTTCTCTATGGGCGCTGTCCTCCAAGATGGAAAACCGGCCCCGCCAATAATCCGCATTGTTCATGGGCTAATCCTCCAATCCTGAAAAGTGGTGCTGAAGGTGAGATTTGAACCCACACGCCTTGCGGCAACGGATTTTGAATCCGCCCTGTCTGCCTGTTCCATGCACTTCAGCTTATTTGGTCGGCTTCCCGTTTAGATTGTCACACTTGCGCCCAAGGTTCACATAGAACCTCGGATGGTACGCAAGCAGTTTTCAACAGGCATTATCATTCTTTGTGTGGTAAGCCGATAATCTCACACATCAGCCGGTAGCGAACCGGCCACTGGTAGCCCGTGCCGGGGTTGAACCGGCGTTACCGCCGTGAAAGGGCGGTGTCTTAACCACTTGACTAACGGGCCATAATGGGCCGGGGAAGGGAATTTCACCCTTTGGCGGGTAGGAGTAATAGCACCCCGCCACACTCAATGTCTGCCCCGGCATATATTGTGAAACGGCGGGGGTTATTCGCCCCCACCATTATTACCGTTGTTCTGATTGCCGGTTTGGAAAGCACCGGCGTATTCCTGCGCCTGTGCCAAGGCTTCTTCCTTTTCCTTCTGCAACCGGGCCAGCTCCACTTCAACATCCGTAACCCACGGGTGCTGTTCCACAATGGTTTCATTGGACAGAATACCAACGGATTTGGAACAGTTATCAATGGATTCTGTTTCGTTGATCAGAATGTCACGGTTGAACACGATCTGAAGATCAGCGCCTTCATAATCGCCAAGGCCCCGGTTGCTGAAGTCCTGATTGATGAACCACAGCAGTTCTTCAAAGGCCGCTTGGAACTCGGTTTCCATGCCGTTTGCGTCAAGGTCAATGTCAGAATACATGGATTGAATGTTCATTTGATTGGGGTTGCCACTCAAACGATCATCCTTGGCATCGTAACCACGGGCATTTTCAATCAAGGACTTCTTCAGAAGTTCCAAAATGCCCTTGTAGTTCTCTGCATTGATTTCAACCTGAAGGGTTTCAACCCCGCCATCCTCACGAACCTTCACGGCTCCATAGGTGGAAAGGTTGTGGCGAAACTCACCAAGGTTTTCACCGTCATAGTTCTTCAAAACCAAGATGGTGTTCCTTGCGTCCTCTTGCATATTGTTTTCAAAGTCGGAAATCATGGTGTTGATCCCGTCCTGAAGGGTTTTCACACGGCGGATCAGGGGGATTTCCTGCTTATTGTACTTGAACGGGATCAGCGGAATCCTTGTCCAGTTGAACCCCGTGGGTTCTTGCCCTTCTTCCTCAACCATGAAATAGTTTTCATGTTCACCGGCTTCCACATCGGCAATCAGCATATCATTTTGATAGATATACCGGTAAATGCCATCAGGCTTGAAGATTTCGGCTTTCTCCACGGTTTCTTTTTGATACCCGTTCCAAACCTCTTGGGTGTAGTAGCGAACCGCACAATCAAGGATGGTGTGATCATCGTCAGCCCAAAAAGGAAGAATGTCATAGGCGGGAAAATGCTTGAAGGCCAGTTCCCCGGCATCCGTATAATAGGGGTAAATCCAGCCAAGGCCCCCGTTCAGGGCATCTTCACACACATACTTCAACAGGCGGTAGAACCGTTTATTGAAAACCTTGCCCAAAGCGTCAGTATAGCCCTTATCCTGACAATTCAGGGTGAAAGGCTTACCCACAAGGTAGTTGGTTTTCTGATCCACCATCAGGGCATATTGATTATCAATCAGGCGGTTGTTCGGAAGATTGGTCACAACCTGAAGTTTGCCATCTGCGCCAATAATGGTTCTTTGGCGGTTCAGAATGTCATGCTGTCCTTCATAGTACAGATCACCACGCAACTGATCCTTGCGCCGGGGGCTGTCCTTCCATTCCTTGATTTCAGCGGCGAAGAACTGAAGTTCCGTCATGCCGGTTCGCCCACCCTGAATGATCAGGCGGTTGATACGCTCCATTGCATCATTCAAAAACATATTCAATCACCCTTTCCTTTCTCCATCGGGGGGGGGCAAAGCCCACCGGCCTGTTCTTTGACTTCTCCAAAACCAATGATTGATTGGGAAGTTCCACTTCAATCTTCAGGGTTTTATAGGGTAGGCGTTCAGCCCATTGTTCAATCTTGTTCAAGATATGCTGTTGCTCAAACACCGGGCTTCACCGCCTTTCTTTATTGCTGAATATACGCAAGCACCCGGAAACACAAGGTTTCCGGGGCAATTTGTTACTATCCTGTTTTTAATCGAAGCTAAATACCGGGCCACCGCCCACTTTTTCAGCAATGCCGGTGGTTGCGTCCGGGGCATCGTCATGAGCGTTTTTGCCTTCTTTTTGGTAACGGTTCATTGCTTCATAGTAGTCAGGCCAGCGATCCTTCCAGTTTACCGGGAAATAAAGGTGATTCATGATCCAAGTGCTGTTTGAAAGAATACGGGCAATCTTGTTTTCAGATTGATGGAAAGGCCGCATAATGCACCGGGTAGATTGATACCTTTCCCGAAGTTCCCGTTCAACATTTCGGCTGAACCCTCTGCCGCCATTGTTGCTTTCAATATCAGCCACATTCACCTTGCCATCATAAAGCATTTTGGCTGTGGCCGGTTCGGTAATCTCCATACCCTCTTTGGTATAAAGCACATCCAGAACATAGGCTTCACCGTTATACACACCGTAGTTGATACTACAAAGGTAATCATCACCGGTGTCTGCTGTATCGGTATAGTTCTGAATTTTACTGAACACCAGCTTCCCATTGGCGTCCTTGGGAAGCTCGGAATAGGTCTTGAAGCTGGTATAAAGCCGCCCTTTAATGTCAATGGGCTGTTGCTGGTAGTTGGCGGAAGCAATGTCCAATCCCATCAGTTGGGTTTTTTCTTCATAACTTTCTTTGGACAGAATTTCCGGGCAAAGCATAGAACCATCATCCTGAACCGCCTTATAAATAACGGTTTTCGCCGGTTGGCCCTTGCTCTTGTAGTGGTCAATAATTCTACCGGCCAAATCAAGGCTGTGCCATCGTGTCATAACAATGATGATTTTCCCGCCTTCTTCCAAGCGGGAAAGCATTGTATCGGTGAACCAAGTCCAATGCTGTTCAAGGGTATTGGCGTTATTCGCTTCCATTGCCGATTTGATCAGATCATCAATAATCATGATGGAAGCGCCAAAGCCTGTGGCTGTGCCGGTGGGGGAAGTTGCCAAATAGTTGTTGTAACCTGTGGTCAGGCTCCACATATTCATAGCGCCATCACCCCGCTTGATTTCAACGCCGGGGAAAATGTCACTATAAACGATTTTGTTTTTATCGGCCTTAACTTCAGAAATGGTGTTTCTGACACCCTTTGAAAATGTGGTGGAAAGGGTTTCGTTGTAAGAACCGGTCATAATTTTTTCAGCCTGATTCTTGCCCAAAACCCATTCAACGAAACAACCGATGGTTCTTGACTTTCCATGCCGGGGTGGAAGATTGACCACAAGAACCTTATCATCAGAATAATAGAAATCCTGAAGCTGTTCACAGAAATCAACCAGAAAGGCCCGATCTTCCTTGTAGAAGTCTGGTGCCTTCACTTGGCAATAATAGAAAAACTCACGCCTTGCCAATTCACATTTGGCCCCTTGAACAATAACGGGATCAATCATGGTTAATCAACTTCTTCAAATCCTCGGTGGATAGGTCAGCGAAAGGATTATTAGTATTCAGATTACCTTCAATACCAACATCCCGCTTATCTCTCCAAGTGTCAGGCTTACGGTTCTTCAGCCAGAAGATTTGGGCCGTTGTATCAGGCTGAACTTCCTTGGTCACGGTCTTTGTCACTTCCATGTGGGAACCGATTTTCAAGCCGGTATGGAGATCATAATCTTCAACCCGTTCTTGGGTGGTTTCAATGTAGGTATATCCCAAGGCCCTTTTCAGCAAAGCATTTTCAACCTGAATATCAACTACATCTTTTCCCCTTTTTAGGGTGTCGGAAATGTCGGGATACCTCTTTTTCCATTCAATCAAAGTATCTCGGCAAATCCCGATATTTGCGGCAATCTGTTCATCGGTCAGGCCGTTTCTTGCCCATGCTTCAAGCTGAAGCAAACCTTCCTCGGTCAACCATTGTTCATATTTGCCTTTCGCCATCACAGATCACCGCCTTTCTTCAGGTATGGAAAAAGCGCCCCGGTTTCCCGTAGGCGCAATTTCATGCTTGTATTATAAACCTTCTTGGGGCTGTTCATCTACAACCAATAACTGTTCATTACTGTTTGCAAATGCAATCAGGGCTTTCCCGTGGGTTTTATACACCCACCTAATTTCATGATCCATTTCACCGGCAATCGAATCCCATTTCAGATTTTGGATATACCGGGCAATCAGAATGTTTTGCTGGTCAAGATCAGGAACCCGCTTGATCATTCTGAAAGTTTCCTGTTTCAAGGCAATAAGTTCATCAATGCGCCGGTCAATATCTTCTTCAAGGCTGACGATCTTAATAATTTTTTCTTCAAGGGTGTTTTTGAGGCCTGAAGTCTGAATCTTATCCGGGTTCATTTCACAACCGATGGAAGTCAAACTGGAACGCAAGGTTGCAACCGTATTAGTAAGCCGCTGAATCAGGGCATCAGTTTTGTGAATTTGGGAAAGATATTCTTTGGCCTGTTTGGAAAGTTCTTTATCAGTCACTATGTAACACATCCTTTCTATGGGTATCTGTTCCGTTTTAGGGTACATCTGTTCCGTAGACAATCCCTTGAAAATCAAGGGTTTTCAAGCCTTTGGAACAGATGGAACAGATAAAATGGACATTTGCTTATATACACATATCTTATATATTTTTTTATTTATATAAGAAAAGTATATTGACATCTGTTCCATCTGTTCCACAAGTTCAAAACAAGCGAAAAAGTCAGTATTTGCAAGGGTTTCCGAACGGAACAGATATATTAAAAACATCTGTTCCATATCTGTTCCACACGCTGTTCCAACTCCTACTGAAGAAATGCTGGTTAGGCGTTCCGGGTATGAATTTTATCCCCAAGATACCAGACGATCAGGAACCACGCCGGATCAATGCTGAAATACTCCGCCACGGCCATCATAACCATTGTCAAGAAAAGCTCCACAAGCATTTTCTTCATCGGTGAACACCAATCCTTCCGTTGCCTTCAATCGGCTTGAACGCTTCACGGCATCCGTCAGGATCACCACACCCCGGCCAATACCCACACCGGCAAAACCGTTTATCGGATACATCATCAACATCAAGCCGGTCACAGATTTGGCATTGATAGGCTTTAATTTTTGCCGGGTTATTTTTACAACGAAGCGGTTCCACGCTCATTTATATTCCCTCCCGGTCTTTCGGTCTTTGATTTCAATACGGTTCAGAAGTTCAAACCCCGCCAACCGGGTGATGTACTTCAGGACGAAGATCAGGGTGTTCACCCGCTTCTGCTGTTCATCCTCGTCACGGATGATGTTCTTTGTGCCGTGGTAGGCTGTCGGATCGTGATACCCTTCAGCATTTTCCCAAGGTTTAGGCATCGGTTTTCCCTCCTTCTTCTCTGTACCATTCTTCAATATCACACCCGATTTCCTTTAGCTTTTGACGGGCCAGCCAACCTTCATCCGTCTGATCCATCAGGTAATATTCCCGTAGCTTCCGGGTTTCGGCATAGAACAAATCCCATGCTTTTTTCAGGCGCTTGGGGCCAAAGCCAAATTGGGTGTGAAGCATCCACAGAATGGAAGATTCCTTGTCCATATCGAAGGCCCGATCATTCGCCACAATCTGTTCATTGATTGCCTGATCCAAGGCCCGTTGTTCAGCTTTGTTGAACTGCACCCCAAAGATTTTCCCACCGGATTTCTTAAAGATCGGCATGGTATTCACTCCAAATATCATCGAAGCACACCGGAATCAGGGCGTGAACCTTGTCCAACAGGATCAGGGCCACTTCCCGCATCTGCGGGTGTGCGGCGGGGGAACAGCGCAACTTTAGGAAATGCCGCCACTCCCGAATGTTGGCTGTCATAACCACTTCCGTTTTCAGGCTGTTTGGCAACACTGAACGGGCTTCCTGCGGGGTGCAACCCAAATTAAGCAAATCAAAGTAATAGGCTTCAGCAAGAGAACAAATTCCTGCCCACATTCTATAACCTTCAGTTCCTTCATTCAGGAAGCAAGGTTCAATCACGGTGATTTCTTCCCCGAACTTGCCCTTCCCGTAATTGCAATAGCGGGTGCTTTCCTGACAATAGGAAGCCATTCTGTGGCGTACAATCTCATGGGAAACACCACGATCACAGATAAACTTCACCGTGAAGGAACAATGTTCCAGAACCGCTTCATGTCCACGCTTGATGATACCGGCCACAAATGCCGGGGCGCTGGTGTCCGTGATCTTATCCTCGGACTTATAGCACACACGGCCACATTCTTCCAGCCGCTTCAGGATAATTGCCCCATCAACCGGGGTAATGAACTGCACATCGGGTTTGATAATTTTCATAGTACACCTCCAAAATCATTCCGGTGCTGTGAACGGTAAGGATCGAAGCCTTCAGGATAACGCTTTTCCAGCTTCTTCAGATTTTCTTCCATGACGGTATCAAGGTCAGAACCAATAGCGTTGCACAGAACCGCCAGATACCACGCCACATCCCCAAGTTCTTCAATCATGTGGCGCTTGTCCAGTTCGTGACCGTGGAAGAAATGCTTCTTCACCTGTTCGGCCACTTCACCAGCTTCACCGCAAAGGCCCAAGGCACATTCCAGCTTCAGGCGGTCGGTGCTGGAACGGTCAGCGGTTCGCAAAGCATCCCGCATGTACCGGTTAGCGTTCATCAGAACCACCTTCTTTCATAGCATCCAGTTCCAACACCGTCATAATGGCGTAGTTGGCAAGGTCAATCAGGGTATCACGGATAGATTCATCCTTCACCTGCTGAACCCCGGATTTGGTCAGGCTCTTGAACCGGGCCAGCTTATCCCCAAGCCTGATCCGGGCCATTGCCATTCCTTCTTCCATGAAGGTCTGGTGAAAACTATCACCGTAATCCTGATTTTTCCGGGCGTACAGATCATTGATTTCCTCACAGATCAAGGCGTGTTTTGCAACTTTCGTTTCTGCCATCATTCATCATCCTTTCAGTTGAACCATTTGATAATTGGATCACCGGTGAACCCCTTTTCCCACACATACCACGCATAGGCAATGGCGCTTTCCGGTTTTCCGCTCATATCGCCGTTTTTATAACAGGCCAGCCGGGAACGGCTGATATAAACCTTTCGGGGGGGGGTATTCCTGAAGAACTCACCCCGTTTTTGACCTTCCAAGAACTGAACCTTCAGGAACATAGCCACTTTCCCACCGGGCCGAACGCTTTCAAGCGCCCGTTGAACAAATTCAAGCCCCATTGAATACGGCGGGTTTGTGATTATATCGCCTTCAAAATCGTCCAGCGTTTCCGTCAGGAAATCCAACGGTTCAGGATCACCAAAGCCACGGTAAATCAGATCGGTGGAAATAACTTCATAGCCGTGGGCCTGAAGCACCTTGGAAATGTGACCTTCCCCACAAGCCGGTTCCCAAATGACCGGGGAAAACTGTTCCAGCTCCAGAAGCATTTCCACGGCCCTTGGATCGGTAGCGTAGTAATCAAAGGCTTCCCGTTCTTCAGGAACATGGTTGGAACTGCCCAAGGTGGTAAACACCTTTTTGGAACCACTCAAACATCTTCACCGCCTTTCAAAAACACACGGGTTCTTTTGTTTCTGATCCATTTCAGGGCCGTTGAAAAGCCACAGCGTTTTGTGATCTGCCGGGAAAACTCAATCTTGGAAAGGGCTTGGAAATTGTTTGCAATACAATATTCTTTGTACCGGCGATATACGGAATCGGTGGCTTCATTCTCAATCCCTTCAAGGCCCACTTCATTGATGAAGCCAATAATGGGATTGTTGTTTTCCTCATATTCATCCAACTGCCCCTGAACCCGGCTTGAAGTGGTGAACTGTGCGTTGCCCAATACCCGCTTCAACCCCTGAAGGCCAAGCAAAGCCAGATATTCCATTGAACCCTGTTCACACAGTTCATCCTTAATGAACGGGCGGAAGTCTGCATCATTGGGGGTGAACTTGGCATCGAAGGGAACGATCACCAAACGCCGCTGAACGGCTCCGGTTTTGTCCTTGATACGGGGAATATTGTTGGCGCTGAACAGGAACTTGGAATAATTGTTGAACTCAAAAGGATCTTGGCCTTTGCGCTCCACATTCACCCGATCACCCGTGACCAACTTCTTGAACACGGAAGCATTGGCAATAAATTCATCACCAATATCATCACCGATGTTCGCCAGCTTGCCAAATAATTCAGCGGTTTTGAACCTATCGCCCAATTCCTTCAGGTCAAGGGAAGCAATGTTCTGATCCCCAAGAAGGTTCTTCACCACATGAAGAAAGGTGGATTTGCCGTTGCTCTTATCGCCAATCAGGATGAAGGCTTTGCCAAGTTCATTGCGGCGGTACATACAATAGCCCACCATTTCTTCCAGCAAGGCCCGAACTTCAGGATCATCACAGGCCAGCCGGTTCAGGGTATGATCCAACAGATCATCATGGGCGGCGGGGTTGTACGGCCACGGGATTTTGTTTGTAATGACCACATCCGGGGTGAACTCTTTGAAAGAACCATCCCGGATATTGTAAAGGCCGTTGCTGAAAGCAATGATATTCGGGTTGGTGGCCTTGGTGTTTTCCTCAATCATGATTTCCAGATAGGACAGGACTTCCGAACGCCACGCCCGTTTCAGGTTGCTGATCAGCTTGATCATGGCCCCTTCAATCTCACCGGCACCGGAAACATAGATACCATCCTTGTAAATGTGAAGCTGGTTATTGATCTTCACAATATGGTTGTTGTTCTTCAGGTAGGTGGCGAACTTATCAAACAGGAAGGTTTTATCCCGGAAGAAGGATGTTTTCTTGAAGGCATCATCCCGAAGGATCACATCAAGTTCCTTGTCGGAAAGGGGCTTCTTCAGCACATAACGGTTAATCAGCCTGATACATTCACGGGCTTCTTCCTTGGTAAAATCGTCACTCTGAAGGGTCAGAATGTAGTTGAACAGGGTTTGGTTCCGCCCATCACCTTCGCCAAGGTTCGGGAAATCATAGTTGCTTTTCACCGGGGTCAGCCACTTGGGAAGTTCCTGAATCTCCCCTTCAGGGAAGTCATACAGAATGGGCCGTTCCACGCCACCGGACTTCAAGATTTCATAGCTGTTATTGGCTCCAACCTTTCCATCCGTGGTGATACCCACGGCCAAGGTGCATTTCGTCCAGCTTTTTTTAACACCACAGTTCTTGAACAAGAAGTGTTTTCCCCGTGTGGTGGCGTACACTCTGCACTTCAGTTCTAAATCCTGAACCATTCTGAACAGAAGTTCAGATGTTTCCGCATCATCCACATCAATCAGGATGGTTTCTTCCCCAAGAATACCGGCGTATTCATCAAGGTCTTGGACTTCAGAACGGGTTTTCAGTTTTTCAACGCCTTTGAACTTTTCAAGGCATTGTTTGTTTCTGGTAGGCACATAGCCACGAAAAAGAGAACCATTCATGCTGTCACCACCCTTTGATTGTGCCGCTGTTCTTTTCTTGTTGCCCATCGGCAATTCCCCGGCTCATAGTTTCCATTCACATCAATCCGATCAATGGTCAAATCATCTTGATACCCATGTGACATGGCCCAATCGTGGAAGGCTTGAAAATCATTCAACCATTCAGGGCAGACGGTAATTCCACGCCCACCATAGTTCTTCCAATCATTTGTGTTCGGATTGGTACATCTGGTTTTCATGGCTTTCCAAATGCGATATAAACGGGTTCCTTTCCCGTTATGGATTCTGAAATGGTTGATACCTCGAAGGCAACCACAGCTTTTGGTGTTTCCGCTTATCAATGCCCTTCCTCTTACAACGGTTTCATTGCCGCAATCACAACGGCAAAGCCACGCCGGGTGATTATTCAGGCTTCCTTCCCTGCGAATCACCGTTAATTTTCCAAAGGTTTTTCCGGTTAAATCTTGAAGTTCCATGCTTCAACGCTCCCCCCCCCGAAAGGTTTTATTGTTCATCGTTCCACCCCGAAATCTTTCAACCGATCCCAAGCAACATCAATGTAATATTGCTTGTCCAGTTCATCCGGGATAGGAAGGTTGGTCACATCATCATTGATGAAAAAACAATGATCCGGGGTGTTGCCGAACTTTTCAGGGTTCTTTTCCCGGCCCTTGACGATTTTCCCGGAAACCTTAAAGATTCCGCCCTTGCTCTGATCCTTGGAAGCGAACACCCGGAAGGTTTTATCCGTCTGAACCTCACCGCCGCTGAAGCGGGTGATTTTCTTAGAACGGCCTTTTTCATCCCTGATTTTGGCTTCCGTAATCACCGGGGAATAAAGTGCATATTTGTACTTGCTGGAAACCTTCACAACCTTCTGGAAATCCCGCAAGCGGTCACAGGCCAGAATGGTTTCTTCCGGGGCAATACCTTGAAGGAAATAGTTCACAATGGCCCGGTTGACAATGGGAAGGTCATAATCCAGATCAGACAGCTTTTTGACATAGGCACCCTTGCACTTCCAGCGGGGTTTCCCTTTTTCATCACGAAGCGGCCCGGAAGGAATAATGATGTAATTGTTCACATCTTTCTGATACACCTTTTGAAATTCATCAAATTCAAGGCGCATCCCGGTTCTTTGCTCCCACTCCCAACACAGATCGTCCAGCATTTCAAAATCTTCATACCGGCGAAGTTTGACCAAAATACCATCCGTGTTGCTCTGGATAATTTCACAATGATCTTCCAGCCGTTCAATCAAATCCAGAAGAAGAAGCTGACCGCCCACACAAACATTGTTGGCTTGCCGGGGATCATACATGGCATTGTGCTTATCCTTCATAGCGCCATAGGTGCTGTTTAGAACAATCTTGTAAGGCTGTTGCATGGGGTTCTTCTCCGCCTTCAGCTTCAGGCGGGTGTGATAAATTTCCGCATACTTGGAAGGATCGTGAACATTACGGGAAAGCCACTTATAAACCAGCATCAAAGACGGGTAATAGGAAGCCACATCCACATTGACAAACCAACCTTCCCCGTGATATTTGGGAATGGCCCCGTGAAGGCCACCCCAAGCGAACACATGGGGAACCCCGGCCACATCCAGTTCAAGGGTTTTGGAATAATCACGGTTCAAGGGGTTCTTGTACCAATTCAAAACTTCTGTGTATTTTTCGATCCGCAAGCTGGGCGGGAACTCAATTTCAAATTCATCATTGTGTTCCCTTTGAACGGCCCCAAGGATTTTGGCGGAAAGCTGTGCTTTGGTGCGGCCAATGTCAGAAATGGGAAGGTGGAACGCCTTCACAAGTGACATTTGGGCATCAAATTCATCTTCCTTCCGCCGTAACCACACTTCCACTGTCTGTTCCACATCATGGCGACAATATTTGACCGTTTCGGCCAACTCTGCTTCAGTTAAAGGCCGGTCAATGTCGAAGGGAACAGAAGTTTCTTTTATGGAATGGCCCATGAACGCTTCCAGCGCCTTCAGGCTGATTGGCGGGTTCGGCATCACATCATAATTGATCAGCGGGTATTCCCTGAACAGGCTTGAATATCTGTAACCGGGTTTAGCCTCTGCAATGATCCAATCATTCACAGGCTTTGGATCAAACCCACACAGAATGGCCTTCAGAATGTACTGATCATAGTTCCGGGAATTGTAACCGGCCCAAATCACACCCTTGTGTTCCTCATAGAAGCGTTTCAGCTTGTCGGGATCGTTGATAATCACGGTTTCTTTTCGGGCGTTCAGGTCGATCAGGACAACCAGCCAGTCATACCGGAAAACCTCAAAATCATAGAAGATCATCAACTCACATCCTTTCAGCTTTTGTGAAATCGGTCAGCGTTTCCGCCTTATCAGCCCCGCCACGGGAAGGCTTTCACTTGGGGCCATTCCGGGGCTTTCGCCCCGGCTTGAAAGTGAACTTTCAAAAGTGGTTCGTGTCCTAAAAGACACTTCCATTGTAAAAAATTTTGGGTCAGTTTTCAACCTCGAAAACTTCTTCAACGGTGATGGAATTGAAGCGGGAATCATCGTAGTCCACCGCATATTCCAAGTTTCCATCAATGGCTTCCGCCACATCAAGAACAAGCTGGGAAAACTGCTTGTAGCTGGTGAAGCTGACAGGAACACCGGAATCCAGCTTTTCAAGGAAGCCCATAGCGGAAGCGATCATGTTCTTGTCATTCTTGGTGCCGTAAAGGACACGGTTCATGAAAAGGCGCTGGTTCTTGAACTCACCGGACAGGATTTTGAAGGACACGGCCAGCATGGGGCGGTTAGGATCAGCCTTGGTGCCTTTGATCTCCATGCTTTCCAGCTTCACTTCATACTTGCCAGCGGGAATGGTGGGGAAATCACCGCCGCCGTTCTTCTTGGCATCCTCCACATCAGCCTGAAGGCCCTTCAGATCAACAGAACGATCAATCTTGTCAAAATCAATAGCCATAGTTTTTTACCTCCAAAAATGTTGTTTTTTATATTTGGTTGGAAAGAATTTTTCCAATTTCCCTGACTGCATGGGCGATCTTCTCACGGTTTATCCGTTTTTCTTGAAGAACACCGGTGATAACTGCGGCTTCCGTCTGAATGTCCTGAAAGGCTCTGTGATTGCTTTCAAGGTCAGCTTCATAGGAAGCAAGGTCTGTGTTCTCACCGGCCTTGGCCGATCTGACTTCTTCATCAGCCTTTTCAGCGTATTCCCGGAAATACTTGGCCGCTTCATAACCCATGTATTTTTCAACCAGATATTCAAAATCACGGGCCTTGAAGATGGTTTCAGGCTTCCCGGCAATCATCAGCACATCAGCCATTATTCTTCACGCTTCTTCCGGGTACGGCGGGGCGGGTTAGCATCCGTCTTGGGTGCGGGTTCCTCTGCCTGTGCCTTGGGGCGATCCCACAGGGGGCAACCATCGGGGCCGCCTTCCTTGTGGCAACGGTGGCCAGCGTCAATGGACGGACAAAGGGGGATTTCCGGGTTCTGATCGTGCTGTCTGAAAATGCGTTCACCGTCCGGGCATTTGGGAAGATCGTTCCAAGGCGGGGTGTCACCGGTGGCCGGTTCATCAACAGGAACAGAATCATCCTTTTCACCGCCGCCCGGTGTCCAAGTTCCATCAGGATCACCACAAGCCGCCTTTGCCGCATCTTCAACCGGATCATAGTTATCAGCCGGGGGCGGGGTTTCAGTCTTGACCTTTCTGCCCCTTCTGCTGGGCGCTGTGGTGGGCGTGTCGGTGGTTTCAGGTGCGGGGGTAGCCGGGGTATTGCCGCCACGCTTCACGGCTCCTGCGGCCTTCTGGTTGGCTTCCTCGTAGACTTCACAGAAAGCGTCATAGGTCAGCGGGATTTCCTTATCACGGACAGTCAAACGGCCACCGCCGAAGATCACTTCAGAAGTCTTGAAAGACAGCACCCGTTCATCATCGTCCGCCACGATACGGGCCACCAGATCAACCATACCGGCCACCTTATTTGCCACCTTATCCTGAAGGTTCGGCTTGATAGAACTGATCTTATCGCCGCCCTTGCGGGTCAGGTCACGGCTTCTGTCCTCATGGCTGATCAGGATGATGTTTTCATAGTCCAGATTCACAAGCCGCTTCAGGGTGTTCAGGAACTCACTTCTGACCATATCCCACGCACGGAAGGAATCATCAGATTCATGCTTCCAGCCCTGACGATCACAGATGTAAACCCGGCACGATTCATAAACATCTTCCAGAAGGTCAACCACGATGGTTCGGAAATCGTTCTGTTTCTTTTCCAGTTCGGCCACGGCATCCATGAACACTTCATAGGCCAACTTGCGCTTGGTGATACGGCCTTCCACCGTAACGGTGTCACGAATGGCGATATAGGGGGCATCCACAAACTTGATGTTGCCATCCGTGTTCAACATCAGGGGATCGGGGAACTGATTGGCAAAGAAGGTTTTGCCGCTGAAGGGTGCGCCGTAAAGCCACACAACCTTCTTCTTGGTGGCGTTCAGATCACGGCGTTCATTCTTGGGAAGTAACATATAATCCCATCCTTTCTGACAATATTCTTCATACTCACACCATCCACAAAAATGGTTTGGGTTCTTGGGAAAGTCTGTGGCTTCAACCATGTGCTTCACATCGGTCAGGAAGTCCACAATCTTCATGGGGTTGTACTGAACCGGCATCAGCGTTGGTTCAGCATCTTTCAAGGCCGCTTGCAAGCGGTCACGGAATTGGGAAAGGGTTTCGGTGCTTTTCTGCCTGATCTTGGGCTTGGGAACAATCAGGAAATACATATTCCTGATCCGGTGGCCGGGATGGGTCAGTTCATACCAATACTTGTATTCGTGAAGCTGACCGGAAACGGCGTAGTTCTTGGCGTTGTTGGAATACTTGAAATCGTACAGATCAAACAAGGTTTCATTGGTTCTGGAATCCCAACCACAGGGCCACAGGTAATCCATAAAGCCGATGAAATCGCCGTTCCCAATGGGCAATTCAAAGGAACCACCGGGCGGCAACATGGCCTTTGCCTTGGAGATCATTGCTTCCAGCTTCATCATTTCATGAATGTGATCATCCGTCAGAACCGGGAAGCTGTTCTTGTAGAAGTCAAGGGCTTGTTCAACCCCTTCTTCAATGCCGGTGTGAAGGGCGGTGCCAAGGATCAGGGCGTTGTCTGCGTCCGTGTTTGGGATCGTATCTATCCCTTCCACATATCGCAAGCGGTATTTGTATGGGCATCTATCAAAGACTTCAACCCGGCTGTGGGAAACTCGCATTGTTTCACCCCTTTCACAATAGTCTTGAAGGCTTCAAAGCCTTCCGGGTAAAGGATGAACCCGAACCCCTGTGAACCGTTGATTTGGGCCAAGTTACGCTTCTGAAGCACAGATGGGGTTCCATCGGTGGCCTTCAGCTCCACTTCAAGGGCAATGCCCTTCACGGTGATCCGCATATCGGGAAGGCCGCTTTTCACATACCGGCTTCCACCCCAACGCTTTTCATAGAAGCCACAGGGCGGGGCGCTCATGTGGTCAACAGGTTCACCCAAGGGATATATCCCTTCAGCTTCCAGCCATTCCTTCAGGCGATTTTCAAAGTTTTTTTCACCGGCCATCGGCTCACCCCTCCAACATCTGAATCAGGCTGTGAATACCTCTGACTTGGGTGAAGCCCTGAATTTTACCCGTTCCAGCGTAGAATTGGAACAGTTTATCATCAGACTTCCGCCAACAATGGAAATGTCCGGTTTGCTCATTCTTCAGTTGGTATTCAATGCCGTGGGCTTCAAACTGCTGAATGGCATAGGCGATCCGGTCGGGGTTCTTTGCAACCCGTTCTGAATGAACCTGTTTGGCATGATTCTTCAGGGCATCCCATACTTCATCCCTTGCCATCAGCTTCACCTTCTTCCTGTTTGGGAACATAGTCCTTTGCGGCTTTTCCCGGTTCGCAATGCCAATGGCGGGAACAGCAATGGGGAATGGTGCCAATGACGGAACAATAACCGGGTTCATCGTGAACACAGGTGGCACAAATATCAATCTGCTTTTCCATCGGCTTCACCCCTGAAGTTCCCGTGGGTTTCAATGGAAATTGAAACCCTTCCAAGCACCCGGCGAACATTCCAGCTCACTTCATCAGAAATGGTGCGGTTGATAGTGTTCTGAACCGTTGTTCTCACAAGAGAATCCATGTTGGTTTCATGAATAATCCGGTCAATCGCCCGATCAACTTTTTCAGAAACAATTTCTTCCACAAAGCCTTTGATGGTTTCACGGTTGATCCCGTTATCCGCCAACATTTGGGTTAAAATCCTCCGAAGTTCAATCTGTTCAACGGTCATTACTGCCCACCTTCCTTCAGGGTGATCTTCACATAACCGGCCTTGGCGGTGGTCTTGGAACACTCGGAAGCAATGTCCGGGTATTTCTTCTTCAGCTTGGCGGAATCAATGCTGGTGGCATTGGTGGGCTTCACAAGGGTAAGGTTCAGAACATCGGATTCAAACTTATCCACACCGAACTTCACCATTGCTTCATACAACTTGGCCTTCATTTCCTTTTCCTGATCCTCAATGGCCTTCTTGTGGGCGGTCAGGGAAGCAATGGCGTTCAGGGTGGCAAGCTGGGTGTTCTTGAACTCCTGAAGGGCCGTTTCTTCATCGAAGGTGGCCGAACCACAGGCGTTCGGGTTTTCCTGACAGGAATCAGGGCAAGTGTGGAACTCCGGGCATTTGTGGCAACACCCATCAAATTTTCCACGGGGGCAAGCATTTTCGCATTTGATCATTTTTCGGGTTCTCCTTTCAGATAAACATTCAACTGCTTCAGGCCGAAGGCGGAAGCGGCTTCATGGTTGTCAAAATAAATGTCGATCTGGTTTTCACCGTATTTGTCAATCACCCATTGGGCGGGGCGATCCTGAACGATGTATTCACCCAAGCCTTCCACTTCCACCACGGTTCCCAAGGGAAGCGGGGAAGCACAGGAAACACCGGCTTTCAGTTCCACACCAGCGGCACCATACACAATGCCGTTGGGCCGGTTCTTGCCCCATTCGCCGCAACACTTTTCACAGGAACAATAGGCGGTAATTCTGAAACTGCCCAACAGCACCGGTTCAGGTTCGGCGGGTTCTTCCACCAGCGGAGTTTCCACCGGCTCCAAGGTCACATCCGGGGCCACGGCGGTAAGCTGATCCGATTCAATAGGGGCATCCGGGGCCTTGCTGTTGACAGCAGAACAGCGCCCAAATATAAACCCCATTGCAAGGCCCATCAGAAGGGCCACAAGGAACATCCGCCTGAACCGCTGGTTAAGGGCTTTGCGGCGCTGTTGCCGCTTGCTCATACTTTCTGAATAGTTCATCGGTATAGTCCTTTCTCATTTCCAAAGTGGAAAGAATATCTTCTTCAACCGTTCCCGGACAGATCATCAGGTAATAGAAACATGGCCGTTCTTGCCCAAGGCGGTGAATACGCTTTTGGGATTGCTCCCACAATTCCGAACCTTGGGGAAGGCTGAAGTAAATGATTTTGTTGGCAAGCTGGAAATTGCCGCCCATTGCACCGGCCTGATACTGAATGAAGGTAATGCTGTTATGCTGGTAGCGGTAAGCATCCAAGTTCTTTTCTTCACCGGAAAGCACAGACACAGGCCGGTTCAGGCCCTTGGCAATCCCCTTCAGGCGTTCCATTTCTTCCGTGAAGTTATAGAACACAATCAAGCGATCTTCCGTGCTGTTCACCAAATCCCGGAAGGCTTCATAACGGGCCGGGTTATATAGGCCGCAAAGCTGACGGGCGTAAAGGCGGCGGGTCAAACTGGTATCACCGATCAATTCCCGTTCACAATGGGCATTGGAACCGTAGAAATCCGCATCCAGTTCAAATTCACCAAGGTTGGCGCTGTCAATCGCAATATAGCGATCATTCCAGAACTTCCAATAAAGGGGTGAAGGGCGGGTTTTGACCTTGATCCAGTTCCGTTTTGGAAGGCTGATTCCGGCCTGTTCGGTAGTCATGAAAACGGCCCCATGTTCGGCCAGCTTCATTTTCAGCCGGTCAACATTCTTATAGCCGGTAATCTGTTGCCGCCAAAATCCATCGGTTTCAACCCATTCCGTTTGAATGTACTGCTTCCAGAACAGTTCTTTTGAAATCTTCCACCCCAACAGTTGGCATTGGCTCCACAGGTTTTCATACTTGCCGCCCGTGGGGGTGCCTGACAGAAGGATCACATTATCCGGTTTCAGCCCAAGAATGAACTTTGACCGTTTGGCGTTCTCGTTCTGGATCAAGGAACTTTCATCCAACATCAGCGTGAAGCCGGTCAGGGTTTTCAGCACATTCCGCCTGAAGGTCAGTGCGTAGTTGATCACGCCAATCATCAGGGTTGGAACTTCATGCTGAACCTGTTCAAAGAACCATTTGAAGGTTTTGGGGTTGGTCAGGTCAAACACACAATTCCGGGTGTAGTAGTCTTGAAAATGTTCAATCCAGTCTTGAACTTTTGAACATTGGCACACCACCAGATTCACACGGCGGTTTAGCTTCATCATTTTTTCGGAACCAACGAAGGTCTTGCCAAGGCCCATATCAAGGTAATAGGCAACCCGGTTCTTTCCCTCGGTTTCGTCAAGGGCCTGTTGCTGGTGCTGGAATAGGCTGATCATAGGGTTTCAGGCGCTTCAATCATGGAAAGGTAGTTTTCCACATTCACGCCACGGGAAAGAAGTTCGGCCTTCATAGCCATTCCCAAGGGGCTGTTCAAGGCGTAATCACTCACCTGTTCCGGGGAAAGGGAAGTGATATTGAACAAGGACTGCTTCACCATCCCGGAATGACCGCCGTTGAAGGGATCAAAGGGGCAACAATCGGGGGTGGCTTCAATATCACGAACCACCATAGACACCACCACACCGGGGCGGTTCTTCAGCATCTTCACCGTGTTCAACAGGTGATCGGTTTCCATTTCGGCGGGGCGGAAAGCCTGTCCACCGGCCCCGATCCACAGGGTTCCATCAAATCTGGTTTTCATCTCATTTACTCCTTTTCAGAAATCAGGCCGTAAGGCCGAAGAAGGAATTGAACTGATCAGCACCCACATAATCACGGAACTTGGTGGGGTTGATGTAGTAATTCCAGCAAGCACCGGTTCCGGGAACAGCGTTCCCGAAGGGAAGAAGGCCACGCTGAAGGCCGATTCTGACGAACTGATCAGATTTACCCATGCACCGGGCGGCTTCCTTCACGCTGATCTTCTTGATGGGCGGTTCAGCAACCGGGGCGGCTCCATAGACCATCAGGTAATCAAAGGAAACGCCGGTGGCATCGGCAAGGGCCTTGATACGGTCAGGGCCGGGGGTGTTCTTCCCGGAAAGATATTGGCTGATAGCGGCCTTGGAAGCCCCGGCCTGTTCAGACAGGGCGGATTGGCTCATGTTGGCCTGTTCCATAGCGTTCTTCAAACGCTCTGCAAAGGTGGTCATTGTGCGTACTCCTTTCAAACAGCTTTATTGGGTTATCACTCTTGTTCTTCAAAGGCCACTTCACATTCTCCACAGAGAACATGAACTTCCTTGGTGGCCCGGATGATGGTTCCGCAACAGGGGAAAACATACTTGCGGGAACTTGATCCCCCCCCCTTCCGGGAACCCTTCAGCGGATTGGTACGGGGCCGAACCAGACAGAACCCGGACTTGCCAAGGGATTTCACAAAGGCTTCAGCTTGCGGGTTCAGGGTGGTTTTGTGCCATCCGTACTTTTCGCCTTTCTCCACGGTCAGCCCGTGGGCTTCAGCGGTTTCCTTGAACTTCCGGTTGTGGTAGGAACCAGAACGGGAAGTGTCCTGAACATTGTCCTGAAGGTTCTGAAGGTGAACCATTTCGTGAAGCAAGGTTCCACAGGTTTCTTCAAAGGGGCGGTTCAGGTATTCAGCACACAGGTTGATTTCGTAATAGCCGCCTTCCTTGGTGCCGTCTTGCCACGCCTTCCAACCGGTACACCACCCATAGGCCCCACGGGTATGATCCGGGGAAACGGTGATCACAGGCTTTTCCAGCTTCTCTTCAAAGAAGGCTTTGTTGAACTTTGAAAACAAGGTTTCAAGTTCATCAATGACCGGTTTCAAACTGACTTCATTCATGGTTCTTACTCCTTGTGGTGTCCTTTAGGACACTTTCGCATCAAAAAAAATTCCCACCGGGGTTTCAAGGTTCAGAAAATCCACGATCTTCTGAATCTCGCCTTGGGTGAACTCCGAACCCCCATTACACTTTCGGTAAAAGGCGGATCGGGAAATCCCAAGGACTTCACACAGCTTGGCACGGGTGACACCCCGAACAGACATTTCATATTCCAAGCGGGCCTTGTTCATTCGCTCACATCCTTTCTTCAAAAATAGAACAGCCAAAGCCCCAACAAGCAATTTCCGGGCGGTCATACCTTTTACATGGGGATTGATACCCAATACCCGAACCCATAAACCGGGGGCGCTCATGTTGTCGCTGTTGCCCTGCCATCATCAGCACCGGTGGGGCGGTTCCGGTAGACGGGCCATCAGGCCCGTTTCGGCTTATTGATTCCAATAGTCAAAATCATTCAAAATATATTCACGATTTTCGGGGGTGTCGGGTAAATTGTATCCGCTTCCTTTATTGCCAAGGAACAATTCACCAAAGTCATTGATCCCACAAGAAAGGCCCGTCTGTTTGTTTTCTTTCCAAACTTCCATATCTCACATACTCCTTCCGGGGTGATAATCCGTAATATCATCAACTTCTTTATCAGTAAGTTTCCAATCCCACGGGTTACAGTTGGTGTGATTGATGATGTAATCGAAAGTCCGGGAAGTCTTGACCTTCATCGGATTGACCTTGTACCCGTTGCATCGAAGATCATGAATGAAGTCGGCCTTTGTCCGGTATTCCTGATTGGTGATGAAAACGGTTTTAGTTCCGTCCTTGACTATTGCGCTGAACTTCTTCATATCTCATATACCCCTTTCGGTGTCTTATTCGCTTTTGCCGTGTCTTTTAGGACACCATCATAGTATCACACCCCTTGTTGCTTGTCAACCCCATTTGTGGATTAAAGGAAACTTTTTTTGTTTTTTCGCTTTAGGGGTTGCAAAAAGGACACATTGCGGTTATACTGTTGTTACTAACCGTGAAAGGGGTGTTGATGTGGCTGATTTGACTATGGGCCAAAAAATCAAGGCTTTGCGTGAAGAAAATAATCTTACTCTTGAACAGGTGGGCAATGCTGTTGGCGTAGGTAAAAGCACCGTTCGGAAATGGGAAAATGGGATTATCGCCAATATGCGCCGTGATAAAATAGCAGACTTGGCGAAAGTTCTTCACACCACACCGGCCTATTTAATGGGCTGGAAAGAAGAAGTTGAATTGGATAACCTATTTAGAATTGAAAAGCGAAAGTTCCCATTACTTGGGAACATTGCTTGTGGAACCCCTATCTTTGCCAACGAAGAAAAGGAACTGTATGTGGAAGCTGGTGCAAACATTCATGCTGATTTCTGCTTGAAGGCCAAGGGTGATTCCATGATCGGGGCCAGAATCTATGACGGGGATATTGTGTTTATCAGAAAACAGGAAATGGTGGATGATGGTGAAATTGCCGCTGTCCTGATTGGTGATGAAGCCACATTGAAGCGTGTTCAATATAATCCTGAAGAAAACGAACTGTTGTTGTTCGCTGAAAATCCAAAGTATAAAACCATGCGTTACACAGGCGAAGAACTGAATCATATCAGGATTCTTGGAAAAGCCGTAGCCTTCCAAAGTGATATTAGATAGAAGGTGGCTGGATGAAGAAGTTTTTGAAAGGCTTTGGAATCTTCTTTTTCAGTTTCGGGTTTATCGTCTACACAATCATGTTTTTTACGGAAGCGCCAGAACTCCGCCCCGTGTTCATCATAATGGATGTCATTATGGGGTTCTTCCTGTTCCTGCTTCTGCGAAAAAGAAAGCCAAAACAGAAGGCCCCACCCAAAACAGAACCCACCGTTCAGGTTCATTCCAATCTGAACCCGGAACGGGCTATTAAATCCATGCCGGGGGCCTACACCGTAGCAGAAGCCAAAAACCATATGCGGATTGTTCAAGATTGTTTGAACATCTTTGAAAAGACGAAGAACCTTGAAACATTCTTTTCCCGCTATGAATATGGTATGCAAATAGCCCTGACGGTGGATCAAGCGGCCAAGGCCGGGATCATCCCTTACACATCTGATCTTCCAGCTTCTTTCTTCAAGGCGGCTGATAGTCAGAAAGAACGGGTTTTGTTAGATTCCTATTCCGATCAGAAAGCCAAGATTGATGAATTGAAAACCGCAAAGGCCAAAGCCACCCATTGGAACCGGTATCTGAACACCCTGAAAAAATACGAAGATCAATATTCCATGAACCCTGATTCTGAATATCCTGAAGTTCTGGAACAGGTCAAAGGTGAACTTGCCAAACTCGATCTGTCCACATCCGTTCCGCCGTCCAATCCCTGAAAACACAGGAAAATCAAGGCTTTGGAACAGGTGGAACAGATAAAGCGCCGGTTCTCTATATACTCCTTTTCTTTTATATATTTTTTATCTACTCTTTGAAGTAATATAATATCTGTTCCAAGTGTTCCATTCTCTCAAAGCCACATCCCGCAAGGATTTTAAGCGGAACGGATATGGAACAAATGCAAAAAAAATGACCGCCCCCGGTCTTGCACACCGGAAGCGGTCAGGCGAAACAAACCCTTTTGAAGTTAATGTTTCAAACGCCTTTGAACATTATATCACATGGGGTTTAGCTTTGCCATACCCAATTTTGAAAGTTCAGGTGATATAATGCGAAATCCAAACGGGTATGGAACGGTTGCAAAGCTATCAGGCCAACGCCGCCGCCCATACATTGTGAAGAAAACCATAGGTTGGAATGACAAAGGCCATCCCATCTATGACATTATCGGCTATGCTGAAACCCGTGAAGCCGGGAACATCATGCTTGCTGAATACAACCGTGATCCTTGGGATGTTGACCGGGCCAAGATCACCCTTCAACAGCTTTTTGACCTCTGGAAAGAAAAGAAGGCCCCAAAGCTGGGGGAATCCAACCGTTCTTCCCTCTGTTCAGCGTTCAAGCATTGTTCAGCGTATGTGAACAAGCCTTATAAACAACTGCGATCCTACCAAATGCAAGAAACTATTGATGGTTGTGGGAAAGGGTATAGCACCCAAGCGGCTATCAAGAACCTGTGGGGCCACCTTGACCGGTTCGCCCTTGAAATGGATATAATAAACCGGTGCTTCTCTGAACTTCTGACTTCTGATCCAATACCGCCCACCAGCCGCCTTCCGTTCACCAACGATGAAATCAAAACGGTGTGGGAACATCAGTCTGATCCTTGGGTTGATACTGTTTTGATCTTGCTATATTCCGGGTGGCGTATCTCTGAATTTTTGAACCTGAAACCTGAAGATATAGACTTGAAGGAAGGCACGATGAAGGGCGGCACCAAAACGAAAGCCGGTAAGAACCGCATTGTTCCCATCCATCCAAAGATCAGGCCCTTGATTGAACGGCGGCTTGCCGAAGGTGGCCCCCGGCTGATCAGCTACAATGGGAAGGTTTGCAATCAAACCCAATACCGGATATTTTGGGCGGATATTATGAAGGCCCTGAAGCTGAATCATACCCCGCACGAATGCCGCCACACCTTTGAAACCAAATTGGATAGCGCCGGGGCCAACCGGAAATGTATTGATTTGCTCATGGGTCATGTGTCCAAGGACACGGGAAACCGGGTCTATAATCACAAGACTTTGGACGAACTGAAGGCCACCGTGGAACTGATTCCATAGGGTTCAAACCGGTGAACATTTTAGGCCGCTGAACGCTGAACTATGCACACATTAGTAACAAGAAAACCCCGAACCCCTGAAAAATCAAGGGTTCGGGGTTCGTCTGTTTTTATTATACCATAAATATTTCTACTCTGCAACGCTCTGAAACGCCCAAATACTGAACATTTCAGCCCTTTGAAGTTCGGTGAAATCGGGGTTATTAGTAACATAGTAGAAACACGCAAAAAAGGCCCTTCCAGCTTGAACCGGAAGGGCCTTTTCTCATGGTCAGGTTTTAGTGGCGTAGTCAAGGGAAATCCACCCGGCACCGCTTTTCAGTTTGCCCCACTTGGCCGCACCTTTGCCGGTGCTTTCAGCCACGATGGTATAAATACCGGGCTGGATGTAGCCGGTTGCACCGTAGTTTGTGCCGGGGCCTTTACGGATATTCAGGTTGGTGATCTTCACCCGCACATGGTAAGGGGTCACGGTGGCCCCTGTGGTGCCGCCTGCGGGCTTTTCTGCGGCTGGGGGTGTAACTACTACCCCACCACCATTGGAAGCGTCCTGAAGCCTTCTGTTGACTTCTGCGGCAATCTCCCCGTGTCTGGAATAAAGATATTCCCCCGGACAGGCTTTGTTGGCGAAGTCACGATGAACGGTCATGTTGCATCCGTTCCGATGATTCACACGGTCATTCTTGTTCGTACTCCACACCAACTTCTTGATCCTGTTGCGCTTGCAAATATCCGTTACCAAATCCAACAGGGCCGCATAAGCCTTGGCGGTGACGGCGTAAGGGTGGGTGGTGTCGGAAGCAACTTCAATGGTGATTGCCCGGTTGTCATTGGTGCCGTTGCTGGAACACCAAGAACGATCCTTTTCATCCACGGAAAGGCCAATGGAACCATCCTTACCAACAACATAATTGGCGGAATATTGCCGGTCTGTGGTGGCGAAATAATCACACCCCTGTTTTGCTGTCCATTGCCCAACGATACAATGAATCGTGATGGTGTCAATGGCATGGTTCCGGGGGCTGGTTTTGTTTTTCGTGATCCGGGTATAGGTTGCAAGGGGGGAATTACTCATTTTCTGTATCTCCTTTCACCTGAAGAATGGCCCTGAACTTGGTGAAGGCTTCTGCGATATACTTACAAGACACCATCAGCACAGCGCCCACAATAACCAAATCAGCAAAAATTTCTGTGTATTCTTCCGGGATTGCCCACCCAAGCTGATCCGCATAAATCGGAAGGGTGGTGATTGCTACACAAAGCAAGGTCAGGCCCACAACGAAGGTGGCAACCTTCAGCCCGGAATTGATCATTTTCTGTCTGTCGAAGGGCTGAAGCAAAACCTTGATGTTGTAGTAAAGGGAAAAAGCAACATTGGACAGGTACGCACACAGGAAGATCAACATGGCCCACCCAATATTGATCAGATTGTTCAAAACAGCGTTCAGCATGGTTTCAAATCTCCTTTGCATCGTTATAGATTTCCGGGCCATACAACTTCCGAAGTTTGATCCGGTTTTCGGCTTTGGCTTTGGAATAGTAAAACCCGGTTGCGGTTGCCAATTCAGCAAATATGGCGGGGATCAAATAGGCCAGCGGTTCAAGGTTTTCAGTTTTCCAAACCATGATAAGGGTGAAGGCCGTAACCCCAACGGTTACGGCCCCCACCACATACAGGATCAGCTTGGAAAACTCACGCTTTGGCTTTTTGGTTCGTCTGCTCATTCTTCCGGGGGATCAGTGGACAACTCCAAGAATTTTCTGTGAAGATCGTCCATCACCCCATTCACCCCCAAAGAATGATACTGCTTCCAGCAATTTTCAAAATTATCCCGTGCATAGATTGGGGCATAGCCTTTTTCGGAATACTTATTGAAATCGCTGATCATCTGCGCCCGAAGAAGGGCCTGAATACCGGCCTTCAAAGCCTTGGAATCCTCGGTGTTATGCTTGATTTGGCTCCACAGGTATTTGAATACTGCCAAAATCAAGGCGGGAACACCAATCAAGCACAACACCTGATAAATCGTCATGGCTTTTCCCTCCTATCAGGCCCCGATCAGGGCGGCAATATAGCGCAAATCCTCAACAGGGCCGTTGTAGAAGTCATGATTCCAAATCCAATGATCTTCCTGTTCCGGGCGCTTGTACTTTTGGCAACGGGGATCATCCCAAATTTTCCCCCACCGGGCGTTGTGTCCGGGGGTCTGCTTCATCAGCGTTGCGGTGATCCGGTTCAGAAGTTCGCCCCTTTCCTTGCCCATGCCATCATCATTTTGGGTAAAGAAGTCATAGGCGTTTTGGCTGGTTACGGAACACACCGGAAGATCATTCAGAATCAAAAAACCACCCTGACAATTCAGGATGGTTCCATACCGAATGTTCACTTGTCCGCAAATTGCTTTGAATTTGGCCCGTTTGCGGCAAATATAGATTTTATACTCCATTAAGCCGATTCCTCCCAACCATATACACCGGGTTCCCACACATTGGCGTCCGCTGTGGAAACCCAATGTTTACTGTTATGGCTCACTTTTGCCCCCTTGGAATAAGCGTCATGCGCTCCTACCGGTTGGCTCCATTCCGGCCATTCTTCAGCGGGATCATTTGTCTTACTCCACAAACTGGAAGCGGCTGTGGGTGTCCAATCCGCTTGGGAAGTGTGGGCCTGAACACACTTGTAAAGGGTGCCTTGGTAGCGGCGAATCTGCCCTACCGTGTAGGCCACAGGGAAAGCCCATTCAGCGAACAGATCAGCGTGTTCAGCCGCCGTGGTGGGGTCAATGCTCCCGGCTTCCGCCAAGGTGACAAAGACGATTCCACCGGCTTCTGTGGCTTTGGTGATCTCGGTTCCTGCGTCCGTTTCCTCCAAACTCACCGTTTCCAGTTCGTCCATAGCGGCACGGCCCAACAAATGGTAAGCCACACCCTCAAAAACAATGCCCGAAGCGTCATGCTCCGGGCAAAGGATGTAACAACCATTTTCGGCTTTTTTGATGTAGTTCAGGTTCTCGGTCAGGCCGATACCGGCCCCGGCTTTGATGATTCTAAACATTGTCCACCTCCGAAAAAGATTGCATGGTAAAGCCGCCGCAACCGCAACAACCGGCCATGATCGTTGAAGTTCCGGTAATAGGCGCTTTGGCACTCCATGTATTGTTCTATGTCAAAGAAGGATCGTTTTCCCTCTTTGAACTCCCTGTGAAACAGCTTCAGTTTTCGCCTTGCCCGTTTCACTCCATCCCGGCTTCCATTCACCTTGATCTTGCCGGTTTCGGTAAGTGTGAACCGGGCTTTGCAGAACCGGAACGGCTTTGTAAGCGGGATCACCTTACACTTGCGCTTGTTCACTCGGATTCCAGCGGCTTCAAAACGCCTTACAATTTCATGGCCCATCAGCTTTGCTTCATCCACCGTGGGAAAGAAAGCATAGTAATCATCCATGTAATGACCGGCGCAATGAACACGGGCCTGACACTTGATCCATTGGTCAATTTTGCTTGGTAACGCCACCATTTCCTGTTGGGAAGGCTCAACGCCCAAAGGCATCCCCCGGCCCGGTGTCGGGCATGGGGAATATTGAATCACAGTATCAGCCAAGTTTTGAAGTTCAGGATTCAAAATCAATTCCCGGTGCCGCTGGTATAACAGGGCATGGGAAGCATTTGGAAAGAACCCCTTCAAATCCAACAGCAACACAGCACCTTCCCGGCCATAACGCCGGTAATGCCATCCAAGCTGTTGTTTGATCCGTTTGAACTGCCAATGAAGGCCCTTTCCCTTTTGGCTTGCCCCGTTGTCATAGATCATGGAAGGTGAATACAACGGGATCAGGACTTCATTACACAGGGTTTTGTGGATTTGTCGATCCGTAATGTGCGGGGCATCTATCGGGCGGATTTTTCCCCGTTCCCGAAGGGTGAAATGGGAACAGGATTTGGGCTTCCAAGTCTGTTCCAACACCGTATCAGATAGGCGCAAGGTGAAAACACGCTTGTTTGTTGCCATACAATACCCCCTTCAAACAGGCTTATAGATATTGTATGGCTGATTTTGTCCGGTGTATGCACTCAAAAAGCAGTCAAATGATAGCACTTTACCGGAAAACCCCCATTTTCAAAAAATCGTCGGGCGGCTTACGCCGCCATTATTATTTTTATTTGGGGTTCCCTCCCGGAACCGCCGCCTTTCGGCGGCGGGATGGGGGCGGGATCATCCTGCGGGGGATTAGGCGGCAAAGCCGGGCCGCACACCAGCAGAGTAATTGGCGTTACCGTCAGTGCCGCCGCCATCCGCAGTGACATCACAGAAGTCAGCGTAGTCGTAGCAACAAGGGGAACGAAGCCACCACCACACCGCCGTGGACACGGCGGAATGATTATTGGCTATTCTACTATTACCGGCCTTGTAGTAATCATATTGTGCCTGCGAATTTTGTTCATACTG
>Ga0129314_1000437_pt1 | contig 44386 bp, 38 predicted proteins | sample O1111metagenome_FD_94431 | JGI IMG/M metagenome (GOLD analysis project Ga0129314, IMG submission 94431) | Orangutan individual fecal microbial communities from fecal samples from Wisconsin, USA - O1111 metagenome | ecosystem: Host-associated > Mammals > Digestive system > Large intestine > Fecal... | reverse complement strand
TGCGGACATTGCGACAATCCCGTACAAGATTATAGTTCAGATGACAAAGCACCCCCTCACCGACGCCGGCATTGAAAGATTCCTCAAGGACTGGGAAAGTGTACCCAAAAATAACTGACAGGTAAACTCCGTTAGTTCTGCTAAAAAACAAATAAGGCTGCTCGAAATTAAGGAACAATTCTTAATTAAGCAGCCTTTTTTCATTTACAGTCCCAGCTTTTCAAGCAAAGTTTCGTAGTAGCCGTAGTCTATGCCGCGGATGTTTTCAAAGTAGTGGTTGACGCCCTCTTCTCCGTCCTCGTCCTTCCAGCGGATGATGCAGTATCTCTTTTCCTCGCTTGCGGGTATGGAGCAGACGAGCGCGCTTGTGTCGGACTTTGCGAACGCTTTTCCGGAAGTGACAATTTCTCCGCAGTCGTTTTCCACAGTGTACGCGAGAGTTTTGTCTTCCCTTGTGTCATTCACGGCGTATAGGTTAAGTTTACCGTCGCACAGTTCTGTGCATGGCTCGTCGAACATCATCTGAACGGGCTTCTGCGACTGCTTTATGTAATAGTACGCGAGCTTTTTGTCCCCGTAGTAGTCGACAACCGCGTCGGAAATCTGCGGCCATCCGTCAATGAGGTTCCACCAGATTATGCCCGTGCGTCTCCACTTCGTCAGCCTGAATCTCTCGATGAAGTATTTCTTAGCTTCAGCCTGCGATATCTGGCTTGCGCGGGAGAAATGCTCGAGATCCGACAGAGCAATACTGCCCTCTCCGAACAGGGTCACGACTTGATTCCACATCAGTCTTATTCTGTAGTAGAACGGGTCTGACGGGTCGGGAGTCATGCAGGCGGCGTGGCATATCCAGTATCGGTCGTCAAGGCAGCTCCACAAATGCTCCTTCGGAATGAACTTTTTCAGCGATTCGGGAGAAGGACAGCCGTGATATCCCGTCTCGGAGGCGAAATGGCACACGGTGTTCTTGTAGTAGTCCCCCTTGAAGTAGTCGCGCGGTCCCCAGAGATGGTCTTCGGACGTAGGCTTGCCGCTCTTGTACGCTTCCTCGTCAATGTACGGAGAGGACGGCAGGTACGGCGTGAAGGTTGAATGCGCTCTCACCTTTTCCGGCAGAATCTTTCGGGTAAGGATATTTTCGTTCGGGTCGGTTGGGTGACTGTTCCATGCGTGAGCGGCGTCGCATTCGTTGTCTCCCGCCCACAGCACTATCGACGGATGATGTCGCAGAGCTTTTATAATAGTCTCCGCTTCCTCTCCTATGGCTTTCGCGAATTCATCGTCCTGCGGGTACACAGCGCACGCCATAGCAAAGTCCTGCCATACCATAATGCCGTTTTTGTCGCAGAAGTCGTAGAATTTCTCGTTCTCGTATACGTTTCCGCCCCAGCATCTCACGGTGTTGCATCCTATATCGGCGAGCATCGGCAGAATCATGTCAAGCCTTTCCTCATCCCGCGAATGATAAGCGTCAACGGGAACCCAGTTTGTTCCGAGCGCAAATACAGGCTTGCCGTTTACGATGAACCTGAACTGACCGTTTCCGTCCTTGTCCGTCGTGCTTGTTCTGTCGAGTATTACAGAGCGCACTCCCGTGTCAAGCTCAAACTTATGTACAGGCTCTCCCTTGTAACAGAGTTCAGCAGTCACATGGTACAGGTTCGCGTCTCCGTAGTTTCTCGGGTACCACAGCTTCGGCGAGCGCAGATTAATACCGTAATTTCCTCCCGTATGCCACATCGGGTTCACATCACAGGAGAATTCGCTCTCCCCGCATTTGCCGCTTATTAGCAGTCTGTAGTCGCGTATGTCGCCGTATTCTATATGACAGTTGTAGTTTATCTTTAAATCGGCATAGTCCGCGCAGGCATTCAGCGTCTCTACATACATGTCCTTTATGTAAGCCGTAGGTCGTGACTCTATGCAGATATGTCTCCAGATACCCATGCTCACCGCGCGGCACATTATATCCCAGCCGTACATATGCGGTGCTTTTCTTACGTAAATTGAGTCGTAGGAATACTGCATAGCCTGAGTGCTCACGGGAATGTCGCGCTCCCTTGCCTTTATTACGGCCGAGGTGAAGCGGACAGATATCTCATGCTCCCCTGCGGACAGATTTTCAAGCTCAAACTCGTGCGGAATGAGCATATTGTCGCTCTCTCCCACAAGCTCTCCGTCAATGAAAACCTCGGCAAAGCAGTCCAGTCCTTCGCATACGAGAACAGCGCGGGTGTTTTTCTCCGGCTCGTAGGTGAAGCGGCGCGAATACAGTGCGTCCATGTTTTCGCAGTCGTACATCGAGTAAATATTGTCTCCGTAGAATATCTCCCCGCACTCTCCCGCACGCTCAAGGTCAAGCTCAAAGTTTCCGGGAACCTTCGCGGGCAGTATCTTCATGCCTGAGCTTTTTGCGGCGTCAAGCGAGACTATGCTTTTATCAAAGTCCCAATGATATCCGCAGGCTAAAGTCCAGTCTCCGTCGAGGGTCAGCCGCTTAAAGTGATTCTGTTTCATATGTATCTCCCCGTCTAAGAAATTTCAAGCATATTATAAAGCATACTCACGGATATTTCAACAGTTTTCACAAAAATGCATAAGTATTTTCTCATTGAAGTTGACATCACGCTTTCCTGCGGCTATAATATAGATGAAAGTTTAATTCACTCAAAGGAGAAAAACAAAAATGGACGAAAGCCTTAAGAAGAGATTTTTCAAAAACGATATTCTTGTAACCTACCCCAAAAAAGCGGAGGATAAGGCGGCGGTGCTCGACTACATCATGACGTTCATCGACCCGAACACTACATATTCCGAGATTAAGCTGAACTTCGTGCTGAAAAAGGTATGCGAGGATTTCCCGCTTATCCGCCGCGAGCTTGTTGACAACGGATATCTCATCCGCGACTCACTCGGCAAGGCTTACAACGTAAATCCCGAAAAACTGAACAAGGAATAAAGGTGGAAACATGAAAAGAATACGTCTCGGCGAGCCTGAAAAAATCGTACCGTCCGCGTTCTGCGACAATTTTAACTACAGCGAAACAAGTATAAGCTATCCCCTCTCGCGCATCACGGCAAAGGACACCCCGCGCGGATTTCTCGTTGAGTTCCCGATAGAGGACGACGCGCACATCTACGGCTTCGGTTTGCAGCTAAAGCAGTTCGACCATCGCGGAAGAAAGCTAAAGCTGTCCGTGAATGCCGATCCCGTATCAAACAACGGAGACAGCCACGCGCCCGTTCCCTTTTTCGCGACAAACAAGGGCTACGGTATGTATTTCGACACCGCGAGATATATCGAGGTCTACTGCGGATATAAAAAGATATCCGCCGGATATACCAAGAAGACTTTATCTCAGGAAAAAGCCGAGGAAAACAGCGACGTCAAGACCTCAACCGACGAGCTTTACGCCATCCGCGAGCAGAACAGTGCCGTCATGAGCGTACTTATCCCTGCCGCGCACGGTATTGATATTTATATAATGGAAGGAAAAAATATAACCGACGTTGTTTCGCAGTACAATATGCTCTCCGGCGGCGGATGCGATGTACCGAAGTGGGCGCTCGGCGTTCTGTATCGCTGCTGCGGAAGATACTCACAGGACGAAGTTATGGCTATGGCCGATTACTTCAGAAAGAGCGACATTCCGTGCGACATTCTCGGACTTGAACCGGGCTGGCACACTCACGCTTACTCCTGCTCGTACAAGTGGAGCGACCGCTTCCCATCCCCGAACGAAATGCTCTCCGAGCTGAACTCGCGCGGATTCCATGTTAACCTCTGGGAGCACGCGTTCTGCCATCCGACTGCCCCGATTTACGGCGATATGCTCTCACACAGCGGCGACTATATGGTATGGGGCGGAGTTGTTCCCGACTTTGCAGACCCCGAAGCAAGACGCATTTTCGCCGACTACCACAGAAAAACGCTCGTTGATGCTGGAGTTGACGGCTTCAAGCTCGACGAATGCGATTCAAGCGACAACACCGGAAGCTGGAGTTTCCCACTCACATCGACTTTCCCGAGCGGTCTTGACGGGGAGCAGTACCATTCCCTCTTCGGCACGCTCTACTGCAAGACGATAATGGAAGCTCTCGGCGGGAAGAAAACGCTGTCCGAGGTGAGAAACATAGGCGCACTTGCCGCGGGATATCCGTTCGTGCTGTACAGCGACCTATACGACCACAGGGACTTCATCCGCGGCGTTGCACAGTCGTCGTTCTCCGGCATACTCTGGACTCCCGAGGTACGCGACGCCAAGTCAAAGGAAGAGCTTATCCGCCGAATACAAGCCGTGGTTTTCAGCTGCCAGTGCCTTATCAACGCATGGTACTGCGACAGAGTTCCGTGGGCTGACCTTGACTGCGAGAACGAAGTCAGAGAGCTTTTAAAGCTGCGCGAGAGCCTTGTTCCCATGCTGAAAGAGGCGTTTGACAAGTACCGCGACACGGGAAAGCCTCCGATACGCGCGCTTGTTATGGATTACTCCGACGACAGCGAGACTTACCGCATAGACGACGAGTACATCTTCTGCGATGAGCTTCTCGTTGCTCCGATAGCCGCAGGACAGGGAGACGAGCGCGACGTTTACCTCCCGACAAGTGAAAAGTGGGTTGACTATTTCACGGGAGAGGAAGTCGGCAGCGGAAAGATACACGTCTCAACAGCGGGAATCCCCGTTTACAGAAAAGCTAATTAACTACATATGTAACTTTACAGTGCAAACAAATACTCTCGGGATGTAAAATCGGAAACAAAATTTACGAGAGCTCTTGACAAGTTTGAACAAAAATGTTATCATGAGAGCGTACAAAAACGAAATCTATTTTCATACATAAGGAGAAAATTATGTTATCACAAAGACCGCCTATGGGTTGGAACTCATGGAACACTTTCGGTGGCTCCATCAACGAGCAGGTAGTTCGCGACACAGCTGACGCAATCGTAGAAAAGGGTCTGAAGGACGCCGGATACGAATATGTTGTTATCGACGACTGCTGGGCTCTCCGCAAGAGAAACGCTGAGGGCAGAATGGTCGCTGACCCCGAAAAGTTCCCCTCCGGAATGAAGGCTCTCGCTGAGTACGTTCACTCAAAGGGACTTAAGTTCGGTATGTACTCCTGCGCCGGAACACGCACCTGCGCCGGTTATCCCGGTTCCTTCGACTACGAATTCATCGACGCGAAGACATTTGCCGAATGGGACGTTGACTTCCTCAAGTACGACTTCTGCTACAAACCCGCTCTCTCGAACGGCCCTATCCTCTACAACAGAATGGGTATGGCGCTCAAGGCAAGCGGACGCGAAATCCTCTTCTCTGCGTGCAACTGGGGTTCCGATTCCGTTGAAAAATGGATCCGTTCCACAGGCGCACATATGTACCGCTCCACAGGCGACATCAACGACAGCTTCCGCAGCTTCAAGGATATCGCTATGAGCCAGGTTGACAAGCTCGCTTACTCCGGCCCCGGCTGCTACAATGACATTGATATGCTCATCTGCGGTATGCACGGCAAGGGCAACGTAGCGAACGGCGGCTGCTCCGATGTTGAGTACCGTACACACTTCGCTCTCTGGTGCCTCTTCCAGTCTCCTCTTATGATAGGCGGCGACCTCTCCAAGATGGACGAGTTCAATATGAACCTCCTCAAGAACAAAGAGCTTATCGCCCTCGACCAGGATGAAGAAGCTCGTCCTCCGATGATGGTTCGCGGCGGCAACAGACCCGTATTCTTCAAGCACCTCGCAGGCAACGAATACGCTCTCGCATTCTTCAACTTTGACGACAACGATGGTTGGTCCGGCGTAGAATTCTATGACCTCGGTCTGACTGTTGCTTCCGGCTACGGCTTCAAGTTCCACGAGATCATCAACGACGAGAACACCGGTCTTGTTACAGAAAACATGGACGTTGTTATTCCAGCTCACGACTGCAAGATCTTCCGCGGCACACTCGAGCTCAGATAACAATAAAGGATTAACAATTCAGAGGGGAGCGCGTCTCCCTTCTTTATTTTAAAAATATGTTCAACTACACCGTCCCGAAATGCAAAAAATGCGGCAGGGAGCTGACAAACGACGAAATCGGAATCCACAAGAAGATGATAAACCGCGGAGACACCGAATTCTTCTGTCTGACCTGCCTTGCCGAAGAAACCGACAGCACCGAGGAAAGACTTCGCGAAAGGATAGAGCACTTCCGACGCCAAGGCTGCTTGCTGTTCCAATAAAAAACGAGCGTGACTGATGCTACTCAGCCGCGCTTTTTTGTTGACAGAGCAATTTCTGTATGTTATACTTGTTTTGATGATATTTCGCGCTCGTTTTACGGCAGTTTGGTCAATACACGTTTACCGAAAAACCGTATAGGAGGTACGCTATGAAAAGACTGACGTCACTGCTGCTGTCATTAACGCTTGCTTTAAATACGCTGCTGTTTTTCTCATGCCAAGCGGAAGAAAAAGCCGAGCCGGAGAAAAGAGAAAACCTGTCGCACTACAAAAGGTCTACCGTCTCTCTTCCGTACGGTGAGAGCATGACCGACATCCCGCCGTACTACGACCCAAACTCAACGGAGCTGACCGTCATAACGAGCGTGAGAAACGAGATATTCGACATTGACGAAGAGACGGAAGAGGCGGTGTTCGTGCGTTACGACTATGACTACTTCGCCGTAAAGCTGAACTATGAGCTTGATACCGTCTCCCACATCGAGCTTGAAACAGGCGGCAGCGCGCTCATCACCTCGTACCTGACCGACAGCTCGCTTTACACCATCGTTATGGATTCCGCAACAACCTCGCTCGACTGCTATTCCCTGACTGACGGAAAGAGAGCTTCGACTATCGCTCTCGATTATCAGCCGGCAGAGGTGCTTTGCTCTCTTGCGGTTGACGCGGACGGGTACGTTTACATAGCGGACAGTGACGGCATAACAGTTTTCTCAGCCGACGGAGCGCTTGTGTCCGAGATATCACTGCCATATGACAGGACGACTCTCGCGCTATCCCCTGACGGGAACGTTTTTATCGGCGCGGAATTTGAGGACGGATTTGGCGTGGCACAGCTCGGACTCGCAAAAAAAGCCTACGGAAGCTTCACCGAATACGACGACTGTCCAAACGGAATTTTCTTCGTCGGAGCTGTCATGTACGTCTCAACCTCAGGCGGGCTTTACCGTGCGGACGAGGAGAGCATAACTCAGCTAAGGATACTCTGAATAAATCGGATTTTTGCGATAAAAGTCTAAAATATAGGGGCTTTTGTCGCAAAAATAACCTTAAATCAGAGGCTTCCTAATGGACTGCCTGTCCGAGGGAATGAACGCGTCCGAAACAATGATAGTCGCAGCCTCAAGCGACGAGAGATTTTTCACGATAATGTACAACTACGCGGGAGAGATTCCGGGGTACATTCTCTCGGTGAACGACAAGGCGGAGGAAGAGCTTGAAGCCGAAAACGTTATCGACATTTGCACGCTGACCGACTTTAACGCGGAGAATCTCACAAGAAAGCTGAACAAATTCACTCAGTCGGGAAAAGCGCGCGTGAAGATAACGAACTACGGGGAGTATGCCGACGGCTCGATTATGGACGGAGCTGCCGCCGCGAGACTTGTCATGGATATGGTTAGCGGGGTTTATCAGCCGGACATTATCGTAACCTCCCCCAGACTGACGGAGCTTAACAACTACATTGTAAAAAACGAGCTTTTTGTCGACTACAATGAGCTTTTCGCGCGGGAGGATTCTCTCATAAAGGAAGAGGACATATTCGAATGCGTAAAGAAAACGTTCAGCGACAAAAGCGGCAGGATGTGGGGCATGACGGATGTATTTTGGGTCTACACCATGCTGATGAACAAAAAATATCTGCTCGGCAAGACTACATGGACAGTTGACGACATGATGGACATAAACGACGCTCTGCCTGACGGGGTAATAATGAATGAGCACTTTCCAAAAAAACATTCACCGACTATTTTATATCAACCGGCGCGTATTTCACACAGTTTGTCGACATGGAAAACGGGCAGTGCAATTTTGACAACGCGACGTTTTACAGGTATCTTGAATTCATAAACTCTCTTCCCGACGAGCCTGTCAGGTTTGATGATAAATATTACGACAGCGGGAACAGGTACCCGGCGTATATGCTTCTCGGACAGGACGGAAAGACAGCTTCAAGCGACAGCATGCTCAGCAATCTGCGGCAGTGGAAGCTGTACGACCTTGAGTTCCCGGGCGAGTATGAATTCACGGGATATCCGACTGTAAGAAGCGAGAAATCGTATACGTCTTACAGAGACGCATTTATTATCACATCATTCTGCGGCGATATCGACAGCGCGTGGGAATTCGTTCACTATTTGCTGACGATAGACTTAAAAAAGAAGCCGGAAGAAATGAGCATAACGGGACTTGCCACATATATGCCGCTGATGGAAAACCAAATCGAGAGGACGCTTTCCTTCCAAAGCATGATAAGCGAGTACCCGAAGGAAATGGACAGGTATTTTCCTGAAATTGTAATAACCCGCGACGACTGTAATGATGTTGTAAACTTTTTGAACACACAGGTAGCAGGCTCGGTATACAACTTGATTTCTCCGGAAATCACTGCTATAATAACAGAGGAGATATCATATTATGTCGGCGTGGTCGGAACGGCTGAAGAGTGTGCCAAAAAAATCCAGTCCCGCGCGTCAATATGGCTATCGGAAAATGAGTAAACAACACCCCCACTGAATTGCATGACACACGTTCAGCGGGGGTATTTTTGTGTTCAGTTTACCATGTCGGGAGTTATTTTTCCGTCAAGCTCCATTGCGTCGGGATTCAGTGCAAGGCAGCGGCGGAGACTGTCCTCGTCAACCGCAGTCCAAAGTCCGACCTTGCCGTATTCGCGCGTCATCTCAACCGTTTCTTTATCTGCGGGAGGATAGGGCAGCCACGATTTTTTGTCGGACGGAAGCCATATCGTCAGCTCGTTGTTCTTCAGCGAAGCCTTCAGTCTGTCAAGAATTTCTCTGCTCACCGGTCCGTCATAGTGCAGCTCGCTGTCGGGGAAGCTCTCGGCGACAAGCGCGGCGTATTCAATGGATTTGCAGGTGAAGCCGACATACTCCTCAGCGTGATACTCATGCACGAGAGAAAACATTTTGTCCCTGTTCTCCGGCGAAAAATCCTCCGCTACGTTGTCTACCTTTATCGCAGCCTTGTTCTTTATCGCAAACTCGAGCATTTCGGTGAACAGCGGTATCTTCACTCCGGCAAATTCGGGCGCGAACCAGACTCCGAAGTCAAGCTCCCTCACCTCGTCAAGCGTCAGAGTGCGGATATCCGTCTTGTCCGGCAGCTTTTCTCCGTCCTTTGTTCTGCCGGTGCGGTTGACGGTGTAGTCGTGAAGAAGCACGCATTCGTGATCTTTCGTGAATTTCGGGTCAAGCTCTATGATGTGGTAGTTCTCCTTCAGCGCACCCTCGTAAGCGACAATGGTGTTCTCGGGATAATCACGGCTTGCTCCCCTGTGTGCCTGTAAGCGTATCATATTTTCCTCCTTTAATGCAGTGGAATTTGTCACTCGTATTGTATCACGGCTCGGCGGCAAAATCAACACAATAGGAATAAAAATTACACAGGTCGACAAAAGCTATTGACATTCGCGTTAGTTTATGCTAACATTGTTATGTCAAACTAACACCAATACGGAATCACATTCGGAGGATTCATGACGCTCGATAAACTGAAAACAGGGCAGTCGGCGAAAATTACCGCTGTCGGAGGGGAAGGCGCGCTGCGAAACCGTCTCCTTGATATGGGACTTATACCGAAAACCACGCTGACTCTGCAAAAAATAGCACCGCTCGGCGACCCTATCGAAATAAGAGTACGCGGATACGAGCTTACGCTAAGGCTTGAAGACGCGAAAAACATAACAGTAGCTCTCGATACGGCAGACAAAAAGGCAGAGGAGGTCACGGTATGATACTCGCTCTCGCCGGAAACCAGAACTGCGGAAAAACGACGCTGTTCAACGCATTAACCGGCTCCAATCAGCACGTCGGCAACTTCCCCGGCGTTACGGTTGACCAAAAGATAGGAGACGTCAAGGGGGAGAAAAACTGTCAGGTAGTAGACTTGCCGGGCATATATTCTCTCCGACCGTACACGCAGGAAGAAATAGTCACGCGGGACTTTATTATTAACGAGAAGCCGGACGGAATAATCAACATAGTCGACGCGACAAATATTGAAAGAAACCTCTATCTCACCCTGCAGCTTCTCGAGCTTTGCGTGCCAATGGTGCTTGCCCTCAACATGATGGACGAGGTAAACTCAAACGGCGGCACCGTCAACATCGAGAAAATGAGCGAGCTCCTCGGCATACCCGTTGTTCCCATAAGCGCGTCTAAGGGGGAGGGCGTATCGGAGCTTATCGACAAGGCAGTTTCCACCGCAAAAAACAAGCAAAAACCGAAGGTATGGGATTTCTGCTCTGCCGAGTCGCCGGTACACCGCTGCATTCACGCCGTAGTCCACCTCATCGACGACCATGCCGAACGCGCCGGACTTCCCGCAAGATTCTGCACGTCAAAGCTGATCGAAGGCGACCCCGACATTGAGGACAGGCTTGAGCTTGACGAAAACGAACGTGAGCTTCTTGAACACTGCATAGTCGAGATGGAGGACGAGAGCGGACTTGACCGAAACGCAGCTCTTGCCGCCATGAGATACGACTTCATCGAAAGCGTGGTATCAGACTCCGTTGTCAAGGCGCATGAAAGCCGCGAACACCGCCGAAGCATGGCTATAGATAAGGTTCTCACCGGAAAATACACCGCGCTTCCCGTATTCTTCGGAGTAATGTTCCTCGTGTTCTGGCTGACGTTCGGCGTTATCGGCTCCGCGCTGTCAGACTTGCTCGCTCTCGGAATAGATTCGTTCACTTCACTTGCCGACCGCGCTCTCACCGCATACGGAATAAATCCCATCGTACACAGCCTTGTCATCGACGGTATCTTCGCCGGAGTCGGCAGCGTGCTCACATTCCTCCCTCTCATCGTGGTGCTGTTCTTCTTCCTCTCGATACTTGAAGATACGGGTTACATGGCGCGCGTTGCTTTTGTAATGGACAGGGCGCTTCGCAAAATAGGACTTTCGGGACGCTCGTTTGTGCCTATGCTTATCGGATTCGGCTGCTCCGTTCCGGCTATCATGGCGACAAGAACGGTTTCCTCCGACCGCGACCGCAAAATGACCATACTTCTTACCCCGTACATGAGCTGCTCGGCTAAAATCCCGATTTACGCAGTGTTCGCGACGGCGTTTTTCCCGAACCACAAGGCTCTCGTCATGATATCAATGTATGTCGTAGGAATCGTGCTGTCGGTGCTTCTCGCGCTGATACTCAAAAACACCGCCTTCAAAGGAAATCCCGTGCCGTTTGTCATGGAGCTGCCGAATTACCGCCTGCCGTCTCCGAAAAGCGTCGTGCTTCTTCTTTGGGACAAGGCGAAAGACTTTTTACAGCGTGCGTTCGGCATAATCTTCATCGCGACTATCATAATCTGGTTCCTGCGCAGTTTTGACACACGTCTCAACGTAGTCGAAAACAGCGCGGACAGTCTGCTTGCCCTCATCGGAAGATTCATCGCGCCCGTATTTGCCCCTCTTGGCTTCGGCGACTGGAGAGCTGCGACATCGCTTATCTCCGGATTCACCGCGAAAGAGGCGGTCATATCGACAATGGCAGTCCTGCTTGAGACAAATCTCTCAAATCTCGGCGGAGCGCTTTCGGAAATATTCACTCCCCTCACCGCCGTCAGCTTCCTTGTGTTCACCCTGCTCTATACTCCGTGCGTTGCGGCTGTTGCGTCAATCCGCCGTGAGCTTGGCTCAAAGATACAGACGCTCGGCGTAGTGCTTCTCCAGTGTACAGTTGCATGGATATGCGCGCTCGCAGTATATCAGGTGGGAGGACTGCTTCTGTGAATTTAGGCGATATTCTCATACTTGCAGTCGTCGGAGTATGCGTGTTCTTCGCCCTTCGTTCCGTCATTCGCATGAACAAAAAAGGCTGCTCATGCGGCGGCGGATGTTCGGGAAACTGCTCTTCCTGCTCCGCACACTGCAAAAAGAAATAAAACAAACGCACTCCTTAAGTCAAGTTCAGGCTTAAAGAGTGCGTTTTTCCTGTTTATCTCATTATCATCTCGCGGTCGGCGGGCAGCTCATTCGGAAGTCGGTTGGGCTTTTCCATGTAGTAGTACGCGACAGTTGTGTAGTCGTCGTATCTTGCGCCCGTCCAGCCGAGGTTGTCCATTACCATGCAGAAGCTCTCGTCGAAGTATACGGGATCCGGTATGTGCCAGCGGTAGAGCAAAAATCTCTGCTGACCGTTGTACTGCCTGCTCCTGTCGTTTCCTGTGATGGCGTGCATTCCGACGTATAGTCCGCTGAAGGTCTGATATTTGTTTAAAATTATGTCGTTTCCGAACGCGTATGAGCCGCAGAAGTAGTCTTCCGTTCCAGTGTAGTTGAGCGTGGGGTAGGTGTCTCCGTCAATGTACATCTTCGCTTCCCCCTCGACCCAGCAGGTGTTGTTTCCGTTCATGCCCGAGGCAAGAGTTACGCCGACAAACGTGCCTTTTCCGTGAATTCCGTCAATGACGCAGTAGGAACGTCCCTTTTGAACGGGATGCTCCTGTCTGTAGAGCGCATGGAAATATCCCGCGTCCTCCTCCACCTTGCCGTGCCAGCCGGAAATCATGTAGTAGAGCGTCTCGCCACGGTCGCTTCTGTTTTCCATCGTGATTTTGCAGTGCTTTTTAAACGGCATTTCAAAGTAGGAGTTGAATCCTCTTCCGGGAGCGGTAAGAATCATGGCGGAGTTCAGCGTAATGTACTTTCCGTCGACATCCTCGAAGTTTTCGTCATAAGCACAGCCGAAGAACGCGGATATCGGCGCTTCAACGGACGGGAATTCCTCGTTGTCCCAGTAAATGCGCATGATGAACGAGTGTCCTACGTAGCCGGTGAACCAGATATGCGTTATCATTCCCTCTCCGTCGGTATCGCAGAGAGTTACGGTCTTGTGCGGCTCTATCGTGATGCAGGCGTTCAGCTTTTCGCAGTCCTTACCGTGAGTGCCGCCGTTTCTCGAGCCTGTCGGATTTTCCGCGGAAAACGCAAAGCTCGTTCTGTTTTTCATTGAATATACTGGCATAATTTCCTCCTTATGAATTCAAACAATCCGGTATTGCTTCCTTGTGCGATACTACGATGTTGCTGCGCTCGGTCGCGAATCTTATGGCCTCGTCTATGCCGCATCCGTCGAGATATTTTTTAAGAAACGACGCACCGAAGCAGTCTCCCGCACCTACAGTCGACACAACGGGCACGTCCTCAGGCTTTCCCGAAGAGTATTTTCTGCCGTTTTTGAAGTCGTAAACCTCCGAGCCGTCCTTGCCCATCGTATACACGACAAGGGAAATGTTCGGGTACTGACTGTGCAGTGCTTCAAATATGTCTTCACTCTCCCGAAGCGCGCCTGTGTCGGTGAGAAAATGCGCTTCCTCGGAGCTTATCTTCACGATATCCGCGCGGCTCAGGCAAAGCTCTATCGAGGACTTGTCGTAGCAGTTCTGTCTTATGTTGAGGTCGCACATGACGGTCTTCGCCTCGAGCTTGTCAAGAAGATTTTTTAAAGTTTCGCGTGACACGGGGCTTCTCTGCGCGAGGGTATTGAAGTAGAACACATCCGCGCCCATCGCCTTTATCTCGGATACCGATTTTTCGTCAAGACTTATGTTGTCGTATGCTGTATCCGTCAGAATATGGTAAGAAGGCACTCCGTTTTCGTCAAGCCGCACCCTGCACTCGCCCGTAGGCTTATCGGTCAGCGCGACGTATGAGGTGTCAATGCCATACTTTTTTATGTATGCGAGAGTTTCGTTTCCGAGCTTGTCCCGTCCCACTCCCGTGATAAGATAAACCTTCTCCCCGAGAAGAGAGAGATGCGCCGCGAAGTTGAACGGTGCTCCGCCGATTACGCTTTTGTCGGGATATACGTCCCACAGTACCTCTCCGTAGACTATGCAGTTCACTGTTGCACCTCCTCTCTCACAGCGCGAGCTTCTTCACTGTCAGCTTTTCTATCACCGACTTTGCGGAGGACGACAACGTCATGCTCTTCTGGTTGAAGTCGAGCGTCCACGGAACGGTCATCATAGCCTTGCCGCCGCCGACAAACGCTTCAAGAGAGCCTTTATCTATCACGATGCAAACGGAAGAGGGACTGCCTGTGATGTTTAATGGCATGGTTCTGTCGAATACTCTCAGCGCGTTCTTCTGTCCGTCGAGGTGTATTCTCTGACCGAACAGCTCTATGCAGATATCAGCGGTCTGCGTGCCGTCAAGCGACAGCTCTAAAATATACGCGCTCTCATCCATCGGAAGCGTAAAGCTGTCTTCTCCGAGAGATATCGACGTGAACGTTTTTGTCTCGCGCACTGCCTTTTCGCATTCGGGAGCGGGATTTGCGCAGAGGTAGTATTCGCCGTTTTCCTCGGTAAGGGTAAGCTCGCACGGGATTCCCATCTGACCGCATATCGGATTGTCGCCGAAGAACGTGTCTCTGTCCCATGCAATCTGGATTCTGCGGGCGTTGTTCGGGTAGGAATATGTCTGAGCCGCGTAGCTTGTCGAGCCGTAGTTGACGAACTTAGCCTTAGCGCACGGAACGAACTTGCCGCTTGTGAAGTCTCCGACAACGTAGTGATGCGACGCGCCGCTTAGAATCCACTTGCGTTCTCCGTTTGTGGCGGTGAGGGGATAGATATCCGGGCATTCCGCGTCTCCGTCAATGGAAATTCTCTGAAGCTCACGCCATGCGAGAAGATTGTCGGAGGTGAGGATGCAGTATTCGTTTCCGTCAAGGTAAATCGCCATGATGAAGCAGTTCAGCTCGTCGCACCAAATGACTTTGGGGTCACGGTTGTCCGCGGCGATATGTCCCACAACGGGATTGTTCTCGTACTTTTTGAATGTCATGCCGCCGTCGGTAGAGTACGCCATGCACTGCGTGAATTCTTTTCCGGCAGAACGAACGGAATTGTGTCCGGCGCAGGTGTAGTACAAGAGTATAACGTCCTCTTCCCCGCTCTTCAGTCCCGTCTTGTTGTCGTAGTCCACGATTGCGCTTCCGGAGAACATCGTACCGTTTTCATCGGGAGTCAAGCCCTCGCCGAGGTATTCCCAGTGCATGAGGTCTTCACTCACGGCGTGTCCCCAGTGCATATTTCCCCATACCCAGTCGTAGGGATTGTGCTGGCAGAAAAGGTGGTAGAGTGTCTTTCCCGTAACCTTCGAGGTGTAAACAACAAGACCGTTGGGGTCGTTTATCCATCCGAAGGGCGCGGTGAAATGCACGAAAGGACGGAAGCCGAAGGTTTTAAATTCGTCTGTGTCATATACATCCGTCCGGCACCCCTCAAGCTTTTCCGCGTCAATGTCGGGGCTTACCTCAAACGTTATCTCCTGTCCGATGAGGGACGAGACGTCGTAGCAGACGTATGCTCTCGGGTTCACGAAATCAAGGCGGAGAGTAAAGTCGTCAAGAAGATTTCCGTCTTTTTTTACGCACACGGTTCTTGTTCCCACAAAGCGGCTTATGGGAAGAGAAAGGTATTTTTTATCAATTTTCATGGTAACTCTGCTCATAATTTAACCTCGTTCAATATATTTTCCGAAAAAATTCAAAAATTATGGTTTTTTTCGGACTATTATGCTATAATCCATTATACACATAACTCACAGCACGCGCAATAGGCAAAATAATGTTTAATGGAAAAAATCCGACATGATTAAACTGAGCGATAAAATAAGATACGACAAAAAAGACGTCTCGGACAGCATTGAAGTCAAGGACGTCGCGCATATTTCGGTAAAGGAAAACTGGATTCACCGCGAGAGATTTTTGTTCTCCGACGAGCTAATCTGCCTCGGCAAGGGGAAGCTGTACCTCTCCATTAACGGCGAAAACTACTGTCTGAGCGAGGGGAGCTTTTTCTTCATCCCTCGGTACAGCACGATATCCGGCTACAAAAATTCCGACTCACTCTGCTCATTCTACACGGTGTCGTATGAGAGCAATCTCGGCGCGCTGTCGGAGGTTGAGCTTGTTCCGCTTACCGTGAGCGGCAATCATCTCTACACGGACGAGCTTTTGAAGCGGCTTCATCGTAACGCGGGCGACAGGAACAAAAGCAGCATTCTGCTCATGTCGCTGATATATGAAATCCTCGATTCAGCCGCGCGGGAAAACGAGAGCAAAAACGACAGCGTAAAGCCGCTCATGCAGAAGACAATAGACTACATCAACGCAAACATCGGCAGCGCAATAACGGTTGATTCGGTGTGCGAATACCTGAACTACAGCCGCGACTACATATCTAAGCTGTTTTTGTCAAGCTACGGGATAACGATAAAAAAGTACATCGACAGCAAAAAGATAGCGATATCGAAGCAGCTTCTGCTCACCTCAAAAATGTCGCTCGGTCAGATATCCGCCGCTCTCGGCTTTGACGACGCGGGACAGTTTTACAAATTCTTCAAATACCACGAAAAAATCTCTCCCACCGAATTCAGGGAGCAGAATGTATAGGAAAAGTCCGTTATTTTGACAAATTGTTTCCTTAATCCTTGAACAGGCGGGAATTATTTGGTATAATACGTCTTGTTAAGCGATTGTTTACAAATGATAAAGGAGCTGCCCGGTGTTCTCGTCCGGGATAGTATCGGTATGAAAATAACATTACAGGATCTTACAAAAAAGTTTCCGAGCCGCGATAGGAGATCCCGAGACGAAGTCACTGCCGTAAACGGTTTTGACATCACGCTTCCCGACGGAAAACTTATCGGGCTTCTCGGTCCGTCCGGCTGCGGAAAAAGCACGGTGCTCAGCTTAATCTGCGGTCTGCAAAAGCCTACCTCCGGCAAGATATTCTTCGGGGACGACGATGTTACCGATGTGCCGCCGGAAAACAGGGGAGTCGGACTTGTGTTCCAGAACTATGCGCTGTACCCTCATCTCACGGTGCTTGAAAACATCATATTTCCCCTACAGAACCTCCGCGGACGGGACAAGCTCTCAAAGGAGGAAATGATAGAAAAAGCCGAAAAGGTCGCCGCGCTCGTGCAGATAGACGACTACCTTCTCCGCAAGCCGAGTGAGCTGTCGGGCGGTCAGCAGCAGAGAGTAGCCATTGCAAGAGCTCTCGTGAAAATGCCGCGCGTGCTTCTCCTTGACGAGCCGCTCTCAAACCTTGACGCAAGACTGAGACTGCAAACGCGTGAAGAGATACGCCGCATTCAGAAGGAAACCGGAATAACGACAGTATTCGTCACTCACGACCAGGAAGAAGCCATGAGTATCTGCGACATGATGGTAGTGATGAAGGACGGCGTTATTCAGCAGACGGGCGCGCCGCAGCAGATATACGACGATCCCGCGAACCTTTTTGTAGCGAAATTCCTCGGAACGCCGCCTATCGGAGTGTACAGCGGATATTCGAGAGGCGGGGACTTATATATCGGAAGCGACTGCGTAATGCACACGAACCTCTCCGACGGGGAAAAGGTAATCGGAATACGTCCCGAGGGCTACATACCGGATGAAGGCGGCGTGCTGCATAGCAAGCTCTCACGGGTAGAGGTAATGGGACGCGACACAAGCATAATCTCAACAAACGAAAATTCCGAGAACGCCGTTATCCGCTCCATTATCAGCTCCGACACAAAGGTGGACTCCTCCTCCGACACGGTAACGTTCTCGCTCAAGCCGCACAAGGTGTTCGTGTTCGACAAAAATACAGGCGAAAGGCTGCGCTTCACGCTGAAATAATACTATGGAAAGAAACAATCACAAAGCATGGCTGTACCTGCTCCCTGCCGTACTGTTTCTCGGAGTGTTCATGCTTTATCCCCTTGTGGACGTATTTGTGTACTCGTTTGAGGAAGGCTATAACTCTGCGTCACAGACATATTTCGGCGTCGGCGGTTACAACTATTCCTACATTCTCCACGACCCGTACTTCCTCTCCGCGCTGAAAAACACATTTATACTTGTTATAATCACCGTGCCGCTCTCGACGATAATCGCGCTTCTCATTTCCGCCGGACTCTCGTCGATAAAGCCGCTCAGAAATCTCTTTCAGACTGTCTATTTTCTGCCGTACGTGACGAACACCCTTGCGGTCGGTCTTGTGTTCATGATTCTCTTTAAAAAGACTGCGTACAGCGACGGACTTGTGAACCTGCTCATAAACCTCTTCGGCGGCGCGTCCGTTGACTTCATTGACGGTCCGTACTGGGCGAAAATGTTCGTGCTGTGCTTCTACACCATATGGGTAGTAATGCCGTTCAAGATTCTCATTCTGACAAGCGCGCTCGCCTCGGTAAAGCAGGACTACTACAACGCCGCGAGAATTGACGGAACTCCGCGCTGGCGCATTTTCACAAAGATAACGCTGCCTATGATATCCCCGATGATATTCTACCTTGTGATAACGGGATTCATCGGTGCGTTCAAGGCATACAGCGACGCGGTAGCGCTCTTCGGAACGGATCTCAACGCCGCCGGAATGAACACCATTGTAGGATATGTCTACGATATGCTCTACGGAGACAGCGGGGGATTCCCGTCATACGCTTCCGCCGCCGCAATTGTGCTGTTTGCCATCGTTTTGACCATCACTTGCGTAAACCTCCTTGTGAGCCGCAAGCACGTCCACTATTAAGGAGGCAGGCATGGATAAACATCCCGACTACAAAAAAATCGAAGCTAAAGCCGCCGCAGGAAAAACCGCGCTGAACGTCGTCGTTTATATAATGCTCGTTTTCTGGGCTGTTATGGTTCTGTTCCCGTTCTACTGGATGGTGCTGACCTCTCTCAAAGGCTACGGCGCGTACAATGCGGAGCACATACCGAAATTCTTCACACTCTCTCCCACTCTTGAAAACTACGCGCAGGCCTTTTCCGCAGTTCCTCTGGCGAGATACTTCATTAATACTATAATTTTTACAGTCGTCACTACCGCTCTCATGCTCGTTATCGTAATTCCCGCGGCTTTTGCGTTCGCACGTCTTGAGTTTCGCGGAAAGAATCTTGTGTTCACTCTGCTTCTCTCGCTGATGATGATACCGAACGAGCTTGTGGTGATAACGAACTTCGCGACGATAACCAATCTCGGACTGCGCAACACCTTCACCGGACTTATTCTGCCCTCTGTCATGTCGGTGTTCTACATTTATCTGCTGAAGGAAAACTTCGCGCAAGTCCCCGATGAGCTGTACTACGCGGCTAAGGTTGACGGAACAAGCGATATGCGTTATCTCACACGCGTTATGCTCCCGATATGCAAGCCGACGGTCGTCACGATAACGATACTCAAGATAATAGAATGCTGGAACTCATACGTATGGCCGCGCCTTATCACCGACGACAAGAACTATTTCCTCGTATCAAACGGAATTCAGGAGATACGCGAAAACGGCTTCGGCAGAGAGAACATTCCCGCGATGATGGCGGCTGTCGTTGTGATATCCGTTCCGCTCATCGTACTGTTCCTCATATTCCGCAAGAAGATTATGGCGGGAGTCGCGAGAGGAGGCACAAAAGGATGAAAAAGCTCGCGTTTGCACTTGCACTCATCACGGCGGCGTCTTGTTTTACCCTCACGTCCTGTCACGGAAGCCGAGGACTTGAAGAGTTCACCGTTCCCGACAGCTTTGACGAGAGTAAAAACTACGAGATAACGTTCTGGGCGAAAAACGACACCAACAAAACTCAGACCGCGATTTACGAAAAGGCGATATCTGATTTTGAGTCGCTCTACCCGAACATTACCGTAAATCTCCGCCTGTACACCGACTACGGCAAGATATACAACGACGTTATAACGAACATCTCCACCGGCACTACCCCAAACGTATGCATAACCTACCCCGACCACATCGCAACCTACCTCACGGGAACAAATGTAGTCGTTCCGCTTGATGAGCTTATGTCTGACGAAAAATACGGGCTGGGCGGCAGTGAGGTAAAATTTGACTCAACCAAAGGGGACGAAATAGTTCCGCAGTTCCTTGAGGAGGGTAAAATCGGCGGCACACAGTACGCTCTTCCGTTCATGCGCTCCACCGAGGCCTGCTACATCAACAAGACCTTTGTAGAACAGCTCGGCTACACTCTTCCGGAGACGCTGACATGGGATTTTGTCTGGGAAGTCTCCGAAGCCGCCGCGAAAAAGGACGAAAACGGCGTGTATTATCTCAACTCGCAGAACGTCATGATACCGTTCATCTACAAGTCCACCGACAACATGATGATACAGTCGCTCTACCAAAAGGGCGCGGGATATTCAAACGAGGACGGCGATATCCTTTTGTTCAACGACACGACGAAGGAGATTCTTGAAGAAGTCGAAAAGCACGCCGAAACAGGTGCGTTCTCTACGTTCAAAATATCGAGCTACCCCGCAAACTTCCTCAACGCCGGACAGTGTGTGTTTGCAATAGACTCGACCGCAGGCGCAACATGGATGGGAACCGACGCTCCCCTCTCCGACATCAGCGAGGACAGTCTGGTGCGCTTTGAGACTGTTGTTATGACAATACCGCAGTACGACACCGAAAACCCGAAAATGATATCGCAGGGTCCGTCGGTATGCGTGTTCAACAAGGCTGACAACGAAGAAGTCCTCGCGTCGTGGCTGTTCACTCAGTTTCTCTTGACAAACGATGTGCAGACCGCGTACTCCGAGACCGAAGGCTACGTTCCCGTCACGACAAAGGCGCAGTCTTCCGCAGAATATCTCGACTACCTCTCACGCGAAGGGGAGGACACAAACAAGCACTACTACGTCAAGATTGAAGCGGCGAAGCTCCTGCTCGACAACACGGAAAACACCTTTGTCACCCCTGTATGGAACGGCTCGGCTTCACTCAGAACGGCGTCGGGCGAGCTTATCGAAAGCGTTGTAAAATCGGTAAGGCGGCACGAGACTATTGACGAGGACTACTGGGAAAAGCTGAAAACGAACGTCACCTCGCTCTACCGTCTCGACAGCAGAGACAGCTCCGCCGGAGGTAAGGCTGAACTCGGACCTCTCCCGACAGAGGCTGTGGTGCTTCTTGTGTCTCTCGGCGCGGCGTGGGTGCTCATTACAGCATATGTCATACATGAAAGGCTGAAAAGCAAGGGAAAAAGCTGAATATTTCACAAAAAAGCTCCGTATCCCTTGACTTATCGGGAATTTGTTGTATAATAGTCACGGTAAGAACTTTGGGAAGCCTCTGATTTAAGGTTATTTTTGCGATAAAAAACCTTATATTTTAGCCTTTTATCGCAAAAATCCGATTAATTCAGAGTATCACCGGAAACACTTTATTAACTAAGGAGAAAAGATTATGAAAAAAATCATCTCATTATTCCTTGTACTCACAACAGTATTCCTCTTCGCAGGATGCTCGGGTTCAGCAAACGACGCTGACGTAAAGGGCGAAGGCGTTATGACCTATGCGGAATACATCGCGGCTGACCTCGACACAGAAGTTACCATCGAAGCATACGTTCAGGCTAAGCAGTCCTGGTGGGAAGACAAGGCTACCGTTTACACACAGGATAAGGACGGCGCATACTTCCTCTACAACATGACTTGCTCCGAAGCTGACTATGCAAAGCTCGAAAAGGGCACAAAGATCAAGGTAACAGGCTACAAGTCCGAATGGTCCGGCGAAGTTGAGATCATGGACGCTACATTTGTTATCGAAGACGGAAACTACGTAGCTGACGCGCTTGACGTAACTTCCCTCCTCGGCACAGATGATCTCGTAAAGCACCAGAACGAATTCGTAACCTTCAAGGGCATGACAGTTGAACCCGCAGCTGAAGGAAGCGACGCGGCATTCCTCTACAACTGGGACGGCTCAGGCCAGGAAGGCGACGACCTCTACTTCAACGTATCTCTCAACGGTCAGACCTACACATTCACAGTTGAATCCTACCTCTGCGACAGCTCCACTGAAGTTTACTCCGCAGTAAAGAACCTCAAGGTCGGCGAAGTTATCGACATGGAAGGCTTCCTCTACTGGTACAACGGCGTAAACCCGCACATCACCTCCGTTAAGGTTGTCGGCTAAGCCAAATTAAACAAACACAAAAGGGCGTCATTATTTTCGGCGTCCTTTTTCTTTTCACAGGAGAGCAAAATGATAAAATGATAGAGATAAAAAGAATCACGGAAAAGCATAAGACTGACATCAACCTTCCGAACGAGCCGTTTGAGCTGCACGGGAGAATGATACCGACATACGACGGCAAAGCGTGGTCATACACGACGGAAGAGTTTCCAAAGGATGAAGTCACGACTATGGTATTCCCCGATGAGGACTACGACTACGACGAGATGGCAAAGGAATACGTTTTCATCGGCGCGTATGACAGCGGAAAGTGCGTGGGTCTGGCGATATACAAGCGCGACTGGTTCAAGTTTTTGTATCTTGAAGACCTAAAAGTATCCGGCGAATACAGGGGGCACGGAGTGGGCAGGAGGCTAATCGCAGAGGGGCAGAAGATTGCGCACGAGATGGGGCTTATCGGGCAGTACACCATAGGTCAGGACAACAATCTGAGCGCCTGCCTTTTCTACATCGGCTGCGGATTTGAGATAGGCGGACTGAACACGCGCGTCTACGAGGGAACACAGCAGGAAGGCAAGAGCGATATTTATTTCTACTTAAAATAAAAAAAGACGTTTACCGATGCTTCATGAGCTAAAGTAAACGCCTTTTTAATTTTACTGCTTAGCCTGCTTCAGGAGCTTTTCCCACTCTTTTATAATGGAGCGGTCGGTGAAGTAGTCTATCTTCATTGCCTTTCTGACGCGGGCGAGAGTTTCGTTGGTTCTTTCAACTGCTTTTCCCGTGCCGTCGAGGATGATGTCATATACCGTTCCGATGTCCTTCTCCCACTTAGCGCGCTCCGCTCTTATCGGGCTGAGAGTTTCTTCAAGCACGTTCAGGAGGAATTTCTTGCAGGTTCCGTCGCCGAGCCCGCCTCTCTGATAGTGCGCCTTCATTTCGTCAAGGTTGGCGTATTCCGGAAGATACTCCGCAAAGTGTTCGTCGGTGCAGAACGCGTCAAGGTAGGTGAACACTACATTGCCCTCAAGATGACCGGGGTCGCTTATCTGGAGGTGCTGCGGGTCGGTGTACATCTTGCCGTTTATCTGCTTCTTCACGGTGGAAGCGGAGTCGGAGAGGTAAATGCAGTTGCCGAGGGACTTGCTCATTTTCGCCTTGCCGTCAACTCCGGGAAGTCTGCGCTGAGTCTCGTTCTCGGGTATCATAGCCTTGGGCATTACCAGCGTTTCGCCGTAGATTCTGTTGAACTTCTCGACAATCTCCCTTGCCTGCTCAAGCATCGGAAGCTGATCCTCGCCTACGGGAACTACATTCGCGTTGAAAGCCGTGATGTCAGCCGCCTGTGATACGGGATAGGTGAAAAATCCTGCAGGAAGTCCTTCGTCCGCAAAGCCGCGCATCTGTATCTCCGCCTTTACGGTAGGATTGCGCGAAAGTCTTGCCGTTGTGACAAGGTTGAGGTAGTAGAAGGTCAGCGCATGAAGAGCCGGAAGAGCGGACTGCACGCATATCGTAGACTTTGACGGGTCGATTCCGACGGAGAGGTAGTCGAGGACGACGTTTATAATGTTCTCTCTGATTTTACCGGGATTGTCGGCGTTGTCTGTGAGAGCCTGGTCGTCGGCTATCAGTATGTTTATCTCATCGTACTCTCCGGAGTTCTGCATCTCCACTCTTCTCTTTAGCGAGCCGACGTAGTGTCCGAGATGAAGTCTTCCGGTCGGTCTGTCTCCTGTAAGAATAATATTTTTCATAAAGCACCCCTGTGTTAATCTATAATGATGGTTTATTATAGCACACTTTCGCGCTTTTTGCAATTGCCGCGGGAAATTTACTCAATTTCGTCCACCTTATCCATCGTTTTCTGAATAGTCTTGGGAACGAGCTTAGCCGCCTTCTGCATGGTTGAGGAGTAGCCGGAGATGTCTCCGCCTTTCTTTCCCGCAAGAGAGCCTACATTTGTGTAAACAGAACCCCAGTTGAACATATAGCCGAGGTCGAATATTCTTGTCGCGAAGATTATGTCAAGCATCTTTGAGGATTCCTCGTCGCGGGAGCCTTTTCCCTTCAGAGCCTTGTCATAGTACGCGGGCTTGAGAGTATCCACGGACGCCGCCGACAGAGCTTCGATTATCACGCCGGTTCTGTCGAGGTCGCGGTTGGTCTTCGGGATTATGATGCAGTTCGCGCAGTACATATGAACGAAGGAGTGATATCCATCCTGCGCTTCGTCGTACTTAGGCATGGGAATGATACCGAAGTCCGTCTCCATTTCACGGAAGAGGGACGCACGGTTGAGCCAGCATACGTTGAACAGCGCTCTGTCGGACTGGAACGTTACGTCCATGCACTGTGTCCATACGTCGGAGTAGCCGCTGACGCCTTCCGCATAGAGCGTGATATCCCAGTTGTTCTGGAGCTTCAGCACCTTTTCGTACATCGCGATGTAATGCTCGTCCATTGAAGCGTCTATCGGAATGTCGTTTTCGTCCTTATTTATCATGGTGTAGCCCGAGCCGGAGATAAGAGCAAACGTCGTAGCGTATTCACTGAGTGCGCCCCACACGTCGTTCTTCTCGTCCATTGCGCCGTCTCCGTTTGCGTCATTGGCGGCTGCTGCGGCATATTCGGTGAGCTTGTCGATGGTCCATGTGCCCTCGTTCACCATATCGTAAAGGTTGGGCAGTCCGTTTGAATCCGCGAGCTTTTTGTTGAAGAATACCGCAGCGGTCGCGTCGTCGTCCATCGTGAGCATATCACCCATTACGGAGAACACTCTGCCGCCGAGGGACATCTGCGATATCGAGTTTTGGTCGTACCATTCGCGCTCGAGGTCAATGTGCGGCACTGTCTTTAAGTCTATCAGATAGCCGTTGTTGATGAATGACGAAACTACTCCCTCGGGTTTCAGCGCCGCCATATCATATTCGTCCGTGCCTGCGTTTACGCTCTGTGAGAACTCGGTCTGCTGGCTGAAGTAGTCCGCTACCGCATATTCGATGAACTTCACGCCGTACTTGTCGCCGACATATGCGTTTCTCTCGTACACTGCGTCGTTGATGGGTTCGCCGTTCATTTCATCCGCCGTGAGGTCCTTCGACTGCCAATGCGGCTGCTGCTGACCCTTGCCGAGCATACGGAACTCATATCCGCCGTAGTTTACCTCGGGAAGGTCGGGACCCTTTTTCTCTTCTTCAGTCTCGGTTTCTGTCGCTGTTGTTGTAGTTGTACTTTCCGTGCCTGTAGAACCTGCTGCGGTTTCATCGGAGTTCCGCGTACCTTCTTCCGAGCAGGAGACAAAGGATGTGCCAAGCATGACAGCACAAAGGATGAGCGACAGGGCTCTTGAACATTTCTTTGCCATAACAATACCTCTCTAAAAAATGATTAAAATGATTAAACGCTCAATCATACTGCTCCGTGCCACGGGACTATATATGTCGTTATTTTCGGCATAAAATACAAAACCCGCAGAGAAAATCCTCATGCGGTACGAAATACAGTATGTTTTTCATATGGATTATATCATATCGTTTATTGAATTTCAATAGCTTTTCAGAAATATCAATTGGTTAATTTGATTAAAACGATGAGCGTGAGATATTCACGGCAAAGTCAGGATTACAGCATAAAAAGAAAAAATCCCACACCGAAGTGCAGGATTAAAAGGAGAAGGCGACACCCAGAATCGAACTGGGGAATGAAAGTTTTGCAGACTTCTGCCTTACCGCTTGGCTATGTCGCCGTCCGCAAGTAGAATTATACTACACCGAACTTCCTTTGTCAAGTATTTCTCAAAAATTTCTCAAATTTATTTTACACAGAAGCACAGCTGCTCGGGAACTGCGGCGTTTTCCGTGGATTTTTCGTCCTGCTCGTGAGCTTCCGGCACAAATATCACCGCGTCGCGCAGCCGTTTTATCTCGTCGCAGAACACAAACGTCATGGCAGGGTCGAAAATGCGGCATATCTCGGCAAGAGAACGTCCCGACGACACTCTGCGGCTTGCGGTTATCACAACGGGATGCAGTCTTGCGATAAGCTCCGTCAGTGAATCCTCGCCGTCGTTCTTCCGTCTGACAAGGTTCGTACGCTTTGTAATGCAGTCCCTGCCCACCACAAGCACCTCGGGATTCGGTGACGCGAGGAATGAATACACGGACGCCGACAAGGTATAAACCGCGCCCTCGTCATATTCGCCGGGGATGTAGGACGTGACGCCGAACACATTCCGCATTACCTCAAGCGACTGCACAATGGTATATCTTTCATGCGGGTCGTCGGTGCAGATAACGATTTTCTTTGCCCCCGCACGTATCATCTCGGATATTGCCCCGATCATTGCAACAGTCCTGTCAACGCCGCCGCTGTTCTCACCGCAAAGGAGTATGAATCTCTTTCGGGAAGCAAATTCCTCCGCGTCGTCCTCGTGCATATTCTTGTACGGGCTTACCATTCTCAGCACCGTCGGAAGCCTGTCCCCGTCTATTGTACAGCGGTTTCCGCAGGCTGTTACCTCACCCGTCATGGAAAGCTGAGCGCCGATTTTTGTGGGAAGCGTCAGGCACTCCGTCTCAAAATGCGTACAGGAAAAAATCCTCTCGACAGCCGCTCTTACGTCAAGTATGCTGCCCTTTGCTCTACGGCTATGAGACATCGCGCTCCCACCCTTCTGTGACTTACTTTACCCTATTATATCACGTTTTCCGCGAAAAATCCATATTTTTTCTCATTTTTTGTCCTTATACAAAGAGAAAAACACCCGCAGGATTTTCGTCTCCCGTGAGTGTTTGTGCCAGTGCCGATTATGCCGCGTCTTCTCCCGTGTTTGCGCGGAACTGGAGTTTGTACAGCTCGGAGTACATTCCGCCCTTTGCCATAAGCTCCTCGTGAGAGCCTTGTTCCACAATTCTGCCCTCGGCTATGACGGCTATCTCGTCCGCGTTCTTTATGGTCGAGAGTCTGTGAGCTACGACAAGCGTGGTTCTTCCCTTGCACAGGTCGTCAAGCGACTTTTGAATGAGAATCTCGGTCGTGTTGTCGAGTGCGCTTGTGGCTTCGTCAAGGATGAGTATCGGGGGATTTTTCAGGAACACACGCGCTATAGACAGTCTCTGCTTCTGACCGCCGGAAAGACGAACGCCGCGCTCTCCTATGACAGTGTTATATCCGTCCTCAAGCGACATTATGTAGTCGTGGATGTTCGCTCTCTTTGCGGCTTCAACAACCTCCTCGTCCGTTGCGTCAAGTCTGCCGTAGAGGATGTTTTCCTTTATGCTTGCGTTGAAGAGGTAAATATCCTGCTGAACTATGCCTATATTCCGTCTGAGGGATTCCATCGTCACGTCGTGTATGTCCTTGCCGTCGATTTGTATAGTACCCTTTTTGACGTTGTAGAAGTGCGGGATGAGGTGGCATATCGTAGTCTTGCCTCCGCCGGAAGGACCTACAAGCGCGAACGTCTCTCCCTGCTTTATGTCGAGGGAAAGATGGTCTATGACTTCCTTTTCCTCTTCCCCGTCCTCGGTGGTGGTGTATGCGTAGGAGATATCCTTCAGCTCGATGTGACCTTTCACGTCTCCGATATCCACAGCGTTCGGGGAGTCTGTCTCGGGTTCTTCGTCGAGTATCTCAATGAATCTCTCAAAGCCCGTTACGCCGTTCTGGTACTGCTCCATGAAGTTGATGAGCGTCATGACGGGGGAGATGAACATATTAATCGAGACGACAAACGCGGAATAGTCGCCGAACGAAATCTTTCCGTTGTAGAGGAAAAGTCCGCCCGCGATGAGCACTATGACGTTGAACACATCCGTGACAAAGGTCGTGCCGGAGTGGAACTGTCCCATCGCGTTATATGCGTCGCTTCTCGCTTCAACGAAGGATTTATTGCCCTCTTCAAACTTTTCTCCCTCTTTGTCGGCGTTTGTGAAGGCTTTTGTCACTCTTATGCCGGAAATACTGCTCTCCAGCGCGGCGTTTATCACTGCAACCGACTTACGTGAATCGGAGAACGCCTTGTGCATTTTATTTTTCAGCAGCATTGCTATGAGCAGAAGAAACGGCACAGCGCAGAATATTATCAGCGTGAGATAAATATCAATGGTAGAGAGGTAAATGAACGACGCTACGATAGAAATCGTGGAGATAATGATATTCTCCGGACCGTGGTGGGCAAGCTCGCTTATATCCATGAGGTCGTTCGTCATGCGCGACATTATCTTACCCGTTTCGTGAGTGTCGTAGAAGCTGTACGGAAGCTTTTCAAGGTGCTCGAACATATCGCGTCTCATCTGAGCCTGCATCTTTACGCCCATGACGTGACCGACATACTGTATGAAGTAGTTGAGCATCATTTTCACGGCGTACAGCAGAAGGAGCGTCATGCCGAATATCACAATCATGCGGTAGCTGCGGTTCGGTATGAGGTCGTTGAGCATGGTACGCGTGACCATAGGATATACTATACCGATAAGGGACACGCCGAGGGATGAGAGCATATCAAGCGCGAACACCAGCTTATGCGGCTTATAGTACGAAATAAATCTTTTAAGCATTATTCTTCTCCATTAAAACTGTAGTCTGATTATTATAGCCGAATTTTTAAAATTTGTCAACAAAGTTTTAGAAAATCTCTTTTATTTCACGCAGTTCTCTCTTTCTATTGATTTTTATCCGTCGCTATGCTAAAATGTAGCTGTAAAACAATATTTCGATTTATTTAAATATAACGGAGGCTGTTATGCTTAAAGGAATAAACAAAATCATATCTCCCGAGCTTCTTATGATACTCGACAAGATGGGACACGGCGACGAGATAGTGTTCTCCGACGGAAACTTCCCAGGGGAAAGCATAGGCAGAATAGTGCTCAGAGCCGACGCGTGCGGTGTTCCCGAGCTTATGAAAGCCGTACTTGAGCTGTTCCCTCTCGACAGCTACGACAACAACGTGTATCTCATGGACAAAACCGAAAGCGACCGCGAACTTGACATTCCGATTTGGGAAGAATACCGCAGGATAGCCGCCGAGCACACCGACAAAGAGCCTGTATTCCTTGAAAGATTCGAGTTCTACGAAAGAGCGAAGAAGGCTTACGCAGTCGTCGTTACGGGAGAGAGCGCAATCTACGCTAACGTAATCCTCAAAAAGGGCGTTGTAAAATAACAGGAGACAAAATGGCTGACAACAAAACAAATTCCCAGAAAAAAGACGAAATCATAGCAATGCAGCTCGACATCATACGAAAAATGACCGAGAACAACATAAAAAGACTGAGCGACGACATCTGGGGCGCGACAAGAACAACAAATACTCAATCGACGCAAGCAACGCAAAAGCCAAGCTCCGCGACAAAATCGGGGGAGAAGAAAGCCGAGACAAAAGAAAATCTTCCGCCGATTAACACGGGAGCGTCCGGAGAAAAAACAGACCTCACAAAAGCGTCCGACGGCGCAACGGTAACTCCGCCCGAATCGGAAGAGGAAAAGCTCCCGCCGAAAGAGAACATCGAGGACTTAAAAAAGGAGCTGGACTCATACATAGGTCTGGACGAGGTGAAAAAGGAAGTCAAAAACCTCATAAACATGGCGACAGTGTACAAACTCCGCATAGACAACAACCTCCCGAACCCCGATATGTCGCTGCACCTTGTATTCTCCGGCAATCCCGGAACAGGCAAGACGATGATAGCGCGCTTCATGGCAAGGGTATACCACTCCCTCGGGCTTCTCTCAAAGGGAACGCTCACCGAGGTTGACAGAAGCGGACTTGTCGCGGGCTACATCGGACAGACTGCCATCAAAACCTCAAAGGTGATAGAGAGCGCGATGGGCGGCGTTTTGTTCATTGACGAGGCGTACACTCTCACCTCTAAGACCGAAAACGACTTCGGATATGAGGCTGTCGACACCATTCTCAAGGCAATGGAAGACAGCCGTGCCGACCTTGTGGTAATAGTTGCGGGATACACCGACCTCATGGAAAAGTTCATCGACTCCAACCCCGGTCTGCGCTCGAGATTCAACAAATACATAGACTTCGCCGACTACACTGCGGATGAAATGTTCGCTATCTTCAAGCTGAACTGTTCAAAGAGCTTCTATGTTCTCGACAGCGCGGCTGAGGACAAAATAAAGGAATACTTCACTCTTGTCTCCGAGGCTGCGGGAGAATTCGGCAACGCGCGCGGAGTAAGAAACACCTTCGAGAAGATACTCACCGAGCAGGCTAACCGCATAGCGTCGCTTCCGAGCGTATCGAGAGACGACCTCATGAAGATAACCGAGGACGATGTTGTCTCCGCGCTTTATGAGCCTGACGATGAGGACGAGAAAACGGAAGAAAAATCAGACGACAGCAGGAGCGAATAGAACTAAAGGATACTCTGAATAAATCGGATTTTTGCGATAAAAGGCTGAAATATAGGGGCTTTTGTTACAAAAATACTTTTGTCGCAAAAATAACCTTAAATCAGAGGCTTCCCAAAGGAGGAAGATATGGACTCACTGGCGCTTGTAAGCAAAGCCTGCGAAGCGATGAAGTCAGCCTACACACCCTACTCCGGCTTTAAGGTAGGCGCGGCTCTGCTCACAAAGGGCGGCAAGGTATATACAGGCTGCAACATAGAAAACGCGTCCTACACACCGACGATATGCGCGGAAAGAGTGGCGTTCTTTTCGGCTGTTCGTGACGGAGAGCGGGACTTTTGTAAAATCGCAATAGTCGGCGGCAAGGGGGGAGTTATATCTTCCTTCACCTACCCGTGCGGAGTCTGCCGTCAGGTAATGCGTGAGTTTTGCCGCGGAGACTTTACTCTTGTGTTCTACGACGGCGAAAAGACTGCGGAATACACGCTTGACGAGATGATGCCGCACTCCTTCACGCCGATGGATTTGAAGTAAAGGGGTAAGCACTATGAGAATGTACGATATTATTCTGAAAAAACGCCGCGGAGAAGAGCTGACGGACGAGGAGATACGCTTCTTCGTCGACGGCTACACAAGGGGCGAGATACCCGACTATCAGGCGTCCGCTTTCTGCATGGCTGTATGCTTCAGGGGCATGAGTGAGAGCGAGACGTTTTCGCTGACAAAGCACATGATGTACTCCGGCGACACCGTAGACCTCTCCGCGCTCACGCACACTGTCGACAAGCACAGCACGGGCGGAGTGGGAGACAAAACCTCGCTCATCGCAGCTCCCACTGCGGCAAGTCTCGGGCTGAGCGTCGCTAAAATGTCCGGCAGGGGGCTGGGTCACACGGGAGGAACGATAGACAAGCTCGAATCCATCCCCGGCTACAGAACCTCTCTCACGGAAGAGGAATTTTTAAACCAAGTTAAAAAAATCGGAGTGGCAGTCATCGGTCAGACGGGAAACTTAGCTCCTGCCGACAAAAAGCTGTATGCGCTGCGCGACGTCACCGCGACTGTGGACTCACTTCCGCTTATCGTATCGAGCATAATGTCAAAAAAGCTGGCTGCGGGAGCGGAAAACATAGTCCTTGACGTAAAGTACGGCAGCGGTGCGTTCATGAAGACCCCCGACGACGCAAAGGCTCTCGCAAGTGAGATGGTGAAGGTAGGCTCTTCGTTCGGCAGAAAGGTCTCCGCGCTGATAACGGACATGGACAAGCCTCTCGGAAACTGCGTAGGAAACTCGCTTGAAGTAATAGAGGCGGTGAAGGTCCTGCGCGGTGAGGAAAAGGGAGAGCTGTACGAGCTGTGCGTGAACATTGTATCGGAAATGTACTCCCTCGCCATGGGAAGCACGCATGAAGAAGCCCTCGCGCTCGCCGAAAACTCCATAAACTCCGGCAAGGCTTACGAGAAGATGCTCGAGTGGGTGTCAGCTCAGGGCGGCGACGTGAGATATATAGAAGAGAACACCCTGCCCGTCGGAGAATTTGCGCGTGTCGTGCGTGCGTCGGAGGGCGGATTCATCTCCCACATAGATGCGGAAAAGGTCGGAATGTCGGCGTCCCTTCTCGGAGCAGGCAGAATAAGCAAGACCGACAGGATAGACTACGGCGCGGGAGTTATGCTGCAAAAGAACACGGGAGACCATGTGCGCACAGGGGACGAGATTGCCGTCATGTATTCCGGGGACAAGGACACACTTGACGCGGCGGAGAAAATGTTCGTCTCAGCCATAGAATACTCCGACACAAAACCGAACGATATGCCGCTTATATACGGTATTTTGAAAGGATAAAATTTTATGAAAAAGTTTGAACTGTCAGGCAAGAGCTACAAAGCCAACCTGCACTGCCACACAACGGTATCCGACGGTCACTACTCCCCCGAGGAAGTGAAGGAATACTACAAGGCGCACGGTTATTCCGTCATAGCGTTCACCGACCACGAGATACTCCTCGACCACAGCGACCTCTGCGACGAGGACTTTATTGCGCTCAACGGCTACGAGCTGTCTGTAAACGCTCCCGGTCCGGACGACAGAAGCAAGGCTCTCACCGCGCACATCTGCTTTGTAGCAAAGAAGCAGGACAATCTCCGCCAGATTTGCACCTCGGAGCGAGACATATGGGGCAACGCGCGCGGATTCATTCCTCAGGCAGACATAGTACAGCCCGACTACAGGAGAGAATACTCCCACGATGGTGTATCCTCACTGATGAAAGCCGGACGCGACAACGGATTCTTCGTAACGTACAACCACCCGACATGGTCACTCGAGAGCTATCCCGAATACTCCGGCTACGATGGAATGCACGCGATGGAGATATACAACACCGGCTGCGCAATGGACGGCTACGACGAATACAACTGCCACTGCTACGAGGATCTCTTGAGACAGGGCAAGAAGATTTTCTGCATTGCAGCCGACGACAACCACACCTGGGGCGAGGGAGACCGCGGAAAGCCCGGATGCGACTGCTGCGGCGGATGGGTTTCGATTTTTGCGGAACGTCTCGAGTACAACGCCATTACAAAGGCTCTCGAGGAAGGCAGATTCTACTGCTCCACAGGACCGGAGATAAAGTCATTCCGCGTAGAAGACGGCTTTGTGTACATAACGACCTCTCCCGCTCACAGAATCAGTCTCATCACCGGCAGACGCAGAACGGAAAAGGTCAACGCGGAATACGGTCACGGCGCAACGGAAGCGAAATTCAGAATAGACCCGAACGACATTTACTTCCGCATTGACGTAATCGACGACCACGGCAACCACGCAAACACCAACGCGATTTTCATCGAGGATATTTTTTAATTAATACTGTTTAATTTTAATAATTAACATTTTCGTCTTGAAATTACTTCTGCAATGCGGTAGAATAAACTAACGTCATGAACAGAAAGGACACGAAAATGCAATACAGAAGATTAGAAAAGCTCGGCATTGAGGTTTCGGCTTTCGGCATGGGATGTATGCGCTTCCCGATGAAGGACGACGGACAGGGCGGACGTGAGGTTGACGAATCCATCTCCACCCCGATAATCCGCCACGCCATCGACAACGGACTGAACTACGTTGACACGGCTTACGTTTATTCCGACAAAAAGAACGAAAAGGCTGTAGCTCACGCTCTCCGCGACGGTTACAGAGAAAAGGTATATCTCGCTACGAAGATACCCACATGGGATATCCACTCCCCCGAAGATATGGACAGACTTCTCGCGGAGCAGCTCGCAAATCTCGAAACGGATCACATCGACTTTTATCTTGTACACTCGCTTAACAAGGGTACATGGACAAAGGTGCGCGACCTCGGAATCAGAGATTTTCTTACCAAGGCTAAGGCGGAGGGCAAGATAAAGTATGCGTGCTTCTCGTTCCACGACAACTACGACACCTTCATTGACATAATCGACTCCTACGACTGGGATATGTGCCAGATTCAGTTCAACTACATGGACATAGAAAATCAGGCTACTCAGAAGGGGCTCGAATACGCGGGCAAGAAGGGCATTCCCGTAGTAATCATGGAAGGACTTCTCGGCGGAAAGCTGGCAAAGGCTCCCGACAATGTTCAGGCACTGTACGACGCGTTCCCCGTAAAGCGCTCCCCTGTAGAATGGGCGTTCAGATGGCTATGTAATCACCCCGAAGTGGCGACTGTCCTCTCGGGAGTTACATCAATGGAACAGTGCGACGACAACCTCTCCATATTCGACCGCTGCAAAGTCGGAGTTATGACGGAAGCGGAAGAAGAGCTTATCGCGCGTGTTCGTGAAGCCTACAAGAGCCGCACAAAGGTCGGATGCACCGGATGCCGCTACTGTATGCCATGTCCGAACGGCGTAGACATCCCGCGCATTTTCGCAATCTGGAACAACCGCTTCCTCTACAACGAAAAGCTCGAAGGAAACGGCGAATACAAGAGACTCTGCGATGAGGGTCACGGCGCGGACAAGTGCGTTGAATGCGGTGCGTGCGAGGGTATCTGCCCCCAGCATCTCGGCATAATAGAACTGCTCAAAAAAGCCGACTCCGAAATGAGATAAGGCTTACATAACAAAAAGATGGCTATGAAACAAATCACAGTCATCTTTTTTTATTACATTCTCGGGTACGGCTTTGACACCTCCGTCCGTCCGAGGATATAGTCCGTCGAGGTTTCGTATAAATCCGCCAGCTTTATAAGGGCTTCTATGGGAATCTGACGCTTTCCGCTTTCATACTGCGAATACGTATTCTGCTGAACATTCAAATACTCCGCGACAAATACCTGTGTGAAATCATGGTCTTCCCTGAGAGAACGCAAACGATACATAATACCACCGTTTTTTTGCTTAAATTATAGATTATCTCATCGTGAGATATTGACTTTTATCTCATATTGTGATATTATTGTTGTGTAATCATTCAAAGGAGAAATTATTATGGCAAACGATGAAACAAAAAGCGTCACCACATCTCATGAAGAAGAACAAATGATAATCGAAAAGCACGAGCAGTTTGGTTGGAGTCTGCACAGTTCGCAGGAGGTTTTATCTCAGACAGCTCATTCCACCGACATGGGCTACTACGTACAGCACACCACGACCACAACAAACTACGTAAAGCTCATATTCAAACGCGACAGAGACTTTCCGCACGCCCGCGAGATACGCCCTCTCGAAGACGAATACTGGGAAAATTTTGCCGTGCGCTACACTGTGCCGAGAGTTATGCCCGGAAAGATAATCAGCATCTGGGCTATTATTTATATTATCGCGGGAATTGTGATTTTCTGCTCCGAAAATAATGCAGCCGGTCTGATTTTTTCGTTAGCTATCGGTATTGCACCTGCTTTAATACGCTATCTCGTTTACTATAAGCCGAAAGCAAATGCCGCCGATAAAGCGTTTCAAAGATGCTGCGACATTTCAAGCGAGATTGACAAAATAAGAAACGGCGCTGCCGCACAGATTGAAAGCACCTAAATAACAAAAACAAATCCGAAACTCACATCAATTTTGACGCGGTTTCGGATTTTTTTATTGTATTATAGATTTACTTGCCGTATGAGCCGGTGGTGTCAAAGACTATGCCGCTGTCTTCTTTTCTGCGGGAGGTCTTAATCTTTTCCTGAAGATGAGCCCAGAATTCTTCGCCGTCGTTCGGGAGATCTACCCACTTGCCCGTCCATGAAGAAAGCATCATAGCGTTCGAGAGTGACAGACCGTTTATTCCCTCGTAGCCGGGAGCAAGAAGCTCTTCGCCGTGGAGAATATGGTTCGTGAAGTTTTTGAGTATGCCGACGTGCTGTTCTCCGCCGCCGTTTTCTATCTTTATCTCTTCGGTATGTGTGGGAATGGACGCAAAGCCCTGATCTGTAGAGAACGTGAATTCTCTTTCATCCACTTCAAGCTTGGTGTACATAAGTCTGCCGGACTCATATACGAGCTTACCCTTCGAGCCTGTTATCTCAAGTCTGTTTGTTCCGGGGAATTCACCGGTCGTTGTGATGAACACGCCTGTCGCACCGTTCGGGTACTTTGCCATAGCGGTAACGTCGTCTTCAACCTCGATGTCGTGATACTTGCCGTATTCGCAGTTTGCGTAGATAGAGGACGGCATACCGAATATCCACTGCCACAGGTCAAGGTTGTGCGGGCACTGATTGAGAAGCACTCCGCCGCCTTCGCCTGCCCATGTAGCTCTCCATCCGCCGCTGTTGTAGTACGCCTGAGTTCTGTACCAGTCGGTTATGATCCAAACGCATCTCTTCAGCTCGCCGAGAGAACCGTCCTTTACCATTTCGCGCATCTTCTGGTAGAGCTTGTTTGTGCGCTGGTTGTACATGATACCGAACGCCTTGCCGCTCTTCTTTGCAGCTTCCATGAAGGGGTAAATGCTCTTTGTGTAAACGCCGATCGGCTTCTCGGAAAGAACATTCAGTCCGTTTTCAAATGCGTCTATACCGATTATGGGATGGAAATAGTGCGGCGTCGCTATCATAACAGCGTCAACAAGTCCGCTCTTTATCATCTCATGGGAGTCGGCAAAATACGCCACGCTGTCACCGCAAACTCCGCGAGCCCAATCAAGTCTGTCAGGCTTAATATCGCAGACTGCCGTAAGAACCGCGCCGGGGATTTTTCCTTCAAAGAGGTTTCTTGTGTGTCCGGAACCCATGTTGCCGAGACCGACCACACCGAATCTTACTTTATCCATTGTTGCCTCCGTTCAAATATTTAATTCAGCTGAAATTATTATACAACAGCGGCGTGAATTTTGCAAGCAATTCTGTGAAAAAATGAAAGTTTAGCCTACTCCGCAAAATCCATGCCGTATTCCTGGAAGAAATCATAATAAGTGCGCACGCTCTCAAGCTCCGTCCACGGCGTGATCATTGGCGGCACTGTGTCGAGGTCGTATATCTTCGCGCGTCTTAGTGAGAGGATGAACGGGGAATGCGTCGACACGATGAACTGGCAGGAGTGATTCCGCACTGCGTCCTCGATGAAATATTTCAGCTGGAGCTGATTCTGCGGGGAGAGAGAGTTTTCCGGCTCGTCGAGGAGGTACAGCGCGCCGTCCTGCATTTTCTCGACGAAATAAGCAAGCGCGGACTCTCCGTTTGACCTCTCCTGCACGTTTCCCATGAGATTTTTTCGGATGAACGCCGACTGAGTAAGACTTTTCTTCCGAAGATCCGCCGACTTTCTCCATCTTTCGTAGTCGTCCAGTCCCGCGAGAGTGTTCGTCTTTTCTGGGTCGCGCCCTATAATGTACTCGTGAATCAGCTGATTGCGTCTCTCGTCTATTCCCTCGTTCAGGCGGCGTATGGACAAAACGTTTTCAAACACATCGTCGCTTGTGATTATTCTGCTGTCGGCGGGCGGCTCTTTTCGAGATTCATCGGCGTACACGAAACGGCAAAGCTCGGTGTAGTCCTCGAAAAAGTCGCTTCGGTTGTAGACAGTGCCGCGCTCAAGTCCGATTTTCTCCGCGATAACGTTCAGAATCGTGCTTTTTCCGCTTCCGTTGTTCCCGCAGAATATCGTGATATCGGAAAACTCGAACACCGGCAGCTCACGGTCGCGGAACAGGTTAAACGGGTACTTGCTCGTGTAGACCGTGCGGAAGTTTTTCTTCTTAAATCCCGGCTGGCTTGAATCGAAAAAGCAGTCCTCCTGCTCTCTCGTAGGAAAAGCAAAGCGCGAAAGGTGTATCATATCGTCTGCCTCCTTTGCAGTATTGTGTAAACATTATACCGTACTACGCCGGACAATACAAGTGAAAAGCGCAAAAAAACAGAGCCGTGCTTTACTGCATAAGCCGGTTTTTATCGGTTCATATGCCTATCTCGCGCATGATAAATTCCACGTTTTCTTCTATCGGCTTTGTTCCGTCAACTCTGATAATCGGACATTTCACCGCTTTCACCCAGTCCATGACAAAGTCGTCCCCTCGCCCGTCAACCATCCTAAAAAACGCTTCCTCCTGCTCGTGCAAATTTCCGCCCCTGAGCATTCTGTCGCCGAACTTTTCTAAAGAGCGGTTTCTTACCCTATACGAACGGACGCTTTTGGGAGCTTCAACCAATACAACATAGTCATACGCAGAAACTATATCTTCTCCGTAGTCCCCTCTGACAGCAGCAAAAACAAAATCGGGATGCTTGGCGACCTCATCAGCAAGAAGCCTTTCGACCTCACCGCGGGATTTAGGATTAACGTACGGCTCGTCCACGTTTGTCCTTTGAAAATACAGATTCTCATTATCAATAAAGTAAAACCCGATTCTTTCAGCGAGCGCTTTTCCGAGCGTACTTTTTCCGCTTCCGTTCAGTCCGCATATTTGAATTCCCTTACCCATATTATCACCTGTAAATTTATTTTTCGTCACCATACAAGAAAAGTCCCAACAGAAATTACTGCCGGAACCTCTCTTGTTTCAGTTAAATTTAGTTATACTTCAAGATATCCCTTGAGAACCTTGAGGGAATTATAAACTCCGTCGATGTGGGAGCGTTCGTAGCCGTGGCTTGCGTAAACACCCGCGCCGATAAGTCCGTGACGGATATCGTTGCCCGCGCTGAGAGTAGCCTCAACATCCGAGCCGTAGAAGGGGTAAACATCGACCGCGTAGTCCGCTTCTTCACGCTTAGCCGCCGCGATGAGCTTTCCTACCACTGCGTAAGAGTAAGGTCCGCCGGAGTCCTTTGCGCATATGGAAACCTGTCTTTCGGTGCAGGAAAGTCCGTCGCCTACGCAGCCCATGTCGACCGAGATAGCTTCCGTTACGCCTGCGGGAACCGAGCCTGCTCCGCCGTGTCCGACTTCCTCATATACGGTGATGTGGAGATATGTGCGGCGCGGGAGAGTTATATTTTCTTCCTTAACAAAGTGAGCGAAGCCGAGAAGAATGCCCACCGAGAGCTTGTCGTCAAGGAATCTGCTCTTTATGTATCCGCTTTCCGTTATCTTTGTTCTGGGGTCAAACGCCACGATATCTCCGACTTCTATTCCGAGAGCCTTTGCGTCGTCCGCTGAGTTTACGTTTTCGTCAAGCACGACTTCGGTTGTAGTCCAGCTGCGCTTTGTGTCTCCGTAGCTGCCGTTGACGTGTACGGAAGCATTGCAGAGCTGGAGAGTGCCTTCGTAAACCTTGCCGTCCCTTGTGTAAACTCTGACGTTTTCGGTTTCCGCGTTCTCCGCTCTCATGCCGCCGAGATTTGTCAGCTTCAGTCTGCCGGAGCCTTTTACCTCCGCTACCATGCCGCCGAGAGTGTCTGTGTGAGCTTCAAGAAAGAGCGCGTCGCTGTCGTTTTCCCCGCCGAGGTCAACGAGCACTCCTCCCTTTGCGGTTATCTTCGCGTCAAAGCCGAGAGAGGAGAACTCATTCTTCACCCATTCGGCTGCCTTGTCGGTAAATCCCGTAGGGCTGTCTATCGCAAGGAGCTGTACCGCTTTGTTTGTCGCATATTCAGCGTATTTTCTGTCCATTATATTTGCCTTTCGTATTTTTAATAATATGACGTTATTATATCACGAACCGCGGCGCTTCATCAAGTGATTTTTTATAAACCCGAGAGGCAATATAGTCGAAAAAACCGCGCCGTTACTTGACAGAATACATACATTGTGCTAAAATTTCAGTCGGAAAAACAAAATAAAACGAAAGCAGGCGCAAAAAATGGATCTCAAAGGAAAAAAGATAGTATTCCTCGGCGACAGCATAACCGAGGGCTGCGGCACAAGCGGAGTTGAGCATCACTTCGTAACTCTCGTCGGCAAGGCGGGCGGCTTCAGAGAATCGAAGAACTACGGCATCGGCGGCACAAGAATAGCGCGTCAGACAAAGCCCTCCGACTGCGAAAACTGGGACAAGGACTTCTGCGCGAGAGTGGAAGAGCTTGACGAGGACGCGGACATAATCGGTGTGTTCGGCGGAACTAACGACTTCGGACACGGCGACGCACCTCTCGGAACATTCGACGACCGCACGGTCTACACCTTCTACGGAGCTTGCCACTACCTCATGAACCGTCTTATCGAGCGTTTCCCCGGCAAGGCGATATTCATAATGACTCCCATCCACCGCGTCACAGAGGACAACATGAAGGGCGATGGCTGCAAGGCTTACAACGTTGCTCCGCTCAAGACCTACGTTGAGATAATCCGCGAGGTTGCAGAATATTATTCCCTCCCCGTGCTTGACCTTTACGCAGTCAGCGGAATCCAGCCGAAGGTTGACATAATCCGCGAACGCTACTGCCCCGACGGACTTCACCCGAACGACGCCGGACACGTCCTGCTCACGGAAAAGATACTCGCGTTCCTCAAAGCAATGTAAAAAAACAATACCGGACTACAGATTTTAATTTCCGTATGTCCGGTATTTTTTTGTTTGTTATTTGCTCATGTAGAAGATATACGCCGCGTCTATTGCAGATGAGCCGTTCTGTCCTCTTCTTGACTGAATTACGCTGTATGAGCCGTCGTTGTTCTTCGCCATTACCTCGATAGCGTTGTACTTGCCGCTCTCCTTCAGCTTATCCGCTGGAACACGAACCTTGCCGCCCTCGACAGTGAAGTCTCCGAGAGTTACGCCGTTTATCATGACCTCGCATTTTGTGAACTTATTGCTCATCTTAACGTCAAGCACAAGCTCGTCTCCGTCCACTTCCGCGCTTCTCAGCTTTATTATCCTGCTCTCCTTGAAATATCCGAAAGAATTTATCAGCGTATCCGGGGTTTCAAACTGCTCGTTCATCCAGTTTCGTCTGTCCGTCATCCACTTTTTGAATCTCTTGACTTCATCGGAATAAGACATATCGTACCACCAACGGCTGTTGTCCACGTCGGCGGAGGGCTTTATCTCATCGGAAAGGCTGTCAAGCTCCGCGAACATATTGTCGATATCCCCGCCTATCTCCTGCCATCTTTCCCACAGGAGAAGAATGAAGTTCGGGTCGTTGTAGAGCGCGCGGTACCAGTATTCTCTGTCCTGGCTCTCGCTGTGCCACCACGTGTTGTACTTGGAGCCGTCTCCGTGAAGGTTCACGTGGTTGCCGCTTGTCCAGTCCATATCCCATATCGGTCCGAAGTAGAGCTTTCCGCCCACGTCCTTGTACATATAGCAGCTCTTAAAGAGAAGCTCGACGTTTTTGAAAATCTGGTTGACCATCCAGAAGTCTATGAAGGATTTTACGTCCATGTAGTCGCTGTAGGTTTTTCCGTCGGAGTTGACGCGGTTCGGCGAATAAACGGCGTTTTCCATATCCTGAATGTAGGTCTTGAGGTAGTTCATCATCTCGTCGTTTGAAATGAGAGATTCGGGGCTTTTTATCATCATCTTCATTTCGTTCTTTGTGATGAATTTCGAAAGCTCGTCAAAGTATGAGTCGTTTTCTATGAGATAGCCGCCGCTTATGTCGAAGGTCGAGGTGTCGTAGTAGTCGGATATCGTGTAGTCGCCGAACTTGCCGCTCGTTATCCATGTAAGGTTGGAGCAGAGCTTTTCTTCAAGTGCGTCGCATTCGGTATCGGAGAGTGAATCCTTCTTCGCTATCGCCTTTGCGACTTCCTTTGCTACGTCTTCCCAGTCGAACACTTCAACTCTGCCGTCGTCCACGCGAATGTTCTCGGACAGCTCGTAAAGTCCGTAGTACACGCCGTTGTATACGACATTCACAAGAAGCGATTCGCAGTACGGCATTCCAAACGCTCCGCTGAGGTCGTAGGACAGCTTGTTGCGCAGGTTGGTTCTGTCGAAGGCGTTGGCAAGGAGTACCCAGTGCTTGCTCTCACCCATGCCGAAGAGATCCGCCTTTTTCGAAAGCTTGAGCCTGAACGGACGCTTTGCCTGATATGCCGTAGAGTTTCCGCGCAGCTTTATCTGTGTGTCTCCCGAATATGCTGTCTCGGTATATCCGTCGGTCGAGTATATCGAAATCTTCGCCTTGGAGTAGCCTTCCTTTGAAATATCATAGTATTCGGTATCTGATGTGATGGAAACGGACGGGAGATTGCTGTAGTAGAAATACGCATTGGCTCCGTCGGCTTCCAGTGCGACTACGGATTCAAGCAGGCTTTCGTCAAGGGTGAACGTACCCGTCGTGCCCGTCTCGGTTTTTCTTACGTCTCCCGTGAGAGGATCATATACTGTCCAGTTATATGTAGTTCCGTCGGAGTAGCTCATCGCGGTGAGGGTCTTGTCTCCGTCGAACGAGATAAATCCCTTTATGTCGGAGTCTACGCTGTAGCTGAACGCGCGGGATATGCCGTCTATTGTCGCGGTGAGTATGACTTTCTTCGCACCGGAATCCGGCTTTGTTACAATTGCGTTTTCCCCGTCGATTTTGATGGAAGCTGTGTCGGAGCTGTTCCATTCTATCGCAGTGCCGAAAACATCTGTCGGGAGCGTGAAGCTTGACGTGACTTTTTCCGCTCTGTCTCCGTCGGCGAGCTTCACCGAAACAAAGTCGAGCGGAGTGTAGAGCTTGCTCTCGAGCATCATACCCAGCATCGGATATCTTCCCTCGACAACAGACCACTCGTCCGAGGTGAACTCTATTCCGCCTTCGAGCAGGGAGCGGGTGGATTTTGTCTTGCCGTTGAAGTTATTGTCAATCGAGTAGCTTGCGCGGTAGTAGACGTTCTCGTTCACCTTGGCGTGCGAGTCTCCGGCGGCGATGGAATGGCTCTTCTCTCCCGCATGGTACACGCTGCCGAGCATGAGCACATTAGAGAGCTTTCCTATATCCGAGCCTCTGATACGTCCTATCAGTCCGCTTGTGTAGTTTGAGCGTCCGTTGTTCTCTCCCGTAACGTCAACGTTTGAGAAAACATTCGTTATGTTTATTCCGTTGTTGTTCAGCCCGGTGTAGTCCTGTGTACGGCACTGTCCTATGAGCGCGCCGAAGCCGAGGTTGTCTCCGTTTCCGCCCACCGAGATATTTACTTCTCCCGAGATGAGCGCAACATTGTCGATATTCACGTATCCGTCAGCCTGTCCGATGAGAACGGCATATGTAGCGGGCGCGTTTGCTGTTCCCGTCACGCTCGGATACTTTATGATGAGGTTCTTTATCACCGCGGGAGAGTCGGATTTGGTTGAAGCGACCGTGCCGAACATTCCGACGTGCGATCTTTCGTTTGCGGTAACGTCTACTTTCAGTCCGTATATCGTGTGTCCGCGTCCGTCAAACGTTCCCGAGAACACATTCGAGCCTTCCACTATACCGCATTCGCTCGCACTGCCGCCTATCGGAGTAAAAGCGCCGTAATTCGACATATCAATATCCGCGACAAGGACATAATTCCCGTTGAGAGGATATTTTTTGTCGTTTCCTATTTTCGCAAGGTCTTCGGCCGAGGAAAGCGCAATCCCGTCAACGTCCTTTGCGTCGTCGTCAAGCTTTCCGTCCGGTCTCAGCTCGTTTATTGCAATGTTCTCGCTCTGTGACACGGATGACGACACGGGTGTGTTCTCTTTCTCCGTCACTGCCGCCTCTCCTACGGTGCAAGCAGTCTGACATAGCATAACCGCCGCCAGAAGTAAGCTCAAAAGGGTCTTTCCCATATTTTTCATATATATACACTGTGCCTTTCATTTGACATTACGCTCAGTTTAATATTTGAATTATATCACACGCCGCCGAAAAAATCCACATTAATTTGTGATATTCCGCTATTTCAACAGTATATGAACGAGATTTATGTGCGTTTTGTACAACCAGTCTCGACTATTTATTAGCTATTTCAAAACAAACCGCAGTCTCGTCGGACAAAATTTGTGCATTCGCGGTGTTTTGTCGAAGAATTATACATTCCTTCGCGTTTGTCACAAATTATGACAACGGCATTCTTTTGTCTATTGTAGAGGAAAATGGGGCATGATATAATGTAGTCACAAGGGCGGGAAACAATCCCGAAACAAATAAAAAATCAAGTAAAAAACATAAAGGAGATATATCATGTATTATTCAAGCGGCAACTATGAAGCATTTGCAAGACCTCGCAAACCCGAAGGAGTGGACAACAAGTCTGCATACCTTGTAGGCTCGGGACTTGCCTCTCTTACCGCTGCGTGCTACCTTGTGCGTGACGGTCAGATGAAGGGTGAGAACATCCACGTTATCGAAAAAGACCCCACAGCGGGCGGTGCCTGCGACGGTAAGAAGTACGACATCGGCTACGTAATGCGCGGCGGACGTGAAATGGACAACCACTTTGAAGTTATGTGGGATCTTCTCCGCTCCATTCCCTCACTCGA
>Ga0129314_1000435_pt1 | contig 44791 bp, 47 predicted proteins | sample O1111metagenome_FD_94431 | JGI IMG/M metagenome (GOLD analysis project Ga0129314, IMG submission 94431) | Orangutan individual fecal microbial communities from fecal samples from Wisconsin, USA - O1111 metagenome | ecosystem: Host-associated > Mammals > Digestive system > Large intestine > Fecal... | reverse complement strand
ATGTCATTATCTTAATGACATTGGGCCAACGCCGCCCCAACATTGCTATCATAGCACATTTCATGTGCATTTGTCTACGATAAAAGTATCTAAACCGATTGCTCTTTTCTTGTGGAACATCCCATCTTGCAATTGGGCCGCTCCTGGGCTATTATGAAGATACAAAAAAGGAGTGAGTCCAATGTACTAAAATGTACGAATAAGAAAGGATCCAAAACCGTAGAAAGAGAGGTCTAACGATGATGTTGGATATCAAGAGTGAATAACAGCCCTCCGTATTGGCAAAGGATACGGAGGGCTGTTTTACTATGCAAAAGCATAGCAAAACATAGGATGCGCCATTTTCTCGCCCCTTCGGGGCAACCGAAAATGATGCGCAAAAACTTCATGCGCTATGGCTGTTGCCTATTATCGTGGTGTGCGATACTGCGCATGAAGTTTTATTCCTTTTTGGGGGCATCCAGGGCAGGCTTTTTCGTTTCGGGGCTGTCCTGGATGGTTATGGTGATGCAGGTGCCCGGATCGCTTTCTATGGAGAAGGTGAGGCGCTGGCCGTACATCAGCTGGAACCGCCGGTAGCAGTTCAGGAGGCCCACATGGGGGCAGGGCTCCTCCGGGTGGGCAAAGGCGCTGCGGATCTGCGCCAGCTTTTCCGGGGGGATACCTGTGCCGTTGTCCGCAATGGTGATTACGCTGCATCCCGGCTGTTTGGTGCACTGGATGGTGAGCTTTCCCCCCTCCTCTCTGGAGCGCAGGCCATGCTCGATGGAGTTTTCCACCAGGGGCTGGAGGGAGAAGAAGGGGATGCACATACTGCGCAGCTCCGGCTGACAGTGGATCTGATAATCCATGCACTCCCCAAAGCGGATCTTCTGAATGGACAGATAGTTTTCCACATAGGCCAGCTCCTTTTCCAGGAAAACAGAACTTTGCATATTGGAAAGGGCATAGCGCATCATGCCGGTAAAGGCATTGAGCATGGTTTTTGCGGTGGTGTAGTCCCCCATGGACAGCAGCCGGGAGATGGAGTTGAGTACATTGAAGATAAAATGGGGGGCAATCTGCTTTTGCAGGGCATCCAGCTTGGCCTGCTTGAGCTGATTTTCTGCGATCAGCAGCTCCTTCGTCTTTTTGGCCAGCTGCTCCTGGATCTGAGAGTAGGCCAGTCTTTGGACAATGTAGTTGGTCAGATTGGACAGAGCCTGGGTGGTGGCCTCGATCTTCTGGCGGCTCATAACCTCGATCTCTGCGTAATATGCCGCCAGCTCCGGGTCGGAGAGCCACTGCACCTGACTGGCGACTTCTTCCTTGGGATAGACATCCTCATTGCACAAAACCTGACCAGCGGTAATGGCACCCACGCAGGCCCCCTCAAAGATCAGAGGAATCTCAATATTCACAAGTCCGGCATGACAGATGTAGATGCTGGGCTTTTTTTCTTTCAGGGCCAGCTGGATGGCATGGCAGTTGGACAGGGCACAGTATTTGGCCCCTACCTCCGTTTCGTTGATCTTGTTGCAAAAACGGCAGAAGTTCCCGCCGCGGCCCAGGTGATTTCCCTCGGCATCCGTAAACACCACCCCAAAGCCCGTGGCAAAGGCAAAGGAGTCCTGTATCTCATTCTGGAATTCCTCGGTGATGATGCTGCGCAGATCAAACTTTTCCATCCTCATCCTTCTCCTTTGTATACAGGTGCCGGTATTCCATGGGAGACAGGCCGGTGCTCTGCTTAAACACCCGGTTAAAGTGGGGGGTGGTGCGGAAGCCGCTGTAATTGGCAACCTCCTGGATCTCTATGGTGCTGTTGACCAGCAGATACTTTGCATTCTCGATCCGAACCTGGGTGATGTAGGCCGTCACCGTCATTCCCATTTTCTGGTGGAACACCCGTGAAAGGTAGGTGGGAGAAAAATGGGCCGTTTTGGCCAGGTCATCCAGGGTCAAGGGAAGCTGGGGATTGCGGCGGATGTATTCCGCCACCTGCTCCACCGGGTCTGTCTCCTGCTCAGGGGTTCCGATGGCCGTCCGGGCGTAGAGCGGTTCCGTCTGGGCCTGGCTGTCGCCGCTTCTTCTGCGCCTCAGGCACTCGTCAATGGTTTGCAGGATCCGTTCCGCTCCGGCAGGCTTTAACAGGTAGGCATCCAGCTGATACTCCACCGCCATTCTGGCAAACTCGAATTCCGCATAGGCGGTGTTCAGCAGAATGATGGTGTTGGGGCTGCACTGCTTGATCCGGTGGGCGGCTGTCAGCCCATCGGTCAGGGGCATATTGATGTCCATGATGACCACATCCGGGTGCAGCTGGCTGATTTTCTGCACCGCCTCCCGGCCGTTCTTCGCTTCTCCCACCACAGTGTATTTGTGGGCATACCTGCTGAAAAGCGTTCTGAGATATTTCCGTTCGATCATTTCGTCATCGGCTATTAAAATTGTGACCATTTCCTCTCCGCCTTTCCCGTTGCCGTTTCCTTGCAATGAACGATTTATTTCTATTTTACATGGAAATTGCAATAAATGCCAAGAATTTTTTATATATGACAAAATTTGCAAACAATAGCATAAAATCGTGGGCAAATTCTGCAAATCTTTGGCGATTATTTGCGTCTGTTGTGCCATTGTCCCCCAGGGGTAGACTTTTTTCCATGCTGTGTTACAATAAATTTACAGATACGGACAATATTCGTATCCAAACCAATTATCAAGAGGAGGAATCGTAAATGCGCGTAAACGACAGACATGTATCGTTCTACTACGAAAATGACATGGACATGGGGCAGATCACCATTGACCCCAAAAAGACTGCATTGCTGGTAATTGATATGCAGCACGTTTTCATCACCCGCCCCGTCTACGAAAACCCCACTGATGCTGAAAAGAAGGAGGCAGAGCGCTGGGAGCAGTTCTACAAGGCCATCGACGAGGTGGTGGTTCCCAACAATGCCCGAATCATCAAGGCCTTCCGGGAAAAGGGCATGGAAGTCACCTATGCCAAGATCCAGTGTCAGAAGCAAAACGGTTCCGACCGCTCCCTGGATCATAAGGCCACCGGCTACAACGAGCTGCTGCTGCCCCCCGGCACCCCCAGCGCTGAGATCGTTCCGGAGCTGGCCCCCCTGCCCGATGAGATCGTGGTGACCAAGACCACCGACAGCGCCCTGACCGGCACCCCCCTGCGGCTGTGGTTCCAGAATATGGGCATTGATACCGTGGTTTGCACCGGCGTGCTGACGGATCAGTGTGTCTCCTGCACCGTCCGCTCCCTGGCCGACGAAAGCTTCAAGGTATGGCTCATCGAGGATGCCTGCCGTGCCTCCACCCAGAAGATCCAGGACAACGAGCTGGAGATCCTCAACAACATCTACTGCCATGTAATCAACACCGATGAGCTGCTGAACGCCATCGGCTAATATCTTACCCACCCAACTGAAAATATCGCAGAAAGGAATGTGATCGTCATTATGAGTGAACCGAAACTGAAAAGAAATCTAAGCTTTATCTCTATGATCGCCCTGTCCTCCGGCGCCGTTATCGGCGGCTGGCTGGCAGAAGCCCCCTACTGGTTCTCCGTTACCGGCGCAGGCGCCGCTCTGATCTTCCCCCTGCTGGCCCTGCTGCTGATCCCCGTGGGTCTGACCTTTGCAGAATTGACCTCCATGCTGCCCTTCGCCGCTTCCGTTGACGTTTGGACCACCAACGCCCTGGGTCACAAGGCCGGCTTTGGCACCCAGTGGATGATGTTCCTGGTACAGGTCGTGGAACCGCCTATGATGGCCTTTATCTTCATCACCGCGGCGGATTTCTTTGCACCGGGTCTGATCCCGCCTTCTGCAAACATCTGGGTCGCCATTGCCACCGCTGTGATCTGGTATATTTTCTCCAACTTTAACGTGGAGATCACCGGTAAGCTGGCAAACGTCTTCTTCTTTGCCATGATCATCGGCTCCGTGATTGTCAGCACCTGTCTGTTCACCAGCGGTCACTGGGATGCCGCCAACCTGACGGCAAAAGCTGCCGACGGCACCGGCGGCGGCCTGTTCCCCAAGGGCTTCTATGGTGTTTTCGTGGCTCTGGCCGTGTTCTCCCTGAAGTTTATCGGCTTTGAAATGACCCCCACCATGGTGGAGGAAACCAACTTCCCCGTGTCCAAGATCTGGAAGGTCATTCTGTCCGCTCTGTTCGTTCCCGCCCTTCTGTACTTCGTGGTGGTCATGGCCATCGGCGGTATGGCACCTGCCGATCAGATCGCCGCCATGGGTATGCCGGAGCCGGAGATCGTCTCCCTGTATGGCATGATGCCCATTATCGCATGGATCAGCGTTCTGTGCGGCGTGCTCCACGCTTTCACCACCCTGATGGGCTTCTGGTCCTCTGCCGCCCGTGTGCTCTACGGCTCTGCGGAAATGAACCAGCTGCCCAAGGCCTTTGCCAAGCTGAACAAGTACGGTCAGCCCGCCCTGGCCAACACCGTGGTGCTGCTTTTTACCGTGTTCTTCTGCGTGTTCTCCGGTGACAACTGGGTGCAGTACATCTATGCCGTCTCCTGCATCGCCGCAGGTCTGGTATACTTCATGTGCTGTCTGGATGCCATGCTGCTGCGCAAGAAGCATCCCGAGTGGGATCGTCCCTACAAGGCGCCTGCCGGCAATCTCATGTTTGTTCTGGGTATGATCATCTCCGTGTGGGTCATCATCGGCTCTTGCCTGGAGCTGGATCTGGGCGGCTATCTGTCCCTTTTGGTGTACTGCCTCATCGGCGTTGCCCTGTATGTCTGCATGGAAGTCTACCGTAAAAAGAACCCCGACGGCCACCAGCTGCGCACCTTCACCCCGGAAGACATTAACGCAGACTGACCTTCTATCCTTTGATACCCCTCTCTTCTCCCTTTGGCTCCCGACGTACTTCTTCGCGTCGGGGGCCCCTCTTTTTTATTAGGCAGCACCGCATAATTCAGCAAGAGACGGCAGCGAGAGATTTTGTTCCAAGATAAAGTTTGGAAAACGCAGGAATACTGGATGTCTTTCAAGTTTTTCAAACTGCAATATTGGGACAAAAGATCCGCTGATGTCCGCAGATGCAATTGTGCGGTGCTGCCTTAAGGGATCCCCCATCCCGGAGCTGCGCAGCGGAAGTTAACAGAAAAACGACTTTTCTGACAAGTTTGTATGGTGGAAACTTCCTTTTTCCTGGGGTATAATGGGAGCAAAGAAAAAAGGAGGCGGTTATCATGCTGGCAGAAAATTTGGTGGTATTGCGGAACATCCGCGGTCTGAGCCAGGAGGATGTGGCAGAGGTGATTGGGATCTCCCGGCAGTCCTACTCCAAATGGGAGCTGGGACAGACGGTGCCCGACATTGAAAAGTGCGCCCGGCTGGCAGAATTCTATGGCATCACCATGGATGCCCTCATTCATCAGGACGAGCAGATGGGCAGCACACGGCTGGCCCCCGCCCCGGTGGGCAAGCACCTCTGGGGAACGGTGGTGATGGGGGCAAAGGGGCAGATCGTCATTCCCAAGGCGGCAAGAGATACCTTTCAGCTGAAGGAGGGGGATCGTCTGGTGGTGCTGGGGGATGATGACCAGGGGATTGCTCTGGTCAAGGCAGAAATCTTTGAAGAACGGATGCACAGGGCGTTGGCTGCCAGTCAGCAGATGCCCGAAGAATAAAAGGAGGGTTCCATGATGAAATGTCCGGATTGCGGAAAAGAAATGCGCACAGGGTATCTGTTTGGCAGCAAGGATGGTGCTTTCAGCTTTGCCGATACGGTGCCTGGGGTCTTTGAGAATGCAAAAAAGGCTGAGGGTTTTGTACAGATCACAAAGCTGCGGGCCAGCCACAGAACAAGCATCCCTGCCATGATCTGCCAGGGGTGCAAAACAGTCTTGTTTCACTATGGTGCGGATGAGACAGCCTGAAAATTTGTGAAGATCTTCCTTTGCAATTTTCCGGCAGATCGGTTATAATCATTTCACAGCGTGTGGCGTTTCTGCGTAAATCCGGTTGCAGAAACGCCACGCGCCTTTTTTATGAGATCAGGTGAGAGAAGGCAGAATGGCAGACAGTTTTATAAGGAAATCGTGTGGCAGAAATGCGTAAGTCCGGATCATGGGAACTTACGCATTTCTTTATTTTTTTCAAAGAAAGGTGAATATTATGGATTCAGGAAATCAGTTTTTGGGGACGGAGCGTATCGGAAAGCTCATGGGGCAGTACGCCATTCCCTGTATCATCTCCCTGCTGGTGGGAGCACTGTACAACATCGTTGACCAGATCTTTATTGCCAACGCCAGCTATCTGGGCTCCTACGGCAACGCCGCCAACACCGTGGTGTTTCCGCTGACGGTGGTGGCGCTGGCCATTGCCGTTATGGTGGGCGACGGCTGCTGTGCCTTTGTGAGCATGGCCCTGGGCAGGAACGAAACCAGCAAGGCAAAGCGCAGTGTGGGCAATGCGGTGGTGCTGACCATCGCCGCCAGCCTGATTTTGACGGCGGTGTATCTTCTCTTTGCCGACCGCATCATTGCCATGTTCGGCGGCACAGTGAATGCGGAAACCTTCCATCACAGCCAGGTGTATTTCTTCTACATCACCCTGGGCATCCCCTTCTATATGTTCGGCCAGGCCATGAACCCCATCATCCGTGCCGACGGCGACCCGAAGTTTGCCATGATCTCCACCCTGGCCGGTGCTGTGATCAACATCATCCTTGACCCCATTTTCATTTTCTGCTTCCGCTGGGGCATGATGGGTGCCGCTGTTGCTACGGTGGTCGGTCAGGTGGTGACGGCAGCGCTTGCCGTTTGGTATCTGGTGCACATGAAGATCATCCGTCCTGCCTCCGGTGACTATGCTTTGCATGGTGCTGTCTGCGGACGGATGCTGACCCTGGGCATCACCAGCTTCCTTTCCCAGATCAGTCTGGTGGCGGCCATGGCGGCCATCAATAATATGCTCCGGAAATACGGCGCTATGGATGCCGTGTTCGGCCAGGCCCAGTATGCCCAGATCCCCATGGCGGTGGTGGGTATTGTGATGAAATTCTTCCAAATCGTCATCTCCATCGTGGTGGGCATGGCTGCCGGCTGCATTCCCATTGTGGGCTACAACATGGGCGCACAAAAGCCCCTGCGGGTTCGGGAGCTGTTCACCAAGCTGCTGGTGGCCGAGGCCCTGGTGGGTGCGGTGGCGCTTCTTCTGGCAGAGGGCTTCCCCCGGCAGCTCATCGCCATTTTCGGCGCAGCCAACGAAAGCAGCTACTATACCGCTTTCGCCATCAAAGCCTTCCGCACCTATCTGTGTATGATGGTGCTGGCCTGCATCAACAAGGCCTGCTTCATCTTCCTGCAAGCGGTGGGCAAGGCATTGGCATCCACCCTGCTGTCCATGTTCCGGGAGGTGGTGTTCGGCGTAGGCTTTGCCCTGCTGCTGCCGGTATTTTTCAGTCTGGACGGTGTGCTGTATTCCATGCCGGTTTCGGATATTCTGACCTTTATCATTTCGGCAGTCATCATCGGAAAAACCTATCAGGAATTGAATGCGGAAGGAGTGCATAACAGATGAAAAACAGAGTCATCACCATCAGCCGGGAGTTTGGCAGCGGCGGGCGCACCATCGGCAAAAAGGTGGCCGAAACGCTGGGGATCCCCTGCTATGATGCGCAGATCATTCAGCAAATGGCAAAGGAGACCGGCTTTGCCCCGGACTATGTGCAGGAGGCGGGGGAGTATGTCCCCGGCAGCTTCCTGGCTTCCGCCTTTTCCAACCGGATGTTCGGCCCTACCAACGAGGACATTCTCTGGGAGCATCAGTACCGGGTCATCACAGGCCTTGCCGAAAAGGGCCCCTGTGTCATTGTAGGCCGCTGTGCCGACTACATTTTGCAGGACAAGGCGGACTGCTTAACGGTGTTCATCCATGCGGACCTGGCCTTCCGGGCCAATCGCATTGTGGCGGTCTACGGCCAGCGAGAGCAGTCCCCGGAGGAGCGCCTGCGGGAGAAGGACAAGCGCCGGGCAGCCTACCATCGGTTCTACACCGACCAGAAATGGGGCCACGCCCAGAATTACCACCTGACCCTGGACAGCGGCGTGGTGGGCATTGACAGGTGTGCGAAGATCATTGCGGGACTGTTTTGATCTGAATTTTTTGTGAAAATAACCATTTGAAATCTCGGAAAAATTCTGCTAAAATAGAAGTATATCGAAGATATCATGGGAGTGCATCCGGTGGTAGGCGTTGACGGCAGACGGACGCTTACAGGCCGTTTGTTCACGGATCATCTCTCTGAAACAGGTCTGTGCCCTGTCCGGGCACAGGCAGAGGGAGGTGAAATTATGAAACGTGTCAAAGCAGCGTGTCTTATGCAGACGCTGGTGTTTTCCCAGAAGCCGGACTGCGGCCTGACCCATGAGCGGCAGCTGGAGGTCAACCATCACGAGGTGGCCCGCTACAAGTCCATGCTGGAAAAGAGCCACACCCGGTATCAGATCACCGAGGAAACGGAACAGCCCGACGGTTCGGTGGTTGTCCGGGTCAGAAAGCAGTACAGTGACAAAGCGGATGTCAGCGAATACTTTTGTTAAGGCCAGCCCCGCCTGAGATCCTCCGGCGGGGTGATGGGGAAAGTGTGATGTTTATGAGCGATATTTCCATTCTCCGGCAGATCCGACAGGATATTTTGCAGCGGTATCAGCACGATCCCAGGATCCGCATCAATGTGTCCATTGCCAAGCCCAAGATCCGTCTGCACAATGTTCCCGTCCTCATCACCGGTGTCTATGACCATGTTTTTCAAATTGAGGACAGCACCTCCCCTCAAGCCAGGCGGTACACCCTGCAATACACCGATGTGCTGACCCACAATATTGAGATTTTGGATCTGTGACAAAAGCCGCCCCCGGCATCCGTTTTGGGAAGACCGAGGGCGGCTTTTTGGCGGAAAATTTTGGGGAATGGCGGCGGGGTTTCCCTTGGAGATCCCCTTTTACACCACATGTTGTGATTTTTCTTGGAAAGATCATCCAACATCTTGTGTTTCGACAGCATTTGCACAAAACAGGGTGTATTATGTTGACAGCTGACGGCGGTGCAGGCGAATGACGGCAACGGTCGCATCGTCGCTGCCGACGGCATTGTGTTCCTTTAGAAGCCACTGTGCCAACTCCCCTGGCGGCATAGGGCCCATTCCTCCCCGGCGCAGGATCTCCCCAACCTGTGCGCCGTCGCTGGATAGGATCAGAGATTCTTCCCGGCGCAGGGACAGTCGATCCACCGTCTGACAGACATCCTCCAGGGATATCCCAGGCGGCGGGCCGACTGTCCCGATTTTTTTGATTCCCCGCTTTCCCAGCACATAGCTGGGGGCGGCACCCCATTTGTAGACCGAGGCCCCGCCGGTGTCCAGCCGCAGCTCCGCAAGATCCAGCGTCACCGCCCCGGCCTGTCCCCGCAGCACCAGAAGGCTGTTGAGACTGCGAAAGGCATATTCCGGGGGAAACCCGGCGGTGAGCATCTGCCGCAGCAGGGATCCGGCGCACTGGCCCTCGTGGGCGGCCCCCAAGCCGGTGCCCATACCGTCGCACAGCAGAACATAGTACCGGCAGCCCATCCCGGGAAAGGCCATGCACCGATCGCCGCAGGCATCCTCCTTTCCCCGGGATCGGGCAGAAACTTCCAGCCGATAGACAGGGGTCTTGGCATCGGATCGCCGGGGAAGCATATCCGACAACTTCTGCAAATACACCGATAAAAACCGATACTGCTGAATCAGGGCGCTGCGGTACTCCTGCCTGCGCTGGCGGTCAGCCCGGAGATCCCGGAACCGCTCTCTGGCGCAGATCAGCTCTGCCTGGATCTGCCAGGGGTGACGGCAGGCAAAGCTCAGTGGATCCTGCAAATGGGTCAGGTTCAGGCTCCGCCGCTCCATACAGGAATCCCGGCTGACGCAGTTGGTGCAGGCTCTGGCGGCTGCCCGGCGGAGAAGGGCCTCCTGGTCAATTTCCGGCAGAGGAGTCTCCAGCAGCAAGCGCTGGGTCTGGGCCATGACCGCCGCCGTCAGCTCCAGCCGCACCTGGGCAGCGCCGCTCTGCCCCCGGCGGCGAAGATTTTCTGCCCGAACCGGCAGACAGCAGCCGATCATTCCCCCCAGAAGCAGCCCCGGCAGCGGGTGCAGATCCCAGATCCCCAGCAGTGCCATGGCGGCAAGGCACACCGCCCCGGAAAGAAAAGCCCCCAGGCGTCGATCCGGCAGAGGCAGGAGCCTTGCAAACCAGGCGCAGGCCAGAATCGCCGTCATCGGCAGCGCCGTGACCTGGGCCAGATCCAGCCCCAATCCTGCCAGCACCGCCGCCGGGAAGGATGCCCACTGGGCAAGGATCCCGGCAGCCAGATACCCGCACCAGCCCAGCCGGGCCAGAGCCAGGACCGCCACCGCCGCCGTTCCCCAGTCTGTCAGTGGCTCCCGGTGGTCTGCCCCCCGGGCAAAGAACCAGGCGGCGGCCGGGGCCAGACAGACCCGGAGAAAAAACAAAGGAAACCCCGCCCCCCGGTGAAAAAAGAGAAATCCCAGCCCGGTCAATGCGGTGGCAGCTCCCGCCAGTCCCGGAATCAGCAGGGGATAGGTCTTTGCCCACCGGGCTTTCCCCGGCAGCAGGGCCAGCAGGAGCCCTTCCGCCGCCCAGATTACCCCCTCCAACCCGGCTTCCGCCCAGTGTAGGGCGTACCCGGCGGCGGCTCCCAGGGCTGTCCCCAGTGCCTGCCAGCCGCTACAGGCGCAGATCAGCCCCAGAGCCAGGGGCTGAAAGTTTCCCCGGATGGCGGCGGCGGTGAGGAAAAAACCGCTTCCAACCCAGGCAGCGGCATGGCCCAGCTTCTGCACCCCCGGATCCAGGGTGCATTTTCGGAAAAATCGCTCCACTTTCCACAGACAGGTTTCCACGACGGTTCGCATTTGTACACCACGTCCTTCCACAGTGATCGGGTACGGCGGGGCGAAACGAATCGCCCCGGATGGTATGGATGGCTCCATCCTACCACAGCAGAAAAAAGAATGCTGTCGCAACGGCAAGGCCGGGAAAGATTCTTGCATCCCGGCGGCGCAGGGTGTATAATGAGGAAAAATCAGTGCCCATCCCAATTGCATTTTGGGGACAGGGCTTGCAAGGAGAATACCATGGGACAGGAATTGGAATGGAAATACCGGGCTGACCCGGAACGGATTGCTGCGCTTTCTGCCGCCTTCGGCCCCTTTCGGCAGATCGCCATGGAGACCACCTACTACGACACCCCGGATCGGCAGCTGTCCCTGCGCCGCTGGACCCTGCGCCGCCGTCTGGAAAATGGGGTAGGGGTCTGTACCCTGAAAACCCCCGGCCCGGAGGGTGCCCGGTGGGAGTGGGAGACGGAAGCACCGGACATAGAGACCGGTATCCAGGCTCTGTACCGCCTATCCGGCTCTCAGGAGCTGGAAAATCTCACCGCCGCCGGGGTGATGCCCATCTGCGGTGCCCGGTTCACCCGGCAGGCCGCCCTGGTGACGGTTCCCGAGGGAACCGTAGAGCTGGCTTTGGATCAGGGAGTGCTGCTGGGCAGGCTTCGGGAGCTTGCCCTGTGTGAAATTGAAGTGGAGCTGAAATCCGGCTCCCGGCAGGCGGCTGAGTCCTTCGCCCGGAAGCTGGCAGAGCAGTACGGCCTGGTTCCGGAAACCGCCAGCAAATTCAAACGTGCCAGAGATCTGGCAGAACAGGAGACAGAACATGGCATTTGATTCCCTATTTGCCCGATATGACCGGCTGGTGCTGTTTGACACCGAGACCACCGGCCTGCAATACAACCGGGACGAGATCATTGAATTCGCCGCCGTGGTGGTGGAGCCCTCCGGGGTGACCCGGGAGTATGACCAGCTGGTGGCCCTGTCCCCCGGCGGCTTTGTGCCTCCGAAAATCCAGGAGCTGACGGGGATCTCCACCCAGGATCTCCGGGAGCGGGGCCTGCCCAAGACCCGGGTGTGCCGGGACATTGGGGAGCTGTTGGCAGGGAACTCCCTGCTGCTGGCCTACAACGCCCACTTTGACCTGAGCTTTCTGTTTTATATGCTCCTGCGGGATGGGGATCCCACCATTCTCAAGGGCAAGGACAAGCTGGATCTTTTGACGGTATACCGGGATCGCCACAGCTATCCCCACCGGCTGTGCAGTGCCATCGAGCAGTACGGCCTTTCCGGCCGGGTGGTGAACTCCCACCGGGCGGTGGATGACGTGATCGCCACGGTGGCCGTAATGGAGGAGATGGAAAAGGAGCGGGACGATCTTCTGAGTTATGTTAACCTCTTTGGGTACAATCCCAAATATGGCATCGAAGGTAAGCCCATTTCCTCGGTAACCTACAAGCCCCAGCCCTACGACCCCGCTGCACCTCTGTACTGCGGGTAACCTATCCATACGCCCCCGGTCTGTGCCGGGGCAGCATCCTCAGGAGGAAACGCCATGTACAATGAAAATGCCTATGCTCTGGGTGCCAATCGTTCCTGCATCCGGGAGCTGTTTACCTACGGCTGTGCCCGGGCGGCAGTGGTGGGCCGGGAGAATGTCTACGACTACTCCCTGGGAAATCCCTCCATCCCCGCCCCGGAGGCAGTGAACCGGGCCATCTGCCAGATTTTGGCAGATACCGATTCTCTGGAAGTTCACGGCTACACCAGTGCGGCGGGCGATCTTTCCGCCCGGCAGGCCATTGCCCAGGACTTAAATGATCGGTATCAGGCTGGTGCCTCAGCGGAGGATCTGTTCCTCATGGGCGGTGCCGCACCGGAGCTGGCGGCAGTATTCCGGGCACTGGCAGTCCCTGAGGCTGAAATTCTGGCCATTGCCCCCTATTTCCCGGAGTACAAGCCCTTTGCCCAGGAGGCCGGGCTGGTGTTCCGGGTGGTTCCCCCGGATATTCCCCATTTTCAGATCCGTCTGGAAGCGGTGGAGGCCATGCTCACGGAAAAGACCCAGGCGGTGATCCTGAACTCTCCCAACAATCCCTCCGGGGTGGTGTACACCCGGCAGGTGCTGACCCGGCTGGGTGAACTGCTGGAACGGAAAAGCGCCGAATTCGGCCACCCCATTTACATCGTCTCCGATGAGCCCTACCGGGAGCTTGCCTACGGGGTGGAGGTGCCCTTCCTGCCCCTGATCTATCCCAACACCATCGTCTGCTACTCCTACTCCAAGAGCCTGTCCCTTCCCGGCGAACGGATCGGCTATGTGTATATCCCCCGGCAGGCACAGGACAGCCGGGAGCTGTACGCCGCCGTGGCCGGGGCCGCCCGGGCCTGCGGTCATGTCTGCGCCCCGTCCCTGTGGCAGAAGGTCATTGCCCGGTGCGCCGGTCTGGGGCCGGATCTGGAAGCCTACGACAAAAACCGCCGTGCTCTCTATGAAGGGCTGACGGCCTGGGGCTATGAGGCCGCCAAGCCTGACGGTGCCTTTTACCTCTTTGTCAAAGCCCCTGGCGGGGATGCTGTGGCATTCAGCGACCGGGCCAAGGAAAAGGATCTGCTGCTGGTGCCCGGTGACGGCTTCGGCTGTCCCGGCTATTTCCGGGTGTGCTACTGTGTCAGCCCGGAGATGATCGAACGGAGCCTTCCGGTATTTCGCAGTTTGATCCAGGAAACAATTCAGGAATCTTAGGATATTCACGCATATTTTACTTGCCAGAATGGGGATTTGCGTGTATAATAGATCAGGTATAGATCTGCACCCCAGGCAGGGTACAAAATTTCCAAACAGGTTGACTACCACATCGGTAGTCAACTTTTTTTGATTTCAGGAGGTAAATGATATGTACGACGTATTGATCGTGGGCGCAGGCCCCGGCGGTATTTTCACAGCATACGAGCTGCTGGAAAAACGGCCGGAGCTGAAGATCGCTGTGTTTGAAATGGGCAACGAGCTGAAAAAGCGCCGCTGTCCCATTGACGGAGACAAGGTCAAAAGCTGCATCCACTGCAAAAACTGCTCCATTATGAGCGGCTTCGGCGGCGCAGGTGCCTTTTCCGACGGCAAATACAACATCACCAATGACTTTGGCGGCACCCTGTATAAGTACATCGGCAAAAAGCCCGCCCTGGAATTGATGGAATATGTGGATAAGATCAACCTGGCCTTTGGCGGAGAGGGCACCAAGCTGTACTCCACCGCCGGTTCCAGCCTGAAAACCAGCTGTATGCAAAATGACCTGCATCTGCTGGATGCCTCCGTGCGCCATCTGGGCACGGATATCAACTACATTGTTCTGGGTCACCTGTATGACCATCTGAAGGAAAAGGTGGATTTTCACTTTAACTGCATGATCGACCGGGTGGAAAAGCTGGAAAACGGCTATCGGCTGCACCACGGCGATACCGGCTATGACGGCAGAGAGTGCGTCATTTCCGCCGGGCGCAGCGGCAGCAAGTGGATGGAGCAGGTATGCCATGCGCTGAAGATCCACACCAACTCCAACCGGGTGGATATCGGCGTGCGGGTGGAGCTTCCTGCAGGAATCTTTGCCCATCTGACCGACGAACTGTACGAAAGCAAAATTGTCTACCGCACCTCCAAATATGAGGATCTGGTGCGCACCTTCTGCATGAACCCCAAGGGCAAGGTGGTCAACGAGAACACCAACGGCATTGTCACCGTCAACGGTCACAGCTATGAGGATCCGGCCAAGCAGACGGAGAACACCAACTTTGCCCTGCTGGTGGCCAAGCATTTTTCCGAGCCCTTTAAGGACTCCAACGGTTACGGCGAGAGCATTGCCCGGCTGAGCAATATGCTGGGCGGCGGTGTCATCGTCCAGCGGTTCGGAGACCTGATCCGGGGCCGCCGAAGCACCGAGGAGCGGATCCGGGAATCCTTCACCGTGCCCACCCTGAATGCCGCAGCAGGTGACCTGAGCCTGGTGCTTCCCAAGCGGATCCTGGACGGCATCATCGAAATGATCTACGCCCTGGATAAGATTGCCCCGGGCACCGCCAATGACGACACCCTGCTCTACGGCGTAGAGGTGAAGTTCTACAACATGGAGGTGGAGCTGGATCACAACCTGATGACCTGCCACGATGGTCTGTACATCATCGGAGACGGCAGCGGCATCACCCACTCCCTGTCCCACGCCTCTGCCAGCGGTGTGTATGTAGCCCGGCAGATCGCTACTAGAATCTAAGGAATATAAAACATGGCGTGGAGCCCCGAAAGGGTTCCACGCCATAAAAAATCCCCCAGAGCAACGCTCTGGGGGATCAAACGACAATTTACAGTCCGCCGTGGAGGTACTTTCGATCCCAGTCCAGGTCGTAGAGCTTATTGCCCTTTTCCATGGTGCAGCCGTGGAAAACATCATCTGCCAGCTCCCGCAGAAGCTCCACCGGCTCCAGACACTCCATGTAGAATTCCGGCAGGGCACTTTCTCCCAGCTTGGCACCCAGGATGGCCCCGGCCACCGCACCAACGGCGGCGCTTCTGCCGGAGTGATTCACTGCCACGATCATGGCCCGGTCAAAATCCCCCTCGCAGGTCAGGCAGGCGTAGGCCGCACCTGCCAGCACCTCGGCGCAGGTGGTGCATTTCAGCCGCTCCATCACGTCAACGGGCTTGAGGTTCCGGCTTCCGGCGTAGGTAATGGCGTTGCGCATCAGGTTGGCAACCTCATAGGCCTGGCTGTACTGGTGGCCGAATTCCTCCCGGATGGCTGTGGTGGCGTGGATGAATACGGATTTCAGCGGCGCCTCCGGCTTGCGCAGGATGCAGGTGATGATGTGGGCCAGGGCTGCCCCGGTGAGGAAGGCATTGGGGCTGCCGTGGGTCAGAGCCACCGCCTCGGCACCCATCCGATCCACCTCCGTCAGCCGGATCCGGTGGCGGTGGAAGAACATTCCCACGGCCACGGCACTGGTCAGCCCGCCGGGGTGGCTGAAGCCGTTTTTCGGCTCCTCCGGGCTGCCGAAGTCCTCCCGATCCAGGGTGTCCAGCATCCGGTTGTCCATACAGTGGCGGCGGCAGAATTCGCTTTGCCGCAGCAGCCAGCAGTAGGTATGCTCCGGACGGTTCCAGGAGCGCTGGGAATAGGACCACTCCCGATGGGACAGGGCGATGTACTTGTAGAAGGGAGCCATCCGCCCCTGAACCTGCCCACGGGTCAGACCCAGCAGCAGGCCGTTGCAGGTGAAGGCCGCCAGCTGGGTGTAGGAGGTCACATCGGCGTAGCCGTTTACCAGGTCATAGCCCAGCAGTCCGTTGGGGCCGTAGTCCTCCTGAATCTCCGGCCAGCTTCGGCTGTCCACGGTGTAGCCCATGGCATCGCCCACCGCCAGCCCCAGAAGGCAGCCCCGATATGCAGCTTGCTTCATGTTGTGTCCCTCCCCTGCCCGGCATCTGGTTTTTTATAGGGCAGCACCGCATAATTCAGCAAGAGACAGCAGCGAGAGATTTTGTTCCAAGATAAAGTTTGGAAAACGCAGGAATACTTTGTGTACCCGCAAGGGGTATGCCGCATCCGTAAGCCAGCTTACGCTGGCAACGGCTGCGCTATCTTTCAAGTTTTTCAAACTGCAATATTGGGACAAAAGATCCGCTGATGTCCGCAGATGCAATTGTGCGGTGTTGCCATAGTCTCATTATATCCCCCAGCCCCCAAAAAGGCAAGGAAAATATAACAGGATATTCCCTGGGGTGTGAAGATGAGATCACGAAGATCGTCTCGCCAGACGCCGCCCCGCCGTCGATTTCATCAGAGCTTCCCTAAGAACACAAAGACGTTCGATCCGAGGCCTTGGATCGAACGTCTTTTGTACATTATTGGACCTTTTGAACGCTGTCCGCCAGTTGCTGCAGCTGGTCAGCATTCATGCTATCTGCGGTAATCTGGAACACCACCTTCTTCTCCCAATCCACCCAGACGATATGTCCCTGGGTTACAGCGGCAGGCATTCCCTGAACCGTTGCGGCTTCTCCGCCGCCGTTCATTTTGAGAATTGTATCCGGGGTCTCTGGAACCGGCTCTGAATCATGGGCAGAATCCCCATTCAGGAGGAAGGTTTCATAATTCAGTTCCACTGTGGTATTTTTCTTGGCATCAATGTACCAGCGATACACATAGGCAAACCAACCGCCGCCATCCTCCTTGGGACTGGCGATAAATTCCGTCTCCGGGTAGTTATCCGGCAGTCCGGTGATTTGATAGTCCCCCAACTCCTCCAGTGCCAGCCGGTAACGGTCTGCATTCGTGGGTTTCAGGTCCGGGTTCAGCTGGATACTCTCGGCAACATGCATCAAATCCAGTTCCGTGTCTCCTGTCAGCAGCATGAATCCAACGCCCCGGGCTCCATCCGTCCAGAGCAGCACCCGCTCACCGCTGGTACAGGTATACAGTGTTCCGGGAAGGCTCCCCACGGTGATGCTTTCTTCCTTTGTGATGTCTGTAAGCACCAGGTCGGTGGCGTTGTCTCCCCGGGTCGTCTCCAGCACGAGGGCGCTTTCATCCGATGCCGTCGCAAAGTGCAGCGTCTGGTGTCCATAGGCCTTGTCACTGACAAAACGCAGACGATAGCCCTCCGGAAGCCAAGTAGGGCAATACGTTTGCAGACCCTCATAGGTATCGGCGGTCGATTGGAAGTTGATTTCCGCCTCATAGGGTGCAGAGGCATTTGCTTCAACATTTTCCCCGGTTCCTTGCAGATACCGCTTGGTGTTCAGCTGGATTTTCGCCGTTGCCGCATAGGCCGTAACGCCCAGCAGGCTGATGAGCGCTGCCGCAATCAGAAATCTACGAATTTTGATTTTCTTTTTCATAAAGATATTCTCCTTGTTAGGAGCTTCCGCCATGGCAAGATATCGGTCATCAATACCACTCATTGCGCCGTAGAGGTCTCTTCCGTTCATTGTGTATAGCCCTCCTTTTCCAGAAACCGCTTTAATTCCCCGCGAAGCTTTTTCAGCCGATACTTTACCTGGTACTCCTGCATACCCTGTTTTGCCCCCAGTTCCGATGCCGTCCGGTTGTAGTAGTACCGGCCCACAAAGATTGCGCAGTCGTCTCTGCGCAAGCCGGACAAAAATCGGTTGAGGGTTTGACTCAGTTCCTTCTGCTCGGCACGCACTTCCGGCTGCGCAGCCGGATCCGGAATACATTCCTCCAACTCCGAAATGGCCACCTCCGCAAAAGCGGAACGCTTTTTGGCATTTCCATAATCCAACCGACTCAATGCCAGATTGCGGGTAATCCGGGATAAGTAGTATCGCAGTGTTTTCGGGATCTCCGGCGGGATTTTGTTCCAGGCAGCCAGATAGGTGTCGTTCACAACCTCCTCGGAATCCTCCGGGGCAGATAGTATTCTGTCGGCAATACTGCGCAGAAAGTGACCGTATTTCCGGTCTGTCTGTGAAAGGGCATCCTCCGAACGCTGAAAGAAAAGCTCGATGATCTGTGAATCTTCCATGAGTTACTCCTTATTTTGATGTAAAGGCCTTACACCTATATAGTAGGATTTTCGTTCCAGGGCGGAGAAATAATTTTAAGAAATCTCTGATTTCGGGTCTATCTGCTTCAGGTCTGGTTCAACCTGTCTGCCCGGCAACAGAGAATGCCATCTATGACAGCTATCGTCCGTATGCAATGTTCGCCTGTGCAAATTTATATTCGCCTGCAATTGCAGGTTGAAAACCTGCCGCAGCCTGAGAAGGGGGCAGTTTGCCCCTTTCAGGGAATAGCGATTAAAAACGATCGAGACTTATGCCAATCAAACTTTTTCATACCTGGCATCCTGCAAAAATGCTAAAATAGCAAGAATAGCAAGATTTTGGGTTATTTATTCAGCGTTTCCCTACAGTTCCCCTAACTCCCCCAGCACCTGCTCCAGGGCATCTTCGTCCAGTACGGAGTAGTTCACCACAAACAGATGCGCATCCCCATGGCCGCCGTCGTGGTAGTAGCTGCTCAGTGCCTGGATCCGGATTCCGGCGGAAGCCAGACGGGCGGTCAGCTGGGCATCGGTGTACTGGGTGTCCACCTTCACCAGAAAGTGCAGTCCTGCATCCTGCTCCAAAATGGTGATTTTGGGGGAAAGGGGGCAGGTTTGCAGCAGGGAGATCACCCGGTTTCGCCGGGTTTTGTAAAATTTCCGCATCCGGTTGATGTGCTTTTCAAAATATCCCCGGCTCAAAAACCGGGCCAGGGTGTACTGCTCGAAGCTGGCAACGGTGCAGCCGTAGAACCCCAGCCGCTGCCGGAACTGGGCCATCAGCTTTCCGGGGAGCACCAGGTAGCTGATGCGGATGGAGGGGGCCAGGGTCTTGGAAAAGGAATTCATATAGATTACCCGCTCCTGATCCAGGCTCTGCATGGCAGGCATGGGGTGGGCATCAAAGCGGAACTCGGAATCGTAATCGTCCTCAATGATCCAGCCCCCGGACTGCCTTGCCCAGCTCAGCAGCTCCAGCCGCCGCCCCACCGGGGTCACAAGCCCAATGGGGAAGTGATGGGAAGGAGAAATGTGCAGCACCGTGGCATCCCCCAGGCTGTCCGGCCGGACTCCCTGGCTGTCCATGGGCACACTGCGGCAGCGCACGCCGCCGGCGTTGTAGATCTTACGGATCTTCCCATAGCCCGGATCCTCCACAGCATAGATCCGATCCCGGCCCAAAAGCTGGATCAGCAGGTTATACAGGAAATCCGTACCGGCACCGATGAGAATATTCTCCAGGTCGATCTCCATCCCCCGGAAGGAGGCAAGGTGCTGGGCGATGGCCCGGCGCAGCTCCGGGATGCCCTGGTGATCCATGGGCTGTAACAGCTGCTCCCCATAGTCCAGCATGACCTCCCGCTGCAGGCGGCTCCACACCGAAAAGGGAAACCGCTCAGCGCCGTTCCGGGTCAGATCCAGCCGGGGCTCTGCCTGGGGCTGGAGGCTGGGGGCAACTTCCTGAGGGGCATGGGAGGGCTCCGGCCGCTCCAAAGCCTCCACATAATACCCGGCCTTCTCCCGGGAGCGAAGATACCCCTCTGCCAGCAGCTGGTTGTAAGCCGCCTCCACGGTGATTTTGCTGACCTCCAGATGGGCCGCCAATGCCCGCTTGGAGGGCAGCTTCTCCCCTGCCGCCAGCCGTCCGGAGAGAATATCCCCCCGGATGCAGCGGTACAGTGCTTCGTATAGCGGCACACCGGGGGCTTTTTTCAGGTCATAGGTAAGCATAGTCATTCCTCATAATATTGGGGAAGCTCTGAAGAAACCGGCAAAGGATCCGTCAGCCAGCCCCAGGCGATTTCTATGGCGTTCCCTTAAATCTGCGCTTGTTCGGGCCGATCCCACAGGAGCAGCAGACTGCCCTCCCGGACGGAAACCTCCGCTTCCTGTCCGGTGAAGTGATTGCTCACCCCCAGGGGGAACCCGGCGGTAAGGGTGCCATCGGTCAGGGGATAGTACAGTCCCCGGATAGTCACCCCCTGGGCATCGGCACCCAGGCAGAACACCGAGACGGTTCCCCGGTTTTCCGGGCCGAAGGTGTAGCTTCCGTTTTTTACCACCGCAGCCAGGGTGTGCAGTCCCACCAGAAGCCCGGCGGCACCGTGGTCACAGAGAAATTGCAGGGTCTGGAAGTTGGCTACGGTGTGATCCAGCCGGGGGCCGTCCAAACTGCCGTAGAGCACAAATTCCCGGTAGCCCAGGGCCAGACCCCGGCGCACTGCCAGCATGGCATCGGTATCGTCCTTTTCCACCGGGAACACCTGGGCCCCGGTGGGGGTATAGCCCAGGGAGTCAAAATCCCCCAGGATCGTGTCCGGGGGGATTCCCAGCGCCTGGGTGTGCCGCAGACCGCCGTCAGCGGCGATCACATGATCCCCTTCTCCAATGGGCTCCAGCAGCCGCGAAAAGCCTGCCGCGCAGAAAATAATACATTTTCCCACAAAATTTCCTCCATTTGCTGCAAAAACGCCACGGGACTTTCGCCCCGTGACGTTGACGGTCAAATCGCCCCCAGGGGCCGTTATGGGTTGCTTCCGGGACGGATCCACCGCTCCACCTCCATCCGGCGGAACCGGGCATCCATCAGATCGGCGGTGTCGGCAATCAGTTCTGCCCACTCTCCGGCACTGCGCTTGCCGTGGACCCGTGTCACCAGGTAGGGGCACTGATCCATTTTGGCAGAGCCGAAGCTCTTGGCAAAGGGACGGATCACCCCCAGGGCCAGGGCAAAGGGTGCCATATTGAAGAAGTAGTCCGGATCGGTTTTCATCATACGATGGATATCGTCTTTGGAAATGTGCTTTAAATAGCTCCGCAGGCCCAGGATCTGTCCGGCGTTCAGCCGTCCCACCTCGGTGCGGCGGCCGCCGTAGGCAGCCATATAGCCGATGATAAACTGGGCGGCCACGGAAGCCAGAGGGATCATCCACTGACCGCACAGCAGCCCCAGCAGCAGCCAGACGGCGATGCACACAAAGCCGATGCCCACCCGGGTTTTGCCCCGCAGATGGGTGCGGTAGGCCATTTCGTGAATCTGCCAGGCAGACACAACGCCGAAGGCCACCAAAATAGCAGACAGCATCACCTGCAAAAAGCCGGAGCTTGTCATGTTCATGGCGATACACACGCCGCAGAAGCCATGGATGCCGCAGCCAAACAGCCGGAACACCTTGGCGTGGGCAAAGCTGTGGCGGTGCAGCTCCCGCTGACCGGGAACCATGGCGTACACCTTTCGGCTGAGCCGGGCGTAGGCACTGCCGGTGGCATCCACCGACCGGCGGTTGGCAAAGAGCAGCTTGTAGACCTTGATTTCAAAGGGGCTGCGTTCATTGCCCATATCCATCCGCTTGTGGACGATCACACGCCCCCCGTCCCGCTGGATCAGGATGTAGCCCATCTGGGCCCAGTGGAAGATCATCATGGTCAGATCGGCTCCCGCCAGGGTCAGCTGGCAGCCCAGTTCCCCGGCGGTGATGCCCTCCGGGGCAGTTACGCTGCGGCGGCGCACCAGAGGCAGGGCCCGCAGGAACAGCAGCCAGTACAGAAGCCCCAATCCGCCGCAAATGGCCATGGGAACCACCTCAGGATTGCCCTCCCGGAGGTTGATTTTCACCCCGGGAAACTGGGTCCGGGGAACGCCCATGGTCATGGTGATGGCCTCGTGGTCATTCAGGGAGGTGGTGCTCTGACCGGTGAGCATGGCCTTGTCGATCTCATATTTCAGAGAGGCTTCAATGCCGGACTGCTGATAAATACTGGTGAACACCGGACGATAGACAATGTTCTCCGGCATGGTGACTACAAATTTCAGCTCCTGCACCGGCATGGAGAAGCTGCTCAGCAGCGGAAGATCCAGCTGCACCAGCTCCTTGTGGGGCCGGGGCTTGTCCTTGGCGCTGGCCTGGACAAAGTAGGGGCCGACAGCCTTGGGGATATTGTAGTTCAGGGAGAAGGTGACATCGCCTGCCATGGTCAGACGGCTGATATCCACCTCAATGGCATTTCCTGACTTGCTGGTGCGGGCAGAGCTGCCGTTGAGGGTGATGTCCGTGGCGTTGGCCGGGACAGGGTAGGTCAAGTTGCTCATGGCGGAATCCAGATGCAGCCGCACGGTGGTGCTGATCATACAGTCACCGCCGCTGGTGACGGTGGCGTAGGTATCCACCAGAGTCGCAGCACTTTCCGCCGCGGCAGGCAGCGCAAAGGCAAACAGCATTACAATACCCAAAACAAACGTCCTGAGAAACCGGCGCATTCCGGATCCCTCCTTCCTAAAAACAGATATGGCAAATATTATACAATAAAATTCGGTAAAAAGCAAGCAATTGCGAAGATTTACCAGAATTTTCGGGAGATCTGGTTCATCAGCATCCGGATGTTCAGCCCCTGGGGGCAGACGTGGCTGCACATATCGCAGCCTACACACCGGTCAGCCCCCCGATCCAGGGCACGATAGGCATCCTCGGCTCCGGGCTTGCCCTCCAGCACATCGTTCATCCGGGCAAATACCGCAGGAATGTCGATCTGCCCATAGCAGTGCTCCACACAGTAGCGGCAGCCGGTACAGGGGATCCGGTTTCCTGCCTGATAAATGGCCGTGACTCGCTCCACCACCTGCTTCTCCGCATAGCTCAAGGGCTGGAAGTCTGTCATAAAGGACAGATTATCCTGCATCTGCTCCAGGCTGCTCATGCCGGACAGCACCATGGCCACCTCCGGCAGACCGGCGGCAAAGCGAATGGCATAGCTGGCAGGACTGACTCCCTTCATTTCCTTCAGAGCATCCTCCGGCAGATTGACCAGGGTGCCGCCCTTTACCGGCTCCATGACGAACACGGGCTTGCCGTGCTTCTTGCAGACCTCGTAGCACCGGCGGCTCTGGATCTTCAAATCGTCCCAGTCCACATAGTTGATTTGCAGCTGCACCATGTCGATCTCGGGATGCTCTGTCAGGATCTTGTCCAGCACCCGGGCGCTGTCGTGGAAGGACATACCGATGTGCCGGATCCGCCCCTGGGCCTTCAGCTGCCGCAGAATATCATAGGCCCGGGTTTGGGTATACTTCTCATGGCGCTGGGCGGAGTTGGCGTGGATCAGGTAGAAGTCAAAGTAGTCAACGCCGCAGGCTGCCAGCTGGCTTTCAAACAGCGGCAGGATCTCCTCCTCCCGTTCGTACATGGTGGCAGACAGCTTATCCGCCAGCACATACCGGTCTCTGGGGTAGCGGCTGGTGAGGCACTGACGAATGGCCTCCTCGCTTTTGCCCCCATGGTAGGGCCGTGCGGTGTCAAAGTAGGAAAAGCCCGCCGCCAGGAAGGCATCCACCATCTGCGTTACCTGCGCAGTGTCGATCTGCTCCCCTGTCATGGGCAGGCGCATAAAGCCAAAGCCGAAATTTTTTTGGATCTCCGGAAAAACCGTATTCATAACCGTGCCTCCATCTGCATAGCATCTTATGTTCTTTATCATAACGGAAAAACAGGCAAAAGTAAAGCCGGAGAGGGAACGGAATTTTTTGTTGCAAACATTTCAAAACTGCGATATGATATAAATGTAAAAATACCGCGATTCAGGAGGGATTTTGGTGTTACAGGACGCAATCGACGAATATTCTCAGGCACTGAAAAAGGGGCTGAAGGAGAGCCGGGAGCTGTCTGCCGCCGGAAAGCGGGCCCATCCGCTGGTTCTGGACGAGATCCTGCCGGAAAACTACCCCGGCGTGGTGCAGGATATCGGCCTGCTGGAGATCCCCTCGGAGCGGATCATCGGCACAAAAACTGCCGGGCGGGTCAGCGCCTTTTCTCCATCCTTCCGGCCTCTTTTGGAGCCGAAAACCGAGTTTGCCAACAAGTGGATCAACCTGTGCGAGTACCACCTGGGGGACACCGGCATTCTCGATCCCATCGTGTGCTATGAGTACCTGGGCAATTTCTATGTCCAGGAGGGCAACAAGCGGGTCAGTGTGCTGCGGCACTTTGATTCCCCCCGGATCCCCGGCATTGTCAAGCGGGTGGTTCCGCCCCAGAGTGACGAACCCCGGATCCGGGCCTACTACGAATTTTTGGACTTTTTCAAGATCACCCGGCTCTATACCATCCAGTTCCGCCGTCCGGGAGACTATGCCCGTCTGCTGAGCCTGCTGGGCAAAAAAGCGGATGAAGTCTGGGTGGAGGAGGAACGCCGGAACTTTAACGCCTACTACCACTACTTCCGGGATGCGTTCCTGGCCCAGAAGAACCGCACGGAGGACATTCTGTGCGAGGAAGCCTTTCTGCTGTGGCTGAATCTGTATCCCTATGCCGACCTGGGGCGGCTGAGCTCCACGGAACTGAAAAATACCCTGTCCGCCCTGTGGGAGGATGTGGTTTCCGTCAACCGGGAGGACTCGGTAAAGGTGGAGACTCAGGCCAAGCCCACCGGCAAGGCCGGTCTTCTGGACTGGATATCCCTGCCGGATCACCTGAACATCGCCTTTGTCCACCAGCAGCCCCCGGAGGAAAATGAGTGGGTCTCCACCCATGAGGACGGACGGCGGTATATTGAGGCGATTTTTGGGGATCGGATCACCGTCCGCAGCTACTACAATGCCTCTGACCCGGAAACGGCGGAGACTGTGGTGGAGCAGGCGGTGACGGAGGGCGCCCAGGTGGTATTCACCACCTCGCCGCCTCTGAGCCGGGCCACCCTGAAATCCGCTCTGGCCCATCCCAAGGTGTTCTTCTTCAACTGCTCGGTGTCCCAGGCCTATTCCAGCATCCGCACCTACTACGGCCGGATCTTTGAGGGCAAATTCATTACCGGCGCCATTGCCGGCGCCATGGCCAGCAATGACCGCATCGGCTATGTCAGCTCCTATCCCCTCTTTGGCGTTCCCGCCTCCATCAATGCCTTTGCCCTGGGTGCCCAGATGACCAACCCCAGAGCCCAGGTGGAGCTGCGGTGGAGCTGCCTGCCGGGAGATCCCCTGGCGGATTTCGCCGCCGACGGCATCCGGGTCATCTCCAACCGAAGCCTGCCCACGACCCAGCTGCACACCGCCTTCTGCAACTACGGCACCTACCTGATGGACGATCTGGGAGAGATGGTCCCCCTGGGCTCCCCTGTGTGGGTCTGGGGCAAGTTCTACGAAGTGGTGATCCAGGGCATTTTCAACGGCACCTGGAAAATGGAAAAGCCGGAGGGCAAGGCCCTGAACTATTGGCTGGGCATGGACAGCGGCGTGATTGATCTGAGCCTTTCCGACCATGTTCCCGCCGGTGTCCGCCAGCTGGCCCAGGTGCTTCTGGGCGCCATGCGCAACGGTGCACTGGATCCCTTCCGCCGCCGGATCGTAGCCCAGGATGGCACGGTCAAAAATGACGGCACTGCCGTATTCACCCCGGAGCAGCTGATCCACATGGACTGGCTGTGTGACAACGTCATCGGCACCATCCCGCCCTTTGGGGAGATCCTCCCCGGCTCTCAGGAGCTTGTCCGGGAATTGGGCGTCTACCGAGACATTCCGCCTGTAGAGAAGGAGAAGGGCTATGAAGATTTTGACCATATCCGATGAAGAATCTCCCTTCCTGTGGGATTACTATGTGCCGGGGCGGCTGAGTGAATTTGATTTGATCCTGTCCTGCGGCGATCTCAACGCCAAATACCTCAGCTTCCTGGTGACCATGGCCCGGTGTCCGGTGCTGTATGTCCACGGAAACCACGACGGCAGCTACGACCGCAATCCCCCGGAGGGCTGCGACTGCATTGACGATGCCATTGTGACCTACAACGGCCTGCGGATCCTGGGCCTGGGGGGCTGCCGGAAATATCACAACGGGAAGCACCAGTACACCGAGGCCCAGATGCGCCGCCGGATCCTGCGGCTGAAATGGAAAATTGCCCTGATGGGCGGGGTGGATATCGTGGTGACCCACGCCCCCCCAGAGGGGCTGGGGGATGACGATGATCCGGCCCACTGGGGCTTTGCCGCACTGCGGAGTTTCCTGGACAAGTACCATCCCCAATACCTGATCCACGGCCATGTTCACATGACCTACGGGAAAAACAATCCCCGGGTTCGGGACTACAACGGCACCACCCTCATTAACGCCTATGAGCGCTACACCCTGGAGGTGCCCGACCGGCCCTATCCTGCCAAGGAGCGGGGAGAAGTGGTGTTCAAAACACCCCAAAAGCACATCCCCCGGCCGGAGTGGGGACTGACCATGGATTGAAAGCTACATAGAGCCTCCCCGCTTACCCTTACTTACCAAGGAGATGAAAAAGTATGTTTACCGGCTTTACCCCGGAGACGGTGGATTTCCTCTGGGGCATCCGCATGAACAATGACCGGGACTGGTTCCTGGCCCACAAGCAGCAGTATGTGGACAGCCTCTACGAGCCTATGAAGGCACTGGGACAGGCCCTGTTCCAGCCCTTTGCAGACAGTCCCGGCAATATTTGCAAGGTCAGCCGGATCTACCGGGATCAGCGGATGCACCCGCCCCAGCCCTATAAGGAAAGCCTGTGGCTGTGCATCCGGCAGGACTGCCAGTGGTGGGGGGAAAATCCCTGCCTGTATCTGGAAATCAACCCTGAGGGGGTGGACTGCGGCTTCTTTTTCTGGAAGCCCAAAACTGCCGCCATGGAGGATTTTCGGAAGCAGATCACGGCCCAGCCCCAGGAATTTCTGGATCTGATCCATAGCACCCAGGAAGCCACCGGCTGCCAGGTAGCGGCCGACTGCTACCGGCGGCCCAAGAATACCGACGATCCCCGTCTGGCCCCCTACTTTGCCTGGAAGGGGCAGATCGGCTGCACCCGGCACATTGACCCCGGCCCGGAGATGTTCGGCCCCGGGCTCCAGGAAGAAACTGCCCGGTTCTTTCACGATCTGACCCCCCTGTACACCTATTTCAACCGTTTCAAAGCATAAAACCACAGAGGAGAAAAACTATGAAACAGACGATTTTTGAAGGTATGGCCTCTGCCATTGTCACCCCCATGACCCCGGAGGGCATCGACTATGCGGCCCTGGGCCGGTTCATTGATTTCCAGATCGACAGCGGCATCAATGCCCTGGTGGTGATGGGCACCACCGGTGAAAACGCCACGATTGAGTATGCCGACCAGCTGGAGGCCATCCGCTTTACCGTGGAGCGGGCCGCCGGACGGGTTCCGGTCATTGCCGGTACCGGCACCAACAACACCGAGCACGTCCTGCACAACACCCGCAACGCCTGCCAGGCCGGAGCGGATGCCGTGCTGGTGGTGACCCCCTACTACAACAAGGCCACCCAGAACGGCCTGTATCAGCACTTCATGGCCGTGGCGGATGCTTCCACCGTGCCGGTGATCCTCTACAATGTCCCCGGCCGCACCGGCTGCAACCTGCTGCCCAAAACCGTGGCCCGGCTGGCAGAGCATCCCAATATCGCCGCCATTAAGGAGGCCAGCGGAAACGTGGCCCAGACGGTGGAGATCCTTCACCTGTGCGGCGATAAGCTGGATGTCTACTCCGGCGAGGATGCCCTCACCGTGGCCATGATGGCCATGGGTGCCAAGGGCACCATCAGCGTGCTGTCCAATGTGATTCCTGCCCAGGCGGTGGCCATGACCGATGCCTGCCGTGCCGGTGATTTCCGAACCGCTGCCAAAATGCAGTGCGATTTCCTGCCGCTGATCAACGCCCTGTTCAGCGAGGTCAACCCCATCCCTGCCAAGGCGGCGGTTTCTGCCATGGGCTTCGGCCAGGAGTATCTGCGCCTGCCTCTGACCCCCATGGAGGAGGATCACCGGGCTGTCCTCTACTCCGAAATGCGGAAGCTGGGGATCGCCCTATGAGAGCGGTTCTGTGCGGCGCCAACGGCGCAATGGGTAAGCTGATTGACGGATTGCTCCCCCAGGAGGTGGCGGGCCGGGTGAGCCTGGACGGAGAAAACGGCGTGGCCCGGACCTTTGATCAGCTGGGCCCGGTGGAAGCGGATGTGGTTATGGACTTTTCCCACCACAGTGCCATATCCGATGTGCTGGCCTACGCCAAAGGGATCGGTGCCGCTGCCGTCATCGGCACCACCGGTCATACCGAAGCGGAAAAGGCGGAAATTCTGGCAGCTTCCCAGGAGATTCCCGTGTTTTATTCCGGAAATATGAGCCTGGGCATTGCGGTGCTGTGCCGCCTTGCCCAGCAGGCAGCCGCCGCCTTCCCCGATGCGGATATTGAGATTGTGGAGGTGCATCACAACCGGAAGGTGGATGCCCCCAGCGGAACCGCCCGGATGCTTTTTGAGGCCATCCGGAAGGTTCGCCCCCAGGCGGTGGCCCACTGCGGCCGGGCCGGAGAGGGCAAGCGCACCCGGGAGGAAATCGGCATTTCCTCCCTGCGGCTGGGCAGCGTGGTGGGAATCCATGAGGTGCTCATTCACACCGGCTCCCAGTGTTTGACTTTGAAGCATGAATCCGGCTCCCGGGCCATGCTGGCCGAGGGGGCTGTGGATGCCGCCCGGTTTATGGTGGGCAAGGGCCCCGGACTTTACGACATGGATTCCATGCTGGGGGAAAGGAGTTAACCATGAAGGTCTATTATATGAACGGTGCGGGGAATGATTTTATGGTCATGGATGCCCGGGACAACGAAAACCGGGACTTTTCCCGGCTGGCTGTGGAGCTTTGCAAGATCACCCATGCCGACGGCTTTATGGCGGTGGGCAAATCCCGGAAAGCCGATTTCCGCCTGCACTTCTACAATGCCGACGGCACCCGGGGAGAGATGTGCGGCAACGGTGCCCGGTGCATCTGCCGGTTTGCCTATGATATGGGCATTGCCGGGGAAAATATGGTGGTGGAAACCGATGCCGGACTGGTGCCCGGACAGCGGCTGGATGAAAACCGGTACCGGGTGCGGCTGAATGACCCTTCCGTGGTGGATCTGCACCGCAAGGGGGGCATTGCCTATGTGGAGCTGGGAAACCCCGGTGTGCCCCATGCCGTGACCCAGTACGCCGGAGACCTCTTCGGGGATGCTGACGGCCTGCGGGACGCCATGCGGCTGCTGCGCTTTGACCCGGCCTTCCCCAAGGGAGCCAATGTGAATTTCTACCAGGTCATCGCACCGGGGGAAGTGAAGCTTCTGACCTTCGAGCGGGGGGTGGAGGACTTCACCCTGGCCTGCGGCACCGGAACCGGCAGCACCGCCGTTGTCATGTGGCTGACCGGGCAGCTGCCCAATGGCACCCTCACCGCCCACAGCATGGGCGGCACCCTGGGCATCACCATTGAAGGGACGAAGGATCATGTGGATGCCCTCTATCTGGAAGGCCCCACCCAGCTGGGAGCGTGCTACGAACTGGATATCTAAGACAAGACTGGATATCTAAGACAAAAATAGAAATCTATAAAGAAAAAAGGCGGAAAAGTCCTTGACTTTCTCTCCTTTTTCTGATAAACTTAATCAGTCTGTGAAACAGACAAATCCTTGCTCATGGCGAGGCCATGGGCCAAAAGTCCAAAAGGAGGTGCAATCAACATGGCTAAGATCACCGGTAAGTATGAGGTGCTCTACATCATCGACGCTACCATCGGCGAAGAGGGCATCGCAGCACTTGTGGAAAAGTTCAAGGCAATGGTGGAAGCGGAGGGTACTCTGCTGAACATTGATGAGTGGGGCAAGCGTCGTCTGGCATACCCCATCAATGACATGGCAGAAGGCTACTATGTTCTGATGAACATGGAATGCAAGCCCGAGTTCCCCGCTGAGCTGGAGCGCGTGATGAAGATCACGGAAGGCATTATGCGTTGCCTGACCACTGTCGTGGAGGCCTAATCCATGCTCAACCACATTACCATCATGGGTCGTCTGACCCGTGACCCCGAGCTTCGCCGGACCGGCAGCGGCATCGCCGTTGCCAGCTTCTCCGTAGCTGTTGACCGTGACTTCGGCGGCAGAGACGGCGGCGAAAAGGAAACCGATTTCATTGACTGTGTCGCTTGGCGTCAGACCGGAGAGTTCGTCTCCAAGTATTTCACCAAGGGCCGTATGATCGTGGTTTCCGGTCGGCTCCAGATGCGTAACTGGACCGACAAGGATGGCAACAAGCGTCGCTCCGCCGAAATTGTGGCAGACAATGTCTACTTTGGCGACAGCAAACGGGATTCCGAAGGAAGCGGCAGCTACGGCGGAAACGCCTATGGCGGCAATTCCTACGGCAATACCGGAAACAGCGGCAGCTACGGCAGCTACAATGCTCCCGCCCCTGCTTCTGCTCCTGCACCCAGCTACGGCGGATACAATCCCCCGGCTGGCCCCTCTGCATCCGACTTTGCGATGCTGGAGGACGATGACGCACAGCTGCCCTTCTGAGGCTACACCGCACAATTGCATCTGCGGACATCAGCGGATCTTTTGCTCCAATATTGCAGTTTGAAAAACTTGAAATATAGCGCAGCCGTTGCCAGCGTAGCTGGCTTACGGATGCGGCATACCCCTTGCGGGTACACAAAGTATTCCTGCGTTTTTCAAACTTTATCTTGGATCAAAATCTCTCGCTGCTGTCTCTTGCTGAATTATGCGATGCAGCCCTAAAACTAAGAACTTTTCTACAAACTTACAAGGAGGGAAATATCATGGCTAACGAACAGCGTATGCGTCCCCGCAAGCGCAAGAAGGTTTGTGCTTTCTGCGTGGACAAGGTGACCAGCATTGACTACAAGGACACCGCTAAGCTCCGCCGTTACCTGTCCGAGCGCGGCAAGATCCTGCCCCGCCGTACCACCGGTACCTGCGCCGCTCACCAGCGTGACCTGACCACCGCCATCAAGCGCGCCCGTCAGATCGCCCTGCTGCCCTACGTCGCTGACTAATTGTTGTTTGATCCCCCAGAGCGCCGCTCTGGGGGATTTTTATGCATAACCCCCTCCCTGGGGCATATTCTTGTGCCAAAGGGAGGGGATTTTTTATGGGGAAACGGGATTATATTCTCCTGGGGGCAGCCCTGGTGCTGGCTCTGGCGGGGGTGGCTTTCTTTTTGCGGGGACAGGCTCTGGAAACAGCGGCCTGGGGCCTGAGCTTCCGGCAGGAGGGCGCGCCGCCGGTGGGCAATACCGATGGGGCCCATCTGCGCGCCCTGGATGCGGCTTATCTGGGGGACACCACCCAAAAACGATTGTATCTGACCTTTGATGCCGGATACGAAAACGGCTGTACCCCCCAGATTTTGGATGTTCTGAAAGCCCATCAGGTTCCCGCCGCCTTTTTTCTGGTGGGAAACTACCTGGAAAAGAACGGCGATCTGGTGCGGCGGATGGTGCAGGAGGGGCACACCGTGGGAAACCACACCATGCACCACTACGACATGAGCAAATTGCAGGACAAGGCCGCCTTTTCCCGGGAGTTGACGGATCTGGAAGCACTGTACCGCCAGGTCACCGGGCAGGACATGGAAAAATACTATCGCCCGCCCCAGGGGATTTACAGTGAGGAAAACCTCAAAATGGCCAAGGAGCTGGGGTACAAAACGGTTTTCTGGAGCCTTGCCTATGTGGACTGGAACAACGACAAGCAGCCCACCCGGGAGGAAGCCTTTGGGAAGCTGCTGCCCCGCACCCACGACGGTGCGGTGGTGCTGCTGCACGCCACCTCCAAAACCAACGCCCAGATCTTAGACGAGCTGCTGACCCGCTGGCAGGAAAAGGGCTACAGCTTCGGTTCCGTAGCAGAATTGTTTGGATAGCCCAAAAGGCCCCGGCGGTTTTCGTACCGCCGGGGCCTTTGGATTGCTTTAGTAGAAACGGCTCAAAGGCTGGGAGTCATCCTGGGCGATGAGCAGTTCGGACAGGATGGTGTTGGAGATCAGATAGCCCTTGGCGGTGAGATTCCAGCGGCCGTCATCGTTGACCCCCACATAGCCCAGCTCCCGGTACTTGGCAAGGATCTTGCGGATGGGGTCGAAGGGCAGCAGGAACTTCTGCTCGTATTCGTCTGCGGCAATGCCCTGATAGGTGCGCAAACGGAGCATCAGGTATTCACCCGCCCGCTCCCGCAGGGGGATCTCCTGAACATCCTCCATCACCTCGCCGCCGTCCCGGATGCCGGAGATATAGCTTTGCAGATCCCGGGACAGGACGAACCGCTTGCCTGCAAAGTCCGAGGAGGCGCTGGGGCCGAAGCCCAGATACTCTCCGCCGGTCCAGTACTTCATATTGTGGCGGGAGTACAGCCCCTTCCGGGCGAAATTGGAGATTTCATAGTGGCGGTAGCCCCGGGAACGGAGCATTTCCACTGCCGACAGGTACATATCCGCCTGCAAATCGTCATCGGGCAGATTGGCAATCTCCTTGTAGCTGTACAGGGGGGTGCCCGGCTCCACCTTCAGGCCGTAGCAGCTGATGTGCTCCGGCAGCAGCCGCAGAACATTGTCCATGGTCTCCTGCCAGTTCCGCAGGGTCTGGCCGGGTAGGCCGTACATCAGATCCACGGATACATTCTTAAAGCCTGCCTTGCGGATCCGCTGGAAGGCAGAGACCGCCTGGGCATAGGTGTGGGGACGGCCCAGTTTTTTCAGGATCTCATCGTCATCGGTCTGGATGCCCAGACTGATCCGGTTCACACCCTCGGCGTAGATCCGGTGGAGCAGCCGGTCGGTGACGGAATCCGGGTTGCACTCCACGGTGATCTCGGCGTTGCTGTCCACGTCAAAGTTTCGACGGATGGTGGCAAGGATGGTGGAAATGCCGTCGGCGCCGAAGAAGCTGGGGGTACCGCCGCCAAAGTAGATGGTATCCACCTTATAGGCAGGAGCCAGGGCACCGGCCTCCTTGATGTGGGCGCAGACGGCATCCAGATAGCCGTCCATCAGCTTGTCATCCTTGCAGGCCAGGGAGTAGAAGTCGCAGTATTCGCACTTGCTGCGGCAGAAGGGGACGTGTACATAAAGCCCCAGAGGGGTCTTGTTCTGTCGTTTGGATAAAAATGCCATAATTGCCTCCGAAACAGATGGTTAATCTTCGTCCAGCTTGAGGACGGCCATAAAGGCCTCGGAAGGAACGGAAACCGTACCGAAGGTGCGCATCCGCTTTTTGCCTTCCTTCTGCTTTTCCAGCAGCTTCTTTTTCCGGGTGATATCGCCGCCGTAGCACTTGGCCAGAACGTCCTTGCGCAGGGCCTTGATGGTCTCCCGGGCGATGATCTTGCCGCCGATGGCTGCCTGGACAGGGATCTCGAACTGGGCGCGGGGAATGTTGTCCTTCAGCTTTTCGCAGATCTTCCGGGCACGGGGATAGGCGTTGTCTGCAAAGAGGATGAAGCTCAGCGCATCCACCACCTCGCCGTTAAGCAGGATATCCAGCTTCACCAGCCGGGAGGGACGGTAGCCGATGAGTTCGTAGTCCAAAGAGCCATAGCCCCGGGTGCGGGACTTGAGGGCATCGAAGAAGTCGTAAATAATCTCATTCAGGGGCATATCGTAGTGCAGCTCCACCCGGTTGGCATCCAGGTAGACCATGTCCTTGAATTCGCCCCGGCGCTGCTGGGCCAGCTCCATAATGTTGCCCACATACTCCTGGGGAGCGATCAGATTGACCTTGGCGTAGGGCTCCTCCGCCAGCTCGATTTCCATGGGATCGGGGTAATCCAGGGGGGTGTAGACCATCAGGGTCTGGCCGTCGGTCTTGGTCACCCGGTAGACGACGTTGGGGGCGGTGGTGATCAGATCCAGGTTGTATTCCCGCTCCAACCGCTCCTGGATGATCTCCATGTGCAGTAGGCCCAGGAAGCCGCAGCGGAAGCCAAAGCCCAGGGCAATGGAGCTTTCCAGCTCGTAGGTCATGGAAGCATCGTTCAGCTGCAATTTTTCCAGCGCATCCCGGAGATCCTGGTACTTGGCGCCGTCTGCCGGATAGATGCCGGAGAACACCATGGGCTGCACCTGGCGGTAGCCAGGCAGAGGCTCGGAAGCCGGGTTTTCCACCGTGGTGACGGTGTCACCCACCCGGGTATCGGCAACGGTCTTGATGGAAGCGGTGATGTAGCCAACCTCACCGGCACCCAGGGCATCGGCAGGGTTCAGACCGCCGGGGCCCATGGTACCCACCTCTACCACCTTATATTCTGCGCCGGTGGCCATCATGCGGATGTCCTGTCCCGGACGGACGATACCGGCCTTGATCCGGGTGTAGACGATAACGCCCCGGTAGGCATCGTACTGGCTGTCAAAGATCAGTGCCTGCAAGGGGGCGCTGCGGTCGCCGGTGGGGGCGGGTACGTCCTTGACGATCATTTCCAGAACGCTGTGAATGTTGATGCCGTTTTTGGCGGAAATCTCCGGGGACTCCTCAGCGGGGATGCCGATGATATCCTCGATCTCAGATTTGACCTCCTCCGGTCTTGCCGAGGGCAAGTCGATCTTGTTGATCACCGGTAAAACCTCCAAGCCGGCATCAATGGCCAGGTAGGTGTTTGCCAGGGTCTGGGCCTCCACGCCCTGGGAGGCATCCACCACCAGGATAGCACCCTCACAGGCAGCCAAACTCCGGGAGACTTCATAATTGAAGTCCACATGGCCCGGGGTGTCGATCAGGTTCAGGGAATAGGTCTGGCCGTCATCGGCGGTGTAGCGCAGGGTGACAGCGGTGGCCTTGATGGTAATGCCCCGCTCCCGTTCCAGCTCCATGGAGTCCAGCATCTGCTCGGCCCGGATGCGCTGGTCAATGGCATTGCACTGCTCCAGCAGCCGGTCGGCCAGGGTGGACTTGCCGTGGTCAATGTGGGCGATAATGGAAAAATTTCGGATGTGGGATAGTTCGGTCATATTATTCGCACCTCAAAATTGGGATGTAATACTATTTTCTGATTAAATTCTTTAATCAGAAAGGTTCCGCCTTTGGCGAAACCGATTCCGTGATTCTGATAAAATCACAGAATCTCGTCTCATAATGATCTTCATATTAAAAACTTCCATTCCATGAATGAAAGTTTTTAATTGAATATCAGTATAAGATCCGGTTTGGCATAATCTTTCAGTTTCCAATTATACCGAACTTCCCCCAAAAAGTAAACCGTATGTTTCATTTTTTTCCGTACAAAATAGGATTGTCCCGACCCTGGACAAAAAGGGCAGAAAAAAAGCCGGACAAGCCCCTTGTCAAAGGTGAAAAAAGGCGGTATAGTCTAACGGAAAAGAATTCAAATGATTTACATAGACAGACAGAGAAAAAGGAGACCCGTCCATGAGTACAACAAAAAAAGCGGCTAAGGCCCCCAATATGGAAGAATTGCAGAACACTCTGCAAAGCCTGATCGCTCAGGGCAAGAAGGACGGCATGATCCGTGCCGCCGACCTGAACGCCCTGCTGGAAAAAATGACCCTGACCCCTGAAAAGATCGAGGAGATCTACGACCGCTTTGATGCCATGGGCATTCAGATCGTCACCGCCGAACTGGAACTGGATCCGGAGGATCTGCTGGGCAGTGAGGATGACATTGACCTGTCCGGCCTGGAAGAAGAGGATCTGGTGGATCCTGTTGACCTGGCCGCAGAATACAGCCTGGACGATCCGGTGCGGATGTACCTCAAGGAGATCGGTCAGGTAAAGCTGCTGTCTGCCGAGGAAGAAGTGGAGCTTGCCAAGCGGGTGGCCGAAGGCGATCAGTACGCCAAGAACAAGCTGACAGAAGCCAACCTGCGTCTGGTGGTGTCCATTGCCAAGAAGTATTCCGGCCGCGGCCTGCACATTCTGGATCTGATCCAGGAGGGCAACACCGGCCTGATCCGTGCCGTTGACAAGTTCGACTGGACCAAGGGCAACAAGTTCTCCACCTATGCCACCTGGTGGATCCGCCAGGCCATCACCCGCGCCATTGCCGACCAGGCCCGCACCATCCGTGTGCCGGTGCACATGGTGGAAGTTATCAACAAGGCCACCCGCTGCAACCGGAAGCTGGTGCAGGAGTTGGGCAGAGAGCCTACCGTGGAGGAAATCGCCGCCGAGCTGGGCCTGCCTGTGGAAAAGATCATCGAGGCCAACCGCACCGCCGCCGATACCCTGTCTCTGGATACCCCTGTGGGCGATGAAGAGGATACCTCCATTGGCTCCTTCGTGGAGGACGAGCGCACCCCCGGCCCCGCCGATGCCACCTCCAACGCCATGCTGGCCGAAGCCCTGAAGGAAATTCTGGACACCCTGACCGAACGAGAGGCCGACGTGCTGCGGATGCGGTTCGGTATGTATGACGGCCGCACCCACACCCTGGAGGAAGTGGGCCAGATCTTCGGCGTTACCCGTGAGCGTATCCGCCAGATCGAGAACAAGGCCATTCGCAAACTGCGCCACCCCAGCCGCGCCAAGCGGATCCGGGACTTCTATTGCTAAGCTACCACTTCAAAATCCATCAAAAACATCCACAGCAGATCCCCCTGCTGTGGATGTTCTTGCAAATAGGTTCAAATTGGAATCTGCACAACTGCGCCTCCAATCGTGGCGCAGTTTTATCAAAGAAGCCCATTAAGAAATCAACAATGTTTTCATAGACATAACAAGCAGGCGTGAATTATGAACAAGCTGATTTGCTTGGTGCTGGCCGCCGTGCTGGCACTGTCCCTGGCAGCCTGCGGCAGCGCACCTGCTGCGTATATGGAAAATGTATTTACTATAGGCCATGTATCAGAGGTATGCTATACTCCGAATGAGCTGGAATTTAACGTCAAGATAACAATGAATGAAATGGGAGATGCCAACATTGGCATATCTATTGGTTCTGAGGAGGCTCCCTTAGCCTTAATTCAAGAGATATCTATCTCAAAACTCCGTTTACAAACCGCCCAAACAGAATACATTTTAGACGAACAGTATGATGAAAAAATGCAGATAAAAGATGGTAAAGGGAACATGACACTTTCGATTGATGCTGATCCTTCAACAGAACATCAGTTAATCATTACCGAACTTACAGGATATGCAAAAGGAGAAGGCCCCCTTTTGATTTCCGGCAATTGGACAACTTGATTCATTTCGGAACGTATATATTTCTTGCTGAAAATTAAATTTTGAAGTCACATGACCAAAAAGCATCAAACTTTCGTTCTGTTTTATGCTTTTCTCTTTCATCCTATCCTCTCTCTACAAGCTATGTCTACTTGCTTGTTTATAGTTCATTCACTCTAGCGACAAACACCATATTCTCGATTAATGATATCCCGTAATGCATCCTCATGTTGCTGATTCACAAGTTTTGGAATGCTTTTTTCATCAAAAAATTTTAACTCTAAAGTCTCATCATTACTTTCAATGAGATTTCCACCCACTATCTCTAGGTCAAAAAAAATAGAGATAACTTGGGCTTTGTCTCCATTTGGATATTCATCAAAATATCCAGTATACACACCAATCATTTTTTGGGGAAAAACATCAAGTCCAGTTTCTTCTTTGATTTCCCTGATAGCTGTCTCTTGAGCGCTCTCCCCAATTTCAATAGCACCTCCAGGAAATCCCCATACGTTTTTATCTTTTCTTTTCTGCAAAAGAATTTCTCCATTATCGTTTTTAATACACCCACCTACGAAATTCAAAATGATAGGCTCGTGACCTACTTTACTTCTTATCCATTTGATGTAGTTTTTTTCCACAATAAGATTTCTCCTTTTTCCCGTTTATTATCATAAGATTTATATTGGGATTGCTGTTTCCAATTGATCTGAAAACTCCGCTTATCTATATTTCATGTAGGATTTTGGTTAACTCACCATTTCTTTTGAGGTCCATAATCAATTCATGCCCCCCTTTGATAAACATGAAAAATAATATTGCGGAAGCAGTCTATCTTATATGCATGAGAGCAATCTTCGCTAGTTTCATCAAAAAAATATGTATCTTTGTTTGATCCGAATTGTTCTTCTTTAATAAACACATAAGTCAGAGGTTTCTGCCTGCTCTATTATTTCCCAGTTCTCTGGTGTTACCTTTTCTGCTACCGTTGATATCATTCCCTAATAGTTTCTGCCGCTTTTTGCCGCTTTGTTTTTGAGCCGTGCAAGCACGGATGCAGCCGCATCAGCCATTCAGCAGCACCTCCATCACACTCATCATTTTCTTATAAACGCCCATTTCCTTTGCGTATTTGGAAAGGTTGGCGAGATTTTTCTTCTCATCTGCCACATAAGCATTGAGGGCTTTATTGAATATCTCGTTATCCAGCTTCGTGCGGTACTTGAAGCAGTCGCAGATGGTACGTTCACGGTCATAGACCGGAAGGGTTACGCCGTTAAAGATACCCATTGTTTCTCCCAAATGGTACACCGGATTCTGCACATAATACGCCTTTACCGGCACTTCCGCCTGAATCGCCTTTACCATTCTGGAATAAGAGCGCGGAACGGCAATCGACCATTCTCTGGGTGCAAAGTCGCTATAGCCGTAATAGAACAGAGCCGATTCCACGCAAACAACCCCATGCGTCATCCGTTTTGAAAGAACAAGCTCCTCTTTGGGCTCGTCGGAGGCAGCTAACTTGTAATACCCTTTTTTCACACGCTGGAGATACCCCTGCTTACAAAGTGCATAAATCTCCTGGTCTTTGAGTCCGGCAGAAATGAATTCCGATTTCTTTGCAATTTCTCCGACGGCATCAAAGACTTCATTGACGATATCGTACTTGCTCAACCTGTCACCAACTTTCCGCACGCAATATTTGCATTATGCGTGTTTATATTATAATGCCCAAGCCCCAAAAAAATCAATATGTTTTACACGCTTTTTGAAAATATTGCGTGTAAGTTTTGAACACCAGTATTGCAATCCAAAGAGCATTACACTATAATATCCATACAAAATGGAAGTGCGCGTTGAAATGCGTAATGGAGGGGGTGGATAAGCCAGCCCCGCAAAGCATTTTACCGGAAAGGAACAGAAAAATCATGCTGACATATACATACATTTCCCAAGGAAATTTCGCACTGACGGAAAAGCCTAAGCCGGTGCTACTGGATGACCGGGATGCCATTGTCAAGGTCACTCTGGCCAGCATCTGCTCCAGCGACCTGCATATCAAGCACGGCAGCGTGCCCCGGGCCGTTCCCGGAATCACCGTGGGACATGAGATGGTGGGCATCGTGGAATCCGTGGGCAAGGGCGTGACCCATGTCAAGCCGGGAGACCGGGTGACGGTGAATGTGGAAACCTTCTGCGGGGAGTGCTTTTTCTGCAAGAAGGGGTTTGTCAACAACTGCACCGATGCCAACGGTGGCTGGGCTTTGGGCTGCCGGATCGACGGCGGTCAGGCAGAATATGTACGGGTGCCCTTTGCCGACCAGGGACTGAACCGGATCCCCGACAGTGTCACCGACCGGCAGGCTCTGCTGGTGGGGGACGTGCTGGCCACCGGTTTCTGGGCCGCCCGGATCTCCGAGATCACCCCGGAGGACACGGTTCTGATCATCGGCGCAGGCCCCACCGGCATCTGCACCCTGCTGTGCGTGATGCTGAAAAACCCCAAAAAAATCATTGTCTGCGAAAAGGACGAAAGCCGCCTGAACTTTATCCGGGCGCACTACCCCCAGGTGCTGACGGTCTGCCCGGAGGACTGTGCCGATTTTGTCCGGGCCAACAGTGACCACGGCGGCGCCGATGTGGTGCTGGAGGTGGCCGGAGCGGAGTCCACCTTCCGTTTGGCCTGGGAATGTGCCCGCCCCAACGCCATTGTGACGGTGGTTGCCCTTTATGAAAAGCCCCAGATTCTGCCCCTGCCGGATATGTACGGCAAGAACCTGACCTTCAAAACCGGCGGCGTGGACGGCTGCGACTGCGAGCAGACCCTGAAGCTGATTGCCGAAGGCAAGCTCAACACCGAGCCGCTGATCACCCACACCTATCCCCTGAGCCGGATCGCCGAGGGCTACGATCTCTTTGAAAACAAGCGCGACGGTGTCATCAAGGTGGCAGTGGAGTGCTAAGGAAACTCTGAATCCATCGTTGCAGTAGAAAAGACGGCGTGACCGGGCTGGTCACGCCGTTTTTGCGTTTGAATCGTTATACGCTCCGCTTTTTCAGGATGAACAGAGCCATGCCGGCGGCGGCGGACAGGCCCAGCAGGGAAATCCACAGGGTGATGTTGTCTCCGGTGGTGGGGTTGCTGGGGTCAGCGGCCTTGGCAACGGTGAACTTGCCATCGGCATGACCGTCGGCAAAGGACAGGCGCAGGGTGTGGCTGCCCTGGGACAGCTTTTGCAGATAGCTTGCCTTCAGAGTGACCAGGCCATCCTTGCCCAGGGTATAGGCGGACTTATCCAGTGCCTTTCCGTCCACCAGAACACCGGCAATGTCCCGGGTGTCGGCATTGACGGTGAAGGACAGATCCTTCTTGCTGTCCTTGCGCCACTTGCTGCCGTCTCCCTTGGTCAGCTTGTAGGAAACGGGCTTGGTCTCCTCGGGCTTTTCGGTAGGGGCAGTGGTTTCCTCCGGCTTTTCGGTAGGCTTTGTGGTCTCCTCCGGTTTCTCGGTGGGCTGGGTAGTCTCCTCCGGCTTCTCCGTGGGCTGGGTCTCCGGCTGGGTGGGGGCTTCGGGGGCCTTTTCGATGGTGAAGGGGATCTCCACGGTGCCGCAGTATCCGGCGGTGGCGATGCCGGTGACGGTGATCTTGGCCTGCCCCGGCTGGATATTGTCGGCAAAGGTCAGGGTGTAATGGGTGTCCTCGGTCAGGGTCTGACCCTCCACCGTCACGGTGACGGCGGGGCGGATCTCCTGGCCGGTGCAGCCATAGCGCTCCCCATCGGGCAGGGTCACATGTTCGGCTTTCAGTGCCACAATGGCAGGGGTAGTCTCCTGGGTCTCGGCCTTTGCCGTCAGCCCCAGGGCCAGCAGGGCGGTCAGTGCCAGCATCAGGCTCAGACCTCTGCGGAAGATGGATGTTTGCATGGGTTTCGTTTCCTCCTGGAAGATATTGTGCAGGCAGTTTTCTTCGCCTGCTCGTCCCGGAGTTTACCACAAATCCAACTTTTCGTCAATGGAAAGTGCTGGAAGCACTGGATTTCTGAATAGAATATGAATTAATTAAACAGAAAACGGAGGATTCAGGAATGTCCCGATCCTCCGTTTTTGAAAAATGCTTTTGCGGCTTAGCAGCCTTCCTTTTCCAGAGCCATGACCTTGTCGATCCGGCGCTGATGGCGGGCTTCCCCGGAGAATTCGGTGGACAGCCAGGTGTCAGCGATCTCCAGAGCCAGGTTCTCACCCACCACACCGGCACCCATGGCCATCATGTTGGTGTCGTTGTGCAGGCGGGTCATCTTGGCAGACCAGACATCGCTCAGCAGAGCGCAGCGGATGCCCCGAACCTTGTTGGCGGTGATGGACACGCCGATGCCGGTGGTGCACAGGACGATACCCTTATCGCAGGCCCCGGAAGCCACAGCCTTGGCAGCGGCAGAGGCAAAGTCGGGGTAGTCACAGCTGTCGGGGGTGTAGGTTCCGAAATCCACCACCGTATGGCCCTTGGCTTCCAGATGGGAAACCAGCTTGTTCTTCAGCGCCAGTGCGCCGTGATCGCAGCCGATCGCAATTTTCATGTTACATTTCCTCCTGTGTACTTTTGCTTAATGAATTTTATCATCCGTAGACAGCATCCGGTGAGCTCCCCGGATACTGCCTTAAATTGCAAACCCACCGTCCACGTTCAGAACGTGCCCGGTGACAAAATCTGCCTGCGCCAGATATTCCATGGCCTTTGCCACGTCCATAGGGGTGCCGTTGCGCTCCAATGGGGTGTCCTGGGCAAGGCAGTCCAGATCCTCCTGGGAAAAATGGGCGCACATATCCGTCAGGATCACACCGGGGGCCACGCAGTTGACCCGGATCCCGCTGGGGCCCAGTTCCTTGGCCAGGGACTTGGTCAGGGCAATGACCGCACCCTTGGTGGCGGAGTAGGCTGCCTCGCAGGAGGCCCCCACCTGTCCCCACATACTGGATACGGTGATAATGCACCCGCTGTGCCGCCGCAGAAAGTGGGGCATGGCGGCGTTGACCGCATGGTAGATGCCCTTGACATTGACGGCGAACAGCCGGTCCCATTCTTCCTCCCGGATATCCTGCATCAGACCATAGTGGCTGATCCCGGCATTGCAGATGAGAATATCCACATCCGGGATCCGGGCAAAGGCGGCCTGCACCTCTTCCCGGTCTGCCACGTCGCAGCGCAGGGGGATGGCCCCGGTTTTTTCCGCCACGGCCTGGGCAGCCCGGTCATTTCCTGCATAGAGGAAATACACCCGGTGCCCCTGGGCGGCAAAGCGCTCCACGGCGGCTGCGCCGATGCCCCGGGAGCCGCCGGTAATTACCACAGTTTTCATCTTTTCCACCAATGTGATTCAGGGCCGGCAATGCGGCCCTGACGGTTTCTGGCTTTTTATCTTTTTCTGCTCTTGGTGCGGTGATCGGCACGGATAGAGGACAGCTTGGTGTCCGATTCGGACATGAACGCCTTCAGCTTTTCCTCAAACAGCTGATCTGCGGTTTTGGGGGCCGCAGGCTGCACCGGCTGACGGGGTGCCCGGTTCTGGTAGCCTCCCTGGGGAGCGCCGCCTTCCCGGTCCCGGCGGGGTGCGCCGCCGTTATTGCCCCGGAAGCCGCCGGGGCGACCGGTGTTCTCCCGCTGGGGCTTGGCCTCCAGGCGCTTGATGGACAGGTTGATCTTGCCGTTTTCGCAGCCGATGACCATGACCTTCACATCCTGACCCTCGGTCAGGTGCTGGCGAATGTCGCTGACATAGGCATTGGCCACCTCAGAAATATGTACCATGCCGGTTTTATTCTCCGGCAGGGAGACGAATGCACCAAAATTTGTGATGGATTTTACTTTGCCGTCCAATACGGCTCCAACGGTTAACTCCATAGTTTGCTCTGCTTCCTCCAATTTTTAGCGGTTGGGATCAAGAATAATGGTATCAGGGTCAACAAGTCCCAGTTCTTCTCTGGCGATCTGCTGAACGGCGCTTTTGGAACCGAGATTTTCCTTTTTTTCTGCCAGATCCAGGTTCTCCTGCTCCAGGATCCCTGCCTGATGCAGGGCCTGCTGGGTCTGTGCCTGGATCTGTCCCCGGACGATGACCAGGGCGGCGATGGCGGCCGCGCAGGTCAGAACCAGAGCGGCAAAAAGGATCTTCAGTTTCCGTGGGCTGGGCTGGGCGCTCAGGTGGATCTTTCCAAAGGGATGGGTGTTTGCTGCCATGACGGCTACCTCCGGATACCCGCCGTGCTTTCCGACGGTTAATCCCTTTCATTGTAACCGATTTTTGCAAAGATGCAAATAGATTTTTCAATTTTTTCAAAATTTTTTTGAAAGGCATCCAAAGAAAGGCGAAAATCGCCCCCACCATCCGCCAGAAACCAAAAAACAGGGGCCTGACCAGCCGCCCGGCGGTCATCTGCCACAGACAGAACCCCAGCAAGAGGCTGAAAAAAGCCCCCGGCCGCAGATCCCCCCGGCAAAAGCCGAACATCAGCTGCATCCAAGCCCAGCAGAATCCCCCCAGGAAAGCCAGATCCCGGAGGGCGTACCGCTTTGCGCCCAGGGGCCGGAGGAAATCATACCAGATCCCCAGCAGCATCCCCAGGCCGCATCCGGCGGCGAACCGGGCAGCAGCAATGGCAGGAACGGTCATCCGAACAGCCGCCGCCAGCCGCCCAGCCGGGGCTCCTCATAAATCAGGGCCGAGATATCCCCATCCACGGCAACCTGTCCCCCTTCTAAAGAAAGGGTTTTCAGCTGCAAGCCGCTGCCCTGAACCGTCAGCGTCCCTAGGGCCGTGTGCAGCACCACCGCCGTTTCCTCAAAGCTGACCACCTCCGTCACCCCGGTCATAGTCAGCTCCCGCCGCTCCCTGAGCGTCAGGCAGTGGGGTATATTCGTTTCGGCCATGTCCATCCCTCCTTGCCTGCCAGAGTGTATGCACCAGGCAAGGGAAACAGACCTGGTAGAGCAAATCTCTTAAAACTTCATAAATGCGTTTCAACTAAGCACTGCCATTATCCGCAGAAAAGGCGAACCGCATTTCTGTAAAAATGAAATTTTAAAGGATACGCCATGTTGGGGTGGTGCAACCCACAGCGAATTAAAATAAAATGATCGCCGGGGCGATCACACCATAATATAACGGATAGTATCTGCCTGCCAACGCAACAGATTTTTGAGCAGAACCGTTACACACCCACCGGGGCTTCAATGTTGCAAATGTACCATGTTTTGACATGATACCACCGAATTTCATTTGTAAATGTTTGGCATTGCATTGTCGGCGCATTGCGCCGACGTTGTTTCCCCATGGGGAAACAACCGGGCGGATAATAT
>Ga0129314_1000434_pt1 | contig 44827 bp, 41 predicted proteins | sample O1111metagenome_FD_94431 | JGI IMG/M metagenome (GOLD analysis project Ga0129314, IMG submission 94431) | Orangutan individual fecal microbial communities from fecal samples from Wisconsin, USA - O1111 metagenome | ecosystem: Host-associated > Mammals > Digestive system > Large intestine > Fecal... | reverse complement strand
GTCGCCGTAAAGCATCTTCTGCCAGATCGAACCGGTGCTCCCGAGGTCGAGATCCACCAGCGTTTCGGCTTCCTCACGGCTGATGCCGCAGATTTCCGAGTAAATGCGGGTAATCAGCGGATGATTGGCGGTGGAGCCGTCAATCCGGGGAAAGGATTCGGCGTCGATGCCGGGAAGCGGCAGGACGGCGGGGGCGCTCGCGGAAGAAGGCGGCGCCTCCGAAGAGGACGGCGCTTCGCTTTGGGACGGAACAGCGGAGTTTTTGCAGCCCGCGGCGGCGATCAGAACCGCCAGCAGCAGGGCGGCGCGGCGTTGCAGCTTCATGATGATTCCTCCTTAATCGTTTTGCAGGCCTTGATAGATTGAGCGGCGGGCAATCCAGCGGCCGGAAAAGTCGATCAGTCCCATCGAGCTTCCGCGGATCACCGCGATGCGTCCGGGGCCGGCATCCCCGACGGCGGACAGGTTCTCAAGAACCGGTTCGCCGGAGAGGGTGAGCAGGTCGTATCGCCAGACCCCGTTGGGGAGCTCCCTGCCGCATTCGAGCAGGTCATAGCGGGTGGACCTCTGTCCGGTCCAATCGGTCAGCCGGTAGATGGACTGATACCGCTCCGCCGGGAGGAGCACCTCGAAATCAGGACCGAGCAGCCCCGTCAAATGGGCGGAAAACGCATCGGACGAACCGCCCGGCCTCTCGATGCTGTAGGTATAATAGCCGTCTCCGAGCGGGGAAAAGGAACTCAGGCCCGGAAGCTCCGCCGAGGCGATCAGGCCGCCGTCCCGGCCGAGCAGGGAAAGGGTGTCGCCGTTCTTGGCCAGGAAACGCCCTGCCGGAGCATCGCGGTCCTCCCATTCGTCCTCCGGAGAAAGCTGTTCGTATGGCCCGGCCAGGAGATTTCCCTCAAGATCATAGAGAAAGCAATACCAGAAGGGGCCGTTCCGCGTCCCGGTGCGCAGAATCAGCCGCTCCCCGTCAAAATATTGAATGTCCCCCTCCTCCTCTGGAATCGAGTAGAGGCGTGTAAGACCGGGCAGAGACAGAAGCCCCGTCCGTCCACGGTCGTGCCAGAGGGCGTAAGGCCCGCGGAGTCCGTAAAAGCCGAGGTTGAGCTGTTCGCATTCAAACAGAATGTTGAAATCCCGGTCGAGCAGCAGTGCGGAGGAGGGCTTTCCGCCGGGGCCGTAGGGATTGTATCCGGCGTCGGCGGAAATCATCCCGCATTCGGCGGTGGGATAGTAATAATCCGCCGGGGCGGGGAAGCCGCTGAGAACCTTCCCGCTGCCGTCAAGCACCCCGAGGGCGCGCCCGGTCACATCGAGCGCCAGAACGCTGCCGTCGCCCATCTTCTGCAGGGAGTCCACTCCATCGGCCGCCGTTTCACCGGTTGCGGGATTCCAGAGGGTGGTGGAATAGCCCTCCAGCTCGGACGGATTGCTCCACCAGTTCCGGGGGTCCTGCCGGATCAGCAGCCCCGAAAAGGCGGCGCGGTAGGCGACCGGCTCCCAATCATAAAGAAGGTTCCCCTTGATGTCATAAAGGGAGCAGTACTGCTGTACCACCGGGTTGCCATATTCGTCATCCTCGCCGGTATCCTCGTGCCTTGTGCGGAGACGGTAGGCTTCCGCGCCGGTCAGCAGATCGTAAAGCGGCGTATAGGCTTCCTCGTCGGGGAGAAGATTGCCGTCCCCATCCATCACAACGATTTGATCCTCTCGGTAAATCCGGTAGAGCCGGTCGGCGCCCTCGGCGGACGGCGGCTGCGCGGCGGGGGATTCCTCCGCCGCGGGGGCGGGGAGGCCGGACTCCGCCCCGTCCGCGGAGGAGGCGGGCTGCTGTGCCGGGGCACAGGCGGCAAGCAGCAGCGAGAGGGCGAGTACGGCGGTGCGTTTCAGCGGGTCCATCATATCCTTTCTCTCCTTTCGCGGGATGGCTGCAATCACATTGCTCCTTTATTTAGTGGCAAAAAACAGCATTTTTTCTGCTTGTCAGGAAAATATTTCATCGCTGTCCGCCGTTTGACCTCCATGGTATCCTTCTATCGAGACAAAGAGTCCGCCTTTTAAAGAAAAGGCGGACTCTTTCATCGTTTATGCGCCCCGCGCCGTGAAGAATGTTTTTGGAGCATTTACACATCCGGCGCAGGAAAATAAGGCTTTTTGTCCATTTATGCGCCCAGCGCGGCGAGGCTTTCGCGGATTTTCTCCATCCTCTCGGTCGCTTTTTCCAGCTTCTGGCGCTCCGACTCAATGACCTTGGCGGGAGCCTTGGACACGAAGCCCTCGTTGGCGAGTCTTCCCGAGACGGCGGCAATTTCCCGTTCGCAGGAGGCCATCTCCTTGTTCAGGCGGGCGAGCTCCTTGTCCCGGTCGATCAGCTCGTCCATCGGCAGCAGGATTCTCGCGTCGTCGGTGACGACGTGCACCGCGTGCTCGATGGAAAAGTCCTCTTCGACGGCCACGACCGATGAGGCAAAGGCCAGACGCTCAATGAACGGCGCCGCGTCGAGGAACTGCTGTGCGTGCCCGCTCTTGAGGTAGACGGTCGCCTTGCGCGACGGGGGCACATCGGCGTTGGAACGCGCGATCCGGATCGCCTTGATCGCGGCCATCACCATCTCGAAATCGGCGGCCTCCTTCGCAAATTCAAGGGCGGGGTCGTACTGCGGCCACCGGGAGATCATCAGGCTTTCCCCCTCGTGCGGCAGGGTCTGCCAGATCTCCTCGGTGATGAACGGCATGAACGGATGCAGCAGCGCCAGGGTCCGGGTCAGGACATAGACCAGCACCTGACGGGCGGTCTGCGCCTGCTCGCCGCCCGCGTTGAGGCGGGGCTTGGCCAGTTCGATATACCAGTCGCAAAAGACATCCCAGATAAAATCGTAGAGCTTCTGCACCGCGATGCCCAGTTCGTATTTCTCGATGTTCTCGGTGACTTCCTTCACCAGCCGGTTATAGCCGTGCAGCACCCACTTGTCGGGGGCAGTGAGGCCGCCGGGCAGGGCGTTCGGAATTTCTTCGTCGCCGAGGTTCATCAGGATGAAGCGGGCCGCATTCCAGATCTTGTTGCAGAAATTGCGGCTTGCCTTGACCTTTTCATCCGAGTAGCGCATGTCGTTTCCGGGCGCGTTGCCGGTGGCCAGCGTCAGGCGCAGCGCATCGGCGCCGTACTTTTCGATCTCCTCGAGAGGATCGATGCCGTTGCCGAGCGACTTGGACATCTTACGCCCCTGCGCGTCGCGGACAAGGCCGTGGATCAGCACATCCCGGAAGGGAACCTCGCCCATCTGCTCGATGGAGGAAAAAATCATCCGGGCGACCCAGAAGAAGATAATATCGTAGCCGGTCACCAGCACGTCGGTGGGGAAGAAGTAGTCCAGCTCAGGGGTCTTTTCCGGCCAGCCCAGCGTCGAGAAGGGCCAAAGGGCGGAGGAAAACCAGGTGTCAAGGGTGTCCGGATCGCGGCGCAGGCGGGCCGAGCCGCATTTGCAGCAGGTTTTCGGTTCCTCACGCGCAACGGTGATCCCGCCGCAGTCCTCACAGTACCACGCCGGAACCGCATGCCCCCACCAGAGCTGGCGGGAAATGCACCAGTCGCGGATGTTTTCCATGAAGTGGAAGTAAGTCTGATCGAACCGTTCGGGCACGAAGCGGGTTTCGCCCCCGCGGACCGCCCGGACGGCAGGCTCGGCAAGCGGCTTCATCTTGACGAACCATTGTGTGGAGAGACGGGGTTCCACGATGGTGCCGCAGCGCTGGCAGCAGCCCACATTGTGGGTATAAGGCTCGACCTTGACCAGATAACCCTGCTCCTCAAGATCGCGGACAATCGCCTTGCGGCACTCAAAACGGTCCATTCCGGCATATTTTCCGCCGTTTTCATTGACGGTGCCGTCCTCGTTGAAGATGTTGATGATTTCAAGTCCCTGGCGCTGCCCGACCTCAAAGTCGTTCGGGTCGTGGGCGGGGGTCATCTTGACCACGCCGGTGCCGAAGCCGAGTTCCACATAATCGTCGGCCACAATCGGAATTTCGCGGTTTACCAGCGGAAGAACCGCCTTTTTGCCGACGAGATGGATGCGTTCCTCGTCACCGGGGTTGATCGCAAGGCCGGTGTCGCCGAGCATGGTCTCGGGGCGGGTGGTGGCCACGATCAGATCGCCCGATCCGTCGGCGAGCGGGTAACGGATATGCCAGAAGAATCCGGCCTTCTCCTGATAATCGACCTCGGCGTCCGAAATCGAGGTTTTGCAGTTGGGACACCAGTTGATCATTCGCTCCCCGCGGTAGATCAGGCCCTTTTCATAGAGGCGGCAGAACACCTCGGTGACCGCTTTGCTGCACCCCTCGTCGAGGGTGAAGCGCTCCCGCTCCCAGTCGCAGGAAGAGCCGAGCTTCTTAAGCTGGTTGATGATCCGCCCGCCGTACTTGGCGCGCCAGTCCCACGCGCGGCGCAGGAATTCCTCGCGGCCGATGTCGGCCTTTGAAATTCCCTCTTCCCGCAGCGCGTTGACAATCTTCGCCTCGGTTGCGATCGAGGCGTGGTCGGTGCCCGGCATCCAGAGAGCTTCAAAGCCCTGCATCCGTTTGTAGCGGATCAGAATATCCTGCAGAGTGTCGTCAAGGGCGTGTCCCATGTGGAGCTGCCCGGTGATGTTGGGCGGCGGAATCACAATGGTAAACGGTTTTTTCTCAGGATTCGGCGCGGCATGAAAGTAGTTGCCGGCCAGCCAGCCCTGATAAATCCGGTCCTCGACCTGCTTGGGATCGTAGGTCTTTTCCAGTGTTTTGCGTATCATAGGGTTTCCCTCCCTTTATAGTCTACCCTTCATTATATCGGCCAAGCGTTGCGAACGCAAGCAAATTGCCAAAAAAAGCGCGGAAAAAGGCGCGTTCTTCGGAAAAATACCGCTTTTTCAGATCGGGCCGCCATCCTCCGGCCGCGCCGGAGCCGATAGATCGGCGATGGTGATTCCGTCAAAAAAGTCCCGGATCATCGCATCCAGCTTCCGCCACATCGGCAGGGTGCAGCAGTCCGCTGAGCGGGGACACTCCGGGGAGTCCCGCTCCAGGCAGGCCACCGGAGCCAGACTGCCCTCGGTCAGCCGCAGAATGCTGCCGACGGTGTATTCCTCCGGCGCCCGGGTCAGGCGGTATCCGCCGCCTTTGCCCCGCAGTCCGGCCAAAAGCTTGTGGGCAACCAGAACCTTCAGGATGCTTTCCAGATATTTCTCCGAAATTTCCTGCCGCTGGGCGATCTCCTTCAGGGGAAGATAGCCTTCCCCTTGGTGTTCGGCCAGATCCACCATGACACGCAGGGCATACCGCCCCTTTGTCGAAATCATCATCAGAAAGCCCCCTTTTTCGTACAACCTATTATATAACCGGGTAGGTGGGAAATCAATCAGCCGCCCCAAAATTTTATCTTCCCTCTTGACGTGGGCGGCGGCCGGGTATATAATTCCTATTAACCTACTAAGAAAGTTGGTAATTTAGATGCAAAGCAGAGCCCATCCCGTCGATCGATGTCGGTGCGGAAAAAGCAGCAAATTTCTGACGGCCGCACAATGATATGAAATGGAGGAATCAACAATGAGCAAAATTTATACTGCCGCGGACCAATTGATCGGAGGGACTCCGCTGCTGGAACTGACCCATATCGAAAAAATGCATGGGCTGAAGGCGCGCATCCTCGCCAAGCTGGAATACTTTAACCCTGCCGGCTCGGTCAAGGACCGGATTGCCCGGGCGATGATCGACGATGCGGAGAAAGAGGGCAGGCTTAGACCGGGCTCGGTGATCATCGAGCCGACCTCGGGAAATACCGGTATCGGCCTTGCGGCGGTGGCCGCGGCACGGGGGTACCGCATCATCATTGTGATGCCCGAAACGATGAGCGTCGAGCGCCGGCAGCTGATGAAGGCCTATGGCGCGGAGCTGGTGCTGACAGAGGGCGCCAAGGGGATGAAGGGGGCGATTGCCCGGGCGGAGGAGCTGGCGCGGGAGATTCCCGGAAGCTTTATCCCCGGCCAGTTTACCAACCCGGCCAATCCCGCCGCACACGAAGGCTCAACCGGCCCGGAAATCTGGGAGGATACCGACGGCCGGGTGGACTTTTTTGTGGCGGGCGTCGGCACCGGCGGAACCATCACTGGGGTGGGGCGCTACCTGAAATCCCGAAATCCGGCGATCCGGGTCGTTGCCGTTGAGCCGTCGGCTTCTCCGGTGCTGAGCGGAGGAACAGCCGCATCCCATAAAATTCAGGGAATCGGGGCGGGATTTGTCCCGGCGGTACTGGATACCGGGATTTATGATGAAGTCATCACAGTGGGAAACGCCGAAGCCTTTGAAACCGGCAGAGAAATCGGCCGCTCCGAGGGCGTGCTGGTGGGAATCTCCTCCGGGGCCGCGGTGCATGCCGCCATCGAGCTGGCGCGCCGCCCTGAAAATGAGAAAAAAACGATTGTGGTCCTGCTGCCCGATACCGGGGACCGCTACCTCACCACCGCGCTGTTTACGGATTAAACAGCGGCACTGTCTTTTGCGAAGAACCGCGCCGCCGTCCGCGATAAATGGTTGGGCGGCTTGCGGGTCAGGCGAAAGAGGCTCCGCGGTCGCTGCTGCACCATCGCATCGTTTGCGGATGAAACGGCGGCGCCGTCTCTTGCGAAAAACCGCGCCGCCGTCTGCGATAAAATGGCTGGGCGGCTTGCGGGTCAGGCGAAAGAGGCTCCGCGGTCGCTGCTGCACCATCGTATCGTTTGCAGATGAAACAGCGGCACTGTCTTTTGCGAAGAACCGCGCCGCTGACCGCGATAAAATGGTTGGGCGGCTTGCCGGTCAGGCGAGAGAGGTTCCGCGGCCGCTGTCTCGTCACCTCACCGTTTGCGGGTAAAAAGGCCGCGCCGTCTCTTGCGAGGAGACGAGGGACAAAGCGCTTTTATTGGAAGATGCGAAAGGAGCCCGGCTATGCCGGGCTCCTTCGATTTCCAAATGCTGTGCGGATCTTTTAGACCGCACGGGTGACCTTGCCGGAACGCAAGCAGCGGGTGCAGGCGTAAACGTGACAAGGGGTACCGTTCTGGATCACCTTAACACGTTTGACGTTGGGTTTCCACGCTCTGTTGGACCGTCTGTGCGAGTGAGAAACCTTGATTCCAAAGGTCACGCCCTTACCGCAGATATCGCATTTCGCCATCTGTCTGCACCTCCTTTATGAGCGGCAATATAATTCCAAATAGGACAACAGCAATATTCTATCAGCTTTTTTCTGGAATTGCAAGAGATTTCGCAAAAATATTCGAAAAGGGGAAAGACTGTCTTTGGATTGACGCGGGCTTCGAAAAATATTATCATAGAAAGCAGAAATTGTAAAGGAGGCTCGGACGATGGATGTGCAAGAACGCTATCGCCGGTGGAAAGATTATCCGCTGGAGGATCAGGATCTCACTGCGGAGCTTGAGCGGATCGAAGGGGACGAAAAAGGAATTTATGAGCGGTTCTATACGGACCTGACCTTTGGGACGGCGGGCCTGCGCGGAATTCTCGGCGCGGGAACCAACCGGATGAACCTTTATGTGGTGCGGCAGGCCACTCAGGGAATGGCCGAATTCATTTTGAAGCATCACGAGGGACCGCAGGTCCCTGCGGCCGCCATTGCCTACGACAGCCGCAACAAATCCGAGCTGTTTGCCCACGCGGCGGCAGGGGTTTTAGCGGCCAACGGGGTCCGGGCTTACCTCTACTCCGCCCTTGCGCCGACCCCGATGCTTTCCTGGGCGGTGCGGTATTATCACTGTGCGGCGGGCGTCATGGTGACGGCCAGCCACAACCCGGCTGAATACAACGGCTATAAGGCCTACGGCCCCGACGGCTGCCAGATGACCTCCGAATCGGCGGACGAGGTGCTCTCGTACATTCAGCGGACCGATGTTTTTGAGGGAGTTCGATGCGTCTCGCTGGAGGAGGGGATTTCCTCCGGCATGATCGTTCCGGTCGGGGAGGACGCGATCGAAGCGTATTATCAGGAAGTGCTTTCCTGCCGGTGTGTGCCTGATGCTCCGGGACGGGCGGGCCTTTCCCTTGTTTATACCCCTCTCAACGGCACCGGAAATCTGCCGGTGCGGCATATCCTCTCAGAGATCGGAATCACCGACCTCACGCTGGTGGAGGAACAGCTCCTGCCTGACGGCAATTTCCCGACCTGCTCTTATCCGAATCCGGAGCTTCGGGAGGCGATGGCTCTGGGCCTGTCCTATGCGGAGAAGGCCGGCGCCGATCTGCTGATCGGCACCGACCCCGACGCCGACCGGCTCGGCGTGGCGGTGCGCCGGGATGGAGGCTACACCCTGCTGACCGGCAACGAGGTCGGAGTGCTGCTGCTCGATTATATCGGCCGCGCCCGCACCGAGCAGGGAACGATGCCGAAAAACCCGGTTGCGGTCAAATCCATTGTCTCGACCACCTTGGCCGATCTTGTTGCCGCGAGCTATGGCATTGAGATGGTCAATGTGCTCACCGGCTTCAAATATATCGGCGATCAGATCGCCCGCCTTGAGTCAAAGGGCGAGGTGAAGCGCTTCATCTTTGGCTTTGAGGAAAGCTGCGGCTACCTTGCCGGACCCTATGTCCGGGACAAGGACGCAGTGGTTGCCGCCATGCTGGTCGCTGAGATGGCGTCCTATCACAAGCTTTCCGGCCGCACCCTGCTTGACGCGCTCGACGCGATCTATGAGAAATTCGGGTGCTTCTACAACCATGTCACCAGCACCGCCTTTGCAGGCTCGGACGGCATGAAGAAGATGGCCGCACTGATGGATGGCCTTTTCGCCGCGCCGCCCAAGGCGCTTGGCGCGCATCCTGTCGCGGGTTACTGCGACTACCGGGCAGGAATACGGGTAAAAGGAAAGGCGCGCGAGCCGATTGGGCTGCCTGCTTCCGACGTGCTGTCGCTGTCCCTTGAAAACGGGGCGACGGTTGTGATCCGTCCTTCCGGCACCGAGCCAAAGCTCAAAGTCTATTATATGGTCAAAGGCAGCTGCGCCGATGCGGCGAAGGCTCTCTGCGGCGAGCTGCGGGACGGGGTGGAGAAGCTGCTGGGGCTGTAAAGAGCGCAAAACGAAGGTGTCGGGAAAATTTTGCTTTGCCCGAAAAAGGACTTGCATTTCCGTTTGCCTTATGATATTATAATAGACGCATTTGTAACAGGATTCAGAAAGAGGTGACAAGCATGAAAGAGGGAATTCATCCCAAGTACGAGCCTACGACCATCCGCTGCGCGTGTGGCGAGGTGATCGAGACCGGTTCGACCAAGAAGGATATCAGAGTGGAAATCTGCTCCAAGTGTCATCCTTTCTTCACCGGCAGACAGAAGCTGGTTGACAGCGGCGGTCGTGTTGATCGTTTCAACAAGCGCTTCGGTCTTAATAAGTAAGGTTTGTGCCAAAAAAGGCGGCGTCATTCTGGCGCCGCCTTTTCGGTATCCCCGCGCTTGACAAAGAGGCGCTTTCGGCAACCGGCCGCTTCAAGGCTGAGAAAGAAGCGCCGCCCCGCGCGGCTTGTGCTCTGACAACCGGCCGCTTCAAGGCCGAGGGAGAAGCGCCGCCCTGCGCGGCTTGTGCTCTGACAACCGGCCGCTTCAAGGCCGAGGGAGAAGCGCCGCCCTGCGCGGCTTGTGCTCTGACAACCGGCCGCTTCAAGGCCGAGGGAGAAGCGCCGTCCTGCGTGTCTTATATTCTGACCGCCGCCCCGCGCGGGTCGGACGATATTTTCTCCGTTTTCCCTGACTGTCCATCGGCTTGCGGCGGATCATGCCGCGCCACGCGCGGCTGTGCGAGACGGGAGGATGCAATCGCACGACGGCCGGAATATGGGGATCCGCGGGGGCGCCAAGAGGCGGAACCGCCTGAAAACGGCTATTTTACAGCAGCCTTACCGGGAGGGACGAAAATTGAATCAATTTGACACCATTAAGGCGGAGGCCGAGGACGAATTTGTGGAAAAAAGGTCGCGGTTTCTCTGTGCGATCGCCCCGGTCCGCTCCCCAGAGGAAGCGGCGGCCTTTCTGGCCCGCCGGCGGGAGCGGCATTACGACGCCCGGCACACCGTCTACGCCTACATCCTGCGGGAGGGGAACCGTGAGAAATACTCCGACGACGGCGAGCCGCAGGGCACCGGCGGGCAGCCGGTGCTCGAGGTGATCCGCAGAGCGGGGCTCACCGATGTGTGCGTGGCGGTGACCCGTTACTTCGGCGGTATTCTGCTTGGCGCGGGCGGACTGACCCGCGCCTATGCCAATGGCGCGGCGCTGGCCGTCGCGGCGGCGGAACGGATCACCTACCGCTCCTGCGCCGACTGCCGGATCGGGATGGCCTATCCGCGGTACGGGCTGGTGAGCAGGCTGCTGCCCGACTATGGGGCGCAGGTGCTCGCCTCCTCCTTTGGAGAGCGGGTTGAGCTGACCGTCCGGCTGCCGGAGGAGCGGCTCGAAGAGCTGCGCGCGGCGCTGACCGAGGCGACCGCGGGCGCGGTGGAGGCCGAATTTCTGCAGGAGATCTTTGCGGCGCTCTGAACGGAAAGGGCCTTTTTCGCTCTTTGCCGCGAAAAAGCGCGAAGTGTGCCGGAATCGGGAAATTGCAAGAAATTACGCAAACCGGGAAGGAATTATTTTGTTTTCCCAGTATAATATTAGTAGTACGCCCGGATGAGGCGTTTTACGCCAAGGGGCGGAAGGAGCAGATGAATGACCATCCGTGAACAGACCGAGGAGCTGGAAAAGAAGACCCTTTCCCCGCTGGCGAAGCTTTCCCGCGACGCCGTGCGGGAATTTCCGCTGGAGCCCTGCGCGATCCGTCCCGCTTTCCAGCGGGACCGCGACCGGATTCTGCACTGCAAGGCGTTCCGCAGGCTGAAGCATAAGACGCAGGTATTCCTCTCGCCGGAGGGGGACCATTACCGCACACGCCTGACGCACACGCTGGAGGTTTCGCAGATCGCGCGCACCGTCTCGCGGGCGCTTCGGCTCAATGAGGATCTGACCGAGGCGATCGCGCTGGGGCATGATCTCGGCCATACCCCCTACGGCCACGCCGGGGAGGCCGCGCTGAACGAATGCTGCCCCCACGGCTACCGCCACGCCGCCCAGAGCGTGCGGGTGGTAAGGGTGCTCGAGCGGGACGGCGCGGGGCTTAATCTGACCACCGACGTGCTCGACGGCATTGCCTGCCACACCGCCGGCGCCGCTGCCGGAACTCTGGAGGGCCGTGTCGTGCGTTACTGCGATAAGATCGCCTATCTCAACCACGACTTTGAGGACGCCGCCCGCGCCGGACTGATCGGCGAGGCGGACGTTCCATGGGAGATTAAATACACCGTCGGCCGCAGCAAATCCGAGCGGATTGAAAGCTTCGTGACCTCGCTCATTTCCGCGTCGGCCGACGATATCAGAATGGCTCCCGACGTGCAGCGCGCCTTCGACGCCCTCAAGGCCTTTATGTTCGAGGCGGTCTACCACAATCCGGTGGCCAAGGGCGAGGAGGGCAAGGCCAAAGAGATGCTTCAGGGCCTCTACCGCTACTTCGTGGGGAGCCCGGACAAGCTGCCCGAGGAGTACCGGCGGATTGCCGGGGCCGAGGATGTGGACCGGGCGGTCTGCGACTACATCTCAGGGATGAGCGACCGCTATGCGGTCACCGTCTATGAAAATATTTTTGTGCCCCGTTCCTGGGGCGTCTGATGAGATCCCCGGCCGAAGGGAGGTGAAGGGGGATGATTCCCGACAGCTTTCTCGAAGAACTGAAATACCGCTCGGACATCGAGCAGATTGTTTCCCCCTACACCAATCTCAAGCGTTCGGGGAGGAACCTCACCGGGCTCTGCCCGTTTCATTCGGAGAAGAGCCCGTCCTTTTTTGTCTATCCGGAGAACAATTCCTTTTATTGCTTCGGCTGCGGCGCGGGCGGGGATATCATTACCTTCGTCCGCAGGGCCGAGCACCTCGAGTACCTTGAGGCGGTTAAATTCCTCGCCGACCGGGCGGGCATGAAGCTGCCCGAGGAGGCCGACGACCCGCTTTCCAGGCTGAAGGCCCGAATCCTCGAGGCAAACCGCGAGGCAGCCCGCTTTTACCACGAAACGCTTGTCTCCCCGGCGGGAAAGGCGGGACTCGATTACCTGCACAGCCGGGGCCTGTCGGATAAAACCATCCGCCGGTTCGGTCTGGGGTTCGCGCCCGAGGGGTGGGATGCCCTGCGAAACCACCTGCGGGCGAAGGGCTTTTCCGAGCAGGAGATGATCGCGGCCGCCCTCACCCGGCAGGGGAGAAACGGCGGAAGCTACGACCAGTTCCGAAACCGGGTGATTTTCCCTATCATCGATCTGCGCGGCTCGGTCATCGCCTTCGGCGGCCGGATCATGGGGGAGGGACAGCCCAAATACCTCAACAGCCCCGACACCCCGGTGTTTAAAAAGAGCCGGGGGCTCTTTGCGCTCAACACGGCAAAGGCGACGCGGGAGCCCCGCCTGATCCTCTGCGAGGGGTATATGGACGCCATCGCCGTGCACCAGGGCGGCTTCGACAACGCGGTGGCAACGCTCGGCACCGCGCTGACCGACGAGCAGGCCCGGCTGATCGCCCAGTACACCTCGGAGGTGGTCATCGCCTACGATTCCGATGCGCCCGGCCAGAAGGCCACACGCCGCGCCGCCGGCATCTTTGCCAAAACCGGCGTGAAGGTCCGGGTGCTGACCATGACCGGCGCGAAGGATCCCGATGAATATCTGAAAAAATACGGGCGCGAGCGATTCGCAAGACTGATTGAGGGCAGCGCCAACTCCACCGAGTACGCGGTCAACCGCCTGAAAGAACAGTTCAATCTTGAGACCGACGACGGCAAGGTGGCGTTCCTGCGCGAATTCTGTCCGCTGATGGCCGGAATTCAGAATCCGATTGAGGCCGACGTCTACACCACCCGCATTGCCTCAGAGCTTCGGGTCAGCCGCGAAGCGGTCGGCCAGCAGATTCAGGCGCTGCGGAGAAAGAACGCCCGGCAGGAAAAAAGAAAGTTCGACCGGTCGCTGAAAATCTATGCGCAGGAAATCCCCAATCAGCCGCGCGACCCGCAGCGGGCGGAGAATCTTCGCTACGCCCTTGCGGAGGATAAGCTGATCGCTCTGCTGCTGCGGAATCCCGACTATGGGCCGCAGTTTTTGCAGGAGATCGCACCGGGGGAATTTGTGACCGATCAGAACCGGGCTATCTTTGCGGTGCTGTATGAGCGCCTGCGGGCGGGGAAATCGATCGACCCGGTGATCCTTTCCTCCGAGCTCACCGCGGAGCAGATGAGCCGGATTTCCTACCTGCTCGCCGCAAACCGGGAACAGGGCTTCTCGATGGCGGCGGCACGGGAATACATTGCGGTGATCCGCGACAAACAAAAAGAGAGAACTCCCGAGCAGGTCGGCTCGATGGACGAAGCGGAGCTTGACGCCTTTGTGCGCGAGATTGCCGCGAAAAAGATGAAACAACAGTAGGAGGACATGCCAGTGGCGGCACAGGAAAAGAATATTGTCAAGGAGCTGCTTGAGCTCGGCAAGGCGAAAGGCAAGCTTACCACCACCGAGATCAACGATGCCCTTGAGGACGTGGATTTCGACGTGGAGCAGGTAGAAAAGCTCTATGAGACGCTCGAAGGGGCCAGCATCGAGATTGTGGAAAATTACGCCCCGGCCATTGCGACCGAATTCCCGCCCGTCGATGAGGAGATGGAGTCCGCCCTTTCGGCCGAGGGAATCAACATTGACGACCCGGTTAAGGTGTATCTCAAGGAAATCGGCCGGGTGCCGCTTCTGACCAGCGAGGAAGAGGTCGATCTCGCGGTGCGGATGAGCCAGGGGGACCCGCAGGCGAGAAAGCGCCTGTCCGAGGCCAACCTGCGGCTTGTCGTCTCGATCGCCAAACGTTATGTCGGGCGGGGGATGCAGTTCCTCGATCTGATTCAGGAGGGGAACCTCGGCCTTATCAAGGCGGTCGAAAAATTCGACCATACCAAGGGATTCAAGTTCTCGACCTATGCGACCTGGTGGATCAGGCAGGCGATTACCCGCGCCATCGCTGACCAGGCCCGCACCATCCGGATTCCGGTGCATATGGTTGAGACGATCAACAAGGTCAAGAAGGTTTCCTCCCAGCTTCTGCACAAGAACGGCCATGAGCCGACCGCTGAGGAGATCGCGGACGAAATCGATATGTCGGTGGATAAGGTCCGCGAGATTATGCGGGTCGCACAGGAGCCGGTTTCGCTCGAAACCCCGATCGGTGAGGAGGAGGACAGCCACCTCGGCGATTTCATCCCCGATGACGAGGCGCCTGCTCCGGCGGATGCCGCCTCCCATATTCTGCTGCGCGAACAGCTCGGCGAGGTGCTGCACACCCTTACGCCCCGCGAGGAAAAGGTGCTGCGGCTGCGGTTCGGACTTGAGGACGGGCGTTCCCGCACTCTCGAGGAGGTGGGCAAGGAATTCAACGTCACCCGCGAGCGGATTCGCCAGATCGAGGCGAAGGCGCTGCGCAAGCTGCGCCACCCGAGCCGCTCGAAGAAGCTGCGGGATTTCCTCGATTAAGAAAAGGAGCCAACCGATGCATATTACCCTCGAAGCTGATTACGCCGTCAGGATCGTTGACCGCCTCGCCTCTCAGGAGGGGAGACTCGATGCCAAGAGCATCGCGGCGGATACCGGCGTAACGCCGCGCTTCACCCTGAAGATTCTCCGCAAGCTGGCCGCCTCGGGTCTGGTGCGTTCCTATCAGGGGGCGAAGGGCGGCTATGAGCTGGCCCGTCCGGCAGGGAAAATCACCCTTCGTGAGGTGATCGAGACGGTCGAAGGGGTCTATGCCCTTTCCCGCTGCGTAAGTCCTGAACATGTCTGCCGCTGTGACGCGCAGCATTGCCGCCGCTGTGACTGCCGGTTCCAGCGGGTCTACGACGAAATCTCAGAAATGGTGCGGCAGAAGCTCTCCGAGGTGACCTTCGGCGGCCCGATGGGAAAGGAAGGCGCCGAATGAAGCGCAGCTCCGCTGTCCTGTTACATATTTCCTCGCTGCCCTCCCCCTACGGCGCCGGCTCGCTGGGGGAGGCGGCTTTTCGTTTTGCCGATTGGCTGGAGGAAGCCGGGGTGGGCTGCTGGCAGGTGCTGCCCCTCAACCCGCCGGGGCTCGGCGGCTCTCCCTATCAGAGCGAGAGCGCCTTTGCCGGGGCACCCGAGCTGATCGACCTCGGGGATCTGATCGGACGCGGGCTGCTGACGCGGGCCGAATGCGCGGCGCTTCCCTGGGGGGATGATCCCTGCCGGGTTGACTGGCGCACGGTGTCCGTCTCAAAGGAACGGCTGCTGCGGCTCGCTTTTTCCCGCGCGGACCGGACGCTGCTGCATCAGGCGGAACAGTTTTCCGCCGCGCATCCATGGCTGAAAGATTACTGTTTGTATCAGTCAATAAAAAAAATACAAAACGGCGCGCCTTTTTGGGAGTGGCCGCAGGGACTTTCCGGCCATGAGGAGGGCGCGCTGTCCGCTTTTGCGGCACAGAATTCCGAAGAGCTGTGCTATTGGGCTTTCGTCCAGTTCCTTTTCGACGCGCAGTGGACGGCTCTGCGGGATTACTGTGCCGCGCGTCATGTGGGACTGATCGGAGATCTGCCGATTTATGTTTCCGACGACAGCGCCGACGTCTGGGCCAACCGGCGCTTCTTTGAGCTGGATGAGGGCGGCAGGCCCTCCCGTGTGGCGGGGGTTCCGCCCGACGCCTTTGCCAAGGACGGCCAGCGCTGGGGCAATCCGCTTTATAACTGGGGTGCGATTATCGGCGACGACTGGCGCTGGTGGATCGAACGGCTGAGAAACGCCTTCTCACGCTTCGATCTTGTGCGAATTGATCATTTCCGCGCCTTCGATGCGTTTTGGGCGATCCCCGCGGATTCTGAAACGGCGAAGGACGGCGAATGGGTCGGGGGACCCGGCATCGCCTTTTTTGATACGATGCGCTTCGTATTCGGAACGCTGCCGATCATTGCCGAAGATCTCGGAATCCTCACCGACAGCGTGCGGGAACTGCTCAAAGCCACCGCTCTGCCCGGCATGAAGGTGCTGCAATTCGCCTTTACCCCCGGCTGTGAAAGCGATTACCTGCCGCACCGGCATATCGAAAACGCGGTCTGCTATACCGGAACCCATGACAATGACACAATTCGCGGATGGCTTGCCTCCCTTGACGGCGAAACTCTCCGCTACCTGCGGGATTACCTTGCGCTGTCCCCCGGGGAGGAGGCAGACGGGCTGATTCGCGCCGCTTGGGCGAGTCCCTGCCGCCTTGCGGTCACGACGGCGCAGGATCTGATTGGATTGGGCGGCGAGGCAAGGATGAACGCGCCCGGCACCGTCGGACCGCAGAACTGGAGCTGGCGGATGCAGGAGGGTCAGCTGACCCGCGGGCGTGCCGGATGGCTGCGGGGGTTGAACGGCCTCTATTACCGCCGTCCCCTGGACTGAGCGGTTTGTGAAGCCGGGCACCGTTTGAAACCGACGCCGTTGTGCGGGATTCGACGGAGGTCGGATGGCCGCAGGGACTGAACGGACTCTATTCCCGCCGTCCCCTGGACTGAGCGGTTTGTGAAGCCGGGCACCGTTTGAAACCGGCGCCGTTGTGCGGGTCCGGCGGGAAAGCTCCCCGGCGGGCCGGATTTTGCGCGGCACACCGCCGCGGAGGGGGAAGGACACTTGGCTGCTGAGATTCATTTTCGGGTGCGTTATGCCGAAACAGACCGGATGGGCGTCACGCACCATGCGGTCTATCCGATTTGGTTCGAGATGCTGCGCACCGAGCTGTGCCGGGAGATCGGCCTGCCCTACGCCGAGGTGGAAGCGGCAGGAGTAATGTCTCCGCTGGTGGGGCTGCAATGCCGCTACCGCGGAACGACCACCTATGATGACCCTATCGTGGTGCGCGGCTGGATCGCGGCTTACAAGGGCGCGCGAATGACGGTGCGCTATGAGGTTTATGTGGAGGGAGACGAAACGCCGCGCTGCACCGGGGAAAGTGAGCACGCCTGGGTGGACGCCAGGACCTTTGCTCCTTTTTCGCTTCGCCGCCGTTTTCCGCAGTGGCATGAGGCGCTGTCGCGGGCGGTGGAGGACGGAGACCGTTGAATCGTCCGCTTCTGGGAAAAACTCTCTTTTCCGACGGCCCCGCATGGTCAAAACAAGAGCAGACGCTCAAAGGAGGCTTCAGGCAATGAAGAAGGCCAAAATTACAGTGCCCCAGGCCGCCTTTGACCGGTAATCGGCGGAGAAATACGGTGCGCGGGGTCCGCGGGACCCCACCCGATGATGGACGCGGGGCAGACGCTTTATGACGGGGCCGCGTCAAACCGGAGGGCTCTGCGGCGGAACATGAAAGGCGGTCTATCAGTGGTTTGCCCATGGGGCGGGGAGAAGCTGTTCCGCTGCGGCCCGGTCAGAAGTCAGGAGGCAGCGATTTGCAGCTGCAATGACAACTTGCGCCCGGTGGTCTTCAAGCTTGAGGCAAGCGGTCGGGAAAACTGACACGAAACGCCTTTTTCGAAGAAAATTTCAGGAACCGGCAGTAAAACGATGCGAAAAACGAACCAGGAAAAGGAAGAACGGTGACAGAAAAGGAGGAATCCGAATGAAAAAACATCTTCCCGAGGCGGCGGCTGTTCTTGCCTGCTGTTTGGCGGCGGCCTGCCTGTTTCAGATTGCGTCGCTCAGAGGAGAGATCGGCAGTCTGCGTTCCAATCTCAGCAATCAGATTTCCCGGGTGGATTCCTCAGTGCAGACGATTTACTCCACCGTCGGCAGCCAGCTGGAGCAGGGCGCCAGCCTTTTGGCCGGGCAGGAGTTCCGGTACGAGGGGGAGCCCGATCTCGCGAACAGAACCGTGCGGCTGCGCTGCATGGTGACCCCGAAGGAATTTTCCCCCGGACGAACGGTCGCCACCCTCTATTGGAGCGGCGGAGAGGCGGCCATGACCCTTGAGCAGGGTGTGTTTTCCGTCGTGGTTGAGCTTCCCCTCTTTTCGGAATCGTCGGTAAACCGGGTGACCTTTTCGCAGGATGGAACGCTGCGGACCGAAACGCTCGACCGGTATTTTTCGCCGCGCACCGAGCTGCTGCCCTGTTTCTATGCCTCTTTTGACGGTTCGGCAAGTGGTTCGGGCGGCTCTTATCACCGGGAAGGAAGCCTTTGGTTCGATATCGTGAACCCGCAGGGCACGGAAAAACTGCCTGATTCCGTTGTTCTGATCGAATTTCTCAACGGCGTGGAAAAGGGGCGTACCGACCTGATTCCGGATGATGCTTTGAGCGGGGGTGGGCATGGCAATGATGGCCAGCGCCGCTATACAGTCGATGCGACCTATGAAGTGCCGAACGGCAGCACTCACGAACTCTGGGTCGAGGTGACCGATGAATACGGCCTGCGCTACCGGATGCTGGTGGACCGTTGGAGTACCGACGCGCAGGGCAATGGTTCCCCGGACGAGAACGGGTGGAGCTGGCAGGGGAACGAGCCGGAAATCTATGATGCGAAGGGGAATCTGCTTTACCGGCCCGATCCGATGCAGTAAGCCAAAGTCTCTGCCGGAGCCGGAGACATGAATAAACAGGTTCCGGTACGACAGGCTCCTTAAGATGCAAAGAGAAGGGCGGCCGCAGGCCGCCCTTCTCTTTGCCCCTCTTCTATCTGCCCGGCGCGCGGCGCACCCGATCGGAGAGCGGTGCCGCTCGGCCCTTTCGTCTCTCAATGATTTGTCATTTTTCCGCGCTCAATGCTTACAGCAAAAGTCTTTTTCCCTCACTGTCCTGGCCCGTGGTTCTACGTGCGAAAGCAATACAAGTCATGACCACCCCTAAAAGGGGCGGCGTAGCCAAGCCCTATCAAGGCTTAATGCTGCCAACGCCTGAATGACGTCGGCTTTCACTCCGCCTGTCCGGTGCCCGGCGAGGGTGGCCCGCAGGCCGCCCGTTCCTCTCCCTGCCTGCCCGCTGTCCGGCGCGCCCGGGCGGAGGGCGGCACCGCTTTTGCCTTCTGAACCGCACAGCGGATATGAAGGGGGCTGTTCCTATCTTTGTCCATTGAAAACCCGTTTTCAATGGACAAATTCCTCCCTGTGCCCGCGAAGACATGGGTGTAATCAGGGTGGCCAACACCGGATTCATGCTCCCGTTCCCGCACGCTCTGTTACCCATGGGGCAATAACAACCCGCCGTTTGTGCCATGCCCGCCCGGAGAAGCGGACAGAACGAATCCCGCCGCAGGGGCTTAACACACGACCCGTGCCTGAATGGCGCTGGCTCTCACTCTGCCAAAGCAGAAAAAACGGCTGTCCGCTTGAGAGCGGGCAGCCGTTTTTATCTGTTCGGCTATTTGCAGAATTTGGCCAGCGCGGCAATGGAAAGCCAGATCAGCGCGATGACAAAGAAAACGCCGAGCAGTCCGTTGCCGAGCATGGGCAGGATCGCAATCAGATTCGAAACATTTTGCATCATGACGAATTCCTCCTATCGGGCCACAAGGCTCAGAATCATGCCGCCTGCGATCACCGAGGCCACCTGCCCGGAAACATTCGCGCCGACCGCATGCATCAGCAGAAAATTCTGCTTATCCTCCTGCTGGCCCATCTTGTGAATAACGCGTGCGGACATCGGGAAAGCGCTGATTCCGGCCGCGCCGACCATCGGGTTGATCTTTTTCTTGCTGAAGAGATTCAGCAATTTGGCGAAGAACACGCCGCCGATGGTATCAAAAATAAAGGCAACAAGGCCGAGCGCAAGAATCATCAGCGTCTCAGGGGTAACGAAAAGGTCCGCCCGCATCTTGGAAGCAACCGTAATGCCAAGGAAAAGGGTGACGAGATTTGCCAGGACATCCTGCGCGGTCTGGGAGAGGGAGCCGAGCACGCCGCATTCCCGGACAAGATTGCCGAACATCAGGAAGCCGATCAGCGCGACGGAACGGGGCGCTGCGATTCCGGCGATGATGGTGACGATGATCGGGAACAAAATTTTGACCTTCTGGGAAACCGAATCGGGAGCATACTCCATCCGGATCTGGCGTTCCTTCCTGGTTGTGACCAGCCTGATGACAGGCGGCTGCACGATCGGCACCAGCGCCATATAGGAGTAAGCGGCGACCATAATCGCGCCGATATAATTGCTGCGGAAGAAATTCGCCACAACGATGGCGGTCGGGCCGTCGGCCGCGCCGATGATTCCAATCGAGGCCGCATCCTTGAGCTCAAATCCGAGCAGCGTCGCAAGGCCGATGGTGAAAAAGATGCCGAACTGCGCCGCCGCGCCGAAGAGCAGCATCTTGGGGTTGGAAAGCAGCGGGCCAAAATCGATCATGGCGCCGATTCCAATGAACAGGAGCAATGGAAAAAGTTCGTTGGCAATTCCCGCGCGGAAGAGGATATCGATGACCCCTTCCTCCAGCTCTCCATCGTACATCTGGTCGATAACTCCCGAAAAGGGGAGGTTTACCAGAATAGCGCCGAATCCCATCGGCAGAAGCAGGGTAGGTTCCATTCCCTTTTTGATTGCGAGATAAATCAGCGTTGCGCCGATCACCCACATGAGTACTTGCTGCCAGGAAATTGAGATCAAATTGTTCAGGATCAGCATGCGGTTTCATCCTTTCTCTTGCTGTCATCGATTGGTGCGGCAAAATAAAAAGACTTCTGCCGCTGTTGCGACAAAAGTCTTGCTGTTTCATTCGTATGCGGGGGAAGGAAGCTCCCCGTACTGACGCATCACGACACACCATTGCTGATGTCAGCTACTCCCTTTTTGCATTCCCAGTATAGCGGAAGCCTTCGGACCTGTCAACCAACAATTCGATTAGAATTGCCCCAAAACCACTATTTTATTCATTCTTTGATTGTCTCTTAACAGGAGGATGTCCGCCGCCGGAACGCCCCTGATTGACAGGCTTGACACGGTGTGCTATAATCGGACCAAATCAGTTATGGAGGGTGTTTTTTGGAGTCTGTTCTGTAAGAGACGTCATTTGCTGTGGGGCGGCTGTGTGACCGCCTGCTTTGCAATACCGTTTCATACAGAATCATGACGGGCACCTGACGGGTTGACTTTCGGGCATGGTTCTTACCATGCCCTTTTTTGTCTGAAACGGGCGTCTCATTTTGTGGGAATCTGATATTTTTGAATTGATAAAGGAGAACCGTCAAATTGAATCCACATTTTGAAGCGCTGGAATTTCCGCGGATTTTGGAACAGCTGAAGGAAAACGCTCTGTCCGAGAAGGCGAAGCAGGAGATTGGAAGTCTTTCTCCGATTCTTTCCGAGGATGTCTGCCGCCGGAAAATGGCGGAGACGACCGCCGCGCGCGCGGTGCTGGAGGGATGCGGCTCGCCGCCCCTTGTTCCGATGAAGGGCCTTGAAGAAATCATCGGGCTGGCCGGGGCGGGAGCAATGCTCCTGCCGGAACAGCTCACGACGGTCGCACGTTTTGCGGCGGCCTGCCGGAGGCTGGCCACCTACCTGAAGCGGGGGGAAGACTTTGGGGCGGAAATCGCCGCCTACGGGCGCGGCTTTTCCGACCTCTCTGCCCTTCGGCAGGAAATAGAGTCCGCTGTCAGTGACGAGAAGGTTTATGATGAGGCGAGTCCCGTCCTCCGCGGCCTGCGCCGGAAGATCGAACGGCTGGAAACGCAGATCAAGGAAAAGCTCAACCACATTTTGCAGAGCAGAAAGCAGTATTTGGCCGACAGCTACGTTTCCATCCGCAGCGGGCATTATGTCCTGCCGGTGCAGCGCCGCTATCAAAGCCAGTTCGGAGGTACCGTGATCGACGTTTCCGGCAAGGGCACGACCGTTTTCATGGAACCCTCCTCCATCACGGCGATGCAGGAAGAAAGAAGCGGTCTGTCCGTCGAGGAAGACTGTGAGACACGCCGGATTCTTTATACGCTGACCGCCCGGGTGGCGGAGGAGGCTCCCCGGCTGCGCGCTGATGCCGAGTTGATGGAGGTGCTCGACCTTCTCTTTGCAAAGGCAAAGTACAGCGCTCAGATCGGAGCGCGCCCTGTGGAAATCGGAGGGGAGCGGAAAATTCGAATCGTTGGGGGGCGGCACCCGCTGCTCGACCGGGAGCGGTGCGTGCCGCTGGACTTCACCATGGAGGCCGGCACCGTCGGAGTCGTCATCACCGGACCAAACACCGGGGGCAAGACGGTCGCCTTGAAAACGGTGGGACTGCTCACGCTGATGGCCCAGTGCGGACTGCATGTCCCCTGCGGCGAGGGCAGCTATTTTGCCATGCAGGACGGCTTTTGGTGCGATATCGGGGACAGCCAGAACATTTCGCAGAACCTTTCCACCTTTTCGGGGCATATCACCAATGTCATCGGAATCCTGAACGGGGCCAGCCGGGACAGCCTGGTGCTGCTCGACGAGCTGGGCAGCGGCACCGACCCCGCCGAGGGGATGGGCATCGCCGTGGCGGTGCTTGAGGAGCTGCGCCGGCGCGGATGTATGTTTCTGGTCACAACCCACTATCCGCAGGTCAAAAGCTACGCGGAAGAGGCCGAGGGGGTCCTGACCGCGCGGATGTCCTTCGACCGTGAGAGCCTGCGGCCGCTCTACCGGCTTGAGCTGGGGAAATCCGGCGAGAGCTGCGCCCTGTATATCGCCGAGCGGCTGGGACTGCCGCCGCAGCTTCTGCGAAGAGCACGCCGCGAGGTTTACGGCGGCGAAGAGAACGGTGCGGCGCGCGAGGAGCGGATGAAGGCCCCGAAGAGCAGGCTGGTGCGAACCGCTCCGCTTCGTCAGGGGCCGGACCCCTCGGAAAAATTTTCGATGGGAGACAGCGTTGAACTGCTTGCCACAGGAGAGACGGGCATCGTCTACCGTCCGGCGGACGATCTGGGCGACGTGGTGGTACAGATCAAGGGGACGAAGCGCCGGGTCCGGCACAACCGGCTGAGGCTGCGGGTTCCCGCGGCGGAGCTTTATCCCCCGGACTACGATTTCTCGATCATCTTTGACACGGTGGAAAACCGCAAGGCGCGCCACACGATGGAGCGGAAATTTGACCCGGATGCGGTCATCACCTATGATGCGGAGGAGACGTAACCGAGCCGCCGCGTCAGGGAAAACCCACGCCGGGTGGAATGGCGCAGGGCGGCTTTCGGCGGCGGACGGTCCCACCGCTGTCTTTTCAGTAAATCCCGCCTGTTCAAAGCGCATAAAAACGGAGAAAGCTTTCTGCCTGGGCAGAAAGCTTTCTCCGTTTTTATGGGTGTCCCAGTCGGACTATTTCGCAAAATTGCGGCTGCCGGGCTTGATAATCGGGAGACCCTGCTTGCAGAGCGGGCAGTCCGCCTCCTCGAAGGACTCCACCTCCATCGAGAGGAAGGCGTGCAGCGGCACACCGAAATCGACCTTTCCGTTCGAACGGTCAACCACCGAGCCGACCCCGACGACCACGCCGCCCTTTTCGCGGACAAGGTCGATGACCTCCCGCACCGAGCCGCCGGTGGTGATGGTATCCTCGACAACCAGCACCCTTGCGCCGGGTTCGATGGCGAAACCGCGCCGCAGGGTCATGGTTCCGTTTTCCCGTTCGGCAAAGATGTTGCGGGTGCCGAGCTGGCGGGCTACCTCATAGGTGATGATAATGCCGCCGAGGGCCGGACCGACGACGAGATCGATTCTTTCGCCGCGGTAGGCGTCGGCGATGTCCCGGCAGACCACTTCGGAGTACCTGGCATTCTCGAAGACGCGGGCACACTGCATATACTTATCCGAGTGACGGCCGGAGGTCAGCCGAAAATGGCCGGTTTGAAGTACGTGGGCGTCGGTGAGCAGCTGAATTTTTTCTTCCCTGGTCATATGATTCTTCTCCTTCATTCAACAATCAGACCGCCGATCAGTTCGTTTACATCGGCGATGCCGTTCTGACTGCAATAGTGTTCAAGCTCTTCCAGAATGCGGATGCAGGCCATCGGGTCGGAGAGGTTGGCGGTTCCGACCTGGACGGCGGTGCAGCCGGCAAGCAGAAAAGCGGCGGCGTCCTCGCCAGTCATAATTCCGCCCATGCCGACGACCGGAATCGAGACGGCCTGCGCCGCCTGATAACACATCCGCAGCGCAACCGGACGCACCGCCGGGCCGGAAAGCCCCCCAGTGACATTGGCAAGCACCGGACGGCGGGTTTTGAGGTCGATGGCCATGCCGGTCAGGGTGTTGATGAGCGAAACGCCGTCGGCGCCGCCTTCCTCGGCGGCCTTCGCAGCCTCGGCGATATCGGCGACATTGGGGGAAAGCTTGACCAGAACCGGCTTTCTGGTCGCGGCGCGCACCGCCTTTGCCACATCGCGAATCGTCCCCGGATCAGAGCCGAAGACGCATCCCCCCGCGTGGATATTCGGACAGCTCACATTGACCTCGAGCAGCGCGATATCCGTGGAATCAAGCGTCTCTGCCAGTTCGGCATATTCATCCACCGAATTGCCCGAGACGTTGGCGATGACCGTCGCGCCCTGCTGAATCAGCCAGGGAAGCTCCTCCTCGATAAAGGCGTCCACGCCGGGATTCTGAAGCCCCACCGCGTTGAGAATCCCGCTCGGCGTTTCGGTGATCCGCGCGGGAGGGTTCCCGAGCCGGGGCAGCGGGGTGATTCCCTTGGTGGCGACCGCGCCGAGGCGGGAGATGTCGTAGTAGCGAGAGAATTCCCGGCCGAAGCCGAAGGTGCCGGAGGCGGGAATAATCGGATTTTTCAGCTCCACTCCGCAGAGATTGACCGAAAGCCTCATCAGAGCACCACCTTTCCGGCGTCGAACACAGGCCCGTCGGCACAGACGCGGGCGTAATGTTCTTCACCGTCCCGGCTCATTGTCCGGCAGGAACAGGTGAGACACGCGCCGTAGCCGCAGCCCATCCGCTGCTCGAGCGAGAGCTGGCAGTGCAGATTGTGGCCGAGGGCAAATTCCTGCACCGCCTTGAGCATCGGGGTGGGGCCGCAGGCGATGATCAGATCGGGCAGGGGATGGGAGGAAAGAGCCGCGAGAGCGTTGCCGTGGAATCCGGCCGTTCCGTCGTCGGTGGCGATCACCAGCCGGAACGCGCTCTCATGAAAGTCACGCTCGGAAAAAATCATGTCCCGGGTGCGGAAACCGAGGGAAGCGGTGACCCGTGCGGATTTTGAAAATTCCCTGCAGGCATAGAGCATGGGGGCAACCCCGACTCCGCCGCCGATCGCCCAGACGGTTTTGGCGTCGTTGAGCGAAAAACCGTTGCCGAGCGGGCCGAGCATCTCGATGCATCCGCCCTCCCGCAGCGAACAGATCAGCCGGGTGCCCTCGCCCTTGGGCTGCACCCCGAGGACAAGAAGATTGTCCTCGGGCTCAAGATCCATGATGCTGATCGGACGGCGCAGCAGGTGCTGCGGGGCGTCCGGCACCTTGAGGTGCACAAACATGCCGGGGCGGGAGGCGCGGCAGAATTCATCGGGCACCTCGAGGCAGAGCTCTCTCATTCCGCCCCCGAGCGGCCGGGAGGAAAGCAGCTTTGCGGAAAAGGGGGGAAGGGCGTTGCTCATTCGTCCGCCCCCTTCCGGAAACCGGCGGTGATGTCCTCACGCATCCGGACGGCTTCGGCCCGGGTGGCCTCAAGCCAGCCCAGCTCGGGACGCTTCTGGTGCGCGCAGAGCAGCGACCGGGAGGCGTTGACCACCGCGCCGCCCCCGTTCGGGTCAAAGCACCCGGCGAGATCCTTGCCGGCGGCGCCCTGCGCGCCGTAGCCCGGCACAAGGAAGGGGGTGTGCGGCATCCGCGCGCGCAGGGCGGTCGATTCGGCGGGCCAGGTTGCCCCGACCACCGCGCCGACGGCGGAATACCCGCAGCTCCCGATCAGGCCGCCGCCCCAGTGGGAAACAAGGTCGGCCATCAGCTCATAGACCTTGCGGCCGTCCGCAAGGGGCTGATCCTGAAGCTCGACCCCCGAGGGATTGGAGGTCTTGACCAGGACATAAAGGCCGCGGCCGTATTCCCCGGCAAGCTCGGCGAACGGCTTGATGCCGTCCGCGCCGAGGTAGGGATTCACTGTGACAAAGTCGCAGGAAAATCCGCCCTCGGGCGAGAGATAGGCCTTGGCATAGGCGCCCGCGGTGGCGCCTATGTCGTTGCGCTTACAGTCGGCAATGGCGATATAGCCAAGCTCCCGGGCGAGCCGCAGCGTTTCGGAAAAGGCGGTGATACCGGGCAGGCCGTACATCTCATAGTACGCAACCTGCACCTTTACAACCCTCACGAGGTCGTGCATCCCCTCGAGCAGGGCGCGGTTGTACCGCAGGATGCAGGCGCAGATTTCCTGCGCGCTCTCGTCCCTCGGCGCGAATTCGGCGGGCAGGTGGCCGCGCTGGGTATCAAGCCCCATCGCAGTGGGATTTCCCACCGCGGCGATGGCGGAGGCGAGGCGGTCGGCGGCGTTTTGCATCAGAATTCCTCCCTTTGGTGGACAATTCTTCCGTCCTGGAAGGTCATGAGTACCCGGCCTGAGAGGGTTTTGCCGTCGAGGGGGGTGTTCCTGCCCTTGGAATAGAACCGCTGGGCATCCACCGTCCAGTCCTCTCCGTCAGCCAGAAACATGTCGGCGATGGCTCCGGCTTTGAGCTCCCCGCCGGGAATGTTGGCGATTCGCGCGGGGTTCCAGCACATCTTTTCCACAAGCTGCTCAAGGGTCAAAAATCCGCCCTTGACCAGACGGGTATAGCAGGAGGCGAACGCCGTCTCGAAGCCGGAAATTCCCTTGGCCGCAGTGAGAAATTCGCCCACCTTGTCGTCGATATGGTGCGGCGCATGGTCGGTGGCAATCGCGTCGATGGTGCCGTCGAGCAGCCCCTGGATCAGAGCCTCCTGGTCGGCCGGCGTCCGCAGAGGCGGCGCGACCTTGGCGTTGACGTCATAGCCCTCGCAGGCGGTGTCGTCGAGCGTCAGGTAATGGGGAGTCGTCTCGCAGGTGACACGCACCCCGCGGGCCTTGGCGCTGCGGATCAGATCGACGCAGCCAGCGGTCGAGATGTGGCAGATGTGCACCCGCGCGCGGTTTTCCTCGGCGAGGATCAGGTCGCGGGCGATGGGACCCTCCTCCGCGGCGCGGGAGATACCCGGCAGTCCGAGGACGGTGGCGGTCACGCCGCGGTTCATCACGCCGTCGGCGGTCAGGCTGCGGTCCTCCGGATGGACGGCGATATAGCCGTCAAAGCGCCCGGCGTAAAGCAGGGCGGCTTCCATCAGGCGGGTGTTGTCCACCGGCGCGCCGTCATCCGAAAAAGCCACCGCTCCGGCCTCTCGCATGTCGCCCATCTCGGCGAGCTCTTTGCCCTCAAGGCCCTTGGTGACCGCGCCGTAGGGATAGACCTTGCAGTAGCCCGCGGCCTGCGCCTTTTCGACAATATAGCGGGTGATGGCGGCGCAGTCGTTGACCGGCTTGGTATTCGCCATGCAGAGCACCGAGGTGAAGCCCCCCGCGGCCGCCGCGCGGGTTCCGGAAAGGATGTCCTCTTTATATTCATAGCCGGGGTCGCGCAGATGGCAGTGCAGATCGACAAGCCCGGGCAGCAGGCAGGCGCCCCTGGCGTCGATGACCTCGCAGCCCTCGGCCGGCAGCCCTTCCCCGATTGCCTCAATCAGTCCGTCGCGCACCAGAAGATCGCCTGTCTGCCTGCCATCGCGGTTGACGATGACGGCGTTTTTGATCAGAAGGTTTTTCATTTAAGCGTCCCTCCTCGTCAGCAGATAGAGAAGCGCCATCCGCACCGCGACGCCGTTGGTCACCTGCTCGTTGATCACCGAGCGGTCGGAGTTGGCGACGTAGCTCGAAATTTCCACCCCGCGGTTGATCGGGCCGGGATGCATCACAAAGGCGTCCGGCTTTGCCAGCGAGAGCATTTTGGGGTCGATCTCAAAAAAACGGGCGTATTCGCGCACCGAAGGGAAAAGCCCCTTCTTCTGCCGCTCGAGCTGGATGCGCAGCGCCATCACCACATCGGCGTCCTCGACCGCTTCCTCCACAGTGGGGGCGTACTCGGCGCCGGGCAGCTCGCAGCCGGGAGCGGGCAGCAGGGTGGGCGGACCCGCAAGAACCACCCGCGCGCCCATTCGGGTCAGGCCGAAGACATCCGAGCGGGCGACGCGGGAATGCACAACATCCCCGACGATGGCCACCTTGAGGCCCTCAAAGCCGCCCTTTTTCTCCTGAATGGTCAGCATGTCGAGCAGGCCCTGGGTGGGATGCTCGTTGGTGCCGTCCCCGGCGTTGATCACCGAGGAGCGGACATGCTGCGCCATGATATGCGGCGCGCCGCTCATCGGATGACGCATAATGATGACATCGGTCCCCATGCTGTCAATCGTCTGGGCGGTATCGATAAGGGTTTCCCCCTTTTTGACGCTTGAAGAGGAGGCGGCAATGTTGGCGGCGACCGCCGACATATATTTGCTTGCCAGCTCAAAGGAGAGGCGGGTGCGGGTGGAATTTTCATAAAACAGGGTGACGATGGACTTGCCCTGCAGGTGTGAGGTCTTTTTGTTCGGGCCCACGACGACCTTCTTCATCGTCTCGGCCGTTTTGAGGATTTCCTCGATCTCTCCGCGGGTGATATCCCGCAGGCCGAGGAGGTCCTTGCGTTTCAGTGCCATTTTTTCATCCTTTCCTCATATGTGCGGCGGATATTCATGGAAGCGGCGGCGCCGCGCTATTCGACGGTTTCGATATAGACGCCGCTCTCCCCGTCGAAGCATTCCTCGCAGACGTGGACGATTTCGTTGTGGGAGGTGGGCAGGTTGCGCCCGACAAAGTCGGCGCGGATGGGCAGCTCCCGATGTCCGCGGTCGATCATGACCATCAGCTGAATGCATTTGGGCCGGCCCGCCTCCATCACCGCTTCAATGGCGGCGCGGGCGGTGCGGCCGGTATAGATGACGTCATCGACCAGCACCACCCGCTTGTCCTGAATCATAAAGGGAATGTCGGTGCCGTTGATGACCGGATGCTCCGCAAGCATCGAAAGATCGTCGCGGTAAAAGGTGATGTCGAGCATTCCGACCGGAAGCTCCACCCCCTCGAACTGCCGGACCAGCTCGGCCACCCGCCTTGCCAGCGGGACGCCGCGGCGCTGGATTCCGATCAGCACCAGATCGGCGGCCCCCTTGTTGCGCTCGATCAGCTCATGCGCGAGCCGGGTCGAGGCGCGGGAGATATCCGAGGCGTCCATAATATTTTTACGTTTCACTGTTCTTTGCCTCCTTCTATCGCTTCACGATTTGCGGCGGACTTTCATAAAACCTGCTGGGCCGCGATGCATCGCAATGAGTGCAAAACGGACCGACGGCGGTTGGACGGGGCGGCCGGTTCCCTCCGGCGGTGCATCGCAATGAGCGCAAAACAGACCGGCGCAGGAAGCCTTCACGCATATGGAACGTGGTGTCAGAGGCACCGCTCACTCCGCGGGCGGCATGCTAATTTTTCGCCCTTTCGCACAGCAAAAAACAGGCCCCGGCCACATGCGGACATGCGGCAAGGCGCCCTTGATGGTACCGGAAATCCGGCCTATTCAAATTCAGCGAGCCTTGCCGGCCTCCCGGGCCGAATTAAAGGATCTCAGCGTGGGGAAAGTTCCCTGCACGTTTTTACCAGTATAGCACGGCCGAAAAAAGCTGTCCACACAGCGGAGCAAATTTCTATCTTTTTCCCAAAAAGAAACCGCTGTCCGCCCCTTCGATTGGCGCCGCTTCTTGCCTTTTCGGGAAATCCGCGCTATTCTGTTGAGAAGGGAGGGAAGGAGAAAAATGGAACGAACCGCCTATGCCTACCTGCTGCGCTGCGCGGACGGAACCCTTTATGCGGGGTGGACCTGGGACCCCGGCGCGCGTCTCGAGGCCCACAACCGAGGACGCGGCGCGAAGTATACCCGGTCCCGCCTGCCGGTGAGACTGGCTTACGTCGAGGCGTGCGTCGGAAAAAGCGACGCCATGCGGCGGGAGGCCGCTCTCAAACGCCTGACACGTGCGGAAAAGCTGGCCCTCTGCACCGGATGGGAGCCAGGGAGCGCTCCGGACGGCGGAACGTTTTAAGGTTGGCCGCGCATAGGATATACCATGCCCCGATCAAGCGGGCTGTATCCTTTTTCAGCCTGCCAAAGGCCGGACGGTGCCCGCTGAGGCGGTCTTCGGCTCTGCTTTCGGTAAGCTGTTGGAATTTACCATCTTCATCATAAGGAGATTTATCCTATGGCTTGTAATAGTTGTGGCGGCTGCGGTTCCTCTTCTTCCGGCTGCGGGTGCAGCGGCGCTAATGTACTGACCATTACCGACGGGCGCGGCTGGACCGGCACCGTCACTCTGACCGCTCCGAGCAGCGATTCCTCCTGCGGCTGCGGATGCTCCGGCTCCTCATCGTGCGGGTGCGGCTGCGGCTGCTCCGGCTCCTCATCGTGCGGGTGTGGCTGCGGCTGCGGCAGCTCCACCTCCGTCACCTGCGGGCGCGGCTGTTCGAATAACGGCTGCGGAAGTTTTTGGTGCTGCGGCTGAACGCCCTTAGCAGAAGAAGCGGGGACGGCTTTTCCCGTTCGTGCTGAAACGGCGAGAGGCCGACGGATCATATCCGTCGGCCTCTCGCCGCGTTGCTTCAGCGCATAGAACCTCCGGCTCTGCCGATGAGAATAAAGGATTTCACTTCAAAAATCGGGCAGGGCAGGCTGCTCACAAGAATCTTTGGGTGACAGGAAACGATTGTGACAGGGTCAGCCGCCTGTTTGCGGGTCATGGGGCGGAGCGGCTCATAAGACGGAACAGAAACGATCAGAAAGGCAGAACAACAAGAGCGGAAACGCTTAGCAATGCATCCGCCCGAGGGATGACATTTCCCCCATCCTGCGTAAACGTTACTCCGCGGCCTCCTCTGTTGAAAATTGTGATTTCAATTTCCTTTTCCAGTTCCTGCATGGAACTGGTCAGCGAGGGTTGGGCAGTATACAATAATTCAGCGGCCTTATTCAGGGACCCGGTCTCGGATATGGTAATGGCATAGTGCAATTGCCGAAGTGTCATATAGCTGAACGCTCCTTGTATTATAGAGTAGTAGTGATTAGAGTCCCTCTCCAAGGACTTGTGCTACACTGTAAAGGATGCTGTGGATTGGTTGAACGCTCCTACCGCAAGACGGTTCGTGAAAGGCTCCAACCACAGTCCTTTACAAGTTTGTTGATCAGTTAGATACCGCCAGACGGTTTATGTGGAACAAGGTTACAAGCGTAAAGTGTCCTGTGGACCCAGCATCAAATAACCCGTTGGAGGTACCGTTATGATCTGTGTTGGAATTGATGTGGCAAAGGACAAGCACGACTGCTTTATCCTCAGCTCGGAGGGCGAAATCCTGGCAGACGTGTTCACCATCCCAAACAATGCAGAGGGGTTTGACCATCTTCTGCAAATGATTCGTAACTGTTCCCGCCCTCAAGACAAAATAAAAGTAGGACTTGAGGCAACCGAACACTACAGCTACAACATCCTCGGATTTTTGCTTGACAAAGGTATGCCCACCTACGTCATCAATCCGCTGTACACCAACCTTTACCGAAAAAGCCTCAGCCTTCGTAAAACGAAGACAGACCGTGTCGATGCACGAACCATTGCAACTATGCTCATGTCTGATGTGGACCTCAAGTCCTACACAGACACAGCATACCACAATGAGGAACTAAAATCATTAACAAGATATCGATTTGACAAGGTCAGAGAGCGAGCCAAGCTGAAGCAATCTGTCTCTCGCTTGGTCACCATCCTGTTTCCAAAACTTGAAAAATTGGTATCCACTCTCCATATGGCCTCTGTTTATGCCCTACTGGAGGAGCTTCCGGGTGCCAAACAGATTGCTGGAACCCATCTGACACACTTGAAATCGCTTCTACAGACTGCTTCCAAAGGCCGCTGCAGACGAGAGATGGCGATGGCGCTCAGGGACACTGCCAGGTGTTCCATCGGTTCAGTCATGCCTGCCAAGTCGCTTGGATTACAGCATACGATCCGTCTGATTCGAGAACTGGACGCAGAGATCGACGACATCGAGACGGCCATCCAAGCCATCATGGAGGAGAACCGATCTCCTATTACGACTATCCCCGGAATCGGCACCCGCATGGGAGCTATGATTTTGGCCGAAATCGGTGACTTTTCACGATTTGATTCGCCAGATAAGGTTTTGGCTTACGCCGGTATGTCACCTTCTACTTATCAGTCTGAACAACTATCCCTATCCGGCACCTATTCTCACATGGAGAAGCGAGGCTCCAGATATTTGAGATACGCTCTTTAACAACGCAACTAAATACGTTTGCCTTTGGGACCCAACCTTTGCTGAATATCTGGCCAAGAAACGGGCAGAAGGAAAACACTACAACATTGCGCTCTCTCATGCTGCTAAGAAGTTAGTGCGGCTGATTTACGCTATAGAGAAGTCCCGACAGCCATATCACGCCGCTGCATAACAGCTCAGCTTCATATCCTCGACCGGCGTCCAAAGGGACGTCTGTTTCGCTATGCTCTTTTGAGCCATCTGCAAGTTGATACCAATCCACTCTCTTTAGACTTGACTTTTAATAGTTAGTCTTTTACAACTCACTCTTTCGTTTTTAGGGACCTGAGAGCAAAACTCTTTGCCAAATAATTCGCCGATCCTAAAATCCAATACAAAATTTACGGAAATCAAATTGTCCGTTGTGTGCAGAATAAATCGACGGAAGCATCCGACAACAGGGTTCCAAGCTCATTCCTGATTTGCACATGAACGACAGCGATGCTGTTCCCTCGTTTTATAATTTCGCCCGTGGCGGACAAAACCCCTTCTGAAACATTGCGCAGAAAATTGATATGGGCGCTTTGCGTCACATAATTGCGTCCATCTGTTCTTGCAGTAATTCCTGCAACACAATCTGCCAGAGTATAGAGAAGGCCGCCATGTACCGCACCATTCAAATTAAGCCCCGAGTGTATTACCTTCATTTGAACGAGGCTTTTATCCTTGGAAATTTCAACAATACGAATATGATTGTAGTCCATAAATGGATTTTTTCTTACATACTCATCAAAATCTGTTAGATCGAATGTTTGGAAATCCATAAAACACCTCGATATTTTCTATTATTTATATCCATTACACCTGATTTGGCCTCCGATTCCATGCGATCATGCTTGACCTATATCGCACCAGAATTTATTTAATAATTATAACATTTTTTTGGAAAACTGAAAAGTTGCCATCGGTCATATCAAGCTTTTTCGCCCCTTGATTTGCAGGTCCTGTGGGATGAATAAAGTCAGCCAGCAATGGAGACCTTCTAGTGATCTATATTCATATACCTTTACTCATGAAGGATATAGCCTTCTCTCGTCAGGTTTGGTGTGTATAGCTTGTGTTAGAAGTCGGTTAGAAAACAGTAGAAATGTGGTTAGAAGATGAGATTTGGCAAAAGAAAAGCTCTTGAAAATGGCCTTTTGATGCCATTTTCAAGAGCTTCCCTGGTCTGAGTGACTGGATTCGAACCAGCGGCCTCTACCACCCCAAGGTAGCGCGCTACCATCTGCGCCACACCCAGATGCCGACTGTATTTCAGACAGCTCAATTATTATAGCAGGATGGTAAATAAATTTCAAGAGCTTTTTACGAAAAAATACGATTTCCGCAAAAAATGAAAGAAAGCGGCGAAAAGGGATCTTTTCGCTCATGCGCCGGCGGATGCCGTTTCGGCGTTGTGCCTCTTCACGGGAGAGCAGCCTTTGGGAAGCAGAAGCCGCGCCGCCCGGGGCAGCACCTCGATCAGAGGATCGCGGATCGGGAACACCTCTCCATCGAGATTCAGCCCCACCGGGTCATCCGAAAGGATCTGTATGGTGCGGCAGCGCCGCAGGCGGAGAAACGGGTAACGGTCGAGATGCTCCCCGCGGCGGTAGGAGCCGATCATCGGAAGCAGCCGCAGGCGGGACATGACAGGAACGCTCATAAAATCGATCAGGCCATCCTGCAGGTCGGAAAGCGGAGCCGCGTAAAATCCGCCTCCGTAATACCGCCCGTTCGCGGCAATGGCAAAAATATAATCTCCTGAGCCGCCCGGTTCCCCATCGATCAGGAACCGGTAACGGTGGTGCAGCGAAGTCATCAGGCAGAGAGCCGCCGAAAGCTGATAGGCCATAGCACCGCTGACCGCGGGAATCCGTTTCAATCCGGCGACGCCCTGGGCGATCGATGCGTCGAGCCCACAGGAGACGATGTTCAGGCTGATCCGGCCGGCCGCCCGAAGAAGATCGATTTCTTCGATATGTCCGGCGGCGAGCGCCGCCAGATCGCAGAAGCGTTTTTGCGCTTTTTCGCCGAAGCTGCGGATAAAGTCGTTGCCGGTGCCGGTCGGAACCGGCGCGAGCGCCAGCTGCGGATGGCCCGGCAGCGCCTGCGCGGCTTCCCCGAGGGTGCCGTCTCCGCCGCAGACATAGAGAACGGTGGGAATCCCGTCTTCGGCGGCGCGGCGCGCCAGTGTCTCGGCATGGCCGGGGCGCGCGGTGATCTCAATTTCAAAAGGTTCTCCGCGCGCGGAAAAAACCGCGCGGATCTGTTCGGTAAGCATGGCTGTCCGGTTGTATTTTCCGGCGGCCGGGTTAATCAGAAAAAGATGACGCACCGGGTCCCACCCCCTTCTTCCGCTTATTATAAAAGGCAGGGGCGGGAAATGTCAAATCCGGGCGAGCCCTTTTCGTTGCGCCGTATCCCTTCCCGCGTTATAATGGCACTGGGAACCCTTATCGGGAGCCTCCGCTGTTATAGCGGACCCCTTCGATATGCAGGCAGCGGATATCGCGATAGGGATAGCTCGACAGAGGGCGGCAGTCGGCGTCATAGCTGTGGGCCGCGACATAGATGGTGCCCGGCGTGGGGATCAATCCCCGAATTTCCACAACAACAGGGGAGTGCTGAAACCGGTCCTCATCGAGGGCGAGCTGGATGATGTCGCCGGGGCGCATCTGCAGCAGTCCCGTTTCGGTTGCATAGGGGCCGACGCCCTGGTTGCCGGTCAAAAATTGATAGAGATAATGCACCCCCGTCCAGGACGCGGTGCGGTTGGAAGAGGTCAGGTAATACCATCCGTAGGTGGGGGTAAAATTCATTACCCCGCTCCCGGCATAGATGCATTGGGACGCAAAGTTGGTGCAGTCCCCGCCAAGATCGGAGAAATCGAGAAAATCGGGATTGCGGAAATATGCCCAGCGCTGCGCATAGGCGGTCGCGCTGCGCCGGTCATAGCTCTTGACGGCCAGAGACATCGTGTTTCCTCCTTTGATGCCTTTTGTTTTCATGCTATGCGGCGCCGCCGGGAATCGTTCATTCATTCGAAAGGAAGGAAATTTGATGCACAACCAGAATTCACTGGCCTTGGCCGGGCTGATGCGGGAATATTTTGACCGGGGTCAAACGCTGGAGCTGGGCCGCAGAGCGGCCGCGCTGCGCCGCCTTCGGAGAGAGCTGATTGCGCGGGAAGCCGAACTCTGCGAGGCGGTCAGCGCCGACTTTGGGCGCGGCGCCTTTGATACGGTGACCTGTGAGCTGATGCAGGTCCGGGAGGAGATCGATACGGCGCTGAGAAATCTCGTGCGCTGGGCCGCGCCCCAAAAGGCGGAGGGCGGGCTCTGGAATTTTCCGTCCTGTGCGGCGGTCTGCCCGCAGCCGCGCGGAGTGGTATTGATTCTTTCCCCATGGAATTATCCCATTCTGCTGACCCTCGCGCCGCTGGTGGGGGCGGTGGCGGCGGGAAACTGCGTGCTGCTGCGCCCCTCGCAGCGGACGGCAAACACCGCCCGCGCGATCGAGGGACTGCTGCGCGCCTCTTTCCCCGCCGGATGGGCTGCGGCTGTGCTGGGCGGGCATGCTGTTTCCGACCGGCTGCTGACGGGCCGGTTTGATCTGATCTTCTTTACCGGCAGCGCCCCGGTGGGCAGACGGGTCATGCGGGCGGCGGCCGAGCAGCTCACCCCGGTTGTACTGGAGCTGGGGGGCAAATCCCCCTGCATTGTCGATGAGACGGCGGAGATTGAATCAGCGGCAAGGCGGATTGTCTGGGGAAAGTTTCTCAATGCGGGACAGACCTGTGTGGCGCCCGATTATCTGCTGGTGCAGCGGCCGGTGGCCGACAGGCTGGCAGAGGCGCTTTGCAGGGAGATCGGACGGATGGGGTATGACCGTCCCGGCGCACTGCCGCGGATCATTACCGAGGAACACACCCGGCGGATTGCCGCGCTGATCGCAGGAGAGCGGGTGATCGCCGGAGGCGGCGTCTTCCCGCGGGAACGGCGGATGGAACCGACCATTCTCTACCCCGTATCGCCGGACGCGCCCTGCATGCGCGAAGAGATCTTCGGCCCCGTTTTGCCGGTGCTGGTCTGTGACACTCTGGACGAGGCGGTCGCGCTGATCCGCTCGCGGGAGCGGCCGCTGGCCCTTTACCATTTTTCCCGCGACCCCGCCCGCATCCGGAGGGTGCTGCGGGAAACCTCTGCGGGCGGCGGATGCGTCAACGATGTGATTCTTCATGCGGCCTCGGCCGGCCTGCCGTTCGGCGGGGTGGGAATGAGCGGAATGGGCCGCTATCATGGAAAGGCCTCCTTCGACCTCTTTTCAAATCCGCGTGGCCTGCTCCTCAAGCCCGCCCGGCTGGAGCTGCCGCTGCGGTATCCGCCCCACGGCGCATGGAAGGAGCGGGCGGTTTCCGTCTTCTTCCGCCGGGGCGCGGACGGTTGATTTTCCGCGCGGCGTGTGCTATGATTTCCTTATTGATACCAAGGTGGCCCGTACGTTTTGTTGACGATGGAGGAGGAACGGGGAATGCACCAAACCAAGATTTTTGAGTTGTTGATGCTGCTCAGCTTCGGCGCGGCATGGCCCGCGTCGGTGCACAAATCCTATATTGCGCGCACCGCAAAAGGAAAGAGTCTGATGTTCCTTCTGGTGATCATCTTCGGCTATCTCTGCGGAATCATCAACAAGCTGATCAATTCTCCCGACTATGTGATCTTTTTCTACGCGCTCAATATGGTGATGGTGTCAGCCGATCTCGTCATCTATTTTCGCAACCGCAGGCTCGACCGCGAGGCTGAAGCCATGAAACGGTAGAAATTCAGTGAAAAAGCGCGGCCCTTCCCCTGTGTGGGGAAGGGCCGCACTTTTTCAAAACAGGAAAATAACCGGTGCTGCCGGCGGAAGCGCCGCGCAAAAAGCTTTCGTTTCGAGTGCCGGCGAGACGGGCGGCCCGTTTATGGCCGGCGGAGCGAGCGGGACGGAGGAAATCAAATCCGGCGTGTTTAAGGCGCCTGCCGGCGGCAGGCCCTGAAAGGGTGCGCACAAAATCCGGCTTACCCGGCGGTTATGGCTCAGCCTTGGTTCTCTTCGATCAAGCGCAGGATGCTCAAAGGGGTGCTCCAGCGTTCGCGGGGGATACGGGTGGGCTCGAGGACGACCCCGAACCGGTCCTCAATCCCCTCGAGCAGCTCGATCAGGGCGAGGGAATCGAGCAGTCCGGAATCGAGCAGGTCGGTTTCGGAACGGATGGGAGGTTTTGGCCGCCCGCAGGCCTCGGTGAGGATTTCGAGCAGCTGTTCTTTTGCTTTCGGTTGATTCATGGCAGCTCCTTCAGCGCGGCATAGTCGCATTTTCCGTTTGAGGTGAGCGGCATTCGGGGCAGGACCTCCACCGACGGGACCATCGCGGCGGGCAGGATGCCGCGCAGCGTTTCTTCCAGCGCGGCGGAGCTGAGAAAAACGCCCTCGCAGGGGGATACGAAGGCCCGCAGACGGCGGACACGTCCGCCGCGCAGCACCGGCAGGACCGCGGCTTGGGCGATTCCCTCGCAGCGCAGCAGAGTCTGCTCGATTTCCCCCGGCTCAATCCGCAGGCCACGCCACTTGATCTGGCGGTCGAGCCGTCCGAGACAGTAGAACAGTCCGTCCCTGCAAAGACCGAGATCGCCGGTGCGGTAGGAGAAAACTCCGTCGATGGCGCCAAATCCACCCTGCGCCGGGCCGAGATAGCCCGGGGCGACGCTGTCTCCCGAGACGACCAGCTCCCCGGCGGTTCCATCCGGCAGCACCCCGCCGGTGCAGGGGTTCCGCACGACGATCTGAGTTCCCGGTTTGGAACGGCCCACCGGAAGTTCGCCCGATTCCGCCATCCACTCCTCCATCTCGCAGCCGGTGACCGCGACGGTGCATTCGGTGGGACCGTAGCTGTTGACGATCCGAATGCCCGGAAAGCGCGCCCAGAGCCTGCGGACCGTCCCGGCGCGCAGTGGCTCCCCGCAGAAGAGAAGCTCCCGCAGGGCGGGAAACCGCTCCGCCGCAAAGGACGGCGAGGCAAGAAGCAGCTCCGCGAAGGAGGGGGTTAAAACGGCGAGGGAGGGCGCGGCCTCCCCGATCCTGCCAAACAGCGCGGGATAATCCCCGAACAGCTCCGATTCGAGCGCCGACGCGCACCGTCCGGAGGTCAGGGCGAGCCAGAGCCCGGCCACCGAAAGATCGAAGGAGTAAGCGGCGTGGCTCAGCACCGGCCCCGAGGTGGTGGAAAGCAGCGAACGCTCCCAACGCAGGAAGGAGGCGGCGTTTTCGCGGGTGACCGCCACACCCTTGGGTTCTCCGCTGCTGCCCGAGGTAAAGAGCAGGTAAAAGCGGTCGCCGGGACGCGCGGCAGCCGGAGCCGCCTGATCCTTGCCGGGGTCAAAAGCGGTCTCGGCAAGCGCCGCGGGACCGACAGCCGCGGCGGAGGAGGGAACGAAGCCCTCTCCGGCGGCAAGCAGCAGGCCGACCCCGGCCGCCTGAAGCATCCGTTCGGCGCGGGCGGGCGGAATCTGCCGGTCGATCGGCAGATAGGGACGGTTGGCGATCGCGCAGGCCGCGATACAGACCGGCATCAGCAGCTCCTTGTGGCCGTAGATTCCGACCGGGACGCCGGGCGGAATCTCGCGCAGCAGCAGAGCCGCGAGCCGCCGGGCGGCCGCGGTCAGCTCCCGGAAAGAAAGAACCCCCTGCGAACAGCGGTAAGCGGGCGCATCCGATTTCGAAAAGCGCAGCAGGCCGGCGGTCATCGGCATGGCGTTCCCTCCCCGGCCAGCTGTTCCGGCGGAATCAGCGAGGGATCATACATCACCTTCGAGTGGTTGACCAGAATCAGCTCGCGCGGCAGCTCGCGCCCGCTTTCCCGCTCGAAGCAGCGCCGGTAAACGCGGCTGTTTCGGTAAAAACCGTCCGCTTCCCGGGTGTAGCAGCTCCCCTCTTCGATGAGACGGTAGCGCAGCGGAAAGGGCCTTTCGGCGCGCAGCTCCCCGCAGAGAAGCTCTCCGTCCACCCATGCCAAAAGCTGCACCGGAACCTCGGACGTGTTGCGAAAGCGGTAATCGACATTGCAGTAAAAGACGGAGGTGCCGGTGCCGAAGGGAACCCGCCGTTCGCTGTCGGGGAAAAGAGCGTCGGAATGATGATGCAGCTCTGTGACCTCCAGCGGGGTGTGCAGCACAAGGTAATGGATCAGGTTGGCAAGCTGGCACAGTCCGCCGCCGGCCTCCTCCCGGAAAGCGCCGTTGGAAATGGCAAGCCCCGGCAGATAGCCCCGCCGGGCGGTACAGCGGCCGATGAGATGCCAGAAGGAGAAGGTTTCGCCGGGCCGGATCACCAGATGATCGAGCGCGCGGACGGCAAGCCGCAGATTCTCGGCTTTGTTGCGCTGCAGGCGCATGTCAATTCCGTCGAGCCTGCGCAGAATGGGAGAGGTGTGCCCTTTGGCAAGAACGGGAAACTCCCTCTCGTCGCGCCGCCCGGCAAACCTTGTCCGGTGAAAAAGATCGCGCAGATGGCGGCACAGGCATTCCTTTTCCACCGAGACGCGGTAACAGACCGGACCGTATTCGCAAAAAAGCTTCCGTCTTCCCATTGTGTTTGCTTCCTTTCGCTGATCTTTCACAAGAATATCACATTTCGGCCCGAATAACAATCCGCGGAGCGCGCGCCGGAAAAGCGGACATCTTTTTCCGCTTGGCCGTATATACTGTACCACGCGGCTGACAAGCCGTGATGTATGCCTGACGGCAAAAAGGAGGCGCCGGATGAAAAGAAGGCTGCTGCGGATGATTCAGGAACGTTCGCTCGTCTGCGGGGTGGTTGGGCTCGGGTATGTGGGCCTGCCGCTGGCCGTCGAGAAGGCGAAGGCGGGGTTCCGCACCATTGGATTTGATATCCAGCCGGAACGGGTCGCGATGGTGAACCAGGGCCAGAATTACATCGGAGATGTGGTCGATCAGGAGCTCGGCGCGCTGACGGCCGGGGGAATGCTGGCGGCGACCGAGGATTTCGAGCTGCTCAAAGCGGTGGACTTTATCGCTGTCTGTGTTCCGACTCCGCTCGATGAAAACCGGCAGCCGGACCTGCGCTATATCCGGGAATCAGCGGCGCAGATCGCCCGGAGGCTGCGGCGGGGGACGATCGTCGTGCTGGAATCCACCAGCTATCCCGGCACCACCGAGGAACTGCTGCGCCCGATTCTTGAGCAGGGTTCGGGGATGAAATGCGGAGAGGATTTCTATCTCGGATTCTCGCCCGAGCGGGTCGATCCCGGAAACCTGATCTACCACACCTGCAACACCCCCCGGGTGGTGGGAGGAATCGGGCGGGACGCCACCGAGGTGATCGCCGCCCTTTACCGGTCGGTTCTGCAGGGGGAGGTATTCGAGGTTTCCCGCCCCGCGGCGGCTGAGATGGAGAAGCTGCTCGAAAACAGCTACCGAAGCGTCAATATCGCTCTGGCCAACGAGATGGCGATGCTTTGCGGCGCGATGGGGCTGGATGTCTGGGAGGTGGTGGAGGCGGCGAAAACAAAGCCGTACGGCTTCACCGCGTTCTATCCCGGGCCGGGAATCGGAGGGCACTGCATTCCGGTGGACCCTGTCTATCTGAGCTGGCGCGCGCGGGCCTTCGGCTGCCGCACTCCGCTGCTGGAGAGCGCCGCGGCGGTCAACGACCGGATGCCGGAGTATTGCGCGGCACGGGCGGCGCGGATGCTCAACGCACAGGGAAAGGCCGTTTCCGGCTCAAAGATTCTTGCGCTTGGAGCGGCCTACAAGCAGGAGGTGGCCGATTTCCGGGAAAGTCCGGCGGTCCGGGTCATCGAGCTGCTGCGGGAGCAGGGGGCGCGGCTCTCCTTTTACGACCCATACCTTTCCCGCTATGTCTGGAAGGGCAAATCCCGGCCCGGCCTCCCGCGTTTGACCGGCTCGGCCCTCTCGGAGGCTGATCTGGTGCTGGTTCTGACCGCTCATGCCGCGGTGGATTATTCGTTGGTACAGAAGCACGCGAGGCAGATTTTCGACACCAAAAACGCGATGAAGGAAATTGTTCCGCGGGAGAACATCACCGTTTTGTAGAAAGGAGAAGCATCATGCGCTACGCGCTGATCGGCTGCGGACGGATTGCCGGACGGCACCTTGCCGCGGCGCGCGCCGCCTCGCTGGAGATATCCGCCGTCTGCGATCCGGTTTTGGAGCGGGGCCGGGAGCTGCTGCGCCGGACCGGGCTGGGGGAGTCCGGCGTCAGAATCTATGCGGACCACCGGGAGCTGCTGGACCGAGAGCGCCCGGAGCTGGCGGCTGTCGCCGCGCAAAGCGGCGTCCATGCCCGGGTGGCGCTCGACTGTCTCGACGCGGGGGCACATGTGATTGTGGAGAAACCGATGGCCCTTTCCCTCTCCGACGCGGATGAGATGATCCGCCGCGCGGGGGAACGGGGGCTTTGCCTCGTCCCCTGCCACCAGAACCGCTTCAATCCGGCGGTGCTGGCGCTGCGCCGCGCGCTCGACGCGGGACGGTTCGGCAGGCTTTCCCATGCGGCGCTGACCCTGCGCTGGAACCGGGACGACGCATATTACAGGCAGGCGGATTGGCGCGGGCGCTGGGCGAGCGACGGAGGCATCCTGATGAACCAGTGCATCCATGGGATTGATTTGCTGCGCTGGATGGGAGAGGGCGAACCGGAATGGGTCTGCGGTGCGCTGGCGCGGCGGATGCATCCGCACATCGAAACAGAGGACGTGGGGATTGCGGCGGTGCGCTTTTCCGGCGGAATGCTCGCCACCATCGAGGGAAGCGGAAATCTTTACCCCTCCAACCTTGAGGAAACCCTGTCGGTGTTCGGCGAGCGGGGAACGGTGCGGCTCGGCGGCGCGGCGGCGAACCGAATCGAGGTCTGGCGGGTGGAAGGGGAGGAAACGCCGCCCAGAATTGAACCGGCGCCGGGCGGCGGGCAGGATATCTACGGCAGCGGACATCTGGCGCTCTATGCCGATGCATCCGCCGCGATTCGTGAGGGACGCCGCCCTTTTATCACAGGGGAGGACGGCCGCGCGGCTCTCGAGCTGGTGCTGGCCGTCTACCGCAGCCACCGGACCGGAGGGCCGGTCACACTGCCGCTCGCCGGGTTTTCCTCGGCGGAAATGGGGGGGACCTTTCCATGAGGGATTGTTTTGTGCACCCCGCCTGCTTTGCTGAGAAGAAACCGCCTGCCGTCCTCCGCAGCCACCGGACCGGAGGACCGGTCACACTGCCGCCCGCCGGGTTTTCCCCGGCGGAAATGGGGGGGACCTTTCCATGAGGGATTGTTTTGTGCACCCCACCTGCGTTGTCGAGGAGGGGGTACGAATTGGCGCGGGAAGCCGGATCTGGTGCTTCTGCCATTTGCAGCGCGGGTCGGCGGTCGGAAAATGGTGCAGCCTCGGTCAGAACGTCAACCTTGGGGACCGGGTCAAAATTGGAAATTTTGTCAAAATTCAAAACAATGTATCGGTGTATGAGGGTGTCGAGCTGGAGGACGGCGTGTTCTGCGGGCCGTCCTGCGTTTTTACCAACGACCTGACCCCCCGCAGCGAATATCCAAAGGGGCGCGCATCCTATCGAAAGACGCTGGTGCGGAGGGGCGCGACGATCGGTGCGAACGCCACCGTCCTTTGCGGGAATACAGTGGGACGGTGGGCGATGGTCGCGGCGGGCGCGGTCGTCACCCACAGCCTGCCCGATCACGCGCTGGCGGCGGGCAATCCGGCGCGGCAGGTTGGCTGGGTCTGCCGATGCGGGAAAAAGCTGGGCCCGAACCTTGCCTGCGCGGCCTGCGGACGGCGCTACCGCCGGAATGGCCCGGGACTTTGCGAAACGGCGGAAGCCCTGGCGCCGGATAATTCTCTGGAAGCGGTTCAGGAAAAACCATGAGGATGTAACAGATTTGTGATCGCTTTTCGGGAAGCGATTTCTATAAAATCAACGTTTTTCTTAAAAACATGGATTTTTCTGATTTTTATTGTTTAAATCAATGGCGTAATCAACAAAATGGAAACAACAACCGATTGAATTTTGGGGATATCGCCTCTATAATGGGGCATGTGCTCGGGAGATGCGAGCAACGCGCCGCGCGGCGGACCGATCCGCCGCAGCACGATTCAGGAGGTATCCCAATGAAAAGAACCGTTTCGATTCTCCTTGCCGCTGTGATGGCGGCGGGGATGGCCGCCCAATCCTTCGCGCAGGGAGAGAAAGACAACCGGATTGTCCTTTCGGCCGATACAAACAGCGGAATCAGTCTGGAAGGTGGACTTTTGACTCCCGGTGAAAAATACCGTTTCCCGGTATCCGTCTCGATCGATGGGGGCGAGCCTCAGCCCCTCAATCCCGATGTGATGGAGGATTACAGCTTCAAGCTGTCCAACACCGGCGAGGGCGACAGCCTGGTGGATTTCAACCTCTCCAAGTCGGGCGACCGGTATTATATTGCCGCGGAGGTTAAGGCCGGATGGCCGACCGCCAAGACCGAAGAGGAATACTCCATCAAGATGGTGAACAAGAGCAACCGCAAGGATTTTGTCACCCTGACCGTTTCATTTGAAACGGGCTACGAGCTGGTTTCGGACGAGTTCGTCAGCGGGCTGGATGCGGAGGATGAGATCGAGGTTGACAACGGCGCTCCGGTGTTTGACGCGGAGCAGCTGGAGCGGATCGCCAAGCGCAATCAGTATAAAAAGGTCACCTTCACAGACGGCGACTGGCGTTTTACCGTCAGCATCAACGACATGAAGGCGGTCAATCTGGTACACAACCAGAACGCCGTCAAGGAGATTGTTACCAAGTACGAGGACCACAGCTTCGAGTTCCTGACCTTCCCCTCCGGACCTCAGTTCCGGACCAACGGCGTGATGGAGCTGGATGTTTCCGCCTATGCCGATGACTTTAACGATCAGTTCTTCGTCTACCGCTATCTCAATGGAAAGCTGACCGGGATTCCCGCGCAGTACCACGATGCGGAGGAGCTGCTCACCTTTACGACCGACACCCTCGGACGCTTTATCATCACCGACAAAGAGATCACCGATACGGTGGTCTTTACCCCGGCCGGTCAGGCCGGAAGCGCGGGCGGAGCCGGCAGCGGTTCCCCCGCGGCTGGCGGAGGGGTCCTGATTAATCCCTCGACCGGCTCCGCCGCCTGAATGTGAAATCTCCCATCCATTTATCGGAACCGCCCCGGCGCTTTCATGTGAAGCTCCGGGGCGGTCGTGCGCGGGAAGTATTTCGAGGCGGTTGGTATGAGGATGCTTTGCCGGTGCAAACATTCAAGCGTATGGAATTCGGACGGTGCGGCCGCGCATGGAGAAGTGTTTCGAGGCGGTTGGTATGAGGATGCTTT
>Ga0129314_1000431_pt1 | contig 44948 bp, 44 predicted proteins | sample O1111metagenome_FD_94431 | JGI IMG/M metagenome (GOLD analysis project Ga0129314, IMG submission 94431) | Orangutan individual fecal microbial communities from fecal samples from Wisconsin, USA - O1111 metagenome | ecosystem: Host-associated > Mammals > Digestive system > Large intestine > Fecal... | reverse complement strand
ATCATATAAAGGAATAAGGCGAACATATTGCGATAAATCCTTTATTTTCAAGGCTTTTGGAGAATTTTATTGATAACCTATGGAGAGCAATAATCATTCATAATTTTATAGTTTTCAAATTCCAGTTTGTTGCTCAATTTCGTATTCAAATTATACCATAAAACTTGTGAACAATTCTACCGCAACTTTGGACTATATGAGAAAAGTCCGAACAGTTTTCTGCCCTGACTTCCTCGCTCAATCATAAATCAATTCCGCTTTCACAACTTCCTCTGCCTGTGCCTTGCAAGCGTTCATCTGCCGCACCCACTCCATCTGGTTTTCAGCTTTCGGCTGTTCGGTCACGCCGTTTTGCTCTGCCAGTGACCGCACGATCAGCTCCATGCGGTTTCGTGCCGCTTCGTCAATCTCGGCGCAATGCGCAAAGAGCTTGTCGGATAGTACCAGCTCATTGAACAGTATCGGGCGGTGCATTTCCAGATACGCTTTGCGGAGTCTGCCGTTGTGTCCGAGGGGCTTGGTCTCGGGGATAACGATGTTCAGGATAAGATAATCGCCGTTCTGTGTGTAAGTGATATTCATGCTGTTTGTACTCATTTCTGCGGCTCTGTCTGTGATCTACTGAAAGCAATAGGCAGGGAACTGAAATGGCAGACCCTGCCATCCTGTGATTTCCTAGTTTTCCTAAGGCAACACCGCACAATTGCGTCTGCGGACACCAGCGGATCTTTTGCACCAATCTTGCAGTTTGTAAAACTTGAAATATAGCGCAGCCGTTGCCAGCGCAAGCTGGCTTACGGATGCGGCATACCCCTTGCGGGTACACAAAGTATGTCTGTGTTTTCCAAACTTTATCTTGGGGCAAAATCCCTCGCTGTTGTCTCTTGCCGAATTGTGCGGTGTTGCCCTAAAAATAAGAAAGCCCTAGAAAACAGTTCCCAGAAAAATCGGAATATGAGTAGCTTTTTACAGGAGAATATGGTATAATCTTTGAATTAAAGCGAAATAGAGGAGATATCCATGGAACAGAAGGAAACCACCCTGGCAACCAGGGATTTTTGGTACGACCTGCCGGAGGAACTGATTGCACAGACCCCGCTGGAAAAGCGGGATATGTCCCGGCTGATGTGCCTGAACCGGGAGACCGGGGAGATCGGCCACAAGCATTTTTATGATATTATCGACTATTTACAGCCGGGAGACTGCCTGGTAATGAACGATTCCCGGGTGCTTCCTGCCCGCCTGCTGGGCCATCGTCCCACCGGTGGTGCTGTCGAGGTCCTGCTGCTGCGGGATCTGGGAAATCGGTGCTGGGAGTGCCTGTGCAAGCCTGGCAGAAAGATGCAGGTTGGCAATACGGTCATCTTTGGCAACGGAGAGCTGACCGCCACTGTGAAAGCAGTTCAGGAGGATGGAAACCGGGTGGTGGAATTCCACTATGAGGGCATTTTCCTGGAGGTGTTGGAGCGGCTTGGAAAAATGCCCCTGCCGCCGTATATCAAAGAGGAGCTACAGGATCAGGAACGGTATCAGACCGTTTACTCCCGGGAGGTGGGCTCCGCAGCTGCACCCACAGCGGGCCTGCACTTTACTCAGGAACTGCTGGAAGCCATCCGGGCCAAGGGTGTGCAGGAGGTATTTGTCACGCTGCATGTTGGTCTTGGCACCTTCCGCCCGGTCAAGGCAGATAATATTCTGGATCATCACATGCACTCCGAGTTGTGCATGATGAATCAGGAAACAGCAGACATTCTGAACCAGACCAAGGCAAGAGGCGGCCGGGTGATCTGTGTGGGAACCACATCCTGCCGCACCCTGGAATCCCTGGTCAATGACGATGGCACCTTTGAAGCCAAATCCCGGTGGACGGATATCTTTATTTACCCCGGCTACACCTTCAAAGCTATGGACGGGCTGATCACCAACTTCCACCTGCCCGAAAGCACCCTTGTCATGCTGGTTTCCGCCTTTGCAGGCAGAGAACATGTATTGGCTGCCTACGAAGAGGCAGTCAAGGAACGGTATCGCTTCTTCAGTTTTGGAGATGCTATGTGTATTTTGTAATGGAGCGAGGAAATGTTTGAATTAAAGAAAACTGAGGGAAAAGCACGGCGGGGTGAATTTACCTGCGCCCATGGTGTGGTACAGACACCTGTCTTTATGAATGTGGGTACGCAGGGAGCCATTAAGGGTGCGCTGAGTGCTGCGGATCTGAAAAACATCGGATGCCAGGTGGAGCTTTCCAATACCTATCATTTGCATCTGCGCCCCACGGACAAGGTGGTGCGGGAAATGGGCGGCCTGCATAAGTTTATGACCTGGGATGGGCCGATCCTCACGGATTCCGGCGGATTTCAGGTGTTCAGCCTGTCCGGCCTGCGGAAGATCCGGGAGGAGGGCGTCTATTTTGCCTCTCATATCGACGGTCATAAGATTTTTATGGGGCCGGAGGAAAGTATGCAGATCCAGTCCAATCTGGGCAGTGACATCTGCATGGCCTTCGATGAGTGCATTGAAAACCCTGCACCCCGGGACTATGTTCTGAAAAGTGTTGACCGTACCTACCGCTGGCTGGAACGCTGCAAAAAGGAAAATGCCAGACTGAATGCACTGCCGGATACCGTCAATCCCCAGCAGATGCTGTGGGGCATCAACCAGGGCGGCACCTATCGGGATATTCGGGTAGATCACATGAAGCGGATTGCCGAGCTGGAACTGCCCGGCTACGCCATTGGCGGTCTGGCAGTGGGAGAGACAGCGGAGGAGATGTATGACATCATCGAGGCGGTGGAGGAATACATGCCTGTCAACAAGACCCGCTACCTCATGGGCGTTGGCACGCCCACAAATATCATTGAAGCCGTTGCCAGAGGTGTGGACTTCTTTGACTGCGTGATGCCTGCCAGAAATGCCCGTCATGCCAGACTTTTTACCTGGGATGGGGCTATTAATCTGAAGAACGCCAAGTATCAGCTGGATGAACGGCCAATTGATTCCAAGTGCGACTGCCCGGTGTGCCGCCGGTACTCCCGTGCCTATATCCGGCACCTGTTTGTGGCGGAGGAGATGCTGGCCATGCGCCTGAGTGTTATGCACAATCTGTATTTCTACAATAAGCTGATGGAGAAGATCCGCCAGAGCCTGGACGAAGGAAACTTTGACGAATTCCGCCGGGAGTACTCTCCCAAACTGGCCAGAAGGATCTAAGGCATCACCATGTGTGCAGCGGAAATCCATTGAACAGATGGAATCTTTTCCTTGCAATTTCATAAAAGAATGATATAATAATAAAGATATTTTTTGCGAAGGAGTTTTTTCAATGTTTCATTTTCTGACCAACGCAGCTGGTACCGTAGGTATGTCCAGCTCTATTGTCATGCTGGTTGTTATGCTGGCTGTGTTCTACTTCATGCTGATCCGCCCCGAAAATAAGCGGAAGAAGGAAGCAGAGCAGATGCGTGCCTCTGTCCAGACCGGCGACAAGATCGTGACCATCGGCGGCATTACCGGCACTGTGGTCAACGTGAAGGACAGCAGAATCGTCCTGGAGACCGGCGCAGATCAGGTTCGGATTGAGCTGGAGAAGTGGGCTATTTCCTCCAACGAGACCGCTGCCGAAGCTGCCAAGGAAAAGGCAAAGAAGGCTCAGGAAGCGAAGGCTAAGGCCAAGGCTGCCAAGAAGGCTGAGAAGAACTAAGGCAGCATCGCACGATCTCGCCTGTGGACACCGGCGGAATTTTTGCTCCAATCTTGCAGCTTGAAGAACTTGAAGGGCAGCCGTTGCCAGCATAACCCGGCTTACGGATGCGGCATACCCCTTGCGGGTACAGAAAGTATTCCTGTGTTCTGCAAACCTTCTCTTGGGACAAAATTTCTCGCTGCTGTCTCTGAGCGAATTCTCCAGTGCAGCCTGAATTGGAATTCTCTTGACACCGATGTGCGCAGAAGCGTGCATCGGTGTTTTCCCTATGCCCAACGGCTGGACGGCAGGAAAATGCGACATAGAGAAGTGAAAACCTATTGCGTGAACACCAAGTACCCTATGGCAAAGAAGCTGTAAAGAGGGCAGGAAAGCGTATGGTACTTGCTGGAGATGCGGTGGTACAGCAGGGAAGTGTACGAAAAACCTGCCGAATAGAATTTGCTTGAATAATTTGAAAATCAGCTGAATTTCCTTTATTTTCACCAATTCTACCGGATAAAAATAGACTCTACTGTGAGTAGAATTCTATAAAATGGTAAAGTAGAGCAGAAAATGACGATTTTTCGCAGCTTTTTCCCCGGTTTCACTTGCGAAAAGATGTAGTTTCCTGTATAATCAATACAAATCCAGAAACAGGAACAGATCCGCCGTTATGGGGACGGTGTTTCGTGTGCTCTTTTGAAAGTTGGAGGTTTGTTATGTCTTTTGTTGTATTTACGGACGGCAGTGCCAATATGCCTGCATCCAAGCTGGATGGGATTACTCTGCTGCCCTGCACCTACACTGTGGAGGGTGTCCAGAAGGAGTACTTGGGGGATGTGGACAGCTTTGATGCCCATGCTTATTATGAGCAGCTGAGAAACGGCTGCAAGATCACCACCAGTCTTCTTAACACCCATTTGTTCCTGGAGCATTTCCGCCAGGTTTTGGAGCAGGGACAGGATGTGATTTACATTGCCATGTCTTCCGGCATCAGCGGAACCTATCAGGCGGCTGTAATGGCAAAGGAAGAGCTGGAGGAGGAATTCCCGGATCGGTTTGTGCATATTGTGGATTCCCGGGGCTGCGGTTTTGGCAGCGGACTTCTGACCATTCGGGCGGCGCAGCTTAGCAAAGAGGGAATCCCTGTGCGTCAGGCAGCAGCCTTGGTGGATGCTGATGTGCCCCACATGTGCCAGTATTTTACGGTGGATGACCTGAACTTCCTGAAGCGCAGCGGCCGTGTCAGCGGTGCTACGGCAATGATTGGCACAGTATTGAATATTAAACCCATTCTCTATGGTACAGAAGATGGGCATATTGTATCCTGCGGAAAGGTGCGGGGACGGAAAAAGGCCATCGAGGCTTTGGTAGATATGTATGCCCAGAAGCAGGTGGATGCGCAGGATCGGCTGGTGGCAATTTCCCATGGCGATTGCCTGGAGGATGCCGAGATCCTGGCACAGCGCATCCGGGAAACGGCGGAACCCAAGGAACTGATCATTGTCCCCCATGAGCCCTTCTCCGGTGCCCATGTCGGCCCAGGAATGCTGGCTGTGTTCTTCTACGGAAAAGAAAGATAACCTGCTCTTTCAAAAAGTTGAAGTAACCCACAAAATAGTAATGTATATAGGGCAGCACCGCATAATTCGGCAAGAGGCAGCAGCGAGAGATTTTGCCCCAAGATAAAGTTTAGAAAATCGAGGAATACTGTAAGTATTTCCGATTTTCCAAGCTGCAAGATTGGGGCAGAAGATCCGTTGCTGTCCGCAGACGCAATTATGCGGTGTTGCCATAGAATTCCCTCTGATGCAGGACGATGGACGGCATCAGAGGGGATTTTTATCTCTTACAGCAGCTCTGCAAACAGCCGCAGGAACATTTGCCCCAAACGAAGTCTGGCTTTCTGCCCGGAACGGTATTGCTGGGTCACTTCGCGGCATTGGGCCATGGTTCGTATCATATCGTCCCGAATTTCACCGACGGCATCGCAGTCTGCCAGGAAGCAGCCGTTTTCAAAGTGGTGGTACAAGCTGCGGTAATCCAGATTGATGGTGCCGCAGGTTGCCATACGATCATCGGCCACGCTCATTTTGGCATGGCAGAAGCCAGGAGTCCATTCAAAGATCCGCACCCCATTTTTGACCAGACCGGCGTAGAAAGATCGGGTCACACTGTATACCATCTTCTTATCCGGAATGCCCGGGGTGATGATTCGCACATCCACCCCTCGTTTGGTAGCCAGGGACAGGGCTTGTGTCATTTCGTCTGTGATGATCAGATAAGGGGTCATAAACCAGCAGTAGCGCTCTGCCTTGTTTGCCATGCTGATATAAACGTTCTCGCCCACCTGCTCATCATCCATGGGAGAATCGGCATAGGGCTGGAGGAAGCCGTTCTGTTTTGCAGTATAGGATATGTGAGGAAGATACAGATCCGGATTCTCGTCATCTGCATCTGCCGGGCGAATGGCATTCCACATTTCCAGGAAGGTCACCGTCAGAGAACGGACAGCATCTCCTTCCAGCCGGATTCCGGTGTCCTTCCACTGACCATAGGGGTGGGTCACATTAAAATACTCGTTTGCCAGATTATAGCCGCCGGTAAATCCGATTTTTCCGTCAATTACCGTGATTTTGCGATGATCCCGGTTGTTGAGAAACAGGTTCAGACCAGGGACAAAGGGATTAAACACCCGGCAGGCAATGCCGACCTTTTCCAATGCGTGGACAAAATCCCGATTGATAAACCAGATGGAGCCCATGTCATCGTAAAAGACCCGAACCTCCACGCCGGCCTTTACCCGATCTTCCAGCACGGCCTGAATGCGTTTCCAGGATTCGGCATTTTCTATGGCATGGTATTCCATGAAAATAAAATGCTCCGCTTTGGCAAGATCCTCCAACTGGGCATCCAGCCCGGCGGCGGCATCGTCATAGTAGGTCACATCGGTGTTTTGATACACGGGGTATTGGGAATAGGTGTGCAGATAGGAGGCAATTCCGGCTGCGTTTGGATTTTCCTGCCGCATTTTATCCAGAATTTCTTTGTTTTCCGGAAGCTTTGGCAGAAGAACGCTGTCGATCTGCTGATACCGTTTGGTCACGGTCCATACGCTGTAGTCCAGACCAATGAGCAGGTACAAAATGACACCCAGCACAGGCGTTACCAGGATCAGGACGATCCAGGGCATTTTGAGGGAAGCGGTTTTATTCTGACTGTAGATGACCAGCACAAGGATCAGACCGAAGATCCGGGTGGCATATTCTATGACCTGGGTATATCGGCTCAGGCGCATGAAGAGCAAAATCCAAAACAGTAGCTGTAAAAGAATTGCCAGTGCGCAGAAAATCAGCCGCTTGACTCCGTTCTGCGTGGTCGCCTTGCTTTCCACCGTGGATTGATTTGGCATAAATCAATCGCCTCCTTGTAAAAATCTCTCCCTAACCATATCATAAAATGTCGAAATAGTAAAGATGTCCCGGCAAAACACATAAGGTCATATTTGCAAATGAAAGAAGAATATGTTATACTAATTTTAACTATGCACTTGGAGGAAGCTATGTGTGAATTGACGGCCTTACAACAGAAATTTTCCTGTGGGTGTGGAGAAATGGATCTGCGTTTCTGGGAGCCTTTGGCAAAGCACACCTCCTTCCGCATCGGCGGAGGGGCAGAAATCATGGCATTTCCCAAAACACCGGAAGAACTGTATCAACTTTTGAAACTGTCCAATTTATTGGACTGCAATCCTGCTATCTTAGGCGCAGGAACCAATGTTCTGGCTCCGGATGAGGGAATGAACGGATTGGTTATTTGTCTGAAGGACTGCCTGAATGGAATGAAGCAGCTGGATGAAACACATTTGCAGGTCATGGCCGGTGTCACCATGGCAAGAGCTGCCGTATTTGCCGCAGGTCTTGGCCTTGGCGGCATGGAGTTTGCCCATGGCATTCCCGGAACGGTGGGCGGCGGCGTGTATATGAATGCCGGTGCCTACGGCGGTGAGCTTGGGCAGATCGTGGATCAGGTGGAGATTATGGATGACTCCGGAAACATTCATTGTCTGAGCCGGGAGGAGATGCACTTTTCCTATCGCCATAGCCGCCTGGAGGAGGAATCGGCCATTGTCCTCAATGCGACCTTTGCACTGACACCCAAACCCGAAGCAGAGATTCGGGCGGTGATGAAGGAGCTTATGGGCAAGCGCACTGCATCCCAGCCTTTGGATCTGCCTTCTGCGGGTTCGGCCTTTAAGCGCCCTGTGGGAGGATATGCCGCAGCGCTGATTGATGAAGCCGGGCTGCGCGGCTACCGGGTAGGTGGTGCAGCGATTTCAGAAAAGCATACCGGTTTTGCAGTGAATCTGGGAGACGCAACTGCCCGGGATGTCAGAAATCTTTTGGAGCAAGTTTCTAATATTGTCTATGAACGTTCCGGGGTCCGATTGGAGCCGGAAGTACGCATCTGGTAATTCAGAGAAAGGAGATGCCATGGCACTGTCCTTTTCCGCAGCAGCAAAAACTGAGGTCTGCCGCATCCTTCCCACAAAGCGCTGCTGTGCGCTGGCAGAATGCTTTGGCATTCTGCTGTTCTGCAACAGCTTTACCGCAGAGGGAATTAAAATTATCACAGAGAGCCGGGAGTTTGCCTATATTCTCCCCAAGCTGTTCAAAAAAGCCTTTGATGTGAATTTTGACTGGTTTCCCAGTCTGGCATCTCCGGGGAAACTGGTTTTTCAGATTACACAAGAAGATAAAATTGCGCACATTATGGACTGCTTTGGCTTCAGTGCCCAGGATACCCTGTCCCTGCATATCAATCTGCCGGTTGTAGAGGAGGATTGCTGCAAGGCGGCCTTTTTGCGGGGGGCATTCCTGGCAGGGGGCAGCGCAACAGATCCGGAAAAAGGCTATCATCTGGAGCTGACCACCACCCACATCAGCGTAGCCAGAGAGTGCAATGTGCTGATGCAGGAGGTTCTTGGTTTCTACCCAAAGACCGCTGCCAAAGGTGCAGCGCAGGTGCTCTATATCAAGCAAAGTGACCAAATCGCAGATTTTCTGACCTATTTGGGAGCGACAGTCGCTTCTATGGGGATTTTGGAGGCGCGGCTGGAAAAGGAACTGAACAACAGGGTCAACCGCCGCTGCAACTGCGATGATGCCAATATCTCTAAGGTGGTGGAGGCAGCCCAGGAGCAGCTGTCAGCCATCCGAAAGCTCCGGGAGATGGGTATGCTGGAGAACCTTCCGGCCAAGCTCAAGCAGGCGGCCCTGGCCAGAGAGGGAAATCCATCGGCATCCCTTTCAGAACTGGCAGGGATGATGGAGCCGCCCATTACCAAGCCTGCAATGAATAACCGTATGAAAAAGCTGGTTCAAATGGCAAAGGAGGGGACACAATGAGTTTTGTGCATCTGCACGTCCATAGTGAGTACAGTCTCCTGGACGGTGCCTGCCGCATTGACCGCATGATGGATCGGGTTAAAGAGCTGGGGCAGGATTCCATTGCCATTACCGATCACGGTGTTATGTATGGCTGCATTGATTTCTATAAAGCAGCCAAGGCAGCGGGGATCAAACCGATTATCGGCTGTGAGGTCTATGTGGCCAGACGGACGATGGCCGACCGGGTGCATGGGATCGACAATGACAGCTATCACTTGCTGCTTTTGTGCAAAAACCGGCAGGGCTATGAAAATCTGTGCCGCATGGTGTCCGAGGCATTTATCCACGGCTTTTATGGCAAACCCCGTGTGGATCTGGCACTGCTGGAGCAGTACCATGAGGGTTTGATTGCGGCTTCCGCCTGCCTGGCCGGTGCCATTCCTCAATATTTAATGGAAGAGGACTATGCATCTGCCCGGGAGTATGCGCTGAAGCTGGCATCCATTTTTGGGGAAGATAATTTCTATCTGGAAATGCAGGATCACGGCATTCCGGAGCAGCGGGCTGTCAATCAGGGCTTGATGCGGCTGTCCCGGGAGACGGGGCTGCCGATGATCATTACCAATGATGCCCACTATCTGCGCCGTGAGGATGCAGCCATGCAGGATGTTCTATTGTGCATCCAGACCGGAAAAACCGTGGAAGATCCCAACCGCATGAAATTCCAGACTGAGGAATTCTATCTGAAAAGCGAAGAAGAACTGCGGGAGCTGTTTCCCGGCTGTGAGGAAGCTTTTGAGAACACGGCAAAAATTGCCCAGCGGTGCAATCTGGAGTTTACCTTCCATGAATATCACCTGCCTTCCTTCCCGGTGCCGGAGGGCTATACTAATGAGGAATACTTCCGCAAGCTCTGTATGGACGGCTTCCGGGAGCGGTATCCCCACCAGCCTAAGGAATATCTTGACCGGCTGGAGTATGAGATCAGTGTCATCAGCCGTATGGGCTATGTGAACTACTATCTCATAGTCTGGGATTTTATTCACTATGCCAAGGAGCAGGGAATCCCGGTGGGCCCGGGCCGTGGCTCCGGTGCAGCCTCCATAGCGGCCTACTGTATGCACATCACGGAAGTGGATCCCATGAAATACGCCCTGATTTTTGAGCGGTTCCTGAATCCGGAGCGGGTGAGTATGCCCGATTTCGATACGGATTTCTGCCAGGAGCGCCGGGGCGAGGTCATTGAATATGTCATGCGGAAATATGGTGCCGACCATGTGGCGCAGATCGCTACCTTTGGCACTATGGCAGCCCGGGGTGCAATCCGGGACGTGGGACGAGCCTTGAATTTTACCTATGCGGAAACGGATGTGGTAGCCAAGCTGGTTCCCGGCACGCCCCACATCACCCTGGATGAGGCGTTGAAGGTCAGCCCCAAGCTGAAGGAAATGTACGATGGGGATCAGCGCGTACGGTTGCTGATTGATACAGCCCGCAGTTTGGAGGGAATGCCCCGCAATTCTTCCACCCATGCTGCCGGTGTGGTGATTACTGCCGATCCGGTGTACACCTATGTCCCTTTGAGCCGTAACGATGATACGGTGGTCACGCAGTATACCATGACCACCATTGAAGAATTGGGCCTGCTGAAAATGGACTTTTTGGGCCTGCGCAACCTGACAGTCATTCGGGATGCAGAGCTTCAGATCCAGCAGCGTGAGCCCCAATTCCGCATGGACAGGATCCCGGATGACGATCCGGAAACCTTCCAAATGCTGGCGGAAGGCAAAACCCAGGGTGTCTTTCAGCTGGAATCGGCTGGCATGACCGGGGTATGCGTCAACATGAGAGCCAGCTCCATTGAGGATATTACGGCTATTGTGGCCCTGTACCGTCCCGGCCCTATGGATTCCATTCCCACCTTCATTGCCAACAAGCTGGATCCCCGGAAGGTGCGCTACAAGACCCCTATGCTGGAGCCGATCCTAAGGGTCACCTACGGCTGTATCGTCTATCAGGAGCAGGTCATTGAGATTTTCCGCAGTTTGGGCGGCTACACTATGGGACAGGCGGACAACATCCGCCGTGCCATTTCCAAAAAGAAAATGAAGGTCATCGAGGCAGAACGGAAGGTGTTTGTCTACGGTGATTCGGCGCAGAACATTGCCGGTTGTATTGGTCATGGGGTGCCGGAAGCGGTTGCTCAGTCCATCTACGATGAGATCGTGGACTTTGCCAACTACGCCTTCAACAAGGCCCATGCCGTTTGCTATGCGGTGGTTTCCTATCAGACGGCCTACCTCAAGTGTCACTATCCCCGTCAGTACATGGCGGCACTGATGACCTCGGTGCTGGATTCTGCTGAGAAGATCTCCGGGTATATTGCCGAGTGTAAGGAAATGAACATTCCGGTACTGCCGCCTGACATCAACCATTCCGAGGATCATTTTACCGTGGAAGGGGATGGCATTCGCTTTGGGCTGGGAGCTGTCAAGAATATCGGACGGGGATTGATCCGCACCATGGTGCAAAAACGCATCGAAGGCGGCCCCTTTACCTCTCTGGAAAATTTCATCGAGCGGATGGGGGAGGGAGAGCTGAACAAACGGGCGGTGGAAAACTTCATTAAGTGCGGTGCAATGGACTGCTTTGGCTGCCACCGCAGTGAACTGCTGGCGGTGTACAACACCATGATGGACAGCATTGCTTCCTCCCGGAAAAAGAATCTGGAGGGACAGATCGGGCTGTTTTCCATGATGGATGACCAGGATGCCAATGCGGCGCGCATCACCATTCCCAGCCTGCCGGAATTGGACAGAGCGGAAATGATGGCGATGGAAAAGGAAACCACCGGAATCTATCTTTCCGGACATCCTATGGATGATTACCGCAAGTACCTGAAGGGCACCCATGTGATCCCCATTGGGGAATTGATGGCAGAGGACAGCCCCTATGAAGATGAACAGGTGGTCAGCGTTGCCGGCATCGTACAGACAGTGAAGATGAAAACCACCCGGAATCAGTCAATGATGGCTTATCTGACGGTGGAGGATGATACCGCATCCATAGAAATGCTGGCGTTTTCCAACGTTCTTTCCCAGTATGGCGGCTATCTGCATGAGAACAGTCCTGTTGTGATCACCGGGCGGTTGTCTTTGCGGGATGACAAGGAGCCGCAGATCGTAGTGAACCGGGCACGGCCCATATCGGATTACGCCCAGGAAAGAACGGAATCTCAGCCCCCGCAGCTGCCGCAGCAACCCCAAAATGGGACGCTCTATCTTCGGCTGCCTGCTGAAGACGATGTACTTTACCCAAAGATCCGGGCAATCCTCAATATGTTCCCCGGAAACAACCCTGTGGTGCTGTTTTTTGCAGATACCAAGCACCGCCGGGGCACCCGGGCGGCTTTGATGGAAAACATGCTTGAGGAGCTGGAACGGGTTCTGGGAAAAGGAAATGTTGTGATAAAATAACTATCTTTTTCTCTTACATTATGCTATAATATTCATTTGAAAGGAGTTGATGCCGTGAAAAAGAGAGTATTGATGCTGTGCCTTGGTTTGGCAACGGCATTGCTCTTGTGCGGCTGTGCCCGCACCATCAATGAGCTGTACAGCCCTCCCAAGCGTTCGGAGGAATACAGCCGTTTGCAATCGGCCATTGATATTGCCATGGCAGGGCTGGAGTATTGCGCCCCCCTGACCGGTGAGAATCAGCAGGCTGTGCAGAAGGCGGATCTGAATGGGGATGGCATTGAAGAATATCTGGTATTTGCAAAGGGCAATTCCGACAAGCCTTTGCAGATCCTGATTTTTGTTCCCAAAGAGGATGGAAGCGTGGAGATCTCCGAAGTGATCTCCAGCAACGGATCAGCATTTGAACTGGTACAGTATGAGGATATTGACGGAAAGCCCGGTCTGGAACTGGTGGTTGGCAGACAGGTCAGCAATCAGCTGATGGGAAGTGTCTGCGTTTATTCCTTTGCCAGCGGCCGCTCTGAGCGGTTGATGAGCGCCGGATATTCCCGGCTTTTGACCATGGATCTCGGCGGCAGCGAACAGAAGGAACTGCTGCTGATTCAGCGGGGTGAGTCCGATCAGGCCAATGCAGTGGCTGTGGTCTATCGCTACCGGGCAAAATCCATGGTACGAAGCCTGGAAGTGGAGCTGTCTCAGCCGGTCAGCAGCATTAAACGCTGCACTGCGGGCAAGCTGCAGGATGGTACTGCGGCGGTATTTGTCTCCTCTGCAACAGAGGAAAGCGCCATCCGCACGGATATTTTGGCCCTGCGAAAGGATCGGCTGATGCGTATTGCGGTACAGGATCCCATGGAGTACTATGTACCGACTTTGGGGAACTACTATGTCTTTGCCGATGACGTAGATGAGGATGGCATTACAGAAATTCCCAGCCTGATCCCCATGCAGCCGACATCTTCCAATTGGGTAGCGGATCAGCAGTATCTGATTCGCTGGTATTCCACAGATCTGAATGGAAAGCAGACAGACAAGCTGTTCTCTTTCCACAACTATGCCGATGGCTGGTACCTGGCAGTGGATAAAAACCTGACAAGGCAGCTGACAGTCAACCAGGTGGGCAATAACTATGCTTTCTTTCTGTGGGATGAAGGCTATGAAGTGGCCATGCCGGCATTTACGATTTATGCGCTTTACGGCAGCGACCGGGAAAGCCAGGCTGGGCAGGATGGCCGGTTCTTGCTGCGCACCAGCAACGATGTGATCTATGCAGCCAAGCTGGAATCCGATCTTTCGGACTATGGCCTGAATAAAGAATATCTGACGAACAATTTCCACCTGATCCATCAGGAGTGGAAGTCAGGAGATACGTAGGGGGTAGCATTATGAAAAAAGTGCTGATCATGGAAGATGAAGTGAATATCCGCAGCTTTGTGGTAATCAACCTGAAGCGTGCCGGATTTGACGTGCTGGAGGCCGGGGACGGTCAGGAGGCTTTGAATAAAATCGCGGAAAATCCCGATGTGGGTGTGTCCATCCTGGATATCATGGTTCCCGGCGATATGGATGGCTTCGAGGTCTGCCGCCAGATCCGCGCTACCAATAAGCAGATGGGTATCATTATGCTCACTGCCCGCACCCAGGAAATGGACAAGGTCACGGGCCTTATGACCGGTGCGGATGACTACGTCACCAAGCCCTTCTCTCCTGCGGAATTGACGGCCCGGATTGATGCGCTGTACCGCCGGATCGGCGGGGACAACAGCATGGATTCCGAGCTTGTGACCCAGGGACCCTTTGTGATGAACACCCGCAACCATACGCTGGAAAAGGCAGGAAACCGGATCCGTCTGACCCAGGTGGAGTATGCTATTTTGAAGCTTTTTATGCAGAATCCGGGAAGAGCGCTGTCCCGGGAAGAGATCCTGTCTGCGGTCTGGGGCAAGGACTATGACGGCGAGCTGAAGATCGTGGACGTGAATATCCGCCGCCTTCGGATCAAAATTGAGGACGATACGGCTAACCCCACCTATATTACTACCGTCTGGGGCTTTGGCTATAAGTGGGGCGCATAAGTGAAGATGAGATCCATGCTCAAAACCGGCGGTCTTCGCAAACGGTGGCTCCTGAATACAGCGGGCGTGGTTTTTCTGCTGGGAGTGGTGTGTGTCCTGGCGGTAACGGCCTCCTTTGCGGCCTATTATTACTCCAATATGCAATCGGACATGGAAGACCGTGCCCAGACCACCACGGAGTTCTTTGCCAATTATTTGGATCAGAACTATAATTCCTTCTACCAGTCCTGCATCACCTATGCCCAGACCTTTGCTGACCGCAATATTTTGGAGCTGCAATTTATCAACACCCAGGGAGATCTGGTGGCATCGTCCTATGGCCCCTGGGCTGGTCAGTCTCCCAAGACACCGGAGATCCAGGATGCCGTCAGTAAGCGGGGAGCCATCCCCTTTGTGGGAAAGGATCCCTCCACCGGCGAACGGATCATGGCAGTTTCCTGCCCTATGATCTACAGCAACGGCGAAGTGATCGGCGTTCTGCGCTATGTGACTTCCACCAGACTTGCGGATCAGCAAATTATTTTTGTGGCACTGATCTGCTTTATGGTGCTGATGATGGTGCTGATGGTGGTGCTGCTCAGCAGCCGATACTATATCCGCTCCATTATGATCCCGGTAGCAGAAATCATTGAAAAAGCCAAGCGGATTGCCAGCGGCAGTTATGGCGTTCAGATTCAGACCCGGTATCAGGATGAAATCGGAGAACTGGCCCAGACCATCAATGAAATGTCCACCAAAATCGCCCAGAACGAAAAAATGCAGGCGGACTTCATTTCTCAGCTGTCCCATGAGCTTCGTACACCCCTGACGGTGATCAATGGGTGGAGCGAGACCCTTTTGGCAGACGAAAACATGGATGCTGAAACCCGGCAGGGTTTGAAAATCATTTCCAGTGAAGCAGAACGCTTGACAGAAATGGTTATGGATCTATTGGACTTTACCCGGATGCAGGATGGCCGCATGACACTGTCTGTGGAGCCGACAGACCTGAGAGCTGTTTTTGAAGAGACGGTGTATATGTATGGAAGCCGCCTGAAGCAGGAGGGCATTGAGCTTAACTATGAGGAATGCGATGAGGACATTCCTGAGATCTCCTGCGATCCCAAGCGACTGCGTCAGGTGTTCCTGAACATCCTGGACAACGCCGCCAAGCATGGCGGGGAAGGCAAGCGGATTGATGCCTCTATCTCCTATGAAGAGGATGCAGTGGTGGTTCGGATCCGGGACTATGGCCCCGGTATTCCGGAAGATGAGATCCCGCTGGTGAAAAAGAAGTTCTACAAGGGCAGCTCCAAAGCCCGGGGAACCGGTATCGGCCTGGCAGTCTGCGATGAGATCGTGGAAATGCACGGCGGTACCCTGACACTGGAAAATGCGCAGGGCGGCGGCACCCTTGTAACGGTTCGCCTTCCTTCTGCTGAACTATGAGAGGAACACTATGGCAAGCAAAGAAGCACAGCAGTGCTGTGAAAAGTTCAAAACTATGATTGGCGGTCAGGCTCTGATCGAAGGTATCATGATGCGCGGCCCCCAGAAGGACGCCATTGTGATCCGGGGCAAGGAGGGCCTGACAGTAGAGGTCTCCGACCGAAAGCTCCCTGCGAAGGGTTCATTCAAAAGCTGGCCTTTTTTTCGGGGTGTCTTTAATTTCTTTGATGCGCAGGTCACCGGTGTAAAAGCACTGATGCGTTCTGCGGATCTGGCCCCGGAGGAGATGCAGGAAGAACCTTCTAAATTTGACAAGTGGCTGGAAAAAAAGCTGGGTAACGAAAAGTTCCAGCAGGCGATTTTGTGGATCGCTGTGGCTATGGGACTGGGTCTGTCCATTTTGCTGTTTTTCCTGCTGCCAATGGTCATCGGCGGCTTCTTTGACAAGTGGCTGACCAGTACCGTGGCTGTGAATCTGGTGGAAGGCCTCATTCGTATGATCATTTTTATGATCTATATGTTCCTCATGTCTCGGATGCAGGAAATGAAGCGGGTGTTTGCCTACCACGGCGCAGAGCATAAGACCATCCGCTGCTATGAAGCCGGACTGCCTTTGACGGTGGACAATGTCCGCATTCAGACACGGCTGCACCCCCGCTGCGGCACCAGCTTTCTGCTGGTGGTGATGGTCATCTCCATCCTGGTATTTTCTGTGGCATCCTCCGGCCTGCTGGCAATTTTCCCCGGGCTGGAAGGTATGCGGGGCAGCTTTGCATATCGTATGATTATGATCGCCTTTAAGCTGCTGCTTCTGCCTGTGGTGGTGGGTATCACTTATGAGATCAACCGTTTTTGCGGCCGTCACGACAATACCTTTACCCGCATCCTCTCTGCCCCTGGAATGTGGATGCAGCATTTTACCACCAACGAGCCGGATGACTCCATGATGGAAGTGGCGATCACCGCTGTTCAGGCGGTTCTGCCGGAAGTGGAGGGGACGGATCGGTGGTAAAAAAATATGGAGACCTGCTCCTGGATACCCGCCGTGCCCTGCTGACCAATGATCCCATGGAGATCGCAGATATGATGGCAAAGCAGCTGGTATCCCATGTGAGCGGCAAACCGATCCCCGCCCTTTTGGCGGAACGGGATCTTTACGCCCCGGCTGAGGTATGCCGGGATGTGGAAAAGGGATTGAGCCGTTTGATGGAAGGGGAGCCCCTGGCCTATGTGCTGGGCGAATGGGAATTCTACGGAATGAACCTGGTGGTGACCCCGGATGTGCTGATCCCCAGAGATGATACCTGTGCGGTGGTTTCCCTTGCTGTGAGCCAGGGCCTGTTTCTGGATAAGGATCCTCGCATTCTGGATCTTTGCTGCGGCAGCGGCTGTATCGGTCTTGCCGTTGCAAACCGGGTGAAGGATGCAAAGGTCACAATGGCCGATCTTTCCAAGGAAGCGCTGAATGTGGCAAAAAAGAATACGATTCTCAATCATCTTTCCGGGCGCGTGCGCTGTTTGCAGGCGGATGCCCTGGAACCGGCTCCCGCATTCCTGGGAAAATTTGATATGATCATATCCAATCCTCCTTATATTACCGGACAGGAAATGCAGGAGCTGCCTCATGGTGTTGCGGACTATGAGCCCCGTATGGCACTGTATGGCGGCGAGGACGGCTTGGATTTTTACAGAGCCATTGCCAGAAATTACACGGCGGCGCTGAAGCCCGGCGGATATCTGGCGCTGGAATTCGGTATGGGTCAGGGAGACGATGTCTGCCGGATCCTGACGGAACATGGATATACCATTCTGGAACGAACCAGAGATTTTAATGACAGAGAAAGAGCCGTACTGGCACGGTACGGCAGGAAGGAAGCGTAATATGGCAACAAAAAAGACTGCGTATGAAGCCCCCACCCCTGCATCCGATAAGAAAAAAGCGTTGCAGACTGCCCTGGCACAAATCGACAAGAATTTTGGCAAGGGTACAGTCATGCGCCTGGGCGAGCGCCCGGAAATGAATGTTGAGGCCATTCCCACCGGTTCTCTGGCCCTGGATGCGGCTCTGGGTATCGGCGGTGTCCCCAAGGGGCGGATTATTGAGATCTACGGCCCCGAATCCTCCGGTAAGACCACCTTAGCACTGCACATTGTGGCAGAAGCCCAGAAGCGGGGCGGCGAGGCAGCATTTGTGGATGCGGAACATGCCCTGGATCCCGTCTATGCGGCGGCTCTGGGCGTGGATACCGACAATCTGCTGGTATCCCAGCCGGATACTGGTGAGCAGGCTTTGGAGATCACCGATGCACTGGTTCGCTCCGGCGCAGTGGATGTGGTGGTCGTGGACTCTGTTGCAGCCCTGGTTCCCAAGCAGGAAATCGAGGGCGAAATGGGTGATACCTTCGTCGGCTTGCAGGCGCGTTTGATGAGCCAGGCTCTGAGAAAGCTGGCAGGCACCATTTCCAAGACCAACTGTGTGGTTATTTTCATTAACCAGCTGCGTATGAAGATCGGTGTCATGTACGGCAACCCTGAAACCACCACCGGTGGCAATGCTCTGAAATTCTATGCCTCTGTCCGTCTGGATGTGCGCCGTGTGGAGGCCATCAAAGAGGGCAGCAATGTGGTAGGTAATAAGACCAGAGTCAAGGTGGTCAAGAACAAGGTTGCACCCCCCTTCCGGGAGGCAGTATTTGAGATCCTCTATGGTCAGGGTATCTCCAAGTGGGGAGAACTGGTAGACCTGGCGGTTCAGATGGACATTGTCCAGAAAAGCGGTAGCTGGTTCTCCATGGGAGATGAGCGCATTGGCCAGGGTGCAAACTCTGTGAAGGAATACCTGATGAACAATCCGGAGATCGCCGAAGAGGTAGAGGCAAAGGTGCGGGAGAAGCTCATGCAGCAGTCCATGGTTGCGCCGAAGGCACCTGCCAAGGCTGCGGAGAAGCCCATCGTGGTAAGCGCAGACGATTTTGACGATGAGGATTGATCTGCTGAAAACCAGCCCGGACAGAGCAGGCCGCTACTGGGTGACCTTTTCGGACGGAACAAAAATGGGCCTTTACCGTCAGACGGTTGAGGACTTTGGGCTGTATTCCGGGTTGGAGCTTAGTCAGGAGCAGATGGAATCGCTGCGCAGTGCTGCCGGTCAGATGTCTGCAAAAATGCGGGCTGTGCGGATCGTATCGGCCTCCAATGTCTCTAAAAAGGATTTGGAGCAGCGGCTGGTGCGAAAAGGGGAGGATCCCCAGCAGGCCAGAGAGGCGATTTCCTGGATGGAGGATCTGCATCTTTTGGATGACCGCAATACAGCCAGATCCGTGGTCCAGAGCTGCATCGGAAAGGGCTATGGCCTTCAGCGGGCAAAGCAGGCACTCTATGAAAAGCGGATCCCCAAAAAATATTGGGAGGAAGCCTTGGCAGACTACCCGGATCAGCTGGAAAAAATCGAAGCATTTCTTCGCAGCCGTTTGGATGCGGATTCTGATCAAAAAGAAATCAAAAAGGCCGTGGATGCCTTACTTCGCCGGGGGCACAGCTATGCGGTGATCCGCCGCTGTCTCTCCGAGCTAACCTTTGATACCGATGAATTCCCGGAGGAATACATATAATGGCAAATATTGGATTTATTTCCCTTGGCTGTGCCAAGAATCAGGTGGACTGCGAACGGATGATGTACCGTGTGCAGGAAGCAGGCCACACGGTGAAGTCTGACATTGTTGGCAGCGATGTGGTGGTGATCAACACCTGCGGCTTTATTGACGCCGCAAAGTCGGAAGCCATCGACTACATTTTGCAGACTGCCGAGCTGAAAAAGCAGGGGCTGGTAGGCAAGATCTTGGTCACCGGCTGCCTGTCCCAGCGCTATCAGGATACTATTTTGGAGGAGATGCCGGAGGTAGACGGCCTGCTGGGTACCGGAAGCTATACCGAGATCGTTCCTGCCATTGAAAAGCTGCTGACAGAGGACAAGGTTGAGGACTTCGGCTCCATTGATGCTCCCGAGCAGGAGACCGGCCGTATTCTCACTACCCCGGCGCACTATGCCTTCCTGAAGATCGCCGAGGGCTGTGACAACCGCTGCTCTTATTGCATCATTCCCTATCTGCGGGGCAAGTACCGTTCCCGCCAGCTGGATGATGTGCTGTATGAGGCACGACTGCTGGCAGCTTCCGGTGTGAAGGAGCTGATCGTGGTGGCACAGGATACCAGCCGCTACGGCACCGATCTGCCCGGTCACAAGCGGCTTCTGCCGGAGCTCCTGCGCCAGCTGTGCCGGATCGAGGGCGTGAAGTGGGTGCGTGTCCACTATGTCTACCCGGATGAGATCGACGATGAATTCATTCAGGTCATGGCGGAGGAGCCCAAAATCGTCAAGTATCTGGATATTCCCATTCAGCACTGCAACTCCAAGATCCTCAAGCTGATGAACCGCCGTGGTGACGGCCCCTTCCTGCGGGAACTGTTTACCAAGCTGCGCTCAGCTGTGCCGGATCTGGTGATCCGCACCAGTCTGATCACCGGCCTTCCCGGAGAAGGGGAGGAGGAATTTGAGGAGCTGTGCCAGTTCCTGCAAGAGCAGCGGCTGGAACGGGTGGGCGCATTTGCCTTCTCTCCTGAGGAAGGAACCCCCGCTGCCGAGATGGAATTCGTGGACAGTGAAATCGCCGCAAAGCGTGCCGAGATCATTGAGATGCTTCAGTCCTCCATTATGGATGATTGGTGCGCTTCTATGATCGGCAAGACACTGGATATTCTGGTGGATGGCTATGATGAGGAACAGGAGCAGTTCTATGGCCGCTCCTATGCGGATTCTCCCGACATTGACGGTCGTGTTTGGATCGCCAGCGAAGAACCCCTCAGGGAGGGTGACTTCGTCCGGGTGACCATTGACGGCTGTGTAGAGGGCGACCTCACCGGCTATGTTGCGGAGGAAGGTTAACATGACACTGGCAAGCAAAATCACTTTTGTCCGGGTGCTGATGATCCCGGCATATCTTCTGACCATGTATCTCAGCGGCGGCACTGCCGGTACCTGGATGTATGTTTCCCTGGCAATTTTTATCATTGCCAGCCTGACAGATTTTGTGGATGGCTACATTGCCCGGCACTACAACCAGACCACGGATTTTGGTAAATTCCTGGATCCGCTGGCGGACAAGCTGCTGGTGCTTTCTGCCATGTCCATGTTCTGCCAGTGGGGTGTATTTCCTGCCTGGGCACTGATGATTGTACTGACCCGGGAATTTGCCGTCACCGGTCTGCGGCTGGTGGCTGTTCAGAAGGGAACCGTGATTGCTGCCGGATGGTCCGGCAAGGTCAAGACCGCCAGCACCATGATTGGCCTTTGCATCATGATGGCATTGCCCGGCATTCCCATCCTGAACTGGGTGGTCATTGCGGTGATTGTGGCAACCACCGTGTATTCCGGTGCAGAGTATTTTGTGCAGAACTGGAAGTGTTTTCTGGATTAAAAATCAGGGAGGGATTTTTCCCTCCCTGATTATTTTTAAAAAGAATGCAACATTTTCAGGCTTCCAGTCGTATTCCTATCAGAAAGGGGGAGACGGTAGTGCCATCTAAAAGCGGTTTTACAGCGATTTACAACCGACAGGCAGATACGGTGTATCGGGTCTGCTATTCCTTTATGAAAAATCCTTCCGATACGGAAGATATGGTGCAGGAGACCTTCCTGCGGCTGCTGTCTGCAAAAAAACAGTTTGAAAATGAGCGCCATGAACGGGCATGGCTCATTATTACCGCATCCAATCTGTGCAAGGACAATTTGAAACGGTTCTGGCGTCGAGAAGAAAATATTGATGACTTTCTGGATGTTGCCCAGGAGCCAAAGCAGGAGGATGGTGTGCTGGAGGCCATTACCCAGCTCCCGGATGAATACAAGGATGCCGTTTATCTGTATTACTACGAGGGTTACACCACCGCAGAAATAGCTGACTTGAAGCGGTGTCCCGAGGCAACCATCCGCAGCCGTTTGATGCGTGCCAGAAAACGTCTGGCTGCTTTGCTGGGAGGTGTGGCGAAATGAAAAATCCGAGAATTGTCAAGGCCTATAATTCTATCAATCCCAGTGCCGCCCAAAAGCAGCGGATGCTGGAAGCGATCCTTGCCCAGGCTTCTCTGGAGGAGCCTCCTAAAAAGAAGCGGGAGCCGGTGGTATACACCGCAAAGGCAACCAAAACCAGCCCCTGGTCGCTGATTACCGGCGTTGCTGCCTGCTTGGCAGTGGTGATCCTGGGAGGCTTCGTGCTGCTGCGTGTGGTGGGCAACCAGAAGCCAACCCCCAATTTTGCTGACCCACAGACCAGCCAAACGACAGAAGCCACAGAACCTGCCACGACGGATGCAGAGGGTGTCTATGCCGATGTGCTGGATTTGTATGAAAGAGCCTGGGAAAATGGCTGGGACGGAGAAATGTGCAGGGTTAATGGTATGAGCGTTCTGACTCCCATAGCCAGTGAGTACGAGGGACTTTACTATGCCATCGCCGATTTGGACGGGGATGGTACAGCGGAACTGGTCATTGCGGAGTATCCTTATCGGGAGGATACGGATACCAACCTGATTGACTTGTATACCTGTGAGAACGGAAAGCCTGAACAGCTGTACAGTGCTGGGCAGTTGGAGATGACATCCCTGTGTCAGGGCGGCGTGTTGAAGCGTATTGGCTCTGAGCGGGGGAATTATCAGAAGTTTGTTTCTTATTTGCGGCTGAAGGATGGCCAGTTCCAGCCGGAGAAGACGGTATATCAAGACCTGGATGGGCAATGGTTTGCCGGAATCACGGAGAACAATGCCAGTCCCATTACCAAAGAGGAGGCAGATACCATCGTCCAAAGCTATCAGCCGGCAAAGCTGGATTTTAGGAATATAGCAGGTAGAATCTCCCGGCAGACTTCCAAGACCAATTATATCCATTTCGATACCATTCTGGATAAATACGAGAAAGCCCTGACGGAGGGCTGGACACAGGAGCAATGCAGAGCAAATGATATCAGTCCTCAGATCCTCACCGCTCTGCCCAAGCTGGGATGGTGCCTTATGGATCTGAATGGGGATGGTATTGCGGAACTGGTGATCAGTGATACCCAGCAGCTGTACGATGTATATGCGATGCCGCCCACCAACGCATCGGCAATCCATGTGGTGTGTGCTGAGGGAACAGACGCATATACCCTCCTTGCGGATAACGCCATAAAAAAGCAAGGCTTCTATTCCGGCGCAACCAACTGGGAATTTTATCGGTGGAACGGCGATACACTGTCCATGGACTACATGGTTCGCTACGAAGGGCCGCAACATGCGGCAGGAAGCGGGCAGTATTACTATGGAGCTTCTGAAAATGATCTTAAGCCCATTTCCAAGGATGAAGCAGGGGATCGGATCGTCACTGCCCAACGGGCACAACTGGAGCTGACACTGTTTACCGCCCAGCCAAAGCAGTCGGTGGACTCGGCCACCGTCTACAATCCTGTGATCTCTCGCTACCAGCAGGCACTGACGGAAAAGTGGGATCCGGGAAAATGTGAGGAAGCGGGCATTGGCAATATGATCGGTTGGGCCTATGATTATCTTGGCAAGCTGGGATACACTATTCAGGACATCGACAAAGACGGCGTGGACGAGCTGATCATTACCGATGGAGAAAACATCTATGCCCTGTACACCATTACCCAGGAGGGAGAGGCCGCCCCAGAGAGACTGTGCTTGTTTACCGCCTATGAACGGATCGAGTACTATTTGACCCAGGAGAATCAGATCTACTGCCGGGGAAGCGGCAGCGCGGCGGTGAGCTATTATACGCTGTACCGTCTGGCCGGACAGAAGCTGATTCAATTGGATGCCTATATGTATGACGGAGAAACGGATCCCAACAATCCCTGGTACTTCTATGACGGCGATCAGCAGGGGGATTCCTGCGGCAGTCTGGATGTGCAGGCTATCCTGGATGGGATCCAGATCGCTAAGATCCCCTTCACGCCCTTTGACTACGATTGCCCCAACGAATAAAAGCCAAGGAGAGCCAACCGGCTCTCCTTCCTTTTTGTACTGGATTTTTACGAAAATATGTGCTATAATACCCCGGCATGAATCTTATGAAAACGAGGTTTTCTCTATGATTGATAAGGAAATCGGCGAAATTCGCCGTCATCTGCGCCGGGAGCGGAGCAATATCACTGCCCTTTATGGCTGCTATGTCAATGACAACAAGGAGATCATCACCTCCTTCCGCCAGTCCACCGGTATGATGCCGGAGAATGAATCCGACAAATATTTTGCCCTGCTGCGCCGCACTCTGTCCGGCTCTCTGGGAAAGAATCTCATTGATATCACCTTCAAAACATCCCAGGTGGCAGATTCCCCGGAGCACAAGCTGCTGATGGATCTGCGGAAGTGCCAGCTGAAGGATGAGGAGCTGCTGGGAACCTTCTATCAGAAGGTCATTGACTCGGTGTGCATCGAGGGAGCTTACCTGATCCTGATTGGCTGTGACAGTTATGACGTTCCCTTTAAGAGCAAGGATGATTTCAGCCAGAGCGACAACAGCGATGAAACCTATACCTATCTGATCTGCACCATCTGCCCGGTGAAGCAGACAAAGGCCAATCTGCACTATGTGCCGGAGGAAAAGATCTTCCACGACGGTGCCATGCACCAGATGGTTTCTGCTCCCATGCTGGGCTTCCTGTTCCCGGCCTTTGACAACCGCTCCACCAATATCTACAATGCCCTGTACTACACCCACGATGTGAAGGTGGGGCAGGATGCCTTCATTGAAGCGGTATTTAACACCCCTGCGCCCAAGCCTGCTGCTGAGCAGAAAAAGTCCTTTGAAGCCCTGCTGACCACCACCCTGGGGGAGGAATGCAGCCTGGATGTGGTGCAGACCGTTCACGACCAGATCTGCCAGCGGATCGCCATGCACAAGGAGGCCAAGGTGCCGGAACCGCTGATGATCTCCAAGGAGGATGTGAAGACGGTTCTTCAGGAGTGCGGCGTTTCCGAGGATCGGCTGTCCAAATTCAGCGTGGATTATGACGAGGTTTTTGGCTTTGAAACGGATCTGCATCCCAAAAACGTCATTGACAACAAGCATTTTGAGATCAAAACCCCGGATGTGGTCATCAAGGTAGATCCCACCCGCAGCGACCTGATCGAAACCCGGGTCATTGGCGGTGTGAAATACATTATGATCTGCGCCGATGAGGATGTAGAGGTCAACGGTGTCAACATCCACATTGAAGAGGAAAAAGAAACCGCTGCCGTGTAAGAGCCAGTTCTGTACTCAGCCCAACTATGTTTTCTTGGATGAGGGTTGATATACAGAGAATAGAATAGCGTTTTTGCATTGAAACAGGGAGGAATTAACCATGCTGCCGACAAGAGAAGAAGCAATGGAATTGATACGGGATGGGGTAGCGTGCAATCCAGGCCCTTGGGGAAAGCATTGTTTCACTGCCGCCCATTGCGCAGAAAGAATCGCAAGAGCGTGCCCAGATTTGGATGGAGAAAAGGCATATATTTTAGGGTTGCTGCACGATATCGGAAGAAAATTTGGTGTAAGACACCTGGGACATGTTTCTGATGGTTATACATATATGAAATCATTGGGATATGATGAGGCAGCAAAGGTATGCTTAACACATTCCTTTAACAATCAAAGGATAGAGGAATATATTGGGAAATTTGATGTTTCTGATGAAGAAATGGCAATGATCAGAAAGGAATTGTCTCAGACGGAATATGACGAGTATGACCGGCTGATTCAGCTGTGCGACTGTCTGGCGGGTGCAGAAGGGGTCCTCGATATAGAAGACAGAATGAACGATGTCAAGAAGCGATACGGCACTTACTCCCAGGCAAAGTGGGATACCAATATAAAATGGAAGCGTTACTTTGAGGAGAAGATGAATCAGGATATTTATCTTGTTTGCCAGAAGGACACTTTTCGACCGGAAGAGATATCCTGTTTATCACGCTGTGAGTCCTGACAAATCCATACAAGGCGTGCGATTATAGAATGAAACCAGGGGTGCTGTAAGAAAGCATCCCTGGTTTTGTATATCAGCGCTCAGACGGCTGTTTCTGCCATTTACAGCAGATGACCGATCAAGTACCACAGAATCAAACAAACCCCTCCCATGGGGATGTAGGCGGTCAGAGCGGACATGGAAATATGAATGAAATTATAGCTGTAATGATTCAAAACAAACAGAATCACGCACAGGATTCCGGCGGTGAACACGGCCTTGGTAATCTGTTTGCCTACCAGATTGGAAAAGAAGAAGGCATAGATGGCACCAATAATAGGATTGGCGATGGTAAGCACCAGTCCAATCACTGCATTGAAAAAGCCCAGCAGGATCATGGCTACCAGAATCAGCAGCAGCACCATCGGTGCGTAGGTTACAAGAAAATTGGGCAGATAAGTATCTAAGGCCCAGCGGGTTACCAGATGCAGGACTATGGCCAGCCCTACGGTGAAAAACCGCAGGCAGTACCAACCAAGGATGGATTTTCCTTGGGGAACCAGAACATCCAGCAGGTTGACCAGAAAGGCCAGAATGATCAAACTCAAAAGCTCCCGGGCAAATACCGTGGGATAAATTCCAATCACAGGCATGATCACCAGATAGTCACCGAAAAAGGTGACAAAGGGCAGGGGAGAGAGGTAGCGCTCCAGGTGCATGGGCTGGAAAGTGTACACCACAATGGTCACAGCGTAGATAAATAAAATCGCAATCGCTGAGGACAGACTGCGGTTCAGGCTGGAATGCTTCCCCAGTACCAGACGGCCCAGGGTGCTGAGCACCAGGGAGCAGAGGGTAAAAAACAGAAGGAATTTGGCAATATGGATCAGATCCAGATCCAAAGGAGAGAAAGCCCGGCTTTGATACAGATTCCCGGTGGTTTTCCAGCTGTCCGGGAGCAGGGCAGCAACGGTGAGAATGGCGGATTCCATAGGGCAGTTCCTTTCGGGGAAATCGAAAAACCGCCGCCATTTCTGGCGGCGGTATCCTTGACAGTTAGAGAATCAATTACTTGATCTCTGCTTCTGCGCCAGCTTCCTTCAGCTCGGCGACCAGCTTCTCTGCGTCTTCCTTGGAGATAGCTTCCTTCAGGGTCTTGGGGCAGTTGTCGACCAGATCCTTAGCGTCCTTCAGGCCCAGGCCGGTAGCGGCACGGACAACCTTGATGACGTTCAGCTTGGAAGCGCCGGCGCCCTTCAGGATGACGTCGAACTCGGTCTTCTCTTCAACCTCAGCAGCAGCGGCAGCAGCGGGAGCAGCAACAGCAGCAGCAGCGGCGGAAACGCCGAAAACTTCTTCCAGGGTGTGGACCAGTTCGGACAGCTCCAGGACGGTCAGTTCCTTAACCTGCTCAACCAGAGCAGTGATCTTTTCACTAGCCATTTTAAATATCCTCCTAAATTATGTGTAGAAAATGGATGTTGTGTGGGTTATGCGGGGATTAGGCTTCTGCTTCTGCAGCAGGAGCGGAGCCGTCCTTCTGCATCCGGATCTGATCCAGAACGAAGGCCAGGCTGGAGATAGGTGCCAGGAAGGTACCCAGGACAGAAGCGACCAGGGCATTCTTGCTGGGCAGTTCGCTGAAGCCGGTCAGCTGCTCGGCGGACAGAACGCTGCCTTCGACGACGCCGCCCTTGATGGTCAGGGTCTTCAGCTTGTTCTTCTTAGCGAACTCGGAAACGATACGGGCAGGGGCGATGGGGTCGCCGGTGGTGGAAGCCATAGCGGTAGTGCCGTTCAGAATCTCAGAGAAATCGTAACCTGCATTCTTAGTTGCGAAATTGGTCAGAGTGTTCTTAACAACGGAGTACTCGACGCCGGCCTCACGGAACTGCTTACGCAGCTCGGTATCCTGAGCAACAGTGATACCCTTGTAATCGACGAAAACCACGGAAGTAGCTTCCTGGATCTTGCCGGTCAGGGCTTCGACAACTGCCTTCTTGCTCTCAAGAACCTTTGCGTTGGGCATAATTTTCACCTCCGAAAATAAAAAGTGTCTTCCTGCCAGAAGACAGAAAGACACGCAGATCATCATAAGATAAGAGCGCACCTCGGCAGGACTTACTCCTTACGGAACCTGCTGTCTTTGGCAACTTCAACACTATAACATATAGGGCTCTGTTTGTCAAGTGTTATTTTCAAAAATGTGGAATTATTTTGAAAGAGCAGTATCTACCTCTTCTGTAAGTTCCGGGTAGAGAATTTTGAGAATCTGTCCCAGCTTCTGGGCGTTTTCCTGAATACCCTCATCAGTGCTGCTGATGAATTTCTGGATGAGCTTCAGACCATTGTCCTTGAGATAGGACTTGACATTTTCTTTTTCCAGGGAAGGGTACCGCTTGATCAGTGCTTCATAACCATCCTTAGCACTATCCTGTAACTCATCCCAGTCGATGGATTCAATAACGGTAGTCACGGCCTTTTCCGTAATGGCAATGGCTGCTTCTGCTGCATCGGTCACGGTTTGCTCGGAACAGCCGCAGAGCATCAGGCTCAGCAGCAGGATTAAGGCCAAGAAGAATCGTTTCATAATATCACCTCTGGCGGGTATTATCGCAGAAAAAGGTGGATTTGTCAACACGGTAAAAGCGGGAAATGGATGGGCAAGTGAACAAAACCCCGGATGCTTTCGCATCCGGGGTAAAGCCATATCCATTAGATATACTTGGTGGTGTTGACCTTAACGCCGGGGCCCATGGTGGACACGACGGTGCAGGACTTGATATACTGGCCCTTAGCAGCGGAGGGCTTGGCCTTGACGACAGCCTTCATCAGGGTGTCCATGTTCTCAGCCAGCTTCTCGGCGCCGAAGGAAACCTTGCCGATGGGGCAGTGGATGATGTTGGTCTTGTCCAGACGGTACTCAACCTTACCAGCCTTGATTTCCTTAACAGCAGCTGCAACGTTGGGGGTCACAGTGCCAGCCTTGGGGGAGGGCATCAGACCCTTGGGGCCCAGAACCTTACCCAGACGGCCAACAATGCCCATCATGTCGGGAGAAGCGACGACAACGTCGAAATCAAACCAGTTTTCCTTGGTGATCTTCTCCACCAGCTCCATGCCGCCGACATAGTCAGCGCCAGCAGCCTTGGCTTCCTCAACCTTAGCGTCCTTGGTGAAAACCAGAACGCGGCGGGTCTTGCCGGTGCCGTTGGGCAGAACCACGGCGCCGCGCACCTGCTGGTCAGCGTGACGGGAGTCAACACCCAGCTTGATGTGCATTTCGACGGTCTCGTCGAACTTAGCAGAAGCGCCCTTCACGACCAGTTCCAGGGCTTCGTTGGGATCATACTGAACGGAGCGGTCAATCAGCTTGGCGCTCTCCTGATACTTTTTGCCTCTAAACAATGTAATTATCCTCCTTAAAGTGGTGATGCGGAAAAATCCTCCCACATTTCCGGGCCGTCATTTTCGCCCGGATGAAACAAACGATCAAAGATTAGTCGACGATGGTAACGCCCATGGAGCGGCAGGTACCGGCAACCTGAGTCTCAGCAGCCTCCAGAGTGGGGCAGTTCAGGTCGGGCATCTTGGTCTTGGCGATTTCGGCGATCTGAGCCTTGGTGATGGTGCCAACCTTGGTCTTGTTGGGAACACCAGAGCCCTTCTCCAGACCGATGGCCTTCATGATCAGCATGGGGGTCGGAGGAGTCTTGGTGATGAAGGTGAAGCTGCGGTCAGCGTAGACAGTGATGACTACGGGAATCTTGTAGCCTTCCATGTCCTTGGTGCGTGCGTTGAATTCCTTGATAAATGCAGCGATGTTAACGCCGTGCTGACCCAGAGCGGGGCCGACAGGGGGAGAAGCGGTTGCCTTTGCGGCGTTGATCTGCAGTTTGATAATGCCAGTGACTTTCTGTGCCATAATAAGCACCTCCTGAATAAGATGTGGTAATATACGCTTCGCGTATTTCTTGCGGGGCTTTCAACCCCTCCCACGGTCCGGCCGAAAAGAATTCGACCCGATGCGTTTATTGGGATACGACCTCAACCTGATCGAGCTCAAACTCGACGGAGGTCTCACGGCCGAACATGGATACGACCACGTTAACCGTGTTGTTTTCGATGTCGATGTTTTCGACAGTTCCGGTAAACGTAGACAGAGGACCATCCAGGATCCGAACGGTATCGCCAACCATGTAGTTAACGATGATTTCCTTCTTCTCTACGCCCATAGCATAGACCTCTTCCTCCGTCAGGGGAGTGGGGTCGTTGCTGGAAGTACCCACGAAGCCGGTTACTCCGCGGATGTTGCGAATCACATGCCAGGTGTCATCACTGTAAAGCATTTTCACCAGCACATAACCGGGGTAAACCTTACGATCGTAAGTCTTGCTTGCGCCGGTTTCCGTGATTTCGGTGACCGTTTCCAGAGGAATGGAAACTGCCAGAATCTGATTCTGAAGCTGACGGGATTCCACGGTCTTTTCGATGGTGGCCTTTACAGTATTTTCATAACCGGAATAGGTATGCACCACATACCATTTTGCTGCTTCTGCCATGACGCTGTACCCTTATCTGTGAACAGCGCTGATCAGGGCATCGATGCCGAACTGGGCAACGAAGTCGAACAGCCAGATAAAGACACCGACGCAGATGACACAGCCGACCACGATGGCAGCATTTTTCAGCACCTGCTGGGGAGTGGGCCAAACGACCTTCTTCAGCTCGCTTTTCAGTTCGCGGAAGTACTTGCAGGTCTTGCCCCAGGTTCTCTTGAACCAGTTTTCCTTTTTGACTTCAGCCATGAATGGGGCGCCTCCTTACTTGGTCTCGTTGTGAGTGGTGTGCTTTCTGCAGAATCTGCAGTACTTCTTCATCTCGAGACGGTCGGGGTCGTTCTTCTTGTTCTTCATGGTGTTGTAGTTTCTCTGCTTGCACTCAGAGCATCTCAGTGTGACTTTAACGCGCATTAACGGCACCTCCTTAAAAATTGCCTCCCTGTATCACCCCGGCTAATAAGAGAATTTAGAAGCGGTTCACTACAATAACCGCCCGGAGCTGAAAAATGACCGCAAAAAAATAGCCCTTTTTCACAGGTAAAATCATTCTAGCACAGGGGGAGTGGAATGTCAATACGAAATTTTTTGAAAAACTCGCTTTTTTGCTTCCCTTTTCGTATCGCATGGGCTATAATGGGGATATCTGACAGAGAGGACTTTTGAATATGAAGAGAATTATGGGAATTGACTATGGGGATGCCCGAACCGGAGTGGCGATCTCTGACCTGCTGTGCAGCATCGTAGGTTCTACAACGGTGGTGCCCAGCCGGAACACGGAAAAAGCCCTGGCGGATCTGGTGCGGATCGCCAAGGAAAATGAGGTTGGGGAAATCGTGGTTGGTTTGCCTAAGAATATGGACGGCACCGAAGGCCCTCGTGCAGCCCTGTGCCGGGAGTTTGCCCGGACACTGGAAGCGGCTACCGGACTTCCGGTGGCGATGTGGGATGAGCGCCGTACCACGGTAGAGGCCCACAACATTCTCTCTCAGCACAATTACCATGGACAAAAGCGGAAGAACACCGTAGATGCCGTGGCCGCTTCCCTGATCCTGGAAGGCTACATGGCATATAAAAAACGCTAAGGACGATACAGCAGCTCCCGCAGACCGGTGAGGATCAGAAGAATACCAAAGAGCTTTTGCAGAATCGCCAGATCCAGCACCATGCCCACCCAAGAGAAGACCCCTGCTGCAGCACATCCCGCCAGGATCCCCGGAAGGACTGTTTTCCATTCCAGCGCTCCCTGCTTCCAGCGGAACAGGCAGGCGATCAATGCGGAGGGAAGAAAAAACAGCAGATTGATTCCCCGGGCAACGGGGTAGGGGACGGAAAGAACCACAGTCAGCCAGAGGATCAGCAGACTTCCGCCGCCGATGCCAATGCCGGACAAAAAGCCAAGCAGTGTGCCAATTACCAGAAGAAAAGCGGGAGACTCTAGCATAAATAGCGAATACCTCCCCATAGAATCAGGATACCAAGCCCCCGGTGCAGCCAATGCACCGGGATTTTTCTGCCCCAAACACCGGCAAGAATGCCGCCAAGGGCGCTTCCCAGCAGATAGGGCAGGGCAGAGCGGTAGGGGAGTCCCTCTGTGAAGGCAATGAAGGTCAAGGATACCAGGCAAATCGGCAGAATAATGGCCACAGAGGCAGGGAAAACATTTTCCTTCAGCGGCGTTAACAGCGTCAAAAGGGGCACCAGCACCATACCGCCTCCGGCACCAAACAGGCCGTTTATCATTCCGGCCAGGCCTCCGGCAAAGGCCATGGCAAACCATTGGTTTCGATGCAAAAAAACACCTCCCATGGATAAGCATTTCCATGAGAGGCAGTTTTTATGCAGTTACAGCTTAGTGATTGCGGCTGAGCACGGTGCCCAGGGACAGGTACCGGGTGTCACCGGCGGTGACATTGGTGTTGGCAATCAGATCGGCATACCACTCGCTGACAGCGTTCTCGGTCAGCTCGTTGCGGATCTGATAGTCACGGTAGGTAACATCGCTGTCACCGACAAAGTACATGACATGATAGCCGTACTGGGTTTCCACAATGCCGGTATCGCCGGCCTTGCGGCCCTCAGCAAAGCACCAGTCATTGAAGGATGCGACCATCTGGTTGGGATAGATGTCCTCGTACAGGCCGCCGTTGGCGGTGGAACCGGTATCGGAGGACTTTTCGGTGGCCAGAGCAGCAAAGCTGTCCTCGGTAGCCTCGCCGGACTTCCACTGGTTCAGCAGTTCCTCAGCGGTAGCCTTTGCGGCTGCCTTTTCTTCCTCGGAGTAGGTGATATTGCCGCTGTCATCGCTGGTGCCGCCCTCAAAGCTCACCAGGATGTGACGGACATTCTTCAGGGGGAAGGTATTGTCATTGACGCTGTCAAAGCGAACAACGTAGTAGCCGTTGATGGTTTCCTTGCCATCGGAATCGGTGGTGGAATTTGCCAGGTAGGTAATATCGCCTTCCTTGCGGCTGCTGTCGCTGAGCCACTGGGCAATGGTGCTGTTGATGCCGGTGTAGCTCTGATCGTCATAACGGGTGCTCATAGCGGTGTCGTTATCTGCATTGATGCTCAGAGCGGCAATGGCAGCATCCAGAGCCTGGGCGGTGGTGATTTCCTCGCCGGTCAGGGACTTGGCAGCGGCTTCCGCCTTCTGCTGAGCGGCGGCCTTTTCCTCGTCGGAGTAGGTGGTGTTGCCGTTTTCATCGGTGGTGCCGCCCTCCAGGAACTTGGAAACAGGCAGGTTGTAATAATTGTATGCGTAGGAAGAGTACTTATTGTAGTTGTCTGCCTCAGCAGCACGCAGATCAGCGTCGGTAAAGGTCAGAGAATCAGCATAAGCTGTCTGATAGGCGCTGGCCAGCATGGTCTTTTCCAGATAGCTGCGGTAGCTTTCCAGAGAGGCGCCGCTGCCATAGATGGCCTTCAGGTACTGGTTGGCATCCTTGTAGCCATAGATGGTGCTGTACAGTTCCAGGGTGCTGATGGTGGAGTCCACAGAATTCTGCTGAGCCTCGGGCATGGTGAAGCCTTCCTTCACAGCAGCACCGTACAGGGCGTAGACAGAAGTGGCGTTGGTCTTGGCGGTGTTGACAAAGTAATCTGCCCAGGTTTCGCCGGTTTCAGGATCCATGACCTGCTGATTCAGAGGCTTGGTAACGTCCAGACCGAAAATGGCGGCATAGTTGCCATTCTGGGAGTAGAAGTTATTCACGGAATCCATAAAGAAATAGTTCAGTTCCGTATTGTTCAGCTGGGTGTCGCCAACGGTCAGGGCGATGGTCTTGTTTTCATTCACGCCGCTGGTGCGGATATACTGGCTGATGCCGACGTATGCGGCAATGGCCAGCAGGAAGACCAGTACGACTACGAATGCGATGGTGTACATCTTAACTTTTTTTGCTTCTTGCTGTTCAGCGATCTGCCGCTCTGTCAGCTTGCTGGTGTCCTGCTCAGTGCGGAGCTTTTTGTTGCTGGATGCGCTCATTTGATCAATTCCTCTCGTTGTTCTCAGATATAACCTGCGTTGATTAACGCATAGACCAAGGTATTATAAACCATTTTCTCTGCCGTTTCAAGTGGAAAAACGATTTTGTCCCGAAATCGGAAAAAGTTTACACTTTTTTTGCTTGATTGCCTGGGGCAGGGGATGGGGATGAAGATGTAAAAATAAAAAAGCGTGAGGAGCCGAAACTCCTCACGCACCCGCTTTGGCCGTCATGCATCAATTTATGACCTGCACGAATGGCAGGTGGGTTGCCGTTTTCAGACATTACTGCTCCCAACATCCACCCCACGTCGAAGCGGGGGCGGGAGGTCTGCAAGCCGAATGAAAAACTAACGTCCCGTTAATAAAATGTGGGTCCAAATAGACACACAACGCACCAAGCAGGCAGAGAACGAACTTAATCGTCTGACTCTTCCTCGTAAAGGGAGTCCATAATCAGGTCATAGACGGCCTGGAGTTCCTGCTCATCTTCAATGGCACACAGGATCGGCTCGCCATCTTCTTCCACGGATTTGAGAATGCTGACTTCCAACTGAAATTCATCGGCGCCTTCCCCGGCGGGGATCACCGCCAAGTAGGTGCTGCCGTTATATTCCAGTGTACTCAGGACTTCCAGTTCGTATTCCGTACCGTCCTCATCTGAAATGGTGATAAAATCCGAACCAAACTGGTCTTCCATTTGCTTCCCTCCTGAATGGATCCTTGCGATGGCTTTATTCTACAGCGTAAGTCGGATAAAATCAAGATGGAAAATTGTACAGAAAGTGTTCATCATTTTTATGACAAAAAATCCTCCAGAAGTCCTGCAAGCTCCAAATCGCTTCTGGCGGGTATGCCAATTGCCAGAGCTTGCCGGTCTTTTTCCGGAAGTGAATCCACCGGTATGGGAAAGATTTGAAAGGGTTCTGGCCTGCCTTCTTTCCACAGGGCGAGATATCCCTTGTGAGATCCCAGCAAAAAGGCTGCCAGAAGGAAAATGCACAGCCTGTGTTGTATCCGTTCCAATCCCGTCGCCTCCTTTATAGAGGTAGTATCCCCCAGAATTTATTCTTTATTAAGAAATTGGGTCTTTCGTTTTGAATCCGGGTATGCTATAATGCTACGAGTAATCTTTTGCCAAGATTGCGGATATTTGAAAATGTACGCTGCCGGAATGTCCGGCATCTGGAGGTTATACCCTATGGAAAACGAAAACAAGAAAAGAAGGAGAGCCAAGAAGCCCCGGCAGCAATGGAATCCCCATTGGAGCTTAAAGCTTTGCTATGTCCTTTTGTCCACAGCCTTCTCTCTTTTGAAGATCGCCATTGGTGCAGCAGCCACGGTATTGATGATCGTTTTGGTATGCGGCGTGGTTTTTATGGGAACCTTGGGAGATTATCTTCAGAATGACATTCTGACGGAAGCTGCCAACTGGTCTATCAATGATTACGGCATGGATGAAACGTCCTTTGTATACTATGTGGATGCCGGCGGCAATATTCAGCAGCTTCAGCAGATCTATACCACCACGGACCGTCAGGTGGCGACCCTGGAGGAAATTCCTCAGGCACTGGTCAACGCCACCGTGGCCATTGAGGACAAGCGTTTTTATGAGCATCAGGGTGTTGACTGGATCACCACGGTCAAAGCCTGCATGAATATGTTCTTTGGCGGGGATTCCCAGTTCGGTGGTTCTACCGTTACCCAGCAGCTTATTAAAAACGTGACCAATCAGAAGAGCGTCACGGTTCAGCGTAAGGTTATGGAAATCTTCCGGGCACAGGTGTTTGAGCGGGAATACGACAAGGATACCATTATGACGGAGTATCTGAACCGCATCTATCTGGGCAGAGGCTGCTATGGTGTGAAAAGTGCGGCAGCGGAATACTTTGGCAAGGAGCTTCAGAATCTGACGGTGGCAGAATGCGCCAGCCTGATCAGCATTACCAATAACCCCTCTATGTTCAACCCCTATTCCACCAGCGTGTATATGTACAAGGGAGAAGAACGCAACGGTGCGGAGCGTAACCGCTACCGTCAGCTGAACGTCCTGAGTGAAATGCTGGATCAGGGCTACCTGACCAAGGAAGAGTATGAGGAGGCCGTCTCTCAGGAAATGGTATTCAAGTCCGGCATTGCCGACGAGGATCGCTGGGCTGTGTGCAAAAACGAGAGCTGCGGCTACGAAGGCACGATCAAAACCTTCCGCAGCGAAGGGGATACCTATTTCTGTCCCATCTGTGGAACCCAGACTACAGCAAAGACCGATGCCTCTCAGCACATCTACTCCTGGTATGTGGATGCTGTCCTGGTGGATGTTGCAGCGGACTTTGCTGCCCAGGATGGCAATAACTGGGATGACATGAGCGACAAGATGCGTGAAGTGTATCTGGAACGCATTCAGAAGGGCGGCTACCATATTTATACCCCCTTGGATATGAATGTGCAGCAGACGGTGGATGAGGTCTACGGAGACCTGGCCAACATTCCCAAGACCAACAGTCAGCAGCAGCTTCAGTCTGCCATTGTGGTGATTGACAACCGCACCGGTGACGTGGTTGCACTTTCCGGCGGCGTTGGTGAGAAGGATACCTTCTATGCCTATAATAAGGCCACCCAGGCAAAGCTTCAGACCGGTTCTGCCCAGAAGCCGGTATCCGTCTATGCACCGGCCTTTGAGCTGGGTGCAGTCAGTCCGGCAACGGTCATCAAGGATCTTCCGGTCTACTATGAGGACGGCAAGGGCTGGCCCAAAAATGATAACCGCCAGTATCAGTATGCCAGAACGGTTTATCAGGGCATTGTGTCCTCGGTCAATACCATTTCTGTGGGCACGCTGGATAAAATCGGCTATGACTACGCCTACAGTTTTGCCAAGTACAATCTGGGCCAGCAGCATCTGGTGGAAAGCTATGATGCCGGCGGCGGCCAGACCCTGTCTGACCTGGATCGGGCACCCCTGGCACTGGGCGCACTGACGGTAGGCTCTACTGTTCGGGATATGAGTGCGGCGTATGCCACCTTTGCCAGCGATGGTGTCTATCGGGAACCCCGCCTGTACACCAAGGTCTATAACAGCCGGGGCGAGCTGGTTCTGGACAACGTTCAGGAATCCCGCCAGGTGCTCAGTGAAAAGGCGGTCAACTATGTGAATTACTGCCTGTACAATGCTGCCAACCACGGCACAGGCGGCTCTGCTATTTTCGGCGGCCAGAATATCGCCGGTAAGACCGGTACCACCTCTTCCAACCGTGACCGTTGGTTCTGCGGCTTTACGCCCTACTATACAGCAGCTGTCTGGTGCGGCTATAACATTCCGGAGCAGATTCATGTGAACGGAAACCCGGCAGGACAGCTGTGGAAAAAGGTGATGCAGCCCATTCATCAGGGAATGGGCACCGAACCTCTGTTCAACGCCAACGCCATGCGCAGCGTGAACATCTGTCTGGACTCTGGTTTGGTTGCCACCGATGCCTGCTATCATGATGTTCGGGGCATCAACCGTGTGGTAACGGTGCAGTGCTATCCGGAGGATATCCCGGATGGAACCTGCGATAAGCACGTTGAGGTACGTTATTGCGTTGACGGCGGCGGTGTTGCCAATGAATACTGTGAAATGTTTGGGGATGCCAATGTGCAGACCAAGTCTTTGGTGAAGCTGACCCGTGAAGAAATTCAGCAGATCAAGGATGCCGCAGGCTGCGGCCTGGTGGATGCCTACCTGGGTGACGGATATGTGTATTATGTAGGCGAAGATGGTGACGGCCTTGGCTGGACCGGTTTCTGGGGTGGACTCAGCGGAGAAGCCCCCTATAAGACCTGCCCGCTCCATGATGCTTCGTCTCACCCAGATTTCGGCGGAGATCATACGGAGGGCGATGATTTCGGGAACGGCGGAAATGACGGAGATTTTGGCAACAGCGGAGATAACGATGATGATTTCTGGGGTTAAGCATCGGCCCCACACGACACAGAAGAGATCATCGGCGAAGTGGGCAACGCCAAGTGCGGCGATATCGGCCCCACATGACACAGAAGAGATAGGAGAAAAACCAATGCTTTGGATTTCCGATGAATGGAAGGATTACGAGGTTCTGGATACCTCTGATGGGGAACGTCTGGAACGATGGGGAAAGTATATTTTGGTTCGCCCGGATCCTCAGGTGATCTGGAACACCCCCCACCAGCGCAGTGAATGGAAGCACTATGATGCCCGCTATATCCGCTCCAATACCGGCGGCGGACACTGGTCGGATCACAAGCTCCCGGAGCGCTGGCAGATCCGCTATAAGGATTATTTGACCTTTAATGTCAAGCCCATGAACTTTAAGCACACCGGTGTATTTCCGGAACAGGCGGCGAACTGGGATTTTATCCGGGAAAGAGTCGCTTCTGCTTCCGGAAAGCGTCCCATTCGGGTGCTGAACCTGTTTGCCTATTCCGGCGGTGCCACCCTGGCAGCAGCTGCCGGTGGTGCGGAGGTTTTCCATGTGGATGCCTCCAAAGGTATGGTGGCCTGGGCGAAGGAAAACGCCGCTGCCTCCGGCCTTGCAGATCGGCCCATCCACTGGATCGTGGATGACTGCGGAAAATTCATCCAGCGGGAGATCCGCCGGGGCCGCCGGTACGACGGTATCATTATGGATCCTCCCAGCTATGGCAGAGGCCCCAGCGGCGAGATCTGGAAGATGGAAACCAGTTTCTACCCCTTCCTTCAGGAGACAGCCAAACTGCTGTCGGATACCCCGCTGTTTGTGATCATCAATTCCTACACCACCGGCCTTGCCCCCTCTGCGGTGGCCTATGCCTCTGATGTGGTGTTTGGTGGTATCCATGGGGGGAAAACCGAGGCAGGGGAGCTGGGACTTCCTGTTACCCAGTCCGGACTGATCCTGCCCTGCGGCGCTACCGGCCGCTGGACACCATAAGAAGAAAGGGAGAATCTCTTTGAGCGATATCATTGCAGCCGAACATCTGGCTTTTCGGTATCCGGGCATGGAAAACATGCCCGGCATCGCCGTATTTGAGGATTTGAATCTGACGGTGGAAGCAGGCAGCTTTGTGGCTATTTTGGGTATGAACGGCTGCGGGAAATCCACCCTGGCCAAGCATTTTAACGCCATTTTACTGCCCACCGGGGGAAAGGTGTGGGTCTGCGGGATCGACACTGCCAATGAAGCGCGGCTCATGGTGATCCGCCGGAACGTGGGAATGGTGTTTCAGAACCCGGACAATCAGATCGTTGCCAATGTGGTGGAGGAGGATGTGGCATTCGGCCCGGAGAATCTGGGCATTGCCAGCCCTGAGATCCGCAGCCGGGTGGACAAGGCCCTGAAGCAGGTGGATATGTATGAGTACCGGGAACACGCCCCCCATTTGCTCTCCGGCGGTCAAAAGCAGCGCATCGCCATTGCCGGTGTGATCGCCATGGAACCCAAGTGCATCGTACTGGACGAACCCACAGCCATGCTGGATCCCAGAGGTCGCCGGGAGGTCATGCAGACCATCACCCGGCTGAATCGGGAGAAAGGGATCACCGTCATTCTCATTACGCATCACATGGATGAAGCGGCACAGGCCCAGCGTGTGGTGGTGATGCACCAGGGCAAGATTGCAGCCGATGGCACGCCGAAGGCGGTATTCTCTCAGGTTGACCTGCTTCATCAGATCGGTTTGGCCGCCCCGGACAGCGTTGAGCTGTGCTGGAAGCTGAATCAGGAAGGCTTTGACCTTCCGCTGGATAAGTTGAATCCCGAGGAATGCGCGCAGGCACTCTATGAACGGATAAAGGCCTGACACGCTAGGAGGAATGAATTTGAACCCCATTCTGGAAGTAAAGAACCTAACCTATATTTACAGCGCCGGAACGCCTTTTGAACATAAGGCACTGGATAATGTGTCCTTTTCCGTCCATCGGGGGGAGTTTATCGGCATTATCGGCCATACCGGCTCAGGAAAATCTACCCTGATGCAGCAGCTCAACGGTCTGCTGAAGCCCACCTCCGGCAGTGTTTTGCTGGATGGCCGGGATATTTGGGCGGACAAGCAGCAGACCCGCCAGGCACGGTTTCGGGTGGGACTGGTGTTTCAGTACCCGGAATATCAGCTGTTTGAGGAAACGGTATACCGGGATATTGCCTTTGGCCCCAAAAACATGGGACTTTCCCAGGAGGAGATCCAACGCCGGGTACTGGAAGCGGCTGGCTTTGTAGGGATTACCCAGCAGCAGCTTCAGGTTTCTCCCTTTGATCTGTCCGGTGGGCAGAAGCGGCGGGTGGCCATTGCCGGTGTGATCGCCATGGAGCCTGAGGTGCTGATCCTGGATGAGCCCACTGCGGGCCTGGACCCCGTTGGCCGTGCAGAGATCTTGCAGAACATTGAAAACTATCGGAAGGCAAAGAATGCCACCGTGATGATGGTGTCACACTCCATGGAGGATGTGGCCCGGCTGACAGATCGCCTTCTTGTGATGAACGGGTCGAAACTGGCTATGGATGGCCCTCCCCAGGAGATTTTCAGCCATGCCCAGGAGCTGCTGGACATGGGACTGAGCATTCCCCAGGTGACCCAGGTGTTTCTCCATCTGCAAAAAATGGGCCTGGACGTAAAGAATGTATATACCATCGAACAGGCGGTAGCAGAGTGCAAGCGTATTCGGGGAGGTGCAGCCCATGCTTAAAGACATTACACTGGGACAGTTCTTCCCCGGATCTTCCCCCATTCACAGATTGGATCCCAGAACCAAGCTGATTTTGCTGGTGGTGTACATTGTTGCTTTGTTTCTGGCAAAGAGCTGGGTCTCCTATGGGGTGATGCTGGCATTTTTGCTGGTGGTGATCAAAATCTCTGCCATTCCCCCGAAATCTATCGTTCGGGGCATGAAGCCTGTGGTCGTGATCCTGGTTTTCACCGGTGTGCTGAACCTGTTTTTTACCCGGGAAGGGGAGGTGCTGGTGCATTTTTGGATCATCACCGTTACTAGCGGCGGCTTGCAGCGGGCAATCTTTATGATGGCACGGATCCTGATGCTGATTACAGGCACCTTCCTGCTGACCTACACCACTTCGCCGATCTCCCTGACGGACGGACTGGAATCTCTGCTGAATCCCCTGAAAAAGGTCCATGTGCCTGTCCATGAGCTGTCGATGATGATGTGCATTGCTCTGCGCTTTATTCCCACCCTGATTGATGAGACGGATAAGATCATGTCTGCCCAGAAGGCCAGAGGTGCAGACTTTGAAAACGGCAGCCTGATGGAACGGGCCAATGCTTTGATCCCCATTCTGGTTCCTCTGTTTATTGGCGCATTTCGCCGTGCGGATGAACTGGCAACGGCTATGGAATGCCGCTGCTATCAGGGCGGGGAAGGGCGTACCAAAATGAAGATTCTTCGCTATCACAGGAATGATCTGAAGGCATTTGGAACCGGCGCCGGGGTATTGGTACTGGTTTGCATTCTGGCGGCATTTGGACTGTGAGGAGCATTATGCGAAATATTGCCTTATTTTTAACATATCTTGGAACAGACTACCACGGTTGGCAGGTACAGAAAAACCTGCCAACCGTGGCTGAAACTCTGGAGAAAGCGGCAGCTGCCATTGTAGGGCATCCGGTTCATGTCACCGGCTGCGGCCGTACCGATGCCGGTGTTCATGCCCGAATCTATGTTGCCAATTTTCGCACCACAGCCAGTATTCCTGTGGAGCGCCTGCCTTACGCCCTGAATACCCACCTTCCCTGTGATATCGTGGTGACCAAGGCATTTGAAGTCCATGAGAATTTCAACGCCATCGGCTCCTGTACCCGGAAGGAATACACCTATCAGATCTACAATTCCCGGCTGAAGGATCCATTCTATGTGAACCGGGCCTGGTTCTATCCCAGACATCTGGATGAAAAGGTGATGCAGGCTGCGGCGGATCAGTTTGTGGGGACGCACGATTTTGCAGCTGTGAGAAGTGTTGGCACCGATGTAAAATCCACGGTTCGCACCGTATACTATTACCGTGTGCAGCGGCAGGGAAATCTGATCACCCTGAAGGTCTGTGCCAATGGCTTCCTGTATAACATGGCCCGTGCCATGGCCGGAACTGTGGTTTACGCTGCCGAAGGAAAAATCCGCCCGGAAGAAATCGGCCGGATTCTGGCGGATGGAAATCGGACGGCTGCCGGTCCTACGGTTCCTCCCGGGGGGCTGTACATGACCCATCTGTGGTACGATGACGGCATTGAAAAGTTTGAAGCCGCCAGCGATTGGTCGGAATGAACCGTTTACAATTTGTTTCCTCATTATGCGGTATGATGTGCTATACTGCTGAGAAAGGAAATATCCTTGCGGTACTCTGGGAAAATCGGTGCAGACCGGCAGTTCCAGAGTTCCCCTGCAAAAGGAGTGAAGATTATGCAGCCAAAAATGTGTTCAAAATGTAAGAAGAACATTGCCGTGGTCTTTCTGACCAAAATGGAAAACGGCGTTACCATGAATGAAGGCTATTGCCTGCGGTGTGCCCGAAGCCTGGGCATTCCCCAAATCGACGAAGCGGTTCGTCAGATGGGGATTTCCGAGGATGAATTGGATCTGCTCAGTGATGAAATGAGCAGTATGTTCGGTCAGCGGGATGACAGCAACGATGCTGATGACGATGAGATTGACAGCCAGACCGCAACGTTCCCCCTGCTGAACCAGTTGTTCGGCGGCAGCAGCGATGCAGAACCTCAGCCCCCTCGCCCTGTTTCCAGAAGGGAAAAAAACGAGGAAGGGGAGGAGCCCGTCAAAAAAGCAAAGAACAAGAAGCATAAGTTCCTGGACAGCTACTGTATGGATCTGACCGGCCGGGCCAGAGAAGGAAAGCTGGATCAGGTCATCGGCCGGGATATGGAAACGGAACGGGTCATTCAGATTCTGAACCGACGTCAGAAGAACAACCCCTGCCTGATCGGTGAACCCGGTGTTGGTAAAACAGCCATTGCTGAGGGCCTTGCCCAGCGGATCGCTGCCGGAGAGGTTCCCTATAAACTGCGGGATAAGGAAGTGTTCCTGCTGGATCTGACGGCCCTGGTGGCCGGTACTCAGTTCCGGGGCCAGTTTGAAAGCCGCATGAAGAGCCTGATTGGCGAGATCAAGGAATGTGGAAACATCATTCTGGTGATTGATGAGGTTCACAACCTGGTGGGTGCCGGGGATGCCGAGGGCAGCATGAATGCAGCCAACATCCTCAAGCCTGCCCTGTCCCGGGGCGAGATCCAGGTGATTGGTGCCACCACCTTCGCCGAATATCGCAAGTATATCGAAAAGGACGCTGCTCTGGAGCGCCGCTTCCAGCCTGTAACGGTGGCAGAGCCCACCATTGCAGAGGCAAGCCAGATCATGCAGGGCATTGCCAAGGCGTATGCCCAGTTTCATGGCGTTCAGATCTCCCCGGAGATTGCCCATCAGTGTGTCGTTCTCTCCGAGCGGTACATTACGGATCGTTTCCTGCCGGATAAGGCCATTGACCTTCTGGATGAAGCCTGCTCCGATGTCAATCTGCGCTGCAAGGAGCTTTCCCAGCTGGCAGAGCTGAAGAAGGAACGGGATGACTACGAACTGGAACTGCGGATGCTCAATGAGAATTCCGAGGAGCCTGATTTCGAGCGGTTGGCACTTTTGCGCAGCAAGCTTTTGCAGCTGGCACCCAAGATCGAGGAGCTGGAAAAACTGCCTGCCCCTGCGGTCACCATGGAAAATCTGGCCCGGATCATCGAGCTTTGGACAAAGATCCCTGCTTCCAAGATCAAGGCCCAGGAGTATCAGCAGATTAAGGGTTTGTCCGACCGCTTGAAGGAACATATCGTCGGCCAGGATGAGGCAGTGGAGGCAGTCTCCAGAGCTATCCGCCGTAATCGTGTAGGTATTTCTCCCAAGAAGCGCCCGGTCTCCTTCATTTTTGTCGGCCCCACCGGTGTGGGTAAAACCGAACTGGTGAAGCGCCTTGCTGACGACCTGTTTGACAGCGTGGACAGTTTGATCCGCCTGGATATGTCGGAGTATATGGAGAAGCACACGGTATCCAAGCTCATTGGTTCGCCTCCTGGCTATGTTGGTTATGATGAGGCAGGACAGCTGACAGAGAAGATCCGCCGCCGTCCCTACAGTGTTGTGCTTTTCGATGAGATCGAAAAGGCTCATCCGGATGTGCTGAATGTTTTGCTTCAGGTGCTGGATGATGGCCGGATCACCGATGCCCAGGGCCGGGTGGTGAATTTTGAGAATACCATCATTGTGATGACCTCCAATGCCGGTTCTGAGGGCCGGGTGGGAGGCATGGGCTTTGGTAAGACCGACAGCGACATGGTGCAGGAAAAGACTATGAAAGCGCTTCGGGAATTCCTGCGGCCGGAGTTTATCAACCGGGTGGATGAGATCATCACCTTTAACCATTTGACCCAGGAGAATTTCCTGGATATTGCAGATATCATGCTCCGGGAACTGAAGGAAAGCCTTGCCTCCCGTGGCTTGACCCTGACTTGGGGAGAGGATCTGCGGCAGCTTCTGGCAAAGAAGGCCTATTCTGCGGTCTATGGAGCCAGAAATCTCCGTCGTACCATCCAAAAGGAACTGGAAGATCCCATCTCTGAGGCGATCATTGATTCCTTTGAAAGCCCCATTTCAGCCATTCATATCCGCGTGGACAACGACACGATCCAGCTGGATATTACCTAAGGCAACACCGCACAATTGTGCCTGCGAGCCTCATCCGTCTTTTTGCCCCACTTCTTCAGTTTGAAAAATGGGAAATATAGCGCAGCCGTTGCCAGCGCAAGCTGGCTTACGGATGCGGCATACCCTTTGCGGGTACATACAGTATTCCTCCATTTTT
>Ga0129314_1000428_pt1 | contig 45071 bp, 47 predicted proteins | sample O1111metagenome_FD_94431 | JGI IMG/M metagenome (GOLD analysis project Ga0129314, IMG submission 94431) | Orangutan individual fecal microbial communities from fecal samples from Wisconsin, USA - O1111 metagenome | ecosystem: Host-associated > Mammals > Digestive system > Large intestine > Fecal... | reverse complement strand
CTCTGGACGACTTTTCTAAGCAGCTTGCTGTCCACAACCGCTGCTCCAACAACTTCCCTATGAGGCCCCTCGGCTGGCTTTCTCCTTTAGAGTTCACTGCCCAATATGTTTGACAAGCCTACAGGAGTGTCAGCGGAATTTGCGGGGACCGGACAGACTTTTGGGATTTTTTGCAAAAGTGAGGATTTTTTTTGCAAAAAAATTTGAGGTCTTTTATAACGGGGCGAATGATGATACAATAACAAGGTATCATCACGGCGGCCGCAGGCCGCTTTTTCACGGAGGCAAGATCAAATGAAGCGAGAAAAATCTTGCGGCGCGCTGGTTTACCGCTATGAAGGGGACCGGCTGATGCTGCTGCTCCTCCGGCACCGGCATGGAGGACACTGGTCCTTCCCGAAGGGCCATGTGGAAGGAGAGGAAACCGAGATTGAAACGGCGCTGCGCGAAATCCGGGAGGAAACCGGCCTGAGCGTTTCCCTGCGGGAAGGATTCCGCCATACGGTGGAATACTATCCAAAACCGGGGGTGCGCAAGCAGGTTGTTTACTTTCTGGGGGAAGCTCCCGCCGACGCAAAAATTGTCCGGCAGGAAGAGGAGATCAGCGAGCTGCACTGGGTCGAATGGAGCCAGGCAGTCGAAGCGGTCACCTTTAAAAACGACCGCAACCTTCTGAATTTTGCATGGGAATACCTGACCGAAGGGAGGTAAGCTGATTTGAAACGGGAAAAGGGGCCGGCGCCGCGCGACGCCCGTGCGGTCAGTCCGGCGCGGATCATCGCGGTGAGCTTTGCCATTGTGATCGCGCTGGGCACCCTGCTGCTCCTGCTGCCCGCCTGCACTGCTCCGGGAAAGCGCACCACCTTTCTGGATGCGCTCTTCACCGCTACCTCGGCGAGCTGCGTGACCGGTCTCGTCACCGTCGATACCGGCACCCATTGGTCAACGGCCGGACAGCTTGTCATCATGCTGCTGCTGCAAATCGGCGGGCTCGGCCTCGTGACTTTTACCACTTTTTTTCATGTCATGATCGGCCGGCGCCTCGGTCTTCGGTCCCGCCTTCTCGCGCAGGAGTCGGTCAACGGCACCGGTCTGGAAAATATCACTCTGCTGGTACGGATGGTGGTAACCGCCTCGCTGCTTTTTGAGCTGACCGGGGCGCTCATTCTTTCGACCGTCTTTGTGCCGAAATATGGAATGCGGGGAGTTTTCCTAGCGGTCTTTCTTTCGGTTTCGGCCTTCTGCAACGGCGGCATGGACCCGCTCGGCTTTGAGGAGCCGTTTATCTCCCTCTGCGGCTATTCCTCCGCGCCGGTCGTTCTGGCTGTGATCATGGCCCTCATCATTGTCGGCGGTCTTGGTTTCGTCGTCTGGTCGGAGCTTGCCGAATACCGCCTGCGGCACAAGCTTTCCCTGCATACCCGGGTGGTGCTGATCGGCTCGACGGCCCTGATTCTGCTCGGGGCGCTGCTGATTCTGCTGCTCGAACACGACAATCCGGCCACCCTCGGGCCGATGAGCTGGGGAGACAAGCTGCTCAACGCCCTCTTCGGCTCGGTGACCTGCCGCACCGCCGGCTTCAATACCTTTGACCTCGCCGGGATGCGCGGCGGCACCAAGGTGCTTTTCTGCGTGCTGATGTTCATCGGCGCCTGTCCCGGTTCGACCGGCGGCGGCATCAAGGTGACAACCTTCGCGGTGGTCATGATGACCGTCTGGTGCGTGGTGCGGGGCAACAGCGAAACGGTCATTCTGCGCCGGCGGGTCACACAGGAGGCGGTGTATAAAGCCCTCGCTATCCTTGTCATCTCACTGCTGGCAGTGGCGCTCTGCTCTGGAACCATTATGCTGGTAATGGAGGATTACCACCTGCCGGCATCGGGGCTGGATGTCTTCTTCGAAGCCGTTTCCGCTTTCGGCACCGTCGGTCTCTCCAGCGGCGTGACGGCGGCGGCCAATATTCCGGCCCGCGTTGTTTTGATTTTTGTGATGTATCTGGGGCGTGTCGGCCCGGTTTCCTTCGCGCTGGCACTGGCCACCCGGCCTGTGCGCGACCGCAACGTCGTCCTGCCGGAAGGACGGATTGCCGTCGGTTAAATACAGAAGCTGCCGCAGAGCGTACCCTTCACAACGGCGGATTGCCGTCGGGTAAATGCAGAAGCAGCAGAGCGCCCCTCACAACGGCGGCCTGCCGTCGGGTAAATGCAGAAGCAGCCGCCGCAGAGCGCGCCCTGCTCTGCGGCGGCTGCGGGTTTTCCGCGGCGCCTTAGCGCATCATATCGGAAATGCTGTCAATCACGACTCCTGCGTTTTTCGCCGCATGGCTGGCCGCGCGGCGGAGCTTTTTAGCCTGACGCTGCATCGAATGGGAACGGTCGCTCATCATATAGGCGGCGGTTCCGGCGATCATTGCCACGGTAATTCCCGCGACGGTGGAAGTCATTCCCGAATTCATTTTGTTCATACTGCGATTCTCCTCGTTTCGGTTTTGGGGACCGAAGCTAGCTTGTGCAGTTCGGGCGGGTTTAGCCGCTGAAGTTTCTCCCATGCGATTCTACCTTTTTCACAAGTTTTCATCTTCCGACCCCGCTGCGGTTGTGCATTGTTTTTTCAAAAATTTTCCGGCGGGCAGCCGTTCAAAAAATTTATGTGTTTTTTCATAATTTTTGAGAAAATCAAAAAGCCAAAAATAGAACTTTCTCCAACAAGGCGTCCTTTTTTGCCGCAGATATCAAAATTTGCGGCGGCAGGCAAAACCAGCTAACATATGAGACAAGAGAGGTTTTTCCTATGAACCGACCCCTTCGAATCGCCGCAATCCATGATCTCTCCGGCTTCGGCCGCTGCTCCCTGACCGTCATTCTTCCTGTACTCTCGGCGATGGGAATGCAGGTCTGTCCGGTGCCGACCGCCGTTCTTTCCACCCATACCGGCGGAATGGGCGAGGTGGTCATGCGGGATCTGACCGACTTTCTCGAGCCGGCGCTCGATCACTACCGCAGGCTTGAACTTGCTTTCGAGTGCATCTACACCGGATTCCTCGGCTCGCCGGAGCAGATCAGCCATTGTCTCGACTACTTCCGCAGCTATCCCCAGGCGCTGGCTGTGGTGGACCCGGTCATGGGGGATCACGGCAAGAGCTACCGCACCGTCACCGGCGAGATGCGCGGGCGGATGCGCGAGCTGGTGGCGGTCGCGGACCTGATCACCCCGAACCTCACCGAGGCGTACATGCTGCTGGGCGAGGAATACAGCCCGGTTCCGCTGACCCGCGCGCAGGCGAAAAGCATGCTGGCGCGTCTTTCGGAGCTGGGACCGGAACGGGTGGTCATCACCGGCGCTTCGCTGGCGAGCGGCGAGCGGATGGCGAATCTCGGCTACGACCGGGGGCGCAGCGCCTTCTGGTACGTCGCCTGCGATTATGTCCCGGTTTCCTACCCCGGAACCGGCGACCTCTTCGCGGCGGTGCTTACCGGCGCGCTGCTGCAGGACGACAGCCTGCCGATGGCCATCAACCGCGCCACCCGCTTCTGCGAGCTGGCGATCAAGACAACCTTCGGCTACGGCAGCGATCCGCGCCACGGCGTCATGCTGGAACGCTCCCTCGGGGCGCTGACCCAGCGGGAAATCCTCTCGGATTATCAACTGCTCTGACGCCGCCCTCTCCGGGCGGACGCCCGGAAAGGATGCGTGTGTTATGAAATCCCATGCCAATATCTACCGTCTCTGCGCCATCGGCGTTCTCTCCGCGATGGTGTTTGTCGCCAACTTCTTCTCGATTCCCCTGCCCTTTGAGGCGCGGGTGCACTTCGGGAACGTTTTCTGTGTCCTCTCCGGCCTGCTGCTCGGGCCGGTATCCGGCGGCCTCTGCGCGGGGCTCGGCGGATTCTTCTACGACTTGACCAATCCGATCTATGCGGCGGGGGCCCCCGTCACCTTCCTGATGAAATTTGTGATCGGATTTGTCGCGGGCGTGATCGCTTTCCGGGGCGGCAGGCGCAGCGAAAGCTTCGCCGTCAACCTGACCGGCGCGGCGGCGGGTTCGATCGCCTATGTTGTGGTCTATCTCGCCAAGAATTTTATCGAACAATACTTTTTCCTGCGCAACCCGATGGAGACGGTGACCGCCGCGCTGATTGTAAAGGGCAGCTCGTCTCTGGTCAACGCCGTCGTCGCGGTGGTCGTCTCGATGCTGCTGCGGCCGGTTTTTCTCGCGGCGATGCGCTCGTCGGGAATCGACGAAAAGCTTGCGCGGGAGAGCTGAAAAGCAAAAGATGCGGCGATTTGATCCAAACTCTTTTCCCGGAAAAAAGGGGCTTCCTCCTGACAGAGGAAGCCCCTTTTATCACCGTTTTTTCGCTTAATCCCGCGTGTGCAGAGCATACGGCCGCATTTTAATACGCCTTGCCCCAGATCACCATTTCCTTGGCGGGCCTGCCGCAGATCGGACAGACATCCGAAAGATGCTCCTGCTCGAACGGCATGCAGCGGGAGGAAAGCCCCGCCTGATCCTTCATCGCCATCTCGCACGCAAGATCGCCGCACCACATCGTCTTGAGGAAGCCGCTCTGATGCGCGGTGAAGTCCATGATCTCCTCCATGCTGGCAGCGGTAAAGGTGCGCCTTTCGCGGTTTTCGAGCGCGATCTGATAGATTCCGTCCCGGACCTTTTGCAGCAGGCCGGGAATTTCCGCCTCGATGTTTTCCAGCGGAATAAAATGCTTCTCGCGGTTGTGGCGGGTCACCACCACGCACTGGCCCTTCTCGATATCCTTGGGGCCCAGCTCGATCCGCAGCGGAACGCCCTTCATCTCATATTCGGCGAATTTCCAGCCGGGGGAGTTCTCCGAATCGTCAACCTTCACCCGGCAGACCCCTTTGAGGCGGCCGCGCAGGGCATAGGCGGCGTCGAGAACCCCTTCCTTATGCTGGGCGACCGGCACGATGACCGCCTGAACCGGAGCGATGGCGGGCGGCAGCACCAGCCCGTTATCGTCGCCGTGGGTCATGATAATCGCGCCGATGATGCGGGTGGACATTCCCCATGAGGTCTGATGCGGATACTGCGGCTTGTTGTCGCGCCCCTGGAAGGTGATGTCGAAGGCGCGGGCAAAGCCGTCTCCGAAGTAATGGGAAGTGCCCGACTGCAGCGCCTTGCCGTCGTGCATCATCGCCTCGATGGTGTAGGTGCGCTCGGCTCCGGCAAACTTTTCCTTGTCGGTCTTGCGTCCCTTGACAACCGGAATCGCAAGGAATTCCTCGCAAAGCCTGGCATAGACGTCGAGCTGCCGCTCGGTTTCGCGCATTGCCTCCTCGGCGGTTTCATGCATGGTGTGGCCCTCCTGCCACCAGAACTCGGTGGTGCGCAGGAAGGGGCGGGTGGTCTTTTCCCACCGGCAGACCGAGCACCACTGGTTGTAGAGCATCGGCAGGTCGCGGTAGGACTTGATGATCTTGGCGTAATGCTCGCAGAACAGCGTCTCAGAGGTCGGGCGGACGCAGAGCCGCTCCGCAAGCTCCTCGGCGCCGCCGTGGGTGACCCACGCGACCTCGGGGGCAAAGCCCTCGACATGGTCCTTCTCCCGCTGCAAAAGGCTCTCGGGGATGAACATCGGCATCATGACGTTTTCATGCCCGGTTTCCTTGAACATGCCGTCGAGCAGGCTGCGGATGTTTTCCCAGATCGCGGTGCCGTAGGGGCGCACGATCATACAGCCGCGCACGCTCGAGTAATCCGCGAGGTCGGCCTTGCGAACGATATCGGTATACCACTTGGCAAAATCGACATCCATCGGGGTGATGTCGTCCACCATCTTCTTTTTGTTGTCCGCCACGATTTTTCCTCCCTTATCTCGGTCATAGAACCTTATTATTATAATGGGTTCCCCGAAAAAATGCAAGAAAAAGCGGCATTTGCCCCTGCCGCTGACCGGCGTACCCGGAAAAATCTCCGGCGGTTCCGCCATATGACGGGATAAAATCCGCAAGCCGGAATGCGTCTCCACGGGCGTCATTTCCTGAGTATATCAACCGCATGGCTTGTCATGCCGGCCAAATCTTCCCGCTTGCAGGTGGAAAAGTGATATTTCAAGTATAATTCAAAGGTGTCGTCATCCATCGCGTCGATGGCTTCCCGCATGAATAGCGCACAGCCGTCCGCCGCGACATAATGCAGTCTGGTGACGGGCAGCGCATGCACCAAATCATCGATGTCCTCTTTTACCCTTTGCCCGCGCGGTCCGGAAGACGGCCCCGCACCCTTCGGCGGGGATCTCAGTGATCCTTCTGCTGCGCGCAGGCTCTTTGATAAATTGCCTCCGACTCCTTTTCTCCCGTTGTCCTTTCCATGATGAAAGCCAACAGAATGATGGAAGCAAGATTCAGGAAAAACCGCGCCAGCGCAAACTTTACGCCCAGTTGGGTCACCTCAAAAAACATCATCGGTATTTTTGTGGTGGACCATGCGCCAATAAACAGGAAAACATTGAGCAGCGACACGCCCTTTTTCAAAAAGACGCTGGCCATGGGAAAGGCGGCATACAGCGGTCCGGCCGCCAAGGACCCCAGGGCAAACGCGAAAACGCCGCCCCTGATTCCGGCGCCCTTTCCCATATACTTCATCATCACTTCCTTCGGAATCCAAACATCCATCAGCCCCATGAGGAGGAAAACCGGCGGAATAATGGTCAGCATCTCGGTCAGCTGGGCAAAGGACATCCGGAGGGACTCTTTCCCGACTTCAGGAGCCGCGAGAAGCAGGACGGCATTCACCACCAGCAGCAGGAAAAACAGCGCGTACCGTTTCATCTGCCTTTTCAGCACTGTCATTTCATAATCACTCCCACCATCAGCGAGGTTATGACAGCCGCGCCGAGGGACAGCGCATTGCGCTTGAGCGCGGCGCGCTTTCCGAAATATTGCATTTCCAGCGGCAGGGTCGCCACCCCCACCATCATTAACGTGGAAACGAATACGGCGATCTGTGTATATCCGGCGCCCGCCCGCAGCAGCGAGGCCGCCAGAGGGAAGGCGATAAACCCCGGAATCAGCGTAATGCATCCGATGACGGCGGCGAGCAGCAGCCCGAAGAGTCCGGAATCGGAGCCTATTGCTTTTGAAATCAAGTCCGGGTCCAGGACGGTCAACACAAATCCGATCAGCAGAAGCACTGCCAGTACGGAAGGCAAAATGTTTTCGAAGGACTTCCATGCCTTTTTCAGCGCGGTTTTTGTTTTTTCCCTGTCCTTCAGAAAAGAAAGCAGCAGCCAGACGAATGCTCCCGCGTATAAAATTTTGGTAAACATCCCATCTTCTCCAATCCGGCCTGATTTTATCATATTCTTGATCTTACCATATTGACGAGGACTTATCAAGATTTGCCCCGCAGCAGCGGCAGCTCTATGCCGGATACCGGCCGCGCTTTGTCCGGCGCAGCCGCCGGCTTCCTTATTTTGGTGGAATTGCCCATGACATTTTTCCGAAAAACCTGTTATGATAAAAGACAGAACAGCGTGCCGTTTGCTTCAGGCTGACGTAAGTCCAGTTGTCGCGGGCATACGCTGTTTTTTTGTTCGCAAAATCGCTACCCGCGAGAAACAGGAGGCAGTGATGCTCAAGGTCAACGACATTGTTTTGTACGGCGCCGCCGGCGCCTGCACTGTCAGGGAGTTCTGCAAAAAACAGGTGGGCGGGACGGAGCGCGGCTACGCCGTACTCGAAACGGAAGCCCCGCCGAAAACGACCATCTATCTTCCGCTCGAAAACGAGGCGCTGATATCGAAAATCAAACCGGTCCCTTCCGCCGATGAAATCCTGGAGATGATCCGGTCGCTTCCCCTCGAGGAAGATCCCTGGATCGAGGACGAAGAGCGGCGCAGGCAATGCTGCCGCGAAATTCTTGCGGGATGCGACAGGGCGGCCCTGCTGCGGCTGGTCCGGACCCTCTACCTCCATCAGACCGCTCAGCGCAGGCAGGGGAAAAAGCTGCACAGCGCCGATGAACGGATTTTTAAGGAGGCACAGCGCCTGCTGCACAACGAAATCGGATTCGTGCTGCAGATTCCCGCGGACGAGGTGCCGGATTTCATCTCCGGTCTGCTCAGGGAGGCGCCGCCCCGGTAACAGACGGCAGAATCCCGCTTTTCTCCGCGCCGACGCTCATCCGGTGCAGCGGAAAAAGGATTCTGGTTTCCGATTCCGGCCGGAAAAGGAAATGTGATAAATCATAAGACGGAAAGAGGAGCACAAGATGAAACGAATCCAATATGCCTGTGTTGAAAAGACGATCCACTTCCAGCTCAAGGACGATCTGCCCCATTCGGCGACGGTAACGGCGGTCCGGCAGGAGGTTGGGGCCTACAAGGCCTCGCTCGAGCGCAAGGGAATCCGCTGCAAAATATGCAGTGAACAGGAACAGCCCGACGGTTCGGTTCTGCTCGGGATCAAGATGCAGTATAACGGCCATGCGGTCGGCCCCTATCTCGACTGATCCCCGTCCGGAAACGAAAATGCGGCACGCCCGAGACTCCGAAGGGAGCCTATGGGCGCGCCGCATTGTGCTTTCCCCATTTTGGCGGCGGGGAGCTTAGTTTGCGTTCTCTTCAATATAATGGACAATGTCTCCGACCGTCTTGATGCCCTCGATCGCCTCGTCCGGGATCTCGGTGTCGAACTCATCTTCCAGGCTCATCACCAGATCAACGATATCCAGCGAATCGGCGCCGAGATCTTCGACGATCGACGAATCGGCGGTAATTGAATCCTCATCGATATCAAGCTGTTCCGCGAGGATGCCCTTTACCTTCTCAAAAATCACTGTGGTTCCTCCTTTTGGATTTACGGCGCTGTTTGATCTCATGCGTCCGCGATTGTACGACAACAATCATAGCGGTTTTTAGACCGCTTGACAAGTGGAAAAATGCAAAATAGGAGATAAAATTCATCAGCCTTTTCGAGAAAATTGCCAAAAATCCCCCGAAATCCGATCCCGCGGAGGTCCCCGGCGTCGAACCGGCGGGGAGGTGGGAATCTTTTGCGCCGGTTCCGCCCCATTTTGCAAACATACGTTTGCATTTTGAGAACGGATGTGCTATACTGATTCCAATTAAATGACGCCGAAGGAGGCCGCCAGCACATGGAACAGCTCAGCGACAAGGAACGGACTCTGCTTTCCTATATCAAGGAACGCCTTGCCGATCAGATCCCCCCCACCGTGCGGGAAATCTGCCGGGATCTGCAGATCAAATCCACCTCCTCCGCCCACCGCTATCTGAAAAGCCTGGAAGCAAAGGGCTACATCAGCATGGGAGACAACGAAAACCGGACGATCCGCCTCTCCCGGTCGGAACGGGTCGCGCAGGTCCCGGTGCTCGGCACCGTCACCGCGGGACAGCCGATCCTCGCGTTTGAGGAGGTCACCGATTATCTTCCCTTTGCGGCCGCCGGGGAGAATCCCGCCAACCTTTTCGCATTGAAGGTACGGGGCGAATCGATGATCGAAGCCGCGATTCTCGACGGGGATCTTGTGGTGGTCCGCCAGTGCCCCACTGTCGAAAACGGGGCGATTGCCGTCGCGCTTGTAGAGGATGAAGCGACGGTGAAGCGCTTTTACAGGGAAAACGGTCATTACCGCCTTCAGCCCGAGAACAGCAGCATGGAACCGATCATCGTCGACCGCTGCAAAATCCTCGGCCGGGTCATCGCGGTGGTGCGCACCCTCTCGTGAACGACAGGCGCCGGGGGCCGCGCCGCGGGGCCCTCAGCCCCTGCGGTAACCGGTCACGCTCATCCGGGCCGTCAGATTCCCCGTCTCGCCGGTGACCGGTTGCCGTAATCGCTCCGGAAGCCGTGCCGCGGGGCCCTCAGCCCCTGCGGTAGCCGGTCACGCTCATCCGGGCCGTCAGATTCCCCGCCTCGTCGGTGACCGACACGTCATAACAGCAGGTGCGGCGGGTTTCGCTCACCCGCTCGGCCCGCGCCGTCAGGCGACCGGGCTTTGCCGCGTGCAGAAAGCTGATCGAATTTTGAAGCGAAACGGTCAGCACCCCGCCTGCGTTTGCCGCCACCGCGAAGGCAAAGTCGGCCAGCGTAAACAGCGCGCCGCCCTGCACCGTCCCGGCAGCGTTGAGGTGCCGCGGGCCGGCGTCCATTTCGACCGTCGCGCCGCCTTCGCCGCATTCGGTGATCACCGCGCCCATCTCCGCCGCAAAGCGGTCCGCTTCAAAAAATTCCCGCAGCTCTTCGATTGTCTTCAACAACGATTCATTCCTTTCGGAGGATTTATGGTACGTGAAACGATTCGGCATCCGCTCGGGCCGGTCTTCGATTCCCGCTCAAGGGTGCTGATTCTGGGCACCATGCCCTCCCCTGCCTCGCGGGCGGGGGCTTTTTATTATCTGCATCCGCAAAACCGCTTCTGGCCGGTGCTCGCCGCCCTCTTCGGCGAGGAGCCTCCGGCGGACAACGGCGCGCGGCGCGCTTTCGCCCTGCGGCACCGCATCGCTCTCTGGGACGTGCTTGCGCGCTGCAGCATCGAGGGGGCCGGGGATGCGAGCATCCGCGAGCCGGAGGGCAACGATATCGCGGGGCTGCTCAAAAAGGCCCCGATTCGGGCGGTTTTTGCCACCGGACAGACGGCCGGACGGCTCTACCACCGACTCTGTGAACCGGCGGCCGGTATTCCGGCCATCGTCCTGCCCTCCCCCAGCGCGGCCAACTGCGCCATGCGTCCGGAAACGCTCGTCGAGCGTTATCGGGTGATCCTTCCGTATCTCACCGGACCGTAACCCACAGGACAGCCTTTCCGGTCACTTTGGCCGGCCGCGCCATGCGTCCGGAAACGCTCGCCGGGCGTGATCGGATGATCCTTCCGTATCTCACCGGACCGTAATCCGGGAAAGAACCTCTCCGATCGGTCTGGCAATGACAAGCGCCGCCCGTCCGTCGTAGGCGGTGGCGCTTTTGTTAATGAGCACCACCGGCGCGTGGGTGTAGTCGAGCAGCCCCGCCGCGGGATAGACAACCAGGCTGGTGCCGCCGACGATCACAAGGTCGGCGGCGGAAAGGGCGCGCACCGCGCCGTCGACCGTATCGCCGTCGAGGGCTTCCTCATAGAGAACAACGTCCGGCTTAATGATTCCCCCGCAGGAACAGCGCGGCACACCGGACAGGGCAAGCAGCTCTTCCTTGGCGTAAAATTTTCCGCATTTCATGCAGAAATTGCGCAGCGTCGAACCATGCAGTTCGTAGACGGTCCTGCTTCCCGCCATCTGGTGAAGCCCGTCGATGTTCTGGGTGATAACCGCCGTCAGCCGTCCCGCGGCTTCCAGTTCGGCGAGCTTGCGGTGGGCGGCGTTGGGCCGGGCTTCGGGCCAGACCATCTTCTCCCGGTAAAAGTGGTAAAAGCCCTCGGGATTCCGCATAAAGTAGCTGTGGCTGAGAATCGTCTCGGGCGGCAGGTCGAATTTCTGATGGTAAAGCCCGTCGACGCTGCGGAAATCCGGGATTCCGGATTCGGTGCTCACCCCCGCGCCGCCGAAAAATACGATGCGGCGGCTCTCATCGACCATCTGCTGAAGTCTTTTTTCCTGATCTTCCACTTGATTCACTCCTCCACCGGGGTAAAGCGGCGGAAGCTTTTCCCGCCGCGCACCACCGTTTCATTCCACATCGACGCGGGGCGCACCCACACCCCGCCCTCGCCGTAGAGGGCGCGGTAAACAACCATCGGTTCGAGCGTCTCGCTGTGGCGGGCCACAAAAAGCACCTCGTATTCGTTTCCCTTAAAGTGGCGGTAGCGTCCCGGCCTGATCTGGTCCGGCTGTTCCATTGCGGCTTCCCTCCCTGTTCGGTTTCCGGCAGAGCGCGGGACCCGCGCACGAAGTCCCGCTTTGCCCTGCTTACGAAATCAGTATAGCACAACCTGTCCAATGGTGCTATGATGGACGGGAGAAATCTTCCTTCGTTTTTACGCCGTCAAAACCAATTCCGAAAGGAACGTGAAAAAGATGTCCACACGTCTTCTCTACCGCGAGGAACCCTACCGCGTCGAATTTTCCGCGCGGGTCCTTTGCTGTGAACCCGCCGGAGACGGACGGTTCCGTATCCTGCTTGACCGGACCTGCTTCTATCCCGAAGGAGGCGGTCAGCCCGCCGATACCGGAACGCTCGATCAGGCGCCGGTTCTCGACGTCCATGAGCAGGGCGGGGAGGTTTGGCACACCACGTCCGCCCCGCTCGAGCCGGGGCGGACGGCCGCCGGACGAATCGACTGGGTCCGCCGCTTTTCGCTGATGCAGCACCATACCGCCGAGCATATTGTCTCCGGCATCGTCCACAGTCTCTACAAGCTCGACAACGTTGGGTTTCACATGGGCAGCGCCATGGTTACGATTGATTTTAACGGGGAGCTTGACCGCGAGGCGCTGGAAAAGGCCGAAACGCTTGCCAACTGCACCGTTTTCGCCAATATTCCGGTGGAGGTCTCTTATCCCCCGGAAAAGGAGCTGGAAGCGATGAGCTTCCGCAGCAAAAAGGCCCTTTCCTCGCTCGAGGGCGAGATCCGGATTGTTACGGTGCCGGGCGCCGACCGCTGCGCCTGCTGCGGAATCCACGTTGCCCGCACCGGTGAAATCGGCTGCGTCAAGCTGCTCGCCCCTCAGCGCTACAAAGGCGGTGTGCGGGTCGGCCTGCTCTGCGGCGAGGCGGCTCTCGCCGATTACCGCGAAAAGGACACGCAGGTGACCTCTGTTTCCCAGATGCTTTCGGTCAAGCAGCCGGAAGCCGCCGACGCGGTGCGCCGCCTCCTCGCCCAAAACGAGGAACTGCGGCTTGCCCTTTCGGATGCGAAAAAGCAGCTCTTTGCCCTGCGCGCCGCGCGGTACGCCGGACAATCCCGCGTCTGCCTTCTGGACCCGCAGCTCTCCCCGGGGGAGCTGCGGCTTCAGGCGGCGGCACTGCTGGAGGCCGGAAAACCGCCCCGCCTCGCCCTCGTGCTCTCAGGGGAGGAGGGGAGCTTCCGCTACGCCCTCGGCGCGGCCGGTTCCGACGCGCGTGCCCTCTCCCGGGCGCTGCATCAGGCCCTGGGCGGAAAGGGCGGCGGCAGCGCCGAATTCGCGCAGGGCGCTTTTTCCGCGTCCGCCGCCGAAATCGAGGCCGCCTTTGCCTCCCTGCCCCTCTGAGCGGAAAAGAACGGCGGAACCATTTTGATTTTCATTACGCGCCGCTTCGGTGCGGCAGCGGTTTGATGCCGCACCTTTACTCCTTCCCGATTTATTGCTGCCCCGCCGCGCCTTTCCCTGCCGGCAAAATCCGTTCCCTTGTCCGGCAGCGCGGCGGGTGATGATTCCATGCGCAAAACAGCAGGCCCGCGGATATGCGGGCCTGCTGTTCATTTATGAAGTTGGTTTTGTTACCCGACCTCAAACGGGGCGGCAAGGCGGTGATCCTCCCCCTGACGGTCGATCAGCCGCACCGTCAAACGGCAGCTGCCGGGCATCAGGCGGGTTCCATGGCCCGCGCATTGATGGAACTGGTTTTGTTACCCGACCTCAAACGGGGCGGCGAGGCGGCGGTCCTCCCCCTGACGGTCGGTCAGCCGCACCGTCAAACGGCAGCTGCCGGGCATCAGGCGGGTTCCATGGCCCGCGCATTGATGGAACTGGTTTTGTTACCCGACCTCAAACGGGGCGGCAAGGCGGTGATCCTCCCCCTGACGGTCGGTCAGCCGCACCGTCAAACGGCAGCTGCCGGGCATCAGGCGGGTTCCATAGCCCGCGTATTTCTGGACAAGGCTGCCATAAAAACCGCTGTTTCCCGCTCCGCCCAGTTCAAAAGAAACGGGGTTGAACGTTGCCCGGCGGCAGGACAGCCGGTGCCACACGCCATCCGAGAGCATCTCGAGCTGCTCGAAGGAGGCGGATTCTTCATCCGACGCCAGACAGACCTCTTTGGAATCAATTTCAATGCCATAGCGCAGCGTATAGCCCCGAAACGGGGACCAGACGGGTTCTTCGACGGAGAGGGTAAAACCGCTCAGCTCGTTGACCGGATAGAGCGCCGGCTCCCCGAGGGACGGATATTCGGCCGTCACCGACAAAATCAGCCGGGCCGCGCCCCAGCCGAGCGCCAGCACCGCTGCAAAAATGACCCAGCCGCGGCAATGCTTCACGCCGCGTCCCTCCCCCTTTAAATCTTAATCGCCGCGCGGACCACCCCGCCGTCCTCCTGCGGGGCCGCAAAGACGGCCACAACATTGGAGCCGTCAAGGTAGTAGGAGGCGTCCAGCACCGTCTGCGGGTCGCCGTAATCGCTTTTCAGCAGCCGGCCGCAGAGCGATTCCGAGCCCTGCGCGGTCAGGTAGGCCCGCTGCGCCTCCGAGGCGTCCCCCTCCTCCAGAAGCTCGGCCGAAGGGCCGTCCAGCAGGAGGACCGACAGCGCCTCCGGCTCGATGAAGCTGTCGAGCCCCGCGGCGCCTCCGGTCGCGGAGTCAAAGGTCATCCCCCAGCCGAAGCGCCGTTCGTCCTCTCCGGCGACGACCGAAAAGGAAATGGAAAACCATGTTCCGTCGTTGCGGGTGACCTTGCTTTCCAGCGTGATGGCGGGCGCGGCGCCGTCCTGGGCGAGCAGCTCCGGAAGCTGCTTCACCATTCCGCGGATCGAACGGGAAATCCGCTTGGCCGCCTTTTCCTGCGCTTCGCCCGCGGCGGCCGGAACCTGGTAGCTTCCTTCGATTCCGTCGGCGGTCAGCTCCTCCAGCTCATAGACCGCGCCGACCTGCTCCGGCTTGCCGCTTTGGGCCTGCGGGGCGGAGGACTCGTCCGCGCGTGAGAGCGAAGCCTCGAATCCCTCGCGGGAACAGCCTGCCAGAAGAAGCGCGGCGGCAAGCAGCAGGGCAAGCGGACGGTTACGGTTCATGGCGGTTCTCCTCCTTCGGGTATTATGCCGCGCGCGGGGAAAGCCCCGCGGCAAAAATCGGGCTTTTTTGATATTGTACCACATTTTCCGCACCGGGAACAGCCCCGCCGCTTCCGGAAAAAAATGTTTACAAATCGGCGGACGGCAAAGTGAAGGCCCGGCGCGTTGGCGCCCTCACAGCCCCCGCGTAAGGATGGTTTTAAAAAGCGGCGAGGGCATGGTCCGGAATCCATGCCCTCGCCGCTTTTTATTCCGTGGTTTTCAGCCGGCGGAATAGCAATCGCGTAAACGCAATGATCTGTCCCGATAAATGGACAGTTATTTGCCTTCCTTTTCTTTCCTGATCTGAATGATAACAAGGATTGCCGCAATGATACAAAGGACGGCGGGGATGCCCGTTTCTAAATGGTTCATTTCCGGCGCGCCTTTTCCGAATAATATAATGGCCGCAGCAATATTCACCATGGCGCTGAAAATGCAGGCTCTCATAAAATCGGTTTTCTTCATAAATCCCCGCTTGCCGTGCTGAAACTTCATCAATTCCCGCATCATCACGCCATGGTTTTCCATGCCCGCCAAAACGGCCTTCTGCGGCGGCAAACACCCTTCTGGTCAAAAATTAACGCCGGTCGCCCGGTCCGCCAAAATCCTGACGGCATCCTGCTTCTGGGAATCAACGCACACAAAGCGGCTGTCCCCGCTGTTTTCTCCTTATTCCGTCCGGCCTTCCAGCTCGGAGAGGGCAACGATTCCCCGGTCGAGGGCGATCGCCCGCAGCGCCACATAAAGCTGGGCCCGGGTCGAGTGGTAATAGGGGTTGACGAAGAGGGTGCCCAATCCGCAGGCCAGCGCGCCGAGCAGGAACCAGCCGATAAACGAAAGCTCCAGCACAAAGATATCCCACTTATGGCCCTGCGTCATGTCCTTCGAGAGGGAAAGCGCCCTGCGGTAGTCGAGCGCGGGGTTCTCGGCGAGCAGATAAGGCACCATGGAATAGGCGTATCCCATCACAATGCCGGGGATGACCAGCAGCAGCGACCAAAGGAAGAGAAAGAGCGACCGCAGGAAATTGACAAAGACGATATTCCCGTATTTGCCGCTGGTAAAGGCATAAAACAGATTGCCGAAGTTGAGCCGCTCCTGCGTGGATTCAAGAAAATAGCGGCTGGCCCCCGTTTCGAGCGGCGCAGTGATAAAGACGTTCACCGCTGCTCCGACCAGCGTCCCGATGGCGACCATACCGCCCATCGCGCCGAAGGATATCAGAACATCCCGCGACTGCTCGATATTGATCAGATTAAGCAGCGCGGCGGGCAGGCTCGCAACCTGCGAAACCACCCCGGCCAACGAAGAAGCGCCGGAACTGATCAGGCCATAGACCAGCGCCGCCGCGAAAAGCTCCCAGTAATGGCGGGACAGGATATCCTTCGCCGCCTGTTTCAGCTGATATCGACTCCACATACGAAACCCCCCGATTTTGCTTTGACGTTTGCTATGAGTTTAACATAAATTAAACTTTCAATCAAGAAAAGATCGCAAAAACCGGGGAAGGCCCCCGCGGCTAAAAGCCGCGGGGGTCTTCGGCGCTGCGCGGCCGGATCTTCGCATCACAGCAGCAGATATCCCAGCGCAAGCAGCAGCGTCTTGTTATCGCTGCGCTCGTTAAAGATCACCCACATGACAAGAAGAATCAACAGCTTTTCCCCGTCGATCGAGAAGGCGTCAAGCAGGTCGGAAAGGGGCTTGCTGGCCGAAGCAATCGAGCCGCGCAGGCTGTCCCCCAGACCGGCGGCTTCCCCGCCGCCAAGTCCGCCCCGGATCAGGTCGAGGAGTCCGTTTGCCCCGCTCTGCTTTCCCGGGGCGGGCGGGCTTCCCGGAGCCTGCCCGCGGGACTGCTGCCGCGTGCCTCCGCCGAACAGCTGGGAGAGGATATTCTCGGCGCCGGAGGGACGCTGCGGCTTCTGCCCCGCAGGGGGAGGAGGACCCGGAGGCCGAAAACCCTGCCGCGGGCCGGAACGCTGCGCGTCCCCGCCCGGCATGGAAGGATTCGGCGGCGCGGCTCCCGGCGGCCGGGACGACTCCCCCTGCTGGGAAAAGGACGCCGAAGCGGGCGCGGCCTGCGCGGAGGGCGGCGGCGTATTCCCGCCGGGCCCGCCCTCCACCGCAAAGCGGGCGCGCTGCTGCATCTGGCGGACCCTTTGCAGCGCCTCCTGCTGGAGCGAGAGCAGTCCCGCGTCGGCGGGCATCGAGCGCATCGCGCTCATGAGCCGTCCCCTCCCCTCAGGCTGGGCAGGATTCCAAGGTCCTTGACCAGCGGCAGCAGACGGATGAGCTGTAAAATTTTGATTGCATCATCCACCTTTTTGGCCCGCTCCTGGGAAAAATGGGGCTTGAGAGCACGCAGCAGCTCGGTGTTGCGGTCCTCCTGGTTGAAGGCGGAAACCGCCCGTCCCAACAAAAGCATGGTGTTGAGGTCCAGCCCGGGGGAGCCGGCGTCCGAGCTTCCGCCGCCCCCGCCCAGCGAGGAAAAGAGCGCCCCGAGATCCGGGCCGCCGGCCGTTCCTCCCGCCTGCTGCGGCGGGGGATTGGAGGCGGCGGGCGGCGTGCCGCCGTTCCCGGCGCCGGGGGAGTCAAGGCCGAGCGCTTCGGTGACGGCGCGCAGCTGGTTCATCCCCTCCTCGCTGCCGAGAAACTGGGTAATCATCGAGGCGAGGTCTTCCATCTCTCTATCGGCCTTTCATCAGTTGTGCGATCATCTGCTGTACCTGGGGGTTTTCCACAAAGCGGGCGATCGCCTGCGGGTCCTTGAGGATTTCTGCAACCTGCTGCTGCTGCTGCGGGTTCATCCCCTGTGTAATCTGCTGGAGGTTGCCGCTCTCGAGCTGCCGGCGCAGCTGCTGCGGGTCGCGGCCCAGGCGGCTGCCCGCCATCTTCAGCAGCCCGTCGATTTGTTTGGGGCTCAGGTTCATCTCTCTCACCATCCTTTCGGCAGGATATGGTATTCTCTTTACAGGTTATGCGGCACCGTCTGTCCGCGATACCTGCATGAGAACGGTGCCGGGGTAATAGTGGGCGAGAATCCCGGCGCAGACGGCCCCCTGTCGCGCCATAAAATCGGCGCCGTACTGACTCATCCCCACCCCATGGCCGTAGCCCTTCGTTTTGACGGTGAAGGTCCCGCCGCCGTAAGAAATTTCGATGCAGCTTGAGCGCAGGCTCAGCGCGTTGCGCAGCTCCTGACCGTGCACCGTCCGGTCCCCCACCCGGACCGAAAGGAGATAGCCCGAACCGCTTCTTTCGAGCGGTTCGATCCAGCCGGCGGGATCCTGGTCGCTGAGGGTCACTCCGCCGAAGGCCTGTTCAAGGAGATACCGCATCGTCTTCTGGTCAAAGGTTTCGGTGACGGCATAATCGGGCGAAAGGACATCCCCCTCGCTTTCCACCGGAACCAGATAGGGCAGAGATGCCTGCCAGACATTCTCGGCGGCCTCGGTTTTCCCGTCGCTCATCGAGTGATAGACGGTCAGCGCCGGTTCCCCGTCGTAGGTGAGCAGCAGCGATTCAGCCTGGCGCGCCGCTTCCGCCAGCTTTGGCCAGTAAAGCTCGGCGTTGGCCCCATAGCGGGAGAAAAAACGCTCCTTCGGGACATATCCCTCGTCCCGGGTGGTATCGACCGAAAAATCAGCCCCCCGGATCGATTCGTCGGGATGTTCCCGGTGCTGATTCGCACTGTAAACGGCCCAGGTGTGGGCCGCCACCGCCTGCGCCTTGAGTGCCTCGGCGTGAAAGGAGGGCGGCATCTCGCTGGCAAGCGCCCCGAGAATGTATTCCCCCGCCTCAAGGTTCATCAGCTCGCCGGTGCCCCGGTCATAGACAAGAAAGCTGCCGGTTTCCCTGTCCGCCGTCCAGGACGGCGCCGAAACGGATGAACCGGACTCCTCCGCGCCGGGCGTGCCAAAGGCCGGGGCGGACGGGCCCGTTTCTTCTCCGCCGCCCGAGCCGGAGTCGGGGACGGAGGCGGACGGATTCTCCGGGGACGCCCGCGGCGGCTCCGTTTGGGACGCGGCGGACCGCGCCGGGCCTGCGGGCAGGCTCCCCGGCAGAGCGAGGGCCGCGCCAAACGGGATGATGAGCGCCAGCACCGCCAGCAGGGCGGCAAAGGCCAGAAAGCTTCGCATATCGGTTGCTCCCTTCCATGATTGACTTTGCCCCTGGAATCGGGTAAGATAAGATCCGTATTATCAGACTATGCGGACAGGCAATGGAATATGTTGTCCATCCGCACCGGCTGTCGGAAAGGTTCGGAAAAGATGTATCGAAAGAGTCTCAAGATTTTTCTTGCCGGCACGGGGGCGGCGGTCCTTCTGCGCGCTCTTCTCAAGGTGCTGTTTGTCGATCTCGAAACCGGCTTTTATTTGGGCGGCGCTCCGCTCGCATGGGCCTTTGCGGCGGTGCTGATCCTCTCGGGTGCGGGGCTGCTTTGGTTCGGCTGGCGGGAACAGGACGAATGCTCCGCTTTTCTCAAGGGGAACCGCTGGCTCGAGTGCACGGCGGCGCTGCTCGGCGCGGTGCTGCTGGCGGACAGCGTTTCCGGCCTTTTGCGGGTGCTTGCGATCAGTCCGGACGCCCGGCTCATCAACCAGATGCCCCGGCTGCTTCAGCTTCTGGAGCATCTTCTGGGCATTGCCTCGGGCGGCGTTTTTCTCTGCCTTGCCATCGTGCTGCTCAGCGGCGCCGCCCGTTCGGGCATTCAGGGGATGCTGGCCCTGATTCCGGTGCTCTGGCAGACGCTGAATATGGTGGACCGCTTCTTCGGATTCCGGCAGGTTTCCACCGCCTCGGATCAGACGCTTGAGGTCCTCTTTTTGGTCAGCGCCACCCTGTTCCTGCTCGCGCACACCCGCTGTGTGGCGAATATCCCTTTGAGCCGCCGCGCCTGCGTGACGCGCGGCTTCCTCACCGCTCTGTTCGGCTTCCCGCTCGCGGCGGGCCAGCTCGCGGCGGCGGCGGTGCTCGGCGACGCCGGAATGGGTCCCGCTCTGCCCCGCCTCGCGGTGATCTCCGCCGTTTCCCTCTACGCGGCGGCCTGCTCCCTCTCGCTCGTCCTTTCCGCCGGCAGGGACGGGGAATCCAGATAGGCTGACGGGGCCGCGCGATTCTTCCACCGATAAGAGCGGTGTGCGGGAACCGCCCGATTCACGGAAAGGGGATGCTTACCGATGAGAAAGGCGTTGGCGCTCCTGCTGGCTTGCATACTGCTTCTGGCTGGCTGTGATGCCGCGTCCCCACGCGGGGAACCGCAGGCGGCAATCAGCCGGGAGGAGAGTTCCGTTTTGCCGGACACTCCCTCACGTGTGGAGCCCCTGCCCGACATTCTGCTCGGCGCGGCGTCGGTTTCGTATCAAACCGGCGGCGGCTGGGTGTCAGCGGCAATGGATTCCGACGAGGCACAAAGCTTCACCGGCGCTCTGATTGCGCTGTTCCCGGAAAAGTTCGGCGCGGTTTCGGCGGCGTATGAACCGGAGGAAATTGTCATCCGATTTTCATTGAAAGAAAGCGCGCCGCATTACGTGGACGTAAACAGCGGGCCGGCTCCCGACGTAAAGGAGATGGAGATTTCCAGCATTGAAATTAACCGCGGAGGCATCCTTTTTCTGCTGCCGCAGGGCGCTGCCCTGGGCAAAGTGAAGGATGTGGAAACGCTGTTGCCGGCCGCGCCGCGAGGCGGCGGGCAGCCACAATAAAAAAACGGAGGGATACGGATGGCGGAGATCCGGCTTGACAAGCTTTTGAGCAATGCGGCGGGGCTTTCAAGAAGCGACGCCAAGCGGAAGCTCTCTTCGGGAGCGGTCACCGTTGACGGGGAAACCGTCAAAAGCGGAAGCCGCAAGGCCGATCCCGGAGTGCAGCGGGTGCTGCTCGACGGCAGGCCGCTCCTCTACCGGGAGCATCTCTATCTGCTGATGAACAAGCCGCTCGGGGTCGTTTCCTCCACCGACGACCCTCGCAGCCCGACGGTGCTGGGGCTGGTTCCCGCACCGCTTTTCCGCCGCGGGCTTTTCCCCGCCGGACGGCTGGACAAATACTCGACCGGGATGCTGATTCTGACCGACGACGGCGATTTTGCCCACCGGCTGGTGGCTCCGAGAAAGCATCTGCCGAAGGTCTACGAGGTCACCCTCGACGCGCCGGTTCTGACCCCGGCGCTGGTCGGGGAGTTTGCGAAGGGCGTCTATCTCGGCGGCGGCGAGCGTTCCTCCCCGGCTCTGCTCGAGCCGCTCTCGGCGCTGCGCGCCCGGGTCACCATTTATGAGGGCATCTATCATCAGGTGCGGCGGATGTTCGACCAGAACGGCGCAAAGGTGACCGCCCTGCGCCGTGTGCGGATCGGCGGACTGGCGCTGGACCCCTCCCTGCCGGAGGGCGGCTGCCGCGAGCTGACCGACGGCGAGCTGCGCGCCCTCTTTGCCCTCCAAAATCCGGAACCGGAGGAGATGCCATGAGCCTTGCCGCCTTTGATTCCGCCCTGCTTTTTCGGATTCACGGGCTTTTTTCTTCCCCTCTTCTCGACCGGATCATGGTTTTCATCACCCGGCTCGGGGACCTCGGCCTGATCTGGCTGCTGCTCGCCGCCGTTCTTCTGCTCCGCCCGGCCACCCGCCGCACGGGGGCCGCCGTCCTGCTGGCGATGGCGCTCGGCCTGCTGTTTGGCAACGGACTGCTCAAAAACCTGATTGCAAGACCGCGCCCCTATGCGGCCGATCCGTCGATCCTGCTGCTGATTCCGCCTTCCCGGGAGGCGTTCTCCTTTCCCTCGGGCCACACGCTGCATGCCTTTGCCGCCGCCTGCTCGGTCGGGCTCGCGGGGCACCGGCGCCTCTTTTGCTTCGCCCTGCCGCTCGCCGCGCTCATCGGTTTTTCCCGAATTTACCTGATGATGCACTACCCGCTCGACGTCTTCGCCGGGGCGCTGCTGGGCTTCTGCGCGGCAGCCGCCGCCCGGCGGCTGCTGCCGGTGCTCGAGACGGTCCTTTCCCGGCGCGGCGGAGACTGAAAACGGCTTCGATACGGCATCAATATGCGAATTTTTTCTTGACAAGCTCCCCGCGTTATGCTATAGTAGTTCTGTTGTCACGATCCAAAGACAGCAGGTGCCGCTGGCGTAATGGGGATTCCCGCCTGCCGAGGAAAGAGCACAAAGGATGAAAATCGCTTTGAACCGCCCTTTTCCGCGTCTTTCGTGGAAAAGGGCTTTTTGCTGCTTTTGTTTTGGATTGGATACACGAACCCATTGCAGGAGGTGAATCCAGATGCCCAGTGAAAAGATTTTAGCACAGAAGCAGGCGGTCGTCGCAGACCTCGCCGCGAAGCTGCAGCACTCGACCGCGGGTGTCCTCGTTGATTACAAGGGGATTACCGTCGCCGACGACACCAAGCTCCGCCGTGAGTTGCGCGAAGCGGGCGTTCATTACTTTGTCGTAAAGAACACTCTGCTCGAGCGCGCCGCCGATCAGGTCGGCTTCCACGACCTGAAGGATCATCTGTCGGGGACCAGCGCCCTCGCGGTCAGCGAGAGCGACCCGGTTGCCGCCGCGAAGATCCTGACCAAGTACGCCGACGGCTCCAAGGGCAAGTTTACCGTCAAGGCCGGCTTTGTTGACGGCGGCGTCATCGACGCGGCCAAGGTCAAGGAGCTCGGAAGCCTGCCCAGCAGGGAAGGGCTGCTCTCGATGCTGCTTTCCGCCCTTACCGGCAACCTCAGAGGCCTCGCCTGCGCGATCAACGCGATCGCGGAGAAGCAGGGCGAAGCCGCTCCCGCCGAGGAGGCTGCTCCCGAGGCCGCTCCCGCCGAATAAACCCGGCAACACAATCTGAACATTATGAAATAACAGGAGGTAACTGTCATGGCTTCTGAGAAGATCACGAAGTTTGTAGAAGAAATCAAGACACTGACCGTTCTCGAGCTCAACGAGCTCGTCAAGGCGATCGAGGAGGAGTTCGGCGTTTCCGCCGCCGCCCCCGTTATGATGGCCGGCGGTGCTGCTCCCGCGGCTGCCGCTGCTGAGGAGAAGACCGAGTTCGACGTCATCCTCGTCGAGGCCGGTTCCGCCAAGATGGGCGTTATCAAGCTCGTCAAGGAAGTTTGCGGCCTGGGCCTCAAGGAGTCCAAGGAGCTGGTCGACAACGCTCCCAAGCCCCTCAAGACCGGCGTTTCGAAGGCCGACGCCGACGCGCTTGCCGCTCAGTTCACCGAGGCCGGCGCCAAGGTCGAGATCAAGTAAGCTTCGCTTCATTGCAATGGAAAAGGGCGTTCTCCGACGGAGAACGCCCTTTTTGCCGCCGTTGGAACAGGAATCGCCTGTTTACGGGCCGTCGTGCAAGTGACGCAGGGGGCGAATGATTCAGCGCCTCTTGAGAGGCTTGCCGGTATGAAGCCCTTCCGGGGCTTACACAAGTCCCCGGCCTAACCGGGGGGCATGGCTTAATCGCAGAGGTTAAAATCAACCTCCCGGAAGCGCAGCAGGCGTTCGGCCGTCTCCTTTCCGCAGTATTCCGCGAGGTCGGACAGCACCTGTTCAGCCGCCTGCTTCCCTTCGGCGCCGAAGACCGCCCCGGCAATCCGCCGGTAGGTCCAATAGGAGTGTCCGCAGTGGTACTCAAAGCCGCGCAGAGCGCCGGGATTGCGGGACGGATGCTCCTGCCCCGGTGCGAAATCAGCCCCGCGCATCGCCTGCACACAGCAGGGGCCGTCATGGAGGGTGCATTTCAGCTCGAAGACGAGATCGGGGTTGAAGCCGCGGGCGATCGACCTGTCGAGGTCCCGGCAGTAGTCCCGTCCCGCCTGTGTAAGCCCCAGCTCGGCAAACCGCGCATGCCAGGGGCAGGAGGTAATCCGGATGACGTAATCGGGAGAGAGGGAAAGCACCTCCTTTTGGTTGGCACAGCCGAGGCGCTTGGCGTCACCGGTGTTCTCCCACTCGCCGTACCGCAGGTAGGCCCCCCAGTCGAGAACCTCCACCCCGTCGCGGATCGCCCGCTGGGCCATCCGGCGGCCGCGCTGTTCGGCATAGCAGCGGGTCGCATGGAGGAAAGCCATCCGTCCCCGTTCCCCGAACGCCCCGGTCAGCCGGACGTGAAAGCGCGCGGCGATTGTCGCATGGACCATCTCGTTGAACTCCATCGTTTTTTCCTTTCCCTTCAAAATGGGCCGGACGGGAATTTCCCCGTCCGGCCCATTGCTGCCGCGGATTTTTTACAGGATGGTGTGCACCCAGCCCTTCGGCCCCTCGATGCGTCCCATCTGGATGCCGGTGAGGGTATCGTAGAGCTTCTGGATGACCGGGCCCATCTTCTCCATGCCCGAGGGGAAACGGATCTCGGTGCCGTGGTCGTCGATCAGGCCGACCGGAGAAATGACCGCCGCGGTGCCGCAGAGGCCGCACTCGGCAAAGTCCTTGAGTTCCGAGAAATAAACCTCACGTTCCTCGCACTCGAGGCCGAGGATGTCGCGGGCCACCACCATGAGCGAACGGCGGGTGATCGAGGGCAGAATCGAGGGCGACTTGGGGGTGACAACCTTGCCGTCCTTGGTAACAAAGAGGAAATTCGCGCCGCCGGTTTCCTCAACCTTGGTGCGGGTCGCCGCGTCGAGGTAGAGATTCTCATTGAAGCCGCGGTCATGCGCCTCATAGCCGGCATAGAGGCTCATCGCGTAGTTGAGTCCCGCCTTGATGTGGCCGGTGCCGTGCGGAGCCGCGCGGTCGTAATCGCTGACACAGAGCTTGATCGGCTTGGCGCCGCCCTTGAAATAGGGGCCGACCGGGGTGCAGAAGAGCCGGAAGGTGTATTCAGGAGCGGGAGCGACGCCGATGACCGGGCCGGAGCCGAAGAGGTAGGGACGGATATAGAGGGTCGCCCCCGAGCCATAGGGCGGCACATAGGCGGCGTTCGCGCGAACCACCTGCTCCACCGCGTCAAGGAACCGCTCCTTCGGGAAAACCGGCATCATCAGGCGTTTGCAGGTGTTCATCATCCGCTCGGCGTTGAGGTCGGGGCGGAAGCAGACGATATGCCCGTCCTCGGTGGTATAGGCCTTGAGTCCTTCAAAGCAGGTCTGGGCATATTGCAGCACGCCCGCCGACTCGTTGATCGTCACCGTCGCATCCTCGGTGAGCCTGCCCTCATCCCACTGGCCGTCCCTGTAAACCGAAACATACCGCTTATCGGTCTGCATATACGCAAATCCCAGATTCGACCAGTCGATGTTCTTTTTCTCCATACAGGATATCCCCTTTCCAAATTCCATCTGGTTTTGATGCCTTTTATTATAGTACGAGTGTCCGGCACTGTCAAAAGAAAACTGAACTTTTTGTAAAAAATCGCATTTTTACGCCCTTTCCGCTCAAAAAAGCGGCGCGTGCCCGAAGGCCGCGCCGTTTTTTCTTATTCTTCCCCGTCCCGCCGCGGATCGACGGCCGCGCGGATCTTATCGATCCGCCGTTCGTCGGCATGGACCACGGTGAAGGTGACCCCGCCGAAGGAGACGACCGGCGGCGGCTGGATGCTCTTGGGCACCCCGCCCAACAGCTCGGTGACAAATCCGCCGAGGGTGTCCGCGTCGGAATCCTCGGGGATCTCGATTTCAAGCAGCTGCTCGGCCTCGGAAATTCCCATCGAGCCGTCAAGCAGATAAACTCCCTCTCCGAGAGTGACAGCCTCCGGCGTTTCGCGGTCGTATTCGTCCTGAATATTCCCGAAAATCGTTTCGAGCAGGTCCTCCATCGTGACGATGCCATAGGTGCCGCCGTATTCATCAACGACGACGGCAAGCTGGGTCTTTTTCCGCTGCAGCAGCGAAAACACGTCGGAACAGCTGCTTGACTCGGGCACATAAAGCGGCTGACGCATCCGCGAGGCGAGGTTAAACTCGCCGGGACGGTCGATATAGGCAATCAAATCCTTGGCGTAGACGATGCCGCAGATCGAATCGATGTCCTCTTCGTAAACCGGAATGCGGGAATATCCCGTTTCGATCGCCACCTTGGCGACCTCCCGGAGGGTGGCGTTGACCGGCACCGCCGCCACCTCGGTGCGGTGGGTCATGACCTCCGAAACATCGCGGTCGTCGAATTCAAAGATGCTGTTGATCATCTTCTTTTCGCTCTCTTCGATCGCGCCGCGCTCCTCCCCCTCATCGACCAGCATCCGGATTTCCTCCTCGGTCACCGAATGGGGCGGTTCGTTGGGATTCCTTCCCGCCAGACGCACCGGCAGCCCCGAGAGAGCGCCGATCAGACAGCGCAGCGGGGAAACCGCAATACAGGCGAGGCGCAGAAGTCCGGCCAGCGAATAAGCGAAGACATCGGGAAAATATCCGGCCAGACGCCGGGGCGCGACCACCCCGAGCGAAAAATAGAGCAGGCTCCAGCCCGCGAGAGCGCCCCACGCGGGCAGGGAGCCCAGCGGCGCGGCAAGCCGCCATGCCGCGGGAGCGGAAATGGCGAGTCCGCCCGCCGAGACGATCCGCACCACAAGCTCGGTGCGGTCGTGGCGCTCAAGCAGCGCGGCGACCGTCACCGCCCGGCGCTCTCCGGCGCTTTTGCGTCGGTGCAGCTCGCCGTCGTCAAGATAGACGGCGGCCGATTCGGCGAGATTGAGCAGGATGGATAGCAGGAAGGGCAGCGCGGCAAGCCAGGGCCACGCCGCCGGGGTACCGGGAGGGTTCATGTTGTCTCTCCTTCGATTTGACAGGGCAAAACGGATTGCCGAACATTCCTATTTCTCTTATCATAGCCGATCCGGCGGCGGCTGTCAAATTTCTCCACCGTCGGGGCTGATCCGGCGGCACTCGAGATAGTAGCGTTTGTCACGTCCTTCTCCGAGGGAGAAGCTCTTGCGGACAAACGCCCCCTTTTCCCGCACCACCTCGAAGAGGGAGCCGCGGTCAAAGGGCGGGAAAACGACCGCCAGCCGGTCGGGAGCCTCTTGAGCGGCGCGGCGGCATTCCTCCGCGCCATGGACGTAATCGATGCCCGCTTCGGGATGCTCCGCCAGCCAGCGGTCGAGCATCGGCTGAAGAACCTGCGCGTCGGGCGGACAGGCGGCGTCAAAGCCGATCTCCCGCTGTACGGCCGCCGGGTCCACCCCGCAGAGCACCCGGTGGATCGGTTCGATGGCCAGCGCCGGATCGTGCAGGCTGACCAGCTCGGCCAGCGCCCAGCGCGCGGGATGCCGCTCCCGCTCGGCGGGGGTGAGGGTGGGCTTGAGCTCCTCCCAGCAGGCTTTGGCCGCGGCAAAGGAGTGGTTGCCGTCCCCCATGGCATAGAGGAAGCCGTCCCCCTGCTCCCGGAGGGCGGAAAGCTGCTCCGCGACCTCGAGAAGCAGCCGGGGATCATCGACCCGGTAGCCGGTCAGGTGCCCGCCCCCCTGCATCAGGCTGAAATCATAGAGGCACTCAAGCGAGCGGCGGCGCGCGTCGAGGGTATCCATCAGGCGGTTTTCCCGGTCGTCGATCAGCACCATGACATGCGGCATCTCCAGCGGCGCCCCCCGCCGGATCTCAACCCGCGGCGGCAGGCGATCGACAACCGTCCCTTCGGTCGCGCGGATCATCGTCTTTGCCCCGGCGCGGTAGTCATACTGTTCGAGGTCGAGGGCGACGAGCAGTCCCCGCCGGACTCCGGTGGAAGTCCGCCGCCGCAGAAAGACCAGGCTCTCCCCGATCTCCACAAGGGTGCGGTCGCTGAGGTACTGCCGCATCGTGCGGTTGATCCGCGCGATCTGTCCGCCATTATCCTGCGAAAGCCGGATTTCAGGAAGCATCAGCCGCAGAGCCGAGGGCGCGTCGCCCACGACATCCTCGACGGCCTCCCAGTATCCGGGCGCGGAGGTAAATTGGTCGCAGGCGATTACCGAGAAACGGTGAAGGTCGGTGCCGGGACGGGGCAGCAGGATGCGCGGCACCGCCGCGCCGACCTCGGCGAAGGCTGCTTGAAACGGGTTCATCAGGTCCTGTTCATCCTTTCTTCGAAGCGCGCGGCAGGAGAGTCCTGCCGTTTTCGGTGCGGACAGAGACGCGTGGGCCTTTTGCCGGACGCGGCCGGTTTTGCATATACGCGGCGCCAAAGGCGGCGCGGGCCCAGCGCGGCTGGTTTTTTATACGCGGGGCGCCAGAGGCAGTGCAGGCTCCGCACAGAGCGCATCCCGTCCTTCCGGCGTATATGCGCGGTGTCAAAAGCACGCGGGCCCCCGAACGGGGCGCGGCCCCATGGCGCTCTCAGAACAGCGTGCGGACCCGTACCACTCCGTCAATCGCAGAAATGCGGTCGATGCAGGCCTGATCGGGAGCGGTGGTGAGATCGAGCATCGTATAGGCCCACTCGCCGCGGCTGCTGTTGACCATGTGCTCAATGTTGCAGCCGCTCTCGGCGAGCGCGGCGGTAATCTGCCCGACCATATTTTTGATGTTGCGGTTGATGACCGAAATGCGGTAACCGCCCATACGCGGCATCTCGCAGCGCGGCAGGTTGACCGAGTTGACAATATTGCCGTCCTCGATGAAAGCGCGCAGCTGCCGGGCGGCCATTTCGGCACAGTTCTCCTCCGACTCGGGCGTGGAGGCGCCGAGATGCGGGGTGGCGATGACCCCCTTGACCCCGAGAATCCCTTCATCGGGAAAGTCGGTGACATAGTGGCGAAGCTGGCCGGACTCAAGGGCGGCGATGAGCGCCTTCTCGCTGACAAGGCCGCCGCGGGCAATGTTGAGCAGCACCGTACCCGGCTTCATCGACTGGATTGCCGTCTCTCCGATCATTCCGCGGGTCTGGTCGTTGAGCGGCAGGTGCAGTGTGATGTAATCGCAGGAGGTGTAGATTTCCTCCAGACTCTTGACCCGGCCGACCTCGCTCGACAGATGCCAGGCGGCGTCAACCGAGAGATAGGGGTCGTAGCCGAGGACCTTCATCCCCAGCCCCTGAACCGCCGCGTTGGCCACCATGACCCCGATCGCGCCCAGACCGACGACGCCGAGGGTCTTGCCCATCAGCTCCGGCCCGACAAACTGCTTCTTGCCCTTCTCGACCAGCTTCTCGATTCCCTCGGCATGCTCCTCATGCAGGCTTTCGAGCCAGCGGTTGGCGTCGATAATCCGCCGTCCGGCGAGCAGCAGTCCGCAGAGCACAAGCTCCTTGACGGCGTTGGCGTTGGCGCCGGGGGTGTTGAAGACGGCAATGCCCTGCTCGGTGCAGCGGTCGACGGGGATGTTGTTGTATCCCGCGCCCGCGCGTGCGATCGCCACCAGCTCGGGCGGGAATTCCGCCGAGAGCAGGTCGGCCGAGCGCACAAGGATTCCCTCATAGCTCTGCGCGTCCTCTGAAATCTCATAATGTCTCTGATCGAGATGCTTTCCGATAATATCCGAAATCTGGTTGAATTTTCTGACGGTAAACATGACTGCCGTTTCCCCTTTCCATATCGCGCCGCCCGCCCCGGGACTTTTCCCGGCCGGGCGCTGTGCATTTTTTCCGATGGCCGGCCCTCAGCCGCGACATCGGCGGGATCGGCGAAGCAGCTCTTGGACCCGGCATCCGATACCCGGCCGTTTCTCCGGCGTAAAGACAAAGCCCCAGGCCCCGCTGGCGTCTGGCCGCATCGTACCTTCTCCTTTCTGCTTCCTGCATTCGGGCGCTTTGCCGCATTCCGGCAAAAAGCGCCTATGAGGTAAATTATATCCAACCGCCGCCCGGAATTCAAGCCGCAGGCCGACAATTCTCCCCCTGTCTGCAAAGAATCGTCGTTATCGCCCAAAGACAGGCCCGCCCCGGCTCCGCCGTTAGGCAGAACGAGCGCCGATTCGGTTTGAAAAGGCCCGGGCCCTGTGGTATACTGTTAAAAATTGCGTTTGATTTTGCGGCATCAAAAAGCTTGACCCTCACTCCTCTGTAAATGCTGGCTTTTTCTCAATTTTGAGGACTCAAAACAGCATTCATTTTTGACGCTTTGGCGCCCAACCGGCGTCCGAATTTTCAATGGCGATATAAAAAAGCCTCCTATGTGAGGGCGAAATCACTCGTTGCTTTTGCTCTCCCGGCTCTGCTGTTTCGTACATAATGAGGAAAGTAATAGAGAAAGCCATGTATGGATGCTATAATATTTCTATACAAAGTGACAGCTTGAAGTTGATGAGGTACAGCGATGGATTACAAAGTAGACGATAGAGAGCTTAGTGCGTTAGTGTTTATTTCTTTTGTTAATCAAGTATGGAAAGGCGATTATGATATAGAACAAACAAAGAGCGCATTATCCAAAACATTAAACATAACAGCCTATGATAATAAAAAGTTAGTAGGTTGTTTGCGTATTCTTTCTGACGGTTACTATTTTGGAACAATTACAGAATTACTTGTTCTTCCACAATATCAAAAACGAGGTATTGGAAGCAAACTTCTTCAGCTTGCAAAGGATAATACGCCTACCATGTTATATTTTGGATCACAGCCAACAGCAGAAAAATTTTATGAAAAGAATGGCTGTCAAAAAAGTTTACAAGCCTATATTATTAAAAAGGAAAGGTAAATTACAGCTTGGCGTGGGTTTGGGAGATTCCCAACAAGCAAACGCTCTCGCAGCGGACCGGGCCGCGCCCGCGGGAGCTTCGGCGGATGTCCGCCCGGATTGCAATGCCGCGCAGAGCGGAAAACGTTTCTTCACAAGCAGATAAAACAAAGGCGTGCGGGCCGTTCCCGCGCACAGATTGAAAAGGAGCCGACCATATGAAGGGAATTATTCTCGCCGCGGGCAAAGGAACCCGCCTCTACCCGATCACCAAGCCGATCTGCAAGCCGCTGCTTCCGCTGTATGACAAGCCGCTGCTCTATTATCCCCTCGCCGTTTTGATGCAGGCCGGAATCCGCGAGATTCTTGTAATTGTGCCGCCCGATGACCAGCTCCCATTCGAAAAGCTGCTCGGGGACGGTCATTCGCTCGGGCTGTCGCTCTCCTACCGGGAACAGAAGGTTCAGCGCGGCATCGCGGACGCCTTCCTTGTCGGCGAGGAGTTCATCGGCAGCGATTCGGTCTGCCTCGTCCTCGGCGACAACGTCTTTTACAGCCCCACGCTGTCCGCCCAGCTCGAGCAGGCGGGCAGATCCCGTTCCGGAGGCACCGTTTTCGGTCTTCCGGTCGAGGACCCCCGCCCCTTCGGTGTGGTCGAGTTCGACCAGAACGGCAGGGCGATCAGCATCGAGGAAAAACCGCAGAATCCAAAATCAAACTTCATCGTGCCGGGGCTTTATTTCTATGACAATCAGGTGGTCGGGATCGCCCGGCACCTGACCCCTTCGGCCCGCGGCGAGCTGGAGATCACCTCGGTCAACAACGCCTATCTCGAACGCGGAGAGCTGTCGGTCATCCCCCTCGCCCCGGACACCGTCTGGTTCGACGCCGGCAACGCCGACAGCCTGCTTCAGGCCGGCTGCGCCATCCGGGAAATCCAGCGGGAGAGCGGGCGTGCCGTCGCCTGTCCCGAGCAGATTGCCTTTGAACAGGGCTGGATCGGCCGCGAACAGCTCCGCGCAATCGGGGAAAGCCTCCGGATGACCCACTACGGACAGTATCTGCTGTCGCTTTGAGTCTTGCCCCTGTGCGCCATAGGGCGCAAAAACCGTCCACATGTGCGCAACTGGCAAAGCCCTGGATTTTCCGGTGCGCCATGAGGCGCAAAACTGTCCGCATGTGCGCGGCCGGCAAAGCCCTGGATTTTTCCCCTGTGCGCCATGAGGCGCAAAAATCGTCCGCATATGCGCGGCCGGCAAAGCCTTGGATTTTCCCCTGTGCGCCGCGGGATGCAAAAGCTGCATTCCGCGGCGTTTTTTTGTTATCTTTTTTCTTTCCGTTTCATATCCTGTAGCAGCGCGGCAAAATGGCCATGCCCATGCGCCGCCGCACGATCGGAGGGATGGCAGATGGTACGCCGCAGCAAAAAATCGCGCCTGTTTCCCGGCGCCGGAGGGCGGAGATGATGGATTTTTCAGGACTTTCACGTCAATATCAGGCGCTTTCTCCCGGAATTCTGACCGCGGTCGGAGAGGTTCTGGAGGAGGGGACGTACATCGGCGGGGCACAGATCAAGACGCTGGAGGACGCCCTCGCCCGGCGCTCGGGCGTCCGCTTCGCGCTGGGCTGCGCCAACGGAACCGACGCGCTGACGCTGGCGCTGCTTGCCTTCGGGGCGCGTCCGGGGGAGGCGGTGTTTCTGCCCGCCTTCACCTTTGCCGCCACCGCCGAGGCGGTGGCGCTGCGGGGGGCGACCCCGGTTTTTGTGGAGGTGGACGAGAGCTTTACCCTTGACCCCGCCGCTCTGGAGGAGGCGCTGGACCGGACCCGCCGCGAGGGCAGGCTGCGCCCGGCGGGAGTCATCGCGGTCGATCTTTTCGGCCTGCCCGCCGATTACGGCCGGATTCTGCCCCTCGTCCGGCGGGAGGGGCTGTGGCTGCTCGAGGACGCGGCCCAGAGCTTCGGCGCCGCCCGCGGCGGACGCGCAGCCTGCTCCTTCGGGGAGATTGCGGCCGCCAGCTTCTTTCCCACCAAGCCGCTCGGATGCTATGGGGACGGGGGCGCGGTCTTTACCAGCCGCTCCCGCCGGGCCGAGCTGCTTGATTCGCTGCGCCTGCACGGCCGCGGAATCGAAAAGTACGACCACCGGATTCTGGGGCTGAATTCGCGGCTCGATACGCTGCAGGCCGCCATTCTGCTTGAAAAGCTCAAGGTCTTTGACCGCGAGCTTGCCCGGCGGCGGGAAATCGCCGCCTTCTACACCGAGCGCCTTTCCGGGGCGGTGCGAACCCCCGTCATCCCGGCGGAGGCCGAGCCCTCCTGGGCGCAGTACACCATCCGCCTGCCCGACCGGATGCAGCGCGACCGGATGAAGCTGCACCTGAGCATCCGGGGGATTCCGAGCGCCGTCTATTATCCAAAGCCGCTCCATCTTCAGGGGGCGTTCGCCTGTTTCGGACTGCGAAAGGGGGCGCTCCCCTTCAGCGAGACGCTCTGCGAACAGGTGCTCAGCCTGCCGGTCCATCCGTACCTGACCGACGACGAGGTTTGCTGTGTCGCCGACGCGGTGCTCGAAGCGCTGCGGGAGGGCGCGGGCCTCCTGTGACGGAAGCGGCGCATCCGGGCCAAAGGGGGCGGAGAGGGTCCCGCGCGTCCTCTCCGCCGTTTCCCCGGCGCCCGCTTTTTCGCTTTGGAATCTCATTTTTAAGTGGACATGCTCCAAAAAATTATGTATAATACTCTTCGACATATAACGATTGAAAGTGATTGATTGTATGGAGCCATGCCATGAAGTTAACGGACCATCCCTCGGATAAAAACCATTTTTCAAGAATTGCATACTCCTTTTCTGAAAAGCGGGTCTTTTTCCTGCTTTCCGTTCTGAGCGTTCTGGTTTCGGTTGTGACCCTCTGGAACGCCGTCAGACTGTGGACGGCGATCGACCGCCGGATGCAAAATTATGTGACCGACGTTTCGCTGCCGCTTGCCGATCGGCTGGACCTCCAGCTTCTGCACCTTTATCAGGACCTGCAGCTGCTGGAGAACCATCTGTCGGATGTGCAAAACGACATGAGTGAAGCTGCGCTGCTGGCCTTTCTGGACAAGCAGGCGCCGCTGTTGGAATTCAGCGCGCTTGCGATGATCCGTCCGGATGGCTCTGCGCTCTGCACCATCCCGCTTCCGGAAGACGCCGCCGGCCTGCCCGGGGTGCGGGCCTCTTTTCGGGGGGAACAGGGAGTCTCCTTCCTCGACCGTCAGAGCATCCTCTATTCGATTCCGCTTTGGGAGGGGGGCCAAATCACCGGCGTCGTCGCCGGAATTCAGGACAGGGAAAAAATGCAGCAGCTGATGCGGAGCAACGCCTTCTCGGGTCAAAGCCTGTGCTGTCTCATCGACACCGACGGCAGCGTCGTCATTTCCCCCACCGACCTCAAGCCCTTCCTCCAGCTCGATGATATCTTTGTCACACAATCCGACCGCGCGGCGGTCGGACGGATTGAACGAATGCAGGAGGATATGAAAAACCACCGCGGCGGGGTGTTTTCCTTCACCGCCACCAACCGGACCGACCTGATTCTTTCCTATCATCCGCTTGACAGCTATGACTGGGTGCTTCTGACCCTTGTCCCTTCCAATTTGATCTTACAGGAAGTGGAGCGCTATATTACCCGGACCTTCCTGATCACCGCCGGGATGATCCTGCTTCTCGCGCTCATCCTGTTTGTCTTTTTCCGCGCCTCCCGCGCCTATTACCGCCAGCTTGAGCGGTTCGCTTTTGAGGATCTTCTCACGGGAGAAATGAACAACGCGGCGTTCCGGCTCCGCTGCCGGGAGCTGCTGCAGGGCGCTCCGGCCGGCACCCGCTCGGTGGCGCTTCTCAATATTTTGAACTTTAAGCTGATCAACGAAACTTATGGCGCGGCCGAGGGGGATAACACCCTGCGGCGGGTGATGGAGTCCCTTTCGCGGAGCGTCTCCGGCGATGAGGCGGCCGCCCGGGCCGACGCGGATAACTTTTTCCTCTGCCTGCGCGAAAACGAACCGACAGCCATTGCACGCCGGCTTCAGAAGATTACGGACGAGATCAACGGTCCTCAATGGGGAGAAAGCCCCTGCCTCAGCTTTTCGCAGGGGGTTTATATCGTCGATGAGCCTGCGCTGGACATCACCATCATTCAGGATCGGGCAAAAAGCGCCTGCCGCAGCCTTCCCCATGGCGCGCAGGGACCTGCTTTTTACGATTCCGCCCTCACAGAGCGGCTGCTTCGCGAGCACGAGCTCAACGACCTGTTTGCGGATTCCCTCAAAAGCGGGGATTTTCATGTGTTTTTGCAGCCTAAGGTGCTGCTTGACGGCGATCGGATCGCCGGCGCCGAGGCGCTGGTCCGCTGGCACCACCCCCAGCGGGGAATGATCTACCCCTCCGACTTCATCCCCCTCTTTGAGAAAAACGAGAAAATCTGCCAGCTCGACCTCTATGTATTCGAACAGGTCTGCCTGACCCTGCGGCGGTGGATTGACAGCGGGCTTGAGCCGTTCCCGGTTTCGGTAAACCTCTCCCGGCGGCATTTCAAACAGTCCGACTGCCTGCGCCCGTTCGAAGAAATCGCCCGCCGGTACCGAATCCCTTCGGGTCTGCTCGAGCTGGAGCTGACCGAGTCCATTCTCTTTGAGGACCGAGCCATCGAAACGGTGAAGGCGCAGATTCTGGAGATGCACCGGATGGGCTTCCTCTGTTCCCTCGACGATTTCGGAGCGGGCTATTCCTCATTGGGTCTGCTGATGGAATTCGACGTGGATTCAATTAAACTTGACCGCCGGTTCTTCCTCCGCTTATCAAAGCGTCGCTCAAAGGACCTCGTTGAGTCGATCATCTCGCTCGCGCATAAAATCGGCGCCCAAACGGTCGCCGAGGGAATTGAAACCACCGACCAGCTGGACTTCCTGCGGGAGATGGGCTGTGATCTGGTGCAGGGATATGTTTTTTCCCGGCCTCTGCCCATCCCCGCGTTTGAGGACTGGATGAAAAACTGGCCGGGGAGAGCTTCCGACGGCTGACGCCCTTCTCAAGACGCGGTTCAACGGCAAGCCCGGATAGCGGCGCGCCGCTATCCGCGGCGGCCTTTTGCCGGGCGCCGGGTATGATTTGGCGGCAGGACCGGATTACGGCGCGTCCCCGCCCGCGGCGGCCTTTCTCTTTTGCAGGGGGAAAGGCCGCTTTTTCGTCAAAGCGGTGAAATCCGGCTGGGATGGAAGGATTATTTGGCGGTGAAACGCCAAAAATAAGGATCAGCGCGGTAAAAATATTGACGTGTTTCCGCGAAAAGGATATAATTGTACGGTTAAAAAGCATTTCGCAGCGGAACATAGAGCCGCTTCGGCGGCAAACCAAAGGAATTAGGTGTTAATACTTGAAAAGAACGGATTTGAGAAACATTGCCATCATTGCCCACGTTGACCACGGTAAGACCACGCTGGTTGACGGGCTGCTTTCCCAGGGCGGAACCTTTCGCGAAAACCAGCAGGTCGATACCTGCGTGATGGACTCGGGCGATCTGGAGCGGGAGCGCGGCATCACCATCCTCTCCAAGAACGCCTCGGTCTCATACAAGGGGGTCAAAATCAACATTGTCGATACCCCCGGACACGCCGATTTCGGCGGCGAGGTTGAACGGGTGCTCGGCATGGTTTCGGGAGTTCTGCTTCTGGTGGACGCGGCCGAGGGTCCGATGCCCCAGACCCGCTTCGTCCTGTCGAAGGCGCTGGAGCTCGGCCTTGCGGTCATCGCGGTGGTCAACAAGGTGGACAAGCCCGACGCGCGGGTGCACGAGGTGGTTGACGAGGTGCTTGAACTGATGCTCGACCTCGGCGCTTCGAATGAGCAGCTCGACGCCCCGATGGTTTTCTGCTCGGGCCGCGCGGGAACCTCCTCCTTCTCGCCCGACGAGCAGGGCAAGGATCTTTCCTGCCTCTTCGATACCATCCTGGAATATATCCCCTGTCCCGACCTCGACGCCGAGGGCCCGCTGCAGGTGCTGGTTTCGACTGTCGATTACAACGAATTCGTCGGCCGCACCGCCGTCGGCCGGATTGAGCGCGGCGAAATGAAGGTCAACCAGCCGGTCGAGGTCTGCGACTTTCACAACCCCGACATCCGTCTCAAGGGGAAAATCACCGCCATCTACCAGTTTGAAGGAATCAGCCGCACCTCGGTGCAGGAGGCGAAGGCCGGCGACATCGTCATGTTTTCCGGCATCGACGCCATCACCATCGGCAATACCCTGTGCGATCCCGCGCGGGTTGAACCGATTGAATTTGTCAAAATCTCCGAGCCGACGGTGGAGATGACCTTCCAGGTCAACGACAGCCCCTTCGCGGGCCGCGAGGGAAAATTTGTCACCTCCCGCCAGATCCGCGACCGGCTCTATCGCGAGCTTCTGAAGGACGTGTCGCTGCGGGTGGAGGACGGCGCCTCGACCGACAGCTTCCGGGTACTCGGACGCGGCGAGATGCACCTCTCGATTTTGATCGAGACGATGCGCCGCGAAGGATACGAATTCGCGGTCGGCGCGCCCCGCGCCCTCATGCATGAGGAAAACGGCGTCCTCATGGAGCCGTTTGAAACGGCGGTCATCGACGTACCCGCCGACGCGGTGGGCAGCGTCATCGAAAAGCTCGGCTCCCGCAAGGGCGACCTCGTCAGCATGAACCCCATCGGCGAGCGGATGAAGATCGAGTTTTTGATTCCCTCGCGCGGTCTCTTCGGCTACCGCAGCGAGTTCATGACCGACACCAAGGGCGAAGGCATCATCGGAACCATCTTCGCCGGATACGACGCCTACCGCGGCGAAATCGTCAGCCGCCAGAGCGGCTCCCTGATCTCCTATGAGACGGGAGAGGCGGTCACCTACGGTCTTTACAACGCGCAGGAGCGCGGGGACCTCTTCATCGGCGCGGGCACCCCCGTTTATGCGGGCATGGTGGTCGGCGCCTCCCCCAAGGCGGAGGATATCGTCGTCAACGTCTGCAAGAAAAAGCATGTGACCAACATGCGTGCTTCCGGCTCGGATGAGGCGCTCCGCCTTGTGCCGCCGCGCAAGATGTCGCTGGAAGCCTGCATCGAGTTTATCGCGGACGACGAGCTGCTTGAGGTCACCCCCAAGAACCTGCGGATCAGAAAGCGCGAGCTTTCGCACGACCAGCGGATGAAGAAGCTCAAGGGCGGAAAATAAATTCCGCCGCCCAACGGCCTGCGCCCCCATCTCCCGGCACCCTTTGCCGCGGAGATGGGGGCGCTCTTTGAGCCGGGGGGTGATTTTTCTTGCTACAATCAGCCAAAAATGATATACTGAATCGGTTATAACGATGCGGCCCACGCGGCAGATAATGGAGGAACGACCTTGGCGAAGCTGACAGACGAAATTAGCAAGCGGAGAACCTTTGCGATCATCTCCCACCCGGACGCGGGCAAGACGACCCTGACCGAAAAATTCCTGCTTTACGGGGGCGCGATCGCGCTGGCCGGCTCGGTCAAGGGCAAAAAGACGGCGCGGCACGCCGTTTCCGACTGGATGGAAATCGAGAAGCAGCGTGGCATCTCGGTCACCTCGTCGGTGCTCCAGTTCTCCTACGGCGGATACTGCATCAATATTCTCGACACCCCCGGGCATCAGGATTTCTCGGAGGACACCTACCGCACCCTGATGGCCGCCGACTCGGCGGTCATGGTGATCGACGCGTCGAAGGGCGTCGAGAACCAGACCCGCAAGCTCTTCAAGGTCTGCGTGATGCGGCACATTCCCATCTTCACCTTCATCAACAAGATGGACCGCGAGGCCCGCGACCCCTACGAGCTGCTTGAGGAGATCGAGGGGGAGCTGGGTATTGCCACCTATCCCATGAACTGGCCGGTGGGCTGCGGCAAGGAATTCAAGGGGGTCTACGACCGCGGCGCGGGACAGATGATCTCCTTTACCGCCAACAACGGTCAGCGGGAGGTCGCGGCGACCGCCGCTGCGGTGGACGACCCCGGCCTCGGCGCGCTGATCGGGGAGGACTTTGCCGAGACGCTGCGCGGTGACGTTGAGCTTCTCGACGGGGCGAGCGCCGAATTTGATCTGGAGGCGGTGCAGGCCGGCAGGCTCTCTCCGGTATTCTTCGGTTCGGCGCTGACCAACTTCGGGGTCGAACCGTTCCTCAAGGATTTTCTGCGCCTGACCCCGCCGCCGCTCCCGCGGGTCTGTGACGAGGGGGAGATCGATCCCTTTTCGCAGGATTTCTCGGCCTTCGTCTTTAAGATTCAGGCGAACATGAACAAGGCGCACCGCGACCGCATCGCCTTTATGCGGATCTGCTCGGGAAAGTTCGAAAAGAGCATGGAGGTGCTGCATGTTCAGGGGGACAAGAAGATGCGCCTTCTCCAGCCCCAGCAGATGATGGCGCAGGAGCGCGAGGTCATCGACGAGGCCTATGCGGGGGATATCATCGGGGTGTTCGACCCCGGCATCTTCTCGATCGGGGATACCATCTGCTCCCCGAACCGGAAAATCCGCTTCGACGGGATTCCCACATTCGCCCCCGAGCATTTTGCCCGGGTCCGGCAGCTTGACACCCTCAAGCGCAAGCAGTTCGTCAAGGGCACCAGCCAGATCGCACAGGAGGGCGCGATTCAGATTTTCCGCGAGCCGGGCAAGGGCATGGAAGAGGTGATCGTCGGGGTGGTCGGCACCCTCCAGTTCGATGTGCTTGAGTACCGCCTGAAAAACGAATACGGGGTGGAGATCCGGCTCGAGATGCTCTCCTATCAGCACCTGCGCTGGATCGAGGAAACCCCCGTCGAGCCGAAGAAGCTCAAAATCACCTCGGACACCAAGGTGGTTCAGGATTTCAAGGACAACTACCTGCTGCTCTTCACCGACACCTGGAACATCAACTGGGCGCTCGACAAAAACGAGGGGCTCCGCCTCGCGGAGTTCTCAAGATAGAAAAACCGTCCCGCATCCGCCGGGCGGCCGCGTCCCCCGCTCTTCGGGGGCGCGGGCCATGGGGGAGCCGGCGGCGGAGATTCTTCGGGCCGTCGGGGCGTGTTTTCCGGCGGCGGCAGGGGCCGGTCCATCCTTTGATGCGGCGGGCCGTGCAGCCGCGCGGTTCCCCCGGCAGCCCTTCACCGGCGTAACAGGGAGGATATTCTCAATGAAGCTTCTCGCAGTCGATTCCAATTCCATTCTCAACCGCGCCTACTACGGCGTCAAGCCGCTCACCACCCGGGAAGGCCAGTTTACCAACGGGATTTACGGCTTTCTGAACATCCTTTTGAAGCTGATCGAGGAAAACGCCCCCGATGCGGTGGCCTTTGCCTTTGATCTGCGCGCTCCCACCTTCCGCCACAGGATGTTCGACGGCTATAAGGCCGGCCGCAAGGGGATGCCCGGGGAACTGGCGCAGCAGGTTGAGCCGCTCAAGGAGCTGCTGACCCTGATGGGCTATCCGATTCTTTCGCTTGAAGGATACGAAGCCGACGACATCCTCGGCACGCTGGGCGAGCGCTGCCGCGCGGCGGGGGATGAATGCGTCATCGCCACCGGGGACCGCGACAGCTTCCAGCTCGTCGGCGGCGGGGTAACGGTGCGTCTCGCCTTTACCCGCGGCGGCCAGTCGGGCGCCGAGGTCATCGACGAGGCGGCGATCCGGGAGAGGTACGGCGTCTCCCCCCGGCAGATGATCGAGGTCAAGGCGCTGATGGGCGATTCCTCGGACAATATCCCCGGCGTCGCGGGCATCGGCGAAAAGACCGCCCTCGCCCTCATCCAGCAGTTCGGCACCCTCGACGGCGTCTATGAGAGGATCGATGATCCCGCGATCAGGAAGGGTGTGCGCGAAAAGCTTCTGCGCGACCGCGAAACCGCTTACAAGAGCCGGGCGCTCGCTGAAATCAACTGCGCGGCGCCCATTTCGCAGACGCTCGGCGAGCTGTACCCCAAGCCCCGCCAGGACGGTCCTCTTTACGCCCTGCTCGACCGGCTCGAGCTGCGTTCGGTCATCAGCCGGCTCGGCCTTTCCCCCGGCGAAACGGCCGGAGCCAATGCGGCGCCCGCCGCGCCGAAGCCCGCGCTGCCCGCCGCGGTAAACGATCTGGACGCGGCAAAAACGCTGCTGGACGGAACCGATCCGGTTTCCGCCCTGCTCGAATACAGCGGGAAACAGCCCTGCCGCGCGGCGCTGGCCGGTTTGTCGGCGGCGGCCCTTTTCGAAGCGGGCGCTCCCGGATGGGATGACTTTCTCGGCGCCCTCTGCCGCTGCGCCGCGCCGCTTTCGCTGACCGACAGCAAGGAGTGGTACCGCAGCCGCTTTTTGACCGATCCGGACAGCCAGCCGCCGCTCGCCGCCTTCGATCCGGTACTGGCGGGATATCTGCTTTCCCCGCTTTCGTCGGGCTATTCGCTTGAGTCCCTCTGCGCGGGCAGGAATCTCGACCCTCCCGCCCTTTCGCTGCCGGAGGGCATTTCCCCGGAACTGTCGGCGCTGGCACAGCGCGCCGCCGTCCTGCCCGCCCTCACGTCGGCGCTTTCCGCCGAGCTGGAGGAGAAGGGGATGAAGCGGCTGCTCGGAGAGATCGAAATTCCGCTCGCGCGGGTGCTCGCCTCGATGGAGGCCCTCGGCTTCTCGCTCGACGAGCAGGGGCTGACCGATTACGGCCGCGAGCTGGACACCGACCTCGCGGAGCTGACCGCTCGGATCTACTTCCTCGCGGGCGGAGAATTCAACATCAACTCCCCCAAGCAGCTCGGGGAGGTGCTCTTTGACCGGCTCGGACTGCCCGCCCGCAAAAAAAACAAAAGCGGCTTTTCCACCGACGCCGACACCCTCGACGGGCTGCGCAAATACCATCCGATCATCGACGACATCCTCTCCTACCGCAAACTGGCCAAGCTCAAGTCCACCTATGTCGACGGGCTGCTGGCCCAGGTCGATTCCGACCACCGGGTCCGCTCGGTCTTCCGTCAGACCGAAACACGGACCGGCCGCATCAGCTCGACCGAGCCGAACCTGCAGAATATTCCGGTGCGCACAGAGCGGGGAAGCCAGCTCCGCCGCTTCTTTTATGCGCCCGCGGGCCGTCTGCTGGTGGACGCCGACTATTCCCAGATTGAACTGCGGGTGCTCGCCCACATCGCCGACGATCCGGCGATGATCGAGGCTTTCGTCCACAATCTGGACATCCACACCCGGACCGCCGCACAGGTTTTCGATATGCCGGAGGAATTTGTCACCCCGCAGATGCGCTCGAGCGCCAAGGCGGTCAACTTCGGCATCGTCTACGGCATCGGCGCCTACTCCCTCTCGCAGGATATCGGCGTTTCGGTCGCCGAGGCCGACCGTTATATCAAGAGCTATCTCGCCAACTATCAGGGGGTCCGCCGCTATATGCAGGAATCGGTGGCCTTCGGCACCGAGCACGGTTATGTGCAGACGATGTTCGGCCGCCGCCGCCCGCTGCCCGAGCTGGCGGCCTCCAACCGGGTGACCCACGCCTTCGGGGAACGGGTGGCGATGAACACCCCGATTCAGGGCACCGCGGCCGACATCATCAAGCTTGCGATGGTGCGGGTTTATGACCGGCTGCGCGCCGAGGGGATGAAGGCCAGACTGATTCTTCAGGTGCACGACGAGCTGATCGTCGAGGCCCCCGAGGAGGAGGCCGAACAGGCCGCAAAGCTGCTGACCGAAGAAATGGAGCGGGTGGTTTCCCTCAAGGTGCCGCTGCTCGCCGAGGCCAAGACCGGCCGCAACTGGCTGGAGGCAAAATGAAACAGCAAAACAGCATCCGCATTCTTCCCCTCGCTCCCCTTCTGGTCCCCGGTGCGGCCGCGGTGGAACGCGCCTGCTTCTCCCTTCCCTGGAGCGAGGCGGGTTTTCTCTCCGAGCTGCAAAAGGAAGGGGCCCGCTGCTTTGCGGCCCTCTCCCCCTCCGGGGAGGTCGTCGGCTGGGCCGGTCTGGAATCGGTCTGCGGCGAGGGAAGCGTCACCAACATCGCCGTTCTGCCCGAGTTCCGCCGCCGGGGCACCGGCGAGGCATTGACCCGCGCGCTGCTTGCGGCCGCGCGGGAGCTTGCGCTCGACCGCCTGCTGCTGGAGGTGCGGGCCTCCAACGCGCCGGCCATCGCCCTCTATGAAAAGCTCGGCTTTTCCCCGCTGGGGGTGCGCCCCGGCTTTTACGAGGCGCCGCGCGAGGACGCGCTGATGATGCAGCGGATCTTTTAGGCACTTTTTCTTCGGGAGCGTAAAGCCCGCACAGAGGTTTCCCATGCCGGTAAAGTTCGTGACAAGGGTGCTTTTTCTTTGAGGGCGCGAAGCCCTCACAGGGGTTTTTCACGCCGGTAAGGCTCGTGGCAAGGGCGCTAGGGCGTAAAGCCCGCGCCCTCGCGCGATGAGCCGGCGTGCCACAGCAGGCAAAAGGATTCGCACCGAACACGCGAAGCCCTCGCAGGGGTTTCCCACGCCGGTAAGGCTCGTGGCAAGGGCGCTTCTTTTTCGAGGGCGCGAAGCCCGCGCCCTCGCGCGATGAACCGGGACGTCTGTTCCGCCGGATTTTTCTCCGCACGCGCGGGTCCCGCGCTGATTTCAGAAAGGCGTTTTTTCGATGGAACCAGTTTTTACCGCCGCCACCGTCATCGATGAAAAAACCTATGCCCAGATGCTTCTGGCAAAGCATCGGCTTGATCAGAGGTGGATGATGATCCTCGTTTACCTGCTCGCTCTGCCGGCCGTATGGGCGATGACCTTTCGGATAGAGCAGCCTGATTCGCTGTTTAGCTGGGTGCTGCGCATCTTTGTTCTCGCTCTCACCGCCGCGGTAATTCCACCGATCTGGCGGCGGGTGCGGCGCGCCTTCTGCCGCGGCCTCGGCAGACGGCTCTTCCGGGGACTGGCCGCCCCGCTGCCCACGGTTTTCTACCGCTTTTATCCCGACCGCGTCGAGGTGCGGGACGGCGGCCCCTGCGAAACATTCGGCTATGGGGAGATCTTCCGTCCGGTCGAGACGGCGGACTTCTTTCTGCTTTTCCTTTCCAAAAATCTCTGCCATGCCGTCTCAAAGGACGGCCTTTCCGGGGATGCGGCTTCCTTTGAGTCCTTCCTCAACGCACGCTGTTCCAAATCCTGCGCCAAGGTCCTGCCCTGACCGAGGCGGCATCAGAAGGGGTTGCCGATGAAAATTCTTGCCATTGAATCCTCCTGCGACGAAACGGCCGCCGCCGTCGTCGAGGACGGCCGCCGCGTCCTTTCCTCGGTGGTTCACACCCAGATCGCCGAACACCGCATCTACGGCGGCGTGGTCCCGGAGATCGCCTCCCGCCGCCACATCGAAAAAATCGACATGGTGGTGCAGAAGGCGCTCGATAACGCGGGACAGACGGCGCATACCATCGACGCCGTCGCCGTCACCGCCGGACCGGGACTGATCGGCGCGCTGCTGGTCGGGGTCAATTTTGCGAAGGGGCTTGCCTTTATGGCGGAAAAGCCGCTGGTTCCGGTGCACCATATCCGGGGACATATCGCCGCCAACTACATCGCCAGCCCCGATCTGGAGCCTCCCTTTCTCTGCCTTGTCGCCTCGGGAGGACACAGCCTGATCGTCGATGTGCGGGATTACACCGAATTCCATGTGCTGGGCCGTTCGCGCGATGACGCGGCGGGGGAAGCCTTCGACAAGGCGGCCCGCGCGATGGGGCTCGGCTATCCCGGCGGAGTCGCTCTTGACCGGCTTGCCCGCAGTGGGGACGACCGGCGTTATCCCTTTCCGCGGCCGCACGTCGAGGGCGCGCCGCTCGATATGAGCTTTTCCGGCGTCAAGACCTCGGTGGTCAATCTGCTGCACAATGCCGCCCAGAAGGGCGACGAGGTGGACCTTCCCTCCCTCTGCGCAAGCTTTGAGCGCACCGTCTGCGAGGCGCTCCGTACCCGGCTCTTTGCCGCCGCGGAGCAGACCGGCGCCCGGGTTCTCTCGGTGGCGGGAGGGGTTTCGGCCAACACCCGGCTGCGCGCGGAGCTGATTGAGGAGGCCGCGCGCCGGGGTCTGCGGCTCTGTATGCCGCCTCTCGAGCTGACCGGCGACAACGCTGCAATGATCGGCGCACAGGGCTATTTCGAATTTTGCGCGGGCCATCTGGCGCCGCCTTCCCTCAACGCCGTCGCCACCCTCTCGGTGGAGCGCGGGGCGCCCGAGCATTTTGCAGTGTGACGAAAAGGGCTGCGCATTATCGTTGTTTTGCCCCGCAGGGACCGGGCTTCCCGCTGGGCTTTGCTTTGCCCCGCGGCGAATCATCACAGGGGCCTGCCCTCTCATGCCTCCGGGGGTTCCGCCACGCTGGGCGGTGGATGACGCGGCCCAGCCGCCCTCTTACGCCTCCGGGGGTTCCGCCATGCGGGGCGGAGGATGACGCGGCCCAACCGTTCCCTTATTCCTCCGGGGGTTCCGCCATGCGGGGCGGTGGATGACGCGGCCCAACCGTTCCCTTATTCCTCTGAGGTTTCCGCCATGCGGGGCGGAGGATGACGCGGCCCAGCCGCTCCCTTATGCCTTCGGGGTTTCCGCCATGCGGGGCGGTG
>Ga0129314_1000425_pt1 | contig 45205 bp, 41 predicted proteins | sample O1111metagenome_FD_94431 | JGI IMG/M metagenome (GOLD analysis project Ga0129314, IMG submission 94431) | Orangutan individual fecal microbial communities from fecal samples from Wisconsin, USA - O1111 metagenome | ecosystem: Host-associated > Mammals > Digestive system > Large intestine > Fecal... | reverse complement strand
GAGTGTCAACGCCGATTTGATTTTGTAGTTTTTCGCCGGTTAAAAAATGCAGGAAAACAGTGGTGTGGGAATGTAGAAAAATTAGGCTTGTCCCTGCTCAAAGAAGGTATTGACAATGTGCTGCTCTACACCGCATCGAAGGTTTACACAAAACTTGGGATTGTCCCGCCATAGGCGGACTGGCCAGTTATGCATTTGGTTAACGGGTGTTTTTTCGTTTTATCACTATCGCTTTTTAACAATTACTTTAACGCTTCTCCATTTCATCTGTCGGCCTATTTCCTGAAGCGGCAGCTTCAATTTACTGGAGATGGATATCAAGATGGACACATACTTTGGCCGTCATCCTGATATCAGAATGGCTTAATCGCTTTTGAATGTCGTTAAGACGATATCTCATTGTAATTAAAAGTCGCACCGCCGTGGCGTAGGTCATAAAATCGTCTATGCGAGAGACCATATTTTTTGAGCAGAGAATCAAAGCGCCCGCTGGTATAATCGACCGAGAAGGATCTGACATTCGCACACTTGAATACATGATCATTGTGATGATATTTTTCCAAACAGTTTGACCTTCATTTTCCTGTTCCCAAAAGCATTCGAAAAGAATTTGCTGCCTTTGGGTGGAAAAAAGAGCGGTAACTTGAAACGCTTTTGTTTTGGCCTTCTCCTCTGTCATTTTACTTTAGCAGCAGTATGGCGAATTGTGAGGCTGTTTGTTTTAAGGCCGATGCTTCCTCAAATTGGTAGGCTGCTGTAGATGATAACATCTTGTCCTTTGCAGCCATCGAAAGAGTATCGGCGTTTGTAATTGATACACATATTGTTTTATGATACGCTTGTTCTGCCCGCGCCGATATCTCTGTAGATGTGTAAATCCTCCAACCGGTGGAAAAGATTTTGCCGTTTCCGTGAGGGCGTTTTCCGGTCACCTTCAATTTCTTCGATATGGTTCATTTCGCTGGAAAAAGTCTCTGGGATATTAAAACTGCTCGCGCCATTCTTTGCGTTGCGTCAAGGCGGTTTTATTGCGGCTTTATAGTGAACGGTTAAAATGGGGACGTGCGCCTGAAAGTGCCGTATTCCGCGGTGAAGTCCTTCCGTTGCCGCCGCAGAACAGCTTCATAATGCGTACACTTGTCTATATTCGTGTATTTTCTACCTTTGTGCCAGCTATAATGAGGGTAATCATTTGAAAGGGGATGAGCTTATGCCGCGTGGTGTGAAAGGAAGTTGCAGCTACGCCCAGCAGCTTCAGAAAATCGACGAAAAAATCCAAAGATACACCGAACATTTGGCCTCGCTCCGGGAGCAGAGACAGGAACTGCTCAATCGCCAGAGAGAGGCGGATATGAAAGAGCTGCACGAGTATATGACCGAGCATGATCTGACCTCCCGCGATCTGATTGACTGGCTTACTTTGGAAAAATCCCCCTGTGCCGCCCGGCTGGAGAAAAGCGATACCTTGCAGGGATAAACCATGCTTCCCCGTGCATACTAACCTCAAAAAAGATAGGAGCCAAAAGCATGGGGAATCAGAAGGAAATTGTTATTACTACTCGGGATAAACTTCTGCGGAGCTGGGAAAATTCAAAGGAATTGGTCCGGGATTTTGAAAATTATTCCAAAGAGATTGAGGATGATCCGAGAGTCGCCGAGCTTTTTGCCGGCTTTGCAGAGGATGAAGCACTTCACGCATCCAGACTGCGGGAGCTGCTGCACGAATATCAGGGGTAAGAGGAGAAAGGGCCGCTGCGCGAAACGCAGCGGCCCTTTCTCCGTATGGCGATTCGACAAAGGCTCAGCTTTCCGGCGAGCTATGGCGAAATACCGACAAGCGTTCTGCGTCCAAGCCTCGACGCCTCATTCCGGAGGGGCACGCATTTTTGTAATGGGAAAGGAGATTTGGATCAAGGAAGGGAACACCATTCCTTTGGCTGAAGAGTCCGTCAACCTACCGTATTTTTCTTTGATGGCACGCATCGATTGACTTGCCCTCTCATAGTGAGGAATGTTCGGGAACAGGTTCCTTTTCAAAATTTTCATGATTTTCTCACAAAGTTTCCTTGACGGATTCATATTAAATCTCTAAAATTGGTTTGTAAAACTAATTAGTTTATCAAATGATATGGAGGAAGATCATGGAACGTTCCGAACAGGTGAATTATCTTTGCCGGGCTTTTGGCAGGATTCACCGCAGCATGCTTCGCGGCAATCGTCGTGGTCCGGAGCTTCGTCCGAGCGAAGCGGGGACACTGTGGACCATCGACCACGCGGGAGATGGGGGGATACATCCATCGGAGGTCAGCCGCCGCATGTCGATGGCACGTCCCTCGCTGACGCCGATTCTTCGCGAGCTTGAGGCAAAGGGCCTGATCCGGCGCTTACCGGATCCGGATGACGGCAGGCGCTGCCTGCTCGCGGCCACCGAGCGGTTTCGCGCGGAACAGCAGATACGCTGGCGGGAGCATACCCGCTTGATGGAGAAAACTCTTTCCTGCCTGAGCGACGATGAAACGGAAATTCTTTGCGGCTTGCTGCACAAAATAGAGGAGGCGCTTCCGGATCGTTATGAGGAGCGTATTTCAAAGGAGGATGGCCGATGAAAAATTTATCCAGTCATCTCAGGCCCTATCGATGGAATATCCTGCTGGCAGTGTTGGCCATGGCAATTTCCGCGGGTTCCGATCTGGGACTGCCGCTTCTTCTGGCGCAGATCGTCAACGTCGGGCTTTATCAGGATGATCTTGCGGTTGTGCTGCGTCTGGGAGGCTGGATGCTGGCTCTCGCCCTGCTGGGCGGGGGATTTGCCCTGCTTAACAGCTATCTTTCCGCGCAGGTCTCCGCAAATGTGGGACGCACTCTGCGCGCCGAAATCTTTGACAAGGTAGAAAGCTTTTCACCCGCTGAGAGCGGTATGTTTGGAACCGCATCGCTGATTACCCGCTCGACAAACGACGTGGTGCAGATTCAGAACTATCTGCTTGCGCTGCTGCGGATGGTTGTGCGTGCGCCGATTTTAGCGATGGGAGGATTGGCGCTTTCCGTCGGAACCAGCCCCACCCTTTCTCTGGTTCTTTGTGTTTCTCTTCCTTTGCTCGCTTTTTCCGTTTCGCTTGTGGCGAAAAAAGGGCTCCCGCTTTCCACCTCGATGCAGGAGCGGCTTGACCGCGTCACCCTCATTATGCGGGAAAAGCTGACCGGTGTGCGGGTCATCCGCGCGTTCGGCAATGAGGAGTATGAGCAGGAGCGCTTTGACCAGGCAAGCCGTGATCTTACCGGAACAGCGATCCGGATGAACCGGGTTATGACCCTGTTGTTCCCGATTTCCAATCTGATTATGGGGGGGACAATTACCGCGATTGTCTGGCTCGGCGCACCGATGGCCGGATCGGGTTCGCTGCTGGTGGGTGATGTCATCGTGATCGTGCAATATGTTACACAGATTCTGATGTCGATCATGATGATTTCCATGGTGTTTGCCATGCTGCCGCGGGCGGTCACTTCCGCCGTACGGATTAACGAGGTGCTTGATGCGCCGGAGGTAATTTCCGATCCCTCCGCGCCACGGCAGGGCGCCGCCAGAGGAGAGCTGGCATTTGAGGATGTGAGCTTTACCTATCCCGGAGCGGAGGAACCCGCGCTCTCGCACATCAGCTTCACCTCTCACGCGGGGGAAACAACCGCCATCATCGGAAGCACCGGCAGCGGGAAGAGCAGCCTTCTGAATCTGATTTTGAGATTTTATGATGTGACCGGCGGGCGGATTCTTGTGGACGGAGTGGATGTTCGGGAATATTCCCAGCAGGAGCTTCGCGGTAAAATCGGATATGTGCCGCAGAGAGCGGTGCTTTTTTCAGGAAGCATTGCCGGGAATCTGCGTCTGGGCAGAGAGGACGCTTCGGATTCGGAGCTTTCCAGAGCGGTTTCGATTGCACAGGCGGATGAATTTGTGAACCGGCGGGAAGGAGGTCTGGAAGCCGGGCTGTCCCAGGGCGGCGCCAACCTTTCAGGCGGTCAGAAACAGCGGCTTTCCATCGCCCGCGCGGTCGCCCGCCGCCCGGAAATCTACCTTTTTGACGACAGCTTCTCGGCGCTTGATTTTACAACCGACGCCAAGCTGCGCGCCGCCCTTTCCGGTGAGACGAAGGACGCCACTGTTCTGATTGTGGCGCAGAGGGTTTCGACCATCCGCCATGCCGACCGGATTCTGGTGCTCGACGGCGGGGAACAGGCAGGGCTCGGCACCCACCGGGAACTGCTCAAGAGCTGCCCGGTCTATCGGGAGATTGCCGAGTCCCAGCTTTCGCAGAAGGAGATGGATTATGAGTAATGAAAGCCGCCGCGCTCCGGTTTTGGGTGGCAACGGACCGCAGGGCCGGGGCATGGGCGCCTTTGAGAGAGCAAAGGATTTCAAGGGAACGGTGCGGCGCCTGGGAAGGGTTCTGCGTCCCTACGGATGGGTGCTGGCTCTTGTGGTGCTGCTCAGCGTTCTTTCCAGCGGGTTTTCCGCCCTTGCTCCCAAAGTGCTGGCTCTTTCGACCAACGAGATTGCCAGAGGTTCCCTGGCTGTTCTGAAGGGAACGGGGGAAGGGATTTCCATGCCGCTGATCGGCCGGATTCTGCTTCTTTTGATGGCTGTGTATCTTCTTTCGGCGCTGGCGGGCTATGCGGTACAGTTTCTGCTCGCAGGCGTCAGCCAGAGAGCGATGTATGACCTGCGCCGGGAGGTTGACGCCAAGCTGGCACGCCTGCCGCTTGCCTACTATGACCAAAACCCTTATGGGGATATTCTTTCGAAGGTCACCAACGATATTGACACGGTGGCCAACTCACTGCAGCAAAGCCTGAGTCAGGCGATCACTTCGCTGCTTTCGGTGCTCATGATCCTTGTGATGATGCTCACTATCAGCCCTGTGCTGATGGTGGTGGCGCTGATTACCATGCCGCTGGGCATTCTGCTTTCAAGCCGGATTGTCCGATATTCCCAACGCTTTTTCCGCGGGCAGCAGGCAGCGCTTGGCGAGCTGAACGGCTTTATCGAAGAGAATTACAACGGTCATACGGTTATCAAAGCGTTTAGACGGGAAGAGGCTTCACGCCGCCGGTTCTCAGAGCTTAACGAGGCGCTCTGCGGGCACGCATGGAAGGCGCAGTTCTTCTCCGGCATTATGATGCCATCGGTCATGCTGCTCAACAATATCGGCTATGTCGCGGCGGCGGTGATTGGCGGCGCGTTGGTCCTCAGCGGCCGGCTGCTGATCGGGGATATTCAGGCCGTTATTCAGTATATGCGTCAGCTCTCGCATCCTGTTTCGATGGCTGCCAATATCCTGAACGTGCTGCAATCGGCCGTAGCGGCGGCGGAGCGGGTTTTTCAGCTGCTTGACGAGGCGGAAGAGGACCCTGACCCCGCCGACCCGGTTTCCTTGGCCCACGTCAAGGGAGATGTGCGGATTGATGGTCTCAGTTTTTCCTACGACAAAACGAAACCGGTTTTGCGCGGCGTCACCGCATGGGCCAAGCGCGGTCAAAAGGTGGCGATCGTAGGTCCGACCGGATCGGGAAAAACAACGCTGGTCAATCTGCTGCTGCGTTTTTATGAAGCGGATTCCGGCACCATCACTCTGGACGGCATCGACATCCGCTCGATGAGCCGGGTGGGCCTGAGACGGCATTTCGGCATGGTTTTGCAGGACACATGGCTCTTTAAGGGAAGCATCCTGGAAAATATCCGCTACGGGAGGCTTGACGCAACCGATGAGGAAGTTCGTCAGGCTGCCAAGGCAGCCTGCGCCGATAAATTTATCCGCCAGCTCCCCGGAGGATACGGTTTCGAGCTGGGGGAGGATGCCGCCAACATTTCGCAGGGGCAGCGCCAGCTCCTGACGATCGCGCGGGCGCTTCTGGCCGATCCGGATATTCTGATTCTCGACGAGGCGACCAGCTCGGTCGATACCCGTACGGAGTCCCTGATTCAGCGCGCGATGGAGCGATTGATGGAAGGCCGCACCAGTTTTGTAATTGCTCACCGGCTTTCGACCATCAAGGATTCCGAAGCGATTCTTGTGATGCGCGACGGGGAAATTGTCGAACGGGGGGATCATGAAACGCTGCTCCGGGAGGGTGGGTTTTATGAAAAGCTCTATAACAGCCAGTTTGCACCTCCCTCAGCTTGAGGGTACGGAAGAAGACTCCGCCGCCTTTTAGCGGCCATTCCATAAGAAGCATTGAAAAGCGGCGAAGACATGGTTCAGAACCAATGCCTTCGCCGCTTTCTGTTTGCACGGTTTTTGATTTGATGGTGACGGAGCAAAATCCCATCATTCCGACAAGACGGAAGTTGTCGGCTTCAATTTTTCTTGACACTCGCTGCATTCCCTATCATGAATGGATATGATTCCTCCGCATTTTGAGCAAGTGTATTTCTTTTTCTGCTGTTGTGCAAATGCTTCCACCCCATGTTGGCGCATATATTCACCATTCTCCATAAGGCTTGCCCGGTATCTTTTGTTGTAGCTTTTTTCGAGGTTTGTTATCAGCTTGCACGGATAGTCAGAACACTCAAAACAATAGGAAAATCCGCTGTTCCTGATGCAATCTTTTATCCTGCATTTTCGGCAGTGTTCCGGTTTCCCTGTATCGGTATTCAAACATCCTGCGCAAGGCTTTTGGTGATAACAGTGTTTATAACAGACCACGCAATTCATTCCGCAGGGAGCGAACTTCGTAATATCAATCTTTGGAGGCATTTTCATTGTTCGTTCCTCTTGTTAAATTCCGATTTTCTGATCCGCTGTTTGTGATTATAGCATGTTGTGCCACGCCGCACAACAGATGCTGTCGGGATCACAATGTGCGGCAAGCATCCTTCCTTTCCCGGCCTTCGGCCTCTGCAATGCCTTTTCATGTCGCATAGACGTACAAGAAGAAAGCCGAAGAAACCGAAAATTTTCTCTGGCTTTCTTCCCGATACACAGCAAAAAGGGTTGTGCCGGTGCGACGTGACGGGTATTGCCCGAAATGGAGGTCTCCAACCGTCGCCCCAAAACCATCCGGCGGGCCGGCTGCCGTTTATTATGCGGTGAAAATTTACAGCTGTACTAAAAATTTGTCATTTGGACAATTTACCTTTTGATTATAGATGATATAATTTTGTAATTTTTAATGTGAAATTTTTCCGAGATACCGTTCGTAAGGTGGAGAAATTTTGAGATTTCAAGAAAATCTTACATAAACATTAACATAGTGATGTCAAAATAATTAAAATTTAATTTGAAATTTTTAGAAGCAGATGTTATCATTTCCTTACGGTTGGAGAGCCGAAAATAGAGCTGTCTTTAAAGGAGGAACCATCATGAAAAAAATTCTGTCGATCGCACTGGCTGCTGCCATGGTTTTCAGTATGTCCGCTGCTTCCATGGCGGCCCAGAAACCCAGATCCACCCGCAAATCCGCGACATCGGTTGAAACCGACTATCACAACAAAAGCAATCAATTGATTCCCGGTATTTATGATGCCGTTGGGCCCTTCGCCTACGATGTAAATGACGATAAAAAGCTGACTGAGGACCCTGTCGAATATGGAGAAACCGCCTACTACGTCCTGACTGACAAGGACGGAACCGGGATTACGAACTCCGATTCAGTGGACGGCCTGAAGATTAAGGCCAAGTGGGAAGAGGGGGACAAACTGGTCAAAGGCGTCACCATAGCCAAGAAAAAGGTGACCAATATGATGGGGACGGTCATCCCCGCGGCAAACCGGTATTATTACATGCTTGCAGTTACGGTTGCGGATTCGAACTCCACCTCTGATGCGGACGTCATCGGAACCCTGACCCTCAACAAAACCAAAAGCCCCAAGGTCAAGGAGCTGAAGCTGGCAATCGACCTGAACGTCAACTGGGCCCATTCATATTTGGACAGCAGTGGGGATTACATCGTCAGTGACGATCTCTCTGACATTAAGGCGGAAAAGTATTATTCGCTGAAGTTTGATTCGGATGATACGGTTGAGCTGGAATTTGAAGACGGAAGCACCTTTACCGTTGATGTCTCAGGGCAGGGAAAGACATTGGTCTATTTTGACACCAATTTTAATTCCCGTCTGGCCGCGAAATATCCGCTGGCCGAACTGAATTTCTGGAATGGAAACGGCGCAAAATTCAACCGTACCGGCGAATTTTTCCTGTCGGCATCCAATTATGACAGCAAGGTGTTTCTCTATGAGCTCAAGTCGGATGGGACGCTGTCAGAGGTCGCCAGCGCTGAATTTGATGACAAGGACGAGGGCTTCTACTTCCGGACGCGAGCTCTCGGCAGCTATGTTGTCTCGGATATGGAGCTGGAAACCGGCCCTGCGGACAGCGGCGAAGCCGATACTGTAACCCCTGTCGTTCCCGTTGTTCCGGTCAACCCCGGTACGGGAGCGGCCGCCTGAAAAGGGACGCCCTGTTCCATCCGGAAGGAAGAATTGCCCCGGATTGTGCGGACAGTGTAAAAAACCCTTGGCAGGAATAGAGGTTTTCGCAGGAGCGGCGCCGCTTCCGCCGCGATACCATGAACAATCCCCCCTGATGCAGTCCATTTTCCTGCATCAGGGGGGATTCTGTCTGTTTTCGGTCTTTGCCGGTGTGTTTTTTCCGTACCAAGAGGGGGTTATTCACCGCCCGCGGTTCATGCAGGGGAAAGAGAAGTTAATCTTCGGAAGCGTCAAGCAGCGCACAAACCATTCTGGAAGACTGCTCACAGGCGAGGGGCTTGAAGCGGTTGTATTCCAAGATTGCCCCATCGCGGAGCGAATCGGAGATCGTTCTCAAAATCAGGAAGGGAAGCTGGTTGACATAAGCGACATGGGCGACTGCCGCGCCTTCCATCTCGACGCAGGCAGCTTGAAATTGTTCGTGCAGGCGCTCCTTTGTCGTGCGGTCGTTGATAAACTGATCTCCGCTCACCAGATGTCCGGTGACGGTGCGGCGCCCCTGCGAAGCGGTTATTGCGCTGCATACCGAGGATGCTAAACTTACAAGGCCGGGATCACAGGGAAAGCGGTCGCAGTGGGGAAAATAGTCAATCAGGACGCCGGGTTCCATGTCGTGATAGACCGCATCGACGGCGACGACAACATCCAGGCATTCGAGATCCGGCCGGAGGGAGCCGGCCACTCCGACATGGACGATTCGATCCACTCCGAAAGACTGAATCAGAGTATCGGCGCAGATTGCAGCATTGACCTTTCCGATGCCGCAGCAGACAAGAATAACAGATTTTCCCTCCAGAGTGCCGCTGGAAAAGGTACAGCCGTAGCGGACGAATTCCTCCTTGATGATGGCCTTTCGGCGGAGCAGATCAATTTCATCATCCATGGCACCGATGATACCCCAGAGCATGGGTTTCCTCCTTTCTGTTCGAGCGGTCGAATTATTCGTGATGCCATTTGACCCCTTGCGGAGTATCCTCCAGCACAATCCCCTGCGCCTTGAGCTGGTCGCGGATCGCATCGGCCGTCTTAAAATCCTTTGCTTTTCTGGCGGCTTGGCGTTTCTCAATCAGCGCCTCCACCTCGGAATCAAGATCCTCCTTTTTGCGCTGATAAAGGATGCCGAGGACGTTGGTCATCTCGTCAAAACAGGCGGTGGCGGCGGCGATTGTCTCAGCCGACTTGGGTTCGGCAAAAAAGCTGTTGCAGTCTCGGGCCAATTCAAAAAGGGCGGAGATCGCGTCGGCGGTATTCAGATCATCATCCATCGCTTCAATAAAAGAGGCGCGGCGGCGTTCCACCGTTTTGAGAAAATCTTCCTCTTCCGGGATGGGGGATGGCGCGGCGTGGGCTGCGGCGAAATCGAGGTGATCACGGCAGGTATAGAGCCGGTCAAGAGCGGCGCGGCACTGCTCGACAATATCATAGCTGTAGTTGATGGGGGTACGGTAATGCGCCTGCAGCATCAGAAACTTGATCGGTTCATAGCCAAACTTTTCAGCCACGTCGCGGGTGGTGAAGAAATTGCCGAGGCTCTTGGACATCTTTCGGTTGTCAACGTTGATGAAGCCGTTGTGCATCCAGTAGCGGGCATATTCCTTGCCGCTGCAGCATTCGCCCTGTGCAATTTCATTTTCGTGATGGGGGAAGATCAAATCAGAGCCGCCGCAGTGAATATCAATCGTTTCACCGAGATGCTTGCGGATCATGGCTGTGCATTCAATATGCCATCCCGGACGCCCGTTACCCCAGGGAGAAGGCCAAAACGGCTCGCCGGGTTTTGCGGCCTTCCAGAGGGCAAAATCCAACGGATCTTCTTTGTGTTCAGAGACATCGACGCGGCTGCCGGCTTCAAGATCTTCGATCGGCATATGGGAAAGCTTTCCATATTCCTTAAAATGACGGCTACGGAAATAGACGCTTCCCTCCGAAGGATAGGCATAGCCCTTCTCGACGAGGGTGGAGATCACTTCGAGGATGGTGTCAATCGTCTCGGTCGCCTTGGGATGGACCGTAGCGGGCCGGACTCCCAGGCCCTCTGCATCGGTCATATATTCCTTGATATAGGTGGCGGCGATTTCAGGGACGGTGGTGCCTTCTTCGTTGGCGCGCTTGATCAGCTTATCGTCAATGTCGGTAAAATTCTGAACAAATGTGACCTCATAACCGCGGTATTCAAAATAGCGGCGCAGCGTATCGAATACGCAGATCGGCCGGGCATTTCCAATATGAATAAAGTTGTAGACGGTCGGGCCGCAGGCATAAATTTTCACCTTGCCCGGCTCAAGCGGAATAAACTCCTCTTTCTGTTTCGTGAGGGTATTATAGATCTTCACAAGAACACTCCTTTTCTACTTGATCACAATTAAAAACGCCGTCCTCCTGCGATTGCACGAAGACGGCGTTTGGTTCGACGCCGCTGTTCCACTTCTGTGAAGCAACTAAGCCCATAACGCGGGCAAAACGCGGGGAAATTTTCGCCCCGTGCTCCACGGGCGCATCTCTTCGCTCCTTTGCCGCCGCGCTCTCAGCAGCCGCGCGGCTCTCTGTGACAGGTATGCAAAGCTTTTTCCCGTGTCAAACGCATCCCAATATACAGCTCTATTGTATGGCTTAAATTCTAATTTATCACAGTTCGCTGCAAAAAACAAGGGGGAGCGTGCTTTTTAGGAAAGAGTCAGAATATTTCCCTGCGCAGCGGAAATCTGCTCGTCCAAAAATGTACTTAACGCCTCGCTTTGAGCCTTGCAGGGAGCGGAATCAAAAACCAGCATCTGGCTTTGCCCCTTGATGGAGGCGGTCAGCCAGAAGCCGTCATCGGAAAGCAATACCGCCTGATTGCCCGCTTCAAAGTAGAGTGTCCAGTGAAAACCGCCGGTAGCGGGATTCCCAAGCGTTTCGAAGACGCCGGGAGCGGGAAGCTTCGCCGTCATTTCAACCAATGCCGCGGCGTCCTCGTCCGAGAGAAGCATCTCTTCCTGATAGTCGCTGAGAGGATTTCCGATGACGATCAGAGAGACATTCTCCGGCTTAAGGGAAGAGAGAAGAGCCGCAAGCGAATCGCGTTCAGCAGAGGTACCGGCACGGCTGCCGGAAATTCCGTTGATCTGCCGGTGAATTTTTCCGGTAACGACGGCGGTCAGGTCGGCCGTCGTGCCGCCGGAAGCCTCTACTGCTTCGGCGGGCTCGGATTCCGCCGGAGCATCGGCGGGCTCTTCCTCAGGAGCGGCAGACGGAGAGGGAGGCTCCGGCTCCGAACCGGGCTGGGAAGAAATCTCCAAGGCGCTGCTCCCGGATTCAGGCGGGGGAACAGGGGCGGAGGATGAGGACGGGCTGTCCGAACAGGCCGCCGTCATCAGCACAAGAAGAATAAGGCATAATGCCGGAAGAATACGGCGAAAAAACATGGTAAACTCCTTTGCGTTGAGCACCCCAATGGGATGCTGAATCAGTTTGCTCTACTGTAATGCTGTTTTGCTTTACATATCCTTGAGGAAAATTTCACGATTTTGATAGCAGTAATTAAACCCTGAAAGAAGAGTAAAAAATACTGACGCCAGCATCAGCGCGATCATCAGCAGGTGAAAGACGGCCGCAATCTCCAACGGAGCGCCGCGCAGGAAAGACGCATTTTCCAATGCCAACCAAAGCAGGGTAACAATAATCCAGCACATCTGTGTGACCGTTTTGACCTTTCCCCAGCGGTCGGCGGCAATCACCTTGCCCTCCCCGGCGGCAATCAGCCGCAGCGAGGTGACGAGAAATTCACGCGCCAGAATAATGATGACGATTTCGGCCGGCGCATAACCAAGATGAATGAAGCAGACCATCGCGCTCATCACAAGGATCTTATCGGCCAGCGGGTCCATCAGCTTTCCGAAGGTGGTGACAAGCCCTCTTGCCCGTGCGATTTTTCCGTCGAGCAAATCGGTCAGACTGGCTCCCACAAAAATCAGCAGCGCCAGAATGCGGAAAAGGTTTGAATTTCCGCCCAGCAGGAAAAAGACGAAGAAGGGGACGAGGATCACCCGCAGGACAGTCAGTTTATTCGGCAGGTTCATCCGAGCACGACCTCCTCTCCGACGATGTCGTAGCCGTCCGCACCGGTGATTTCAACCGTGACAAACTGGCCAGGCTTCAGACCGCCGCGGCCGGTAAAATAAACCTTGGTATCGATGTCGGGGGCGTCCATATAGCTGCGCCCGGCGTAGCACCGCGCCTCCTCGTCATAGCCCTCGCAGAGCACCTCAAGGGTCTGTCCTTCCAGAGAACGGGCGATCTCGGCGGCGATCCCCATTTGGAGCTCCATAATCTGATCGGCGCGATGCCTGCGCAGTTCCGGATCGATCTGATCAGGCATCTCACCGGCGGGGGTTCCCTCCTCGGTGGAGTAGGCAAAGCAGCCAAGCCGTTCAAACGCTTCTTCCCGGACAAAATCGCAAAGCTCCTCGAACTCCTCCTCCGTTTCCCCCGGCAGTCCCGCGATCAGGGTGGTGCGGATGCAGACCCCGGGAATCTTTTCCCGAAGCTTTTTGAGAAGCGGGCGGATCAGCGATGAATCGCCCCTGCGGTTCATTCTCCGGAGCAGGCGGTCGTTGATGTGCTGGAGCGGCAGATCGATATATTTGACGACCTTCGGTTCGGAGGCAATGACCTCGATCAGCTCGTCGGTGATGCGGTCGGGATAGCAGTAGAGAAGACGCACCCAGCGGATTTTTTCAATTTTACAGAGTTCGCGCAGCAGCTCGGGCAGCATGAGCTTTCCGTAGAGGTCCTGCCCATAGCGGGTGGTGTCCTGTGCGACAACGTTCAGCTCGACCACACCCCGGTCGGCAAGGCGGCGGGCTTCTTCAAGGACCTTTTCCATCGGCATGCTGCGAAAATGTCCCCGGATGTCAGGAATTGCGCAGAAGGCGCAGCGGTTGTCACAGCCTTCGGCCACCTTGAGGTAGGCAAAATACGGCTCATTGGCCAGAATCCGTTCTCCCTCGAGCGGCAGATCGGATTTTTCCCGAAAGGAGATTACCCGCTCCCCCTTTTCAAGGGCGCGCCGCAGTGAGGCAGCGATCTCTCCGATCGAGCCCATCCCGAGGATGACGTCGGCCTCCGGCACCTCGTCGGCGAACTCGTTCTGATATCGTTCGGCGAGGCACCCCGTTACGGCAAGGACCTTGAGACGTCCTTTTTTCTGTTGGGCTGCCTCGAAGATGCTCTCGATGGATTCACGCTTGGCGTCCTCGATGAAGCCGCAGGTGTTGACGATAATGGCGTCGCAGCACGCCGGATCGGAGCAGATGGTAAAACCGTTCTCACTGAGAAGGGAGAGCATGCGCTCTGCGTCAACCTGATTTTTTGAGCAGCCCAGTGAGATCATTCCAACTTGATAGTTCATAGATTATCCTCTGTTTCTGATAATTCTCCGCGCCTTGCGTTCTGCAGAACGCCGCGCGCGATCGAGGCCGGATAGCCGTACCGTTCCAGCAGCGCGGCGGCACGCCGAAGGTCCGCGGGGGTATCCAGCGCGCCGAAACGCGCTTCAATCAATTCAGCGGCACGCTGCGGCAGGGTATCAAGCTCAAGCCCGGCAATCGCATCCTCGCAGAGCTCCGAAGAGATTCCCCGGCGCGTCAGCTCCAAACGGATTCGCCGCGGAGCAAAACGGCGGTTTTCGAAAAGCTCCCGGGCAAACCGGCAGGCATAATCCGCATCGTCGAGCAGCCCCAGCTCCTCCATCCGTCCGGCGGCCGCCTCTGCCGCCTCTTGTCCGGACTTCCGGGATAAGCGTTCGGTCAGCTGGCGTGCGGTATAGCTGCGGGCAGAGAGCATGCTGAGGGCATGGCGCTTGGCTTCCTCGACGCGGTTCTGGCGCAGAAGATCGTTGAGAGCGTCGGCATCCGCGTCGCAGCCCTTGAAAAGTCCGGAGAGAATCCATGCTTCTTCCGATACGGAGGCGAGATATTCTCCGTCCGCTTCGACGGCGATCATGCCGCGTTTGGTCCGCCTGACATTGGTGATGATCATGCTTTTTCAGATTCGGGAGCGACCTCGACATCCACACTCGCCGAAGCAATCGGGCGGGGGACAGGGGGTTTTGCCTTCTTGTCGGTCGGAAGCTGATCCATATTGACCCGCACCTGCTCCGCGACGCTTTCGAGCAGTTCGGGATTGGCCTTCAGGTAATCCTTGACATTGTCGCGCCCCTGGCCGAGCCGGGTTTCCCCCATCGTGAACCAGGAGCCGCCCTTTTGGATGATGCCGAGCCGCACGGCAAGATCGAGGACTTCTCCTTCTTTCGAGATGCCCCGGCCGTACATGATGTCAAACTCCGCTTCTTTAAATGGCGGTGCCACCTTGTTTTTGACAACCTTGACCCTTGTACGGTTGCCGATGACCTCGCCGCCCTGCTTGATCTGCTCAACCCGGCGCACGTCGAGCCGCACCGAGGAATAGAATTTAAGCGCGCGGCCGCCGGGGGTTGTTTCGGGATTGCCGTACATGACGCCGATTTTTTCGCGAAGCTGGTTGATGAAGATGGCAACGCAGTTGGATTTGGAAATCGCACCGGTCAGCTTGCGCAGTGCCTGACTCATCAGACGGGCCTGCAGGCCGACGTGGGAATCTCCCATTTCGCCGTCGATTTCGGCTTTGGTGACCATTGCGGCAACCGAGTCGATTACCACGACGTCGATTGCGCCGGAACGCACCAGAGCCTCACAGATTTCAAGCGCCTGCTCGCCGGTATCGGGCTGAGAGACAAGCAGCGAGTCGATGTCCACGCCGAGCGCCTGTGCATATACCGGATCCAACGCGTGCTCAACGTCGATGAAAACCGCTTCGCCGCCGCGCTTCTGGGCCTCGGCGACGATGTGCAGCGCAACGGTGGTTTTACCGGAGGATTCCGGCCCGAAGATTTCGATGATTCTGCCCTTGGGAACACCGCCGATTCCCAAAGCATGGTCGAGCAGCAGCGAGCCGGTTGGAATCGCCTCGACATTGAGCGAGCTGTTCTGCCCGAGCTTCATCACCGCGCCCTTGCCGAACTGGCGTTCGATCTGAAGCAGTGCTGTTTCCAGTGCCTTTTGTTTTTCATCGGCCATGTTAAAAATCCTCCATCTGTTCTGTTTGAGGTGATTCGGGCGAAAATTCGGTAAAAAAGACGCGCCGGTTTCCAGTTGAAAGAAGGTGATGCTATGATTGCCTTACTGGATATATCCCGTAAGGCATACACCATGCAGTCATTATACCGTATCAGTATGCGAAAAGCAACCGTTTTCCGAAAAAATAAGAACGCATGTTCTTACGAAACTTTTTTTTGAGAAAGCATAGGAATTTGCTTTGGGAAGCACTATAATATCGGTTGGTAAAAAATACATCCCTGCGAGGACAACATGAAATGTCGGAAACTGCTCTGGTATCTGGCAGCGGCGGCGCTGCCGCTGCTTTTCCTCGTCCCGGTTTTTTGGTGGACGGGGCTTTATCCGCTTGGCCGCAACACCCTTGTCTGGTGCGACATGCGTCAGCAGGTTATGCCGCTTTTGATGCAGCTTAAAGATCTTCTTGCCGGAGAGGTCAGCCCCTTTTACAGCCTGCGGGCTGCCGGGGGCATGAATCTTTGGGGCGTGCTCTTCTTTTTTGTCTCAAGCCCATTGTCGATTCTGGTGCTCTTTTGGGAGAAGGCTGATTTTTTCCTTCTCGCGAATCTGATGACGCTGCTGAAAATTTCCCTGTGCTCACTGGGCTGCTTCTGGTTCCTGCGCGAACGGCACCCGGCGCTGGAACCGCAGTGGAGTATGCTTCTTTCGGCGGGCTATGCCTTGTCGGGCTATACGATGCTTTTTTATCAGAACAGCGTTTGGCTCGATGTGATGGCAGTTATGCCGCCGCTCTACCGTTCCGCCTGTGCAATGACGCGGCGCGGCGGGGGATGGGGCTATCTTTTCTGGCTGACCGTTTTGCTGATGCTGCAGTATTATCTCGGCTATGCCGTACTGCTCTTCCTGATTCTGTGGGCCGCTGCCGCGGCGCTGCTTGAGGTGCCGTACGGCGAGCGGGGAAGATTTGCCCTGCGGGTCGGGTGCTTCACGGCGGGAGCGCTTGCGCTTTCCGCTCCGGTCTGGCTTCCCTCGCTGTTTGAGGTGATGGCCTCGGCGCGAACCGTCAACGTGGTGGCCTCGATTGCGGGCGGACGCTGGTTTACCCGGCTTTATACCACTCTTTCCTTCCTGCTGTGTTCGGCCGCGCTGCTGCCGGCGGCGTTCCTCTCCCTTCGGAGGCGCAGCATCGAGAAAAGCTGGGTGCGGGCGGAGTGGCTGCTCTTCCTCTGGCTGCTGCTGCCGCTTGTTTTTGATCCGATCAACAAGGTGTGGCATACCGGGAGCTATCAGGCGTTTCCGGTGCGGTACGGCTTCTTGACCGCGCTGCTGCTTGTTTCGCTCGCGGCGGCGGGTCTCACCGAAATCGGAGAGGGACGCACAAGGCGCGGCGGATTCACGGCGGCGTGCGCGGTTCTGTCCGCTGCCGCACTTCTGGTTTTGCTGATTCTGCGGGGACATTTTGTCGAGCTTTTTTCCTATGTCAAAAGTCTTTGGGTCAATCAAACGGCTTTCCTTTGGCTGGCCGCGGGAGCGGCCGGGCTTTTCTTCGCCGCTGTGCTGATTTTGCTGCTGCATTTCGGAGGGGGGCTTTCACGCCGTGTGCTTTGCGGAGGATTTGCCGTTCTTTTATTGCTGCAAAGCACGCTTTTTTCGGCGGCCTTTATAGGAGCGGCAGCGCGGGACGGCTCGTTTCTCGAACCGATCGCGGCGTTGGAGGGCCGCATCGACGACGAAGAATTTTACCGCGTCAAAACCGACCGCAAGCTGTTCGATGTCAACCTGATCGGGGGGATTGGCTATAACAATCTGGGGCATTACACCTCCCTGACCCGTGAGGATACCCTCTATACCCTCAAGCGTCTGGGATACTCCGCTTATTGGATGGAAACGGGAAGCCACGGCGGAACCCTTGTCACCGACGCGCTGCTGCAAAACCGCTATATCATCCGCAACCGCGCCGATTCCGCACTGACGGCCCGGCAGATCTATTCCAACGGAAGCTACTGGCTCTACGAATCGGCCTGCCGGATGCCGTTCGGGATTGTAACGGGCGCGGATGCCGAAAGCATTTCCGAATTGCCCGACCTTCCGAGGGCGATGACCGGCGCACGCGCGGCTGAAACCCTGCTTGGGCTGGAGGAGACGGTGGAGGTTGTCCGGCCGGAGCCGGATGTCACCGAGAACCTTTTCTCCGGGATCGGGGAAGACGGGAGAATGACCCTTGCCCCCGCTTCCGGCGCAAAGAGCGCCCTGATGGTCTATCACCTTTCGGTGGGGGAGGAGACAACCCTCTACTTCGACTGCTTCGACCGGACCTCGACCGCTTTGAGCGAACCGGTCAACGGCAGCTTTTCAATCTGGGTCAACGGGGCGCAGAGGGCTGCTTCCTATCCATCCCAGCGCGAGAACGGCCTGCTCTGCCTCGGAACCTTCTCAGGGGAGGATGTTCGGGTGACGGTGCGGGTCAACAAGTCGGTTACCGCCCGCTCGATGGGGATGTTCGGCATTACCAGCTCCTCGGTGGAGAGGCTTCTGGAGGCCCGGACCGGAGAGGTTTCCCTGACCGCGGAGCAGAATCGGATCGAAGGAACGGCAAGCTCCGGCACGGCGGGGACGCTGCTCTTCCTGCCCGTTCCCTATGCGGAGGGCTGGCAGGCGCAGGTCAACGGCCGGACGGTCACGCCGCTGCGGGTGCTCGGCGGCTTTCTGGCGCTGCCGCTGGAAGCGGGACAAAACGCCGTTTCCATGCGCTTCATTCCCGAGGGGATGGCCCTGTCTCTTGCGGTGGCCGCGGCCGCTCTGCTGCTGCTCGCGCTGGCATTCCTGCTGCGCCGCGCCGGGGTGTCCCCGCCGGTGCCGGCGGGCCGCGCGGCGCTGGTCCTTCTGGTCTTTCTCGCCTGTCTCACCGCGCAGTTAACAAGCATCCTGCCGCTGGCGCTGCACTGGCTTCTCTAGGATATTTCCGCGTTTTTTCCGCAGACTATCCTTTGCGGGAACGATTCCCCGGAATTCTTTGGAAGGGAAGAAATACGATGGATTCTAAGCCCCAGTGGATGAGCGACCCGGAGATGTGCAGCTATTTCAACAGCCTGCCTCCCTATGTGCAGGAGAACATGATGCAGAGCTCGATGAGCTTTTGCTCCATGCAGGAGCTCCGCGCATGCGCCGAAAAGCTGCAAAGAGCTGAATGAAAAACCGCCGCGCCGGAAGAATTTTCTTCCGGCGCGGCGGTTTGCTGGGAGTTCCAATTTTGATACGGCAATTTGTCCGATTTGCCCGGTCAGAAAATGGAAACAGTTTGTCTATTTATTTTCCGGCAAAGAATGGTATAATAACCGCAGGGCTGTAACCGGAAAATCCATCCCGTTTCGGGTGCGTTCAGTGGGGCAGGTGCTCCTCCGCGTTCTTGACCAGATTGAGCAGAGAGGCGGAAAAAAGCGGGTAATCCGCGCCAAGGGACTGCGTGGTCACTGCAAGCGGTTCAATTTCCCCGATTTCCCCGCCGCGCAGGATTCCGGCCTCGCCCGAAACGGCGCATTCAAGATCGGCGGCACAGCCGCGCATCGCCGCGTCGGCGTAGCCCTCGGCCAGCACATTGGGCAGGCGGAACATCGCGGGAGAATTTTTGGGATTGGTCGCATACAGCATCCGGAAGCAGCGGTAGACCGCCATCATCAGAAAATTGGAAATCTGTGAAATCAAAAAGCGGTTTTTGGTTCTGGCCGCCAGATCAAAGATGATATAGAGGGAGTTCGAAATCAGCTTTTTATTGAGCATGACCAGCAGTCCGGTGCTGCCTATGGCGGACTCCTTGCCGACGTCCTCGATGTCGGGAAGATCCTCGGCGGTCAGGACCGTGCCGCTGCGGTCGGGGGAGCGTCCCAGCAGATAATCGCAGGAGACAGAGTAGTAGTCGGCAATCCGCACGACGAAATCAAGGCCGCATTCGCGGATTCCTTTTTCATAATGGGACAACAGCGCCTGAGAAATACCGAGGTCGGCGGCCACTTGCTTCTGACTGAGTTTCTGCTCCTTGCGCAGCAGAGAGATCATTCTTGGAAAATGGGTGTTCATCCGACGGCCTCCTAAAATTTACAATGAGTATATATTATTATAATCGATCGGGAGGGCCTTGTAAAGAAAGAACTCAACAAATGTGAAAAACAGTCGAAACTAACAAAAAACGGAGGAAAAACATGGTCACCTACAAACTTCACTTTATCCGCCACGGCATGACCGACGGAAATCGAACCGGCCGGTATGTCGGCAGGACCGACGTTCCCCTTTGCCAGGAGGGGCGGCAGGAGTTGGAGGCCCTCAAGCAGAAGTACCGCTATCCCGAGGTACAGGAGGTTTACTGTTCGCCGCTCACCCGCTGCGTGCAGACCGCCGATATCCTTTACCCCGATTCCCCGCGGACGCTTGTCGAGGACCTCGTGGAGCTTTCTCTTGGCGACTTCGAGGGGAAATACATGAAGGACCTCAAGGATAACCCCGCCTACCGCGCATGGCTGAAGGAATCGTTGAAAAATACGCCGCCCGGGGCATTGGAAACAGGGGAGCAGTTCGCGCAGCGGATCGCCATGGCGCTGCAGCAGATTTTTGCGAATATGACCCAGAATCACATCACCGAGGCGGCGGTCATTGCGCACGGCGGAGTTTTGATGGGGCTTTTGTCCGCGTTTGCGATGCCGCGTCGGCCGATGGGGGAATGGGCCATCTCCAATGGATGCGGGTATTCGGTGAGAATGAGCACCCAGCTCTGGATGCGCGACCAGATTATCGAGGTGTTAGGCCCCCTGCCGGAAGGGCGCCGGTCCGGCCAGGATGACCGCGTGAAGGCGTTTCTCGGCGTGCTCTGACCCGCTTCCAACGCGGGAGCGCCCCAAAGCGCGGCTGCTTTCAAAAGCGGCGCATAGGAGTCTGCACCGCGCCTCTTCTGTGCTTTTGCGTGTGACAAAACAGTTGATTTCCCTGATTTCCGATGCGATTTCCAAAAGGAGTGAAAAACGATGCATCTCAGACGACTGGTAAAGGGCAATGCTCTGCGCGCGCTGCGCCGTCACTGGAGCCGCGCCGCCGCAATTTCTCTGATCCTGATGATCCTGTCCCAGTTTTTCGTCTCTCTGGAATTTCTTCTCTCGGTCATCTTTGACATCCCGGATTTTGCAGATCCGCTGCGCACACCGCAGGCCTATCTGGACGACCTGCCGAACGCGGCGCCCGCGGCGGTGGCCCTGATTGGGGGAACGTTGCTGCTCCGGCTGATTTTGGTGGTGCCTTTGAAGCTGGGAACCCAGAGGTGGTTTTATCAGGCGGGAGACGGCCGACCGGAGGAAACCTTTGCCGTCTTTGAATACTTCTCCTCCCTGCGCTTTTTCCTGAGCGCGGTCTGTCTCAATCTTCAGATGATACTGCGCGGGCTGTTTTGGACGGCGGCATTTCTGGGACCGCCCGGAGCCGTCATTCTCTTTGCGCGGATGGCCTCCGGGCAGGCGGGCACCGATTTTCAGATCCTGCTGGGGACCGGCCTCGAGGTGGCCGGATTCCTTTTGCTGATGCTGATGTCGGTTTTTCTGGCGATCCGCCTGATGGGGTATTATCTGGCGCCCTTCGCCTTTGCGGAAAATCCCGGGGCGGGCGCGGGGGCGGCAATCCGCTCTTCGGTGCGGGCAAGCCGGGGCTGCCGCTGGGCGCTGCTTCTGTTTGAGCTTTCAATGATTGGCTGGCGGTTTCTGGAGCTTTTGGTGATTCCAAAGCTTTTCACCTACCCTTATCGGACCACCGCCCAGGGGCTTTATGCCCATTTCCTCTTTGAGAAGATGCGGCGGGAGGAGGCCGAAAAGCAAAACCGCGCCGTGGAAATGGGAGAGAAGGAAAAGGAGGAGCAGAAAGAGGAGGAAGGCCATTCATGAATCTGATCGATCTGAAGCCGTTTCTGGATGATGTAACCGACTCCTTTGCGGCGGTTCTGGATCTGGAATTTACGATCATCAATTCCGAACCGATGCAGCGCGTGTCGGGAACAGGCGCCTACCGCGATATGCACCGGAAGCATTGGGAGGGTACCTATTCCGCGCTGGTGAAGAAGACCGGGAAGCCCATGGTTGTTCTGGAGCCGAGCGAATACCGGCTGGAGCTGGAGCGGTTCAAACAGAATACGGAGTATGCCATCATTCTGTACCCAATCGCCCGCGGAGACAGGATGGAGGGGGTGATCGTACTGGCGTCCTTCACGCCGGAGCAGAAAAAAACGCTCACCGAGCGGACGCAGAAGCTTTTGAATTATCTGGAAAAGATCGCCTCCCTGATCCTTGCAAAGCTGGAGCAGGAACGTCTTCTCGAAGAGCTGACCGCGGGCAACGCCCAGCTTTCCGAGGTTTTTGAATCGGTAAAGGATGGCCTTCTCCTTTGCGGGCTGGGAAAAGGGATCATGCAGATCAATACGCGGGGGAAAAGCCTGCTTCGGATGGATGACGCTTCCCCGCAGGCCGAGCGTCTGCGGGAAGAGGTGATGGAAGTGGCGCGCGAGGCGCTGGACCGGCACCAGATTCTCGAGCGTCAGGTTGACTGCCGCGCCGACCAGTGGGAGCGGTCCCTCGTCATCGAGGCGCGGCCCGTCCGCGGAAACGCCGGTTCGGTGATCTGCATCATGCGCCCCTTTCAGGAGCTTCAGAATACGATTACGCAGAATGCCAACGAAGGAGTCCCCTTCCTGCTCGTAACCCGCAATGCGCGGATGAATCAGCTCAAGGAAAAGGTCAAACAGGTGGCGCAGCATTCCTCCAACGTTCTGATCACAGGAGAGAGCGGAACCGGCAAGGAGCTTTTTGCACGTGCAATTCACCGTGCAAGTCCGCGGCGCAGTTCTCCCTTCGTTACGGTAAACTGCGCCGCAATTCCCGAGACTCTGCTGGAAAGCGAGCTGTTCGGCTATGAGGAGGGCGCCTTTACCGGGGCGAAAAAGGGCGGGAGAATCGGCAAGTTTATGCTTGCGAATACCGGCACCCTGTTTCTGGATGAAATTGGGGATATGCCGCTCTATCTGCAGGCAAAGCTGCTGCGGGTGCTCAGCGACCGGCAGGTGGACCGGATTGGAAGCAGCAAGCTGGTTGATGTGGATGTACATATCATTGCCGCCACCAATAAAAATCTTGAGGAAATGATCGGGAAGAAGGAATTCCGCGAGGATTTGTACTACCGCCTGAACGTAATCCCTTTTTACATTCCGCCGCTGCGGGAACGGTGCGAGGATATCCTGCCGCTGATTGAACACTTTATCGAGAAATATAACTGCAAGCTGGGCAAGCAGATCCGGGGGATTTCACCGCAGACTCTGGCGCGGCTGGAGAAGTATGGCTGGCCGGGGAATGTCCGGGAATTGGAGAACTGCATTGAATATATGGTGAATTTCGAAATGGGGGACCTGCTCTCGGAGAAAAACCTCCCGCAGAGGCTTCGCGGCGAGGGGGAAAACGCACCGGTGGGCGCGGTCCCGGCGGCATCGGCCATGGCGGCCGCACCGCTCCCCCTATGGGAGGGTCTGCCTCTCAAGGAGCAGCTGCGGCGGTATGAGGCTCGCGTTTTCCGAACTCAGAACGAACGGTATGGGGGACGGCCGAATCTTCAGCAGATCCGCGCGATCTGTCGTGAGCTTGGAATCAGCCTCTCTTCCTATTACCGAAAGCTCGAGGAGCTTGGTTTGTCATAATGGACCACCGGACCGAAAACAGCGGAACCTGTTCTCAAAAACGGGAAATTTTTCGTTTTTGAGAACAGGTTCTCTTTGCTTTTCTTGTTTTTAAGAAAATTTCGGCGAAAATGCGGCGAAACAGCCGCTTTTTTTGTTGGCACTATTATTGCTCATTATTCCACACAGGCGAGTTGTCCGGCATATGCGGACCGCGCTCCGCCGCTCTGAAAGAGGGAGGAGCCGGCGAAGGAAAGTCCGCGCGGGAGGAAGTCAGGCGGCTGTCCGCCCGATCCCCACATCCTGTTTTGCAGCCGGACGCCCCAAAAATTAAAAAAGGAGTCTGCATGATGAAGAACACTAATTGGCTGAAGGAAATGAGCTGGACCGAATTTGACGAGCGCCGTAAAAACTGTGATACCGTCATTATCCCGGGCGGAGCAATCGAAGTTTACGGACCTCATATGCCGCTTGGCTCCGATTCGATCGTTTCTGCCGCGATCTGTGAGCTGGTTGCCCAGAAGGTCAACGCAGTCATCGGGCCCATGATCGAGGTGGGGGAGTCTGCCTCGCTGTATCAATTCCCCGGTACGGTCAAGATCATGCCCGAAACCTACGCCGCCATTACGCGCGACATCATGAATTCAATGATCAAGTGGGGATTTAAGAACTTTATGTTCATCAACATGCATGCGGGAAATGTCCCGATCATAGGGCAGATTGCACGTGAATACCAGAGAGAATATGGAATCCACTGCGCGCAGATCGACTGGTGGCGCTTTACCCAGCCGAACACCACTGATATCTGCAAAAATTCCGGGTGGATGGCACACGGTCATGCCAGCGAATGCGGGACCTCGGTGATGATGTACCTGCATCCCGAGTATGTCGATACCACGAAGATCGAGCTGGTCAAGGCACAGAATCCCAAGTTCGGAAAGTTCCCGGATGTTGTGACCTATTATGAATTCCGTGACAATACCTATAACGGCATCCTCGGAGACGCGACGCTGGCGAGTCCCGAAAAAGGAAAGGCCATTGTCGAAAAGTGCGTCAACCGCATTGTGGAATTTATGAAGTTCGAGTTCGGATGCTGAGAAGAGGCACATCTTCCAACGGCGTGACGGCCTTTTGAGGGAGGAGCGTTTTTCCTCCGGACAAAAAAGGATGTTCAAGCGCCCCGGTTTGTGCTATGATAATTTTGTTTCGCCCGAGTGCACCGGAATCCGGAGCCGATGAGGACGAGAAAAGCCTGAATCCTGTCAGGGGTTCAGGCTTTGTCCTGTGTTCGGGCAGGCCTTTTGAAAGGAATCAACCGCGATGACAAAACAATACAAAGGAATCCTGCTGGTCATTCTTTCCGCCGTTCTGTTTGGCTGCATGCCGCTGATGGCAAAAACGATCTACGAAAACGGGGGAACTCCCGTGGGGCTGACGCTGCTGCGGAATTTTCTGGCTCTGCCCGCCCTTTGGGTCCTGATGCGGCGCGGAGGCGGAAAAACATCCCTTGAGCGCGCCCAGATCCGTCCGATGCTTCTTCTCGCGCTCGGATACGCCGGCACACCGATGCTGCTCTTTTCCTCGTACCGGTCGATCTCCACCGGGATGGCGACAACGATTCACTTTGTCTACCCGATCTTTGTGCTGCTTGGATGCGTCCTCTTCTGCCACGAGAAGCTCAGCCGAATCAAGGTGCTTTGCGTTTTCTTCTGCAGCTGCGGCATCCTGCTCTTCTATACGCCGGGCGACGCCGGCAACCTGATGGGGATGGCGCTGGCCTTTACGTCGGGAATTACCTATGCTTTCTACATCATTTATCTCGGTGCGAGCGGACTGTCCCGCATGACCCCCTTCGCATTGGCATTTTGGGTTTCCTCCTTTTCGTCGGTGCTCCTTGCGGTTTATCTGGCGGCGACCGGCTCGCTCGCCATCTCGATGACTCCCCTCGGTTGGGGAATGAGCCTGCTCTTTTCCCTTCTGATCGCGGTCGGCGCCAGTGTTTCCTTTCAGGTCGGCGTCAAAGAGGTGGGAGCCCAGAGGGCTGCGATTCTCTCCACTTTTGAGCCGATCACCAGCATTGCGGTTGGAATTCTTGCTTTTTCCGAATCGTTTGGTTTGAAAACCGCCTTGGGAGTTGTGCTGATTTTAGCGGCGGTTCTGATTTTGACGATCTTCGATCAGGAAAAGGCGGCTGCTTAAAAGGTTCCGCACCCTCATATGAATAGAAGGGAGAGGGGGCGGTTGCGGTGTTTCGTTGGGCAGGAGCCGGCAGGAGGTACGGCGCGCGGCTGCGGGCAGCGGTTTTTCTCCTGCTGCTGCTTGGATGCTGCGCCGCGGTTGACGCGCATATCCGGCCGGTGATTCAGTCGATGGCGGCCTATCAGGCCAAGGTCTACGCGACGAGGATTCTCAACGAAGCGGTGGAAGCACAGCTCGCGGGCGAATCCCCTTCCTATCGGGAATTGGTGAGCCTCTCGACCGGGGACGACGGGAAAATCAACGCGGTTCAGACCGACGTGGTGCGGCTGAATCTGCTGAAAGCCGCGCTGACCAATGCGGCCGCCGACCGGCTTGAAGAGCTCGAGCAGCAGACGGTTCTGGTCCCTCTCGGAACTCTTTTGGGCTGGCAGGTACTGTCAGGCCGTGGTCCGTTGATGGAGTTTCGGCTCGTGCCCGCCGGGTATGTCCGATCGTCTCTCTCGCACCGCTTTGACGCTGCCGGCATCAACCAAACCCGGCATCAGATCATGCTGCGGCTTGATGCCAGTATCATTGCGATTCTGCCGGGGTATACCACATCGACCGAGGTTTCCACCGACTTTCTCCTTGCTGAGACGGTGATCGTCGGTACTTCGCCCGATTCCTTCACTCAGGTTCTGACTGGAGATGACCAGAGCATTGACCAGCTGATTGCGGATTACGGACGGTGAGGAATATGTTTTTCTCTCCGGTTTGCTCATGGCAAGCTTCTTGATCAATCAAAACCGCGCAGTGAACGCGCGGGATCGCCGCTTCCCAGAAACGGCGCGGCAGCTCCCCCTCTCAGGAAACGCCGTGAGCCCTTTTCGCCTGTATTGAGCGTCTCTCTATCGCGCGCGGCGGTCGAACGCGGACCTGTGTCCCGGTGAGACTCTCGGCGGGCTGAAAAATTTTCCGTCATGCGGCGCTCAAAAGCAGGCGGCTGCAAGCCGCCTGCTTTTTCATTTTTCTCTCCCTGCCCCGCGCGCAGACCGGCCGGGTGACGGCATATCCGAGCGGGGACGGCACCGTACCATATTGCCTGCCAGCGTAGCTGATGGCCGCCCTGTCCGCAAAACAAACAGAGGAAATCACAAACGGACGCCCCGTGGAAAAGGATCGCTTTATTCTTCTTTTTGAAAAATCAGGGACATTGTTTCGATGTCACCGGTCCCTCTGGTTTCCAAGGGAACATATCCGCAGTAATCCCATCCGCTTTCAATCCGCTCCCTGATGATTTCTTCGACTCCCTCAAAACCGTATTTCGCTCCCTTTCCGAAGCCATAACCGTAAAGCTCGGATTTCAGTCTGACAAACTCGACTTTTTTCATATGCTCGACCTCTTCAACTTTTCTTTTCTCCCGTTTGATGATATCACACATGCTTTGGGGAAACCGCGGAGCGGACCGGTAAGAATCCTTTCGCTCATTTGCTCTATTCGGAGCACCCTTTGCCAAGACAGCCGGGCAGTTCCAAAAGGAGGGTGCTCTGCCTAATTAAAATTTGCTATTCCTGTTTATTATTCAATGCTTTTAAAATAAATCCGCCCATGACGGCGATGGGAATTGAAACAGAAAATGAGACCGGCTCTAAAAAGGCACCGAGAACACCGCCCAAAAGCGTACAAATTATCGCTGCAAAGATCATCTTGTTCCCTCCGCAAATCATTCATTCATCGCCCTTTATACCCGCTTGTATCTTATCATGCAAACAAACGATTTTCAACATATCATCAATAGTCGGAGCTTCCCTCCGGCATCCATGGAGAACAAGGAAAAAAATTTTACGTGATTTGCAATTTTTCACTTGATCTGATAAAATAAATCAATTCGGAAGGGAAGAAATGTTGGGAGAGGCCGTTTTTTTGGCTACTTGGTTTCCGCTGTGAAAACAGCGCGGCACAGTGGGCGTTTTGCATGAGAACAGGAAAAAGGGAGGAGCAGACCGCATGATTGTGGATACATTTGAAAACATGGGACTTTATCTGGGGCTTCACCGGGCCATGCCGCAGGTGCGCGGCTTTCTGGAAGAGGCAGCATCTCTTCCCGAGGGAAGGTATGAGCTGGATGACGGTAATTTTGTCATCGTTCGTGAGGGGGAGACGCGCGAAAGCTTCGGAATCCTATTTGAAACACATGAACGGTATCTTGAACTGCATGCGGTCGTAAAAGGAGCCGAACGGATGGAATGGGCGCCGCGCGCCTTTCTGCTGATGACCGATCCGGTGAACCCGGTCAAGGACATCGGCTTTTTGCGCGGATCGGGGGACGGAATCGATATCATCGCCGGAATGTTTTATTTCTGCTTCCCGCAGGATGCATATAAAAGCAGCTGCCACACCCAGAGCATCGGCTCCTGCGACTACCGGAAATACATCTTCAAGCTCAGGGTGGATCAGTTGATTCGGCAATAGGAAAACAATCAAAGATAGGAATAGGGGCCATGCCACCGGGTACAAGCAGGTGTCCGGTGGTATGGCCCTCGTTTTATTCTGTTATTCCCCGGTGCTTTCGGACATTCGTTTGCTCTCAAGTGAGCGAATGAACGCGGCAACCGCCCGCAGGTCCTGCTCATTCATCCGCCTGACCTGCTGGATGGTATCCTCCTGAAGCTCCCCGGCTGTTTCCCGGCGTTTTTCCGGCGGAAGTCCGGTCAGCACCCAATGGGCGGAATATCCGTAGGTGCTTTCGATCAGTCTGGCCAGCGGTTCGGAAACGGTGCTTTTCCTTCCGCTGGTCAGCAGGTATACATAATTGGCGCTGATTCCCAACTCTCTTGCAAAGTCCACCTGCTTGAGATTCTGGGCATTGATAATCTGCCGGATGCGTTCCCCAAGGGTCAGGGAGGTGCCGCATTTCTGCTTCTTGTTCATATGTCCGCCTTTGCCTCCCCCATCATCTGGATATAGATCATCAGTTCCTTGCGGGATGTAACATTCAGCTTGGAATAGATTCGCCGGTTATGTGTCTTGATCGTATTGATGGACAGACAAAGGACATCCGCGATTTCTCTGGCGGTATATCCCTTCATATACAGGTCGAAAACAGAGCGTTCGGCCGCAGAGAGGGTGCCGATGTTTTTGGTGAACTCCTGATAGAGCGAGGAACGGAGCAAGGGGGCGCTTTCCTGCTGCGGCGGGGGAGCGCCCCGCTCGTCCTGCGACTGAAGAAACTCCAGAAGGTCGTCGATCTCCGGAATTCTGGTTTTGGAAGCGGAAGCAAGATCGGGCTGCTTTAAGCTTTCCAGCGCAACCAAAACCGGACGAATATACCGTCTGCTGATTACAAAGGAAAGAAGGATGTCAAGGCCCATCAAAAGAAAGAGCCACAGCAGCAGGGCGTGGGTGCGGGCCGAGACATGCTGCGCCAGCACCCTGCGCGGCATCATGAGAGCCAGCGCCCAGCGTTCTCCCTGATAGGCGGAATCCTTGGGGTAAAGCATGATTTCCCGATGCAGTCCCGCATACAGCTCTCCCTCGGGCTGCCGGTAGCTCGAAAAGGCGCTTGGGTCCTGCCCGATCATGAGAAAACCGTTGTCCGGGGCAAAGGGCCGTGTGGCGGAGCGCCCGGCAAAAAGAGCGCCGCTGACATGAAATTGCCCTTCCTTTTCAGGAGAAAGCATACAAAAAAGCTGTTCATGGCTGTCGCTGTCCGGTGCATAGGCGAGTTTGAACAGCATTTCGCTGACCTCAAAGCCGCACACGCCCATCACCGTTCCGTCTGAAGCAATCAGCGGTGCGGAGCAGAGCATGGCGCGTTCACTGCCGCCCGGAAGAACCGTGGCAGGGCTCCAGAAGTAAAGACGGGAGGTGGGAAGCTTCTCCTGCCGCGCGGTGCCGACCGTCCCGGAAAAATAGGGAGCCGAGCTGATATCCATCTCCATGCGCCACTGCGGCAGAGTCTGAATTCCGCGGCCGCGGGCAATTTTCATCGGCCCGATGAGATAGCGCAGATTGGCGTCAAGCCCGCTGACGATGTTAGGCTCCATATTTTTCAAATAAAGGCACGCGCGGGAAAACCGGGCGTCCGGCAGGTCAGGGTTTACGGTGGCGTCCAAAACCAGAAACACTCCGCTGCTTTTGGCCTTTTCCAAAGCGCCGGTCAAGGAGGAAAGCTCCCCGCTGAGAAGCTCTTCCAGAAGCTGGGGGGAATCCTGCAGGTGAGAGGGCCGGATTCCCTGTTCCCGGCAGCGTCTTTCCAGACTCGAGGAAAGGCTCTCCGCCAATGCAACGCACCGCACGGAAATTTCTCCATAATTCTGATAGACTGCCTGCGAGAGATGGGACAGCTCGTTTTGCAGCAGAGAGCGGTGCTCCCGGAAACCGGTTTGAAAGACCCCCGTGGCAAAGAGCATCACCAGCACGCCGAGCATGATGGCGTTCAAAAACAGAAACAGAAAGCCAAACAGCCTCAGACGCAGGGAAAGGCCGTCCTGCCCAGCCTGTCGGATTGCCTCACGGTACGCGCGGATTTTCTGCATGAGATGTAGCTTCCTCCATTATGGTTGCTGCCGGAAAGCCTCCAGCGCCTCCCTCGACACCCGTGAATAGGCATCCTCGGGACTTTCCGTTTCCAACAGCGCCAAATACTGTTCGCGCGCCCTTTGCAGGCAGGTCAGGAGGTCTTTCCCATAGTTGCTGCTCAGGCTGTTGAAGCCGTCGAAAACCGGCGGAATATAAAAATCATACGCGGCATGGACTTCGACCGCTGTACGGAACAGTTTTTGGATATTTTCATTATCTGCGATTTCCTGTTCCATACTGTTTTCAAACGCCTCGTTTGTCACCGGAAGATAGCCGGTGGAAGCGATGAATTTCATATTTTGTTCCGGATCGGTAAACCATTTCAGAAAAATGGCCGCCGCTCTTTCCTTTTCCGGAGTCGTTTTCGCCGCAACGATTCCGCTGCCCCGCTGAATGGCGATCTTTTGACCCCCTTGAAAGACCGGGAAGGGAAGCACACTGTATTCCACCCGCTCGGTGGTGTTGTCCGGGTAGGTGATTTCGGTTCCATAGAAAAGAATGCCGGCAGTGGATCCGGTGGAGCAGACGATTTCTCCGGTTTTGGAGAGGTCGGAGGAATATCCGTCATACAGCGCATAGCCGCCCTTAACGGCGGGTTCGCAGATTGCATCCCAGATCCGTTGGAACTCAGGCGATGAGAGGTCCAGGGATTCGTTTTTCAGCAGGCTGCCCCCCATCTGGCGCATCCCCACCTGGGCGAGATTGAAGGCGGAGTCGGCGGTGTAAAAATCTTTGCCGTCATTGGGCAGATCGGGCGTCTGTGCGTCGGTCCATTCATAATAACGCAGCGCCGCCTTTGCAATTCCTTCGAAGGTGGAAAGGCTGTTCATTGTAACGCCGGTTTCGGATGCGAAGCGGTCAAAAAGGGTCTGATTGACGAAAAGAACCTCGGTGGACTTTGCAAAGGGAAATACATAGAGCTTTCCGTCGCTCAGGCGTCCCTCCTCGAGAAAGCGCGGCAGATAGAGCGAAAGCTCCTCCTGCGTAAACTGTTCGTCGAGCGGGGCGAGCAGGTCCTTCTCCTGAAGAAGTACGGCGGTGGCGGGATAACAGGTGGTGAGATCGGGCATCTCCGGCGCGCCGGGGTCCCCATTAGCGATCATGGTCAGCTTTTCCTGCAGGGCGGCCGAGCCGGAGACGGAGGTAACGTTCAGGACGATTCCTTTCTCTTTGCCGACGGTGAGGTTAAAGGTATCAACAAGACCATCCATGGTGGCCTGCATCTGCCCGCCGAAATTGTGCCATACCTCCAGCGTGACCGGATGTTTGGGGTCCGGACCGGTTTTCTGTCCGCATCCCGGCAGGACCGCGATGAGTGACAGACACAGCGCAAGACAGACCGCCCGCTTTCGTCTTTTAAACATTTCCATGCTCCTCTCTTTGAATGCCGCCGGAGAGAATCCGGAAAATCACCCCTAAAATCACCCCGTTTTCCCGGATTCCATCACCCCGGGGATGATTACAGGAGCCTCCGCAGCCGTTATGATGATCACATAAAAGCTCTTGACAGGGAACCTTTTCGTTTTTCATGTTACCATTTGTATCTAACTTAGTCAACAAAATGTTGAAAAAGAGAAAGGAAGGTTATGAATCATGCGGGAAGATCAGCGGGACCGGCTGCTTGAGGAGGTGACGGCCGCAATTCGGGGACTGGACGATGACGGACTCCGTAAGCTTGGCATGTTTCTGGCGGAAATGAGAGAAGAGAAGCAGCGAAATCCGGGAAGGGAGGTGCAAAGGACTGATGGCTCATGAGGCGGCTCCTGCATTTACTCCAAGGTGCAGAATTCTTCGCGGGGAGAACGTCTGCCGGTTTACCTTCTTTTGCGAAATCTGCGAGCATAGCTACACCACACCGCCTCTTCAGGCAGAAAACGTCGGCGAGGCCCGGCTGAAAGCAGAGGCGGATGCAAGACTCTATTTTAATTGGTGCCCCGGATGCGGACGGTGGGTATGCGATGAGCACTTCAACGAGGACCGGACCATGTGCACCGACTGTGCGCCGCGGGTTTGCCGTGGCTGCGGAGCAAGGGTTCCCAGAGGAGATCAATACTGCACTTCCTGCGGCGCGCCCAACACGGGAAGGCAGCCGTCAGAAACAGGGGCGGCTCAGACGGCACAGCCCGCCTATCAGCCGCCCATCGCACCGGGCGCACCGGGAAAGACTGAGCTTCAGGACGCACAGGAAAACAAGGGGATGGCGGTGCTGGCCTACCTGATTTTCCTGATTCCGTTGCTGGCGGCAAAAGAATCGAAGTTTGCGCGTTACCACACCAATCAGGGGCTGGTGCTGTTTTTAGCGGCGGTCGTATACGGAATTCTCTTTTCCGTCCTGAGCGGCATTTTGTTTGCCGTCTCATGGCGTTTGGGATTAACCATGACCAGCATTCTCGGACTTGTGGGATGGGTTTTCACGGCTCTCGCGGTCATCGGAATTGTCCACGCCTGCAAGGGCGAGATGAAGCCGCTGCCCCTGCTCGGCGGCATTACTATTTTGAAGTAGACCGTTTTAACAGTGAGAAGCGCCCTGGAGACACCTGTTAGGTCTCCGGGGCGCTTTGCGGATCAGCTTTTTTCCATGGAGGGGTGGTCGTTGATCTGATGGAAGCTTGAGCGGTAAACCGCCGTCTGAAAGATGATGATGGCGATCCAGCCCGCACCCGTTGCAACCGCCACGCCGCACAGCGAGAGAAAAGGCGTGAGAAGGAAGGAGAGAAGAACCCGGATTCCAATTTGCAGGGTTGTCCCCAGAAAGGGGATGCGAATCATCCCGACTCCGCGGAAATATCCGACGAAGCAGCAGCCGACCATACTGAGGGCATAAAAACAGCACATCGCCGTCAGGTAACGCCCGGCGATCACAAAGGTTTCGGGCCGTACATTTCCCGCAATCAGGGGCAGCAGGCGGGGATGGGAGACGTACATAAGCAGGGAAAGCACAATTCCGGCTCCGATCATAACGCGCTGCCAGGAAAAGAAACCGCGAAGCGCCCGGTCGTAGAGTCCTGCGCCCCGGTTCTGCGCAATAAAAACGGTCAGCGCGGCGGAGCCGCTGTCGCCGGCGGTCAGGAGAAAATCCTCCAGACGCGTGGCGGCGGAAAAGGCCGCGATGGTGACGGGGCCGAGGGGGTTAATCGCGGACTGAATGAAGAGCTTGCCAATATAAAGGCTTGAGGACTGAAGCGCCGAAACAGCCCCGTAATTGGCACTGTCCAGCAGCGCTCTGCGGTTATAGTAAAAGTCCTTTTTTGAGACGCGCAGCGCGGGAAAGGTTCGAAAGGCATACAAAGCGCAGCAGACAACCGAAATTGCCTGAGAAATGACCGTCGCCAGTCCGACTCCCCGCACCCCCATTCCCCAGACGGCGACAAACAGAATGTCGAGAAGAATATGGATGACGGTGGCAAGCAGCAGGAAGAAGAGGGCGGAGGCGGAGCTTCCGATCGAGCGCAGCGCCGCCGCAAAAAAATTATAGAGGAAGGTGAAGATCAGCCCCATCAGGACGGTGCGCAGGTAAAGCGCGGCGTCGTCCGCGATATCCGCCGGGGTGCGGATGGCGTTCAGAAGAGGGCGCAGGAGAAGAATTCCACCCAGCCCTCCCGCAAGGGATAAAAGGCTGCCGAACCAACAGGAGGTGACCAGAGAGCTATGCAGACGGTCATAGTCTCCGGCGCCGAAATAAGAGGCGAAGAGAATCGAGAAGCCGGTGCAGAAGCCCACCAGAACAAAGATATAGATATTCATCACCGTGCCGGCTACCCCGATGGCGGCGAAAGCGTTTTCGCCGACAAAACGCCCGACAATAATTGAGTCCACGGCGTTGTAAAGCTGCTGCATCAGATTCCCCAGCAGCAGGGGAAGCGCAAACCAGGAAAGACGGGCCATAGGGGGGCCCTCGGTCAGATCATGAGTCCGCTGCTGCAAACAATCGCCTCCCTTGCCTTGCTCAATATGCCTTCAGTATATCGTGAAAGGTATTTCTTGTAAAATGCCTATTTTCACTATATAATATGAGGTATTAGGAATATATTGGGGAGGTGTCCCGATGACCAATCTTGAGATCGAGGCCTTTATGGCAGTGGTCCGAACCGGCAGCATCACCCGGGCCGCACAGTTCCTCTACACCACCCAGTCGGCGTTGAGCCGGAGAATCAAAACTCTTGAGCAGGAGCTGGGATATACCCTCATGAAGCGCCAGAAGGGGATGCGAAGTATTGAGCTTACCCCGGAGGGGCAGTCCTTCATCACGGTGGCGGAGAAGTGGCGGCTGCTCTGGGAGGAAGCAAGGGAGATTTCCCGGATGGAGCGCCATCTTTCTCTGAATCTGTCGGCGGTGGACAGTGTCAGCACCTACATCATGCCGAAGGTCTATGAGGACTTTCTTCTGCAGAACCCCGAAGTCAGCGTTTCAATCCGAACCCTGCACTCTCAGGAAGCCTACGGCTGCATCGAAAGCGGAGTTGTGGACATCGCCTTTATCTCGGATGATATGTATGTGAGCGGGGTGGAAACGGTGCCCGCTTTCAGGGAGCGAATGCTCTTTGTCTGTGCCGCGGATGCACACTATCCGCAGACGGTGCATCCTTCCCAGATGGACCCCGCCCGTCAGATCCGGTTTCCCTGGAATCCGGAATATGACCAGTGGCACCGCTGCTGGTTCGACAGCCGTTTGAAGCCGTGGGTTCTGCTCGATAAGATGTCTTTCTTTGAAGAGTTTCTTTTCCGGGGAGAAAACTGGGCGATTCTGCCTGCCTCGGCCGCCTGCCGTCTCAAGGCGCAGACCGGGCTGTCGGTGCGGCCGATTCAGGAGGGCCCGCCGGAACGGCTGATCTACTATTTGGTGGCGGACCGGCCGATGGGGGAGCCGGTGAAACGGTTTCTTGAGTGTCTGGACCGCCGGCTGCGGGGGATGGACGGCGTGGCGTCCCTGTTGGAATTCTCATCGTCCGTCAAGGAAACGAAGGCCGAAAGCAGGTGAACGCCGCTTTCGGCCTTCGTTTGTACAGCCGGAGCGCATGAAGCCAGCGGTTGCGCCGGAAGGGGTAAAAGCTTTCGCTTCAAGAATCTGGCGAACCGGGCCGGGTCATACCGCTTCGGGGGCAGGAAGCTGCCGGCCGGGCAGCAGACGCCTGTTTATGGGCCCGCGGGCAAGTGCCGCAGATGGAAAAGCATTCAGCGGCTCCCAAAGAGCATGCCGGAATCATCTTCTTTCGGGGCTTGCCCAGCCCCCGGATAACAGGCCCCAAGCCCAGCCGGAGATCCCGTCGTCCTTCATCGGATCAGGAGCCTCTCGGGAAAGGCTTCGTTTCGCATCAGGTGCCACATTTGATCGATGTAAGAAAGTGTATAGTAATTCTCAAAATAGTGGTAGTAATAGGCGCCGCGGGGCGTCATGCGGTATCTGTTCCCATCCTTTTTCGCCAGACCGAGCAGACACGCCATCCGAAGCTCGAAGCCATAACAGCGGTTCAGTTTGCGGCCAAAGAAGGCTTCAAACGCCCCGGCGTCGACAACGGTGGTATAGGCGGTCCAGAAGAGGTAGTAAACCATCCGCTGCCGAAGGGTGAATTTAAGGGTCAGGGCGGTGGGAAGCTTCCCCTCCCCGATCCGCCGGAGGTAGGCGGGGATGGAAAATGTGTTGATTTTGAACTGGTTCCGCAGCAGAGTCGTCGCGGAGCAGCCGAACCCCAGAAAATTATCCCGCGTCATGGAAGAATACTTTGGAGTGCCGGGCTTTGAGAAGGTCCAGATCGAATCCCGGACATAGCCCTGCCGGGCACAGTAAGCGGTAATCCGGTCGAGCAGCTTTCGTTTCTGACGCTCCGGCATCTTCGGAAAGCCGCGGGTGGTGTCGGTAAAATCAATGAACGGGTAAATTGCAACATGATTTGCCCCATGGGAGAAGGCCGTATCGATATCCTGCCGAAGCTCCTCGAAGCTCTGACCGGGGAGGGCAAAGATGAAATCCATCGAGACCGTCTCAAAGGGAACGCAGGCCAGAGCGTCAAAGATTTGTTCGGGCCGTTCCAGCGTTCGGCCCAGTGCCTGAAGACCTGATTCCTGAAACGATTGGACCCCGATGCTGATTCGCGTGACACCGGCGCTCTTGAGCAGCCTCAGCGTCTCTTCATTTACGTCCTCCGGATGGAGTTCAATGCCGATCTCTTCTGAAATTTCAAAATATTCCCGCAGCTTTTTCACAATTCGCCCGATTTCGGCAGCGAAAAGAGCCGGGCTCCCTCCGCCGAAATAAAGGCTGGTAACCTGTCTGCGCGAGGGGAGGGAGCCTCCCACCAGATCGATCTCTTTCAGCAGTGCGTCAAGATACGCTTTGGCCAGCTCCTCCTGATAGGGAACCTTGCAGTAGGGGCAGAAACCGCAGAGGGTCCGGCAGAAGGGAATGTGGAGATACAACCCCAGATTTTGTTCCTCACAAAGGTCGAGGGATGAATCATAGGCGCTGGTAAAAGAGAAGGGGCGGACCGAACGGGTCAGCCAGATTCGGGCAAGCTCTGTCAGAATACTCATGTTTCTCCATTCTCCCGGCAGGACACTCTCATATGTATTTGAGATAGGTATGCAGCATTTCGGCGGCTACGCGCAGATTTCCCCGGAACAGTAGGGAGTATTCCGCGGCAAAAAAGTAGCCGCATTGATCGCAAAGCCCCGGAACGTCGATACACCGCCCACAGACCGACTGCTTTCCGTTTTCCATCACGATGCACTGGTAACAGGGGGTTGGAAAGGAATTGTCGATCAGATGGGGAAAAGCGGATTTCAGGTTGAAGATGGGATACCCTTCCGCCATCAGAATCCGAAGCTCGTCGCAGCAGGCGCGTTTTTCCTCCCGGGAAAGCGCGAGCCCGGCCGTGTCCGGATAGGGGGTATGGAAGTTGAAGGAAACAGCCCGCACCGTGTTCTGTTCCCGCGCCGTCTCGCAGACCGCCCGGATAGAACCCTTGTTGATCCGATTGATCGCCATATAAAAGCAAAGGTTGTCGGAGGATGCGCGGGTGACATTTTCCAAAATCGTCCGGTAGGTATCCCCACGGATTGCATTGTGACGGGCCTCATCTCCATCCAGACTCAAAAGAATCAGATCGGCTTCCGGCAGATCGAGCAGGTAAGTGCCGTTGGTCACGACGTTGACAATCAGAAAGCCGATTTTCTTTGCCTCGGTTACCAGATCGCGCAGCGTCCTGCCGGAATCCTCCCAGAGAAAGGTTTCTCCGCCGCAGAAGAAGAGGATCCGGATTCCCTGGCGGTAGAGCAGGAGCATCTCCTCACGAATCGCAGAGTAAGGATAGATCACTGAAGTCAGATTGTTGACCGAGCAATGCATGCAATGAAGGTTGCAGCGGTCGGTCAGAATAATGGTGCCTAAGATTGCTTTTTTGCGCCGGAACAAAATCGTGCTGATTCCGAACCAGCCCAGCCGGATCAAGGTGGATGGTTTCATCGTTTTTCACCAGATTTCCTCGGATGATGCACCCATTGTAACACAAAGGCGCGGAGGCCTCAAGCCTCCGCGCCTTTGTGCGGGATCGGCATGTTTTGTCCGCGCGCGAATAGGTATATTGAGAAAGGGGGAGACAGGATGCTCGAACGAATCGCGTCGGCTTTCTGGGGACCGTTTACCCTGCTGATCCTGCTGGGGCTCGGCGGATATCTGACGCTTCAGACACGATTTTTTTCGATCCGCTGCCTGCCTGAGGCCCTGCGGCAGATGTGCCGGGGAGAAACGCGGAGGGGTGGGGGGAGACCTTCGGCGTGGATGGCCATGAGCACCGCGCTGGGGGCGACGATGGGGACGGGGAATATTGTCGGAGTCGCGACTGCAATGGTGGCCGGCGGACCGGGAGCCATCCTTTGGATGCAGATTGCGGCGCTGGCCGGAATGATGATTAAGTTTTCAGAAGTTGCATTGGCGGTTGAATACCGCAGACTTGGCCCCGGCCCAATGGGCTATCTTAAGCTGGTTTCTCGTTCTGGAAAGGCGAAAGCCTTGCCTGCTGCTTTTGCAGTCTGCTGCCTGTCATCCGCCGTCGGAATGGGGAATATGACACAATCGAACGCGGCGTCGCAGGCGCTTTCCTCCCTGTCGGTTCCGCCGGTCTGCTGTGCCGTGTTTTTTGGCATTTTCACATTCGTGGCCACCGGACGGGGCGTTGGCGGGGTTATGCGCCTTTCCGCCTGGATTGTGCCGGTTATTACGGTGGGGTACCTTGCTCTGGCCGGGGCCGCGGTTTGGCAGGAACGGGCCGCCCTGCCGCTTGCCCTGCGCGCCGTCGGAGAGGGAGCGTTCGGCCTGCGGGCGGCGGCGGGCGGCGCGGCGGGATATGGCGTCCGTTCGGCTGTGCGCTACGGCCTGTCGCGGGGAATCTTTTCGAACGAAGCGGGGATGGGCTCGAGCCCGATTGCCCATGCGGAGGCCGGCGGAAAAGGCCCGGTAGAGCAGGGAATGTGGGGTATCCTCGAGGTGCTGATCGACACCAGCCTCAGCTGCACCCTCACAGCCCTGGTTCTGCTGACTGCGGGAGGCGGAGCCTTCTGGCGGGAGAGCGGCCTCGACGGCGCCGCTCTGGCCACTGCCTGCTTTTCCGCCGCGCTGGATTCCCGCTGCGGGCCGGCGGTGTCCCTTTTCATCGCCTTGTTCGGAATCACTTCCGTATGCGGGTGGTATGCCTACGGCAGGCGCGCGCTGGAATTTCTCTGCCCGCATTGCCGGGCGGCCATGGGCGCTTATCGCCTGCTTTACGCGGCGGGCGCGGCATTGGGCGCGGTATGGGGCTCCCGGGAAATCTGGCTGCTCTGCGACTTCTTTACCGGCACAATGCTGCTGCTGAACCTGCCGGGGCTGATTGTCCTCGCGCCGCGGGTCTGCCGGATGGTGCGCACATGGGAGGAGCGGCGTCACCGGCGGTAGAGCCTGACTTTTCCGGTATTGTTGAGGCAGTGCAGCGGAAGGGTGATCACCGGCGGTAGGGCCTGACTTTTCCGGTATTGTTGAGGCAGTGCGGCAGAAGGGTGATCACCGGCGGTAGGGCCTGACTTTTCCGGTATTGTTGAGGCAGTGCGGCAGAAGGGCGGTCACCGGCGGTAGGGCCTGACTTTTCCGGTATTGTTGAGGCAGTACAGCGGAAGAGAGATCACTGGCGGTAGAGCCTGACCTTTCCGGTATTGTTGAGGCAGTGCAGCGGAAGAGAGATCACCGGCGGTAGAGCCTGACTTTTCCGGTATTGTTGAGGTAGCGCAGCAGAAGGGCGATCACCGGTGCGAGCAGCATCCCGAGAAGGCCGAAAATCCGGAGCCCGAGGAACATCGCGGCGAGGGTGGCGGCGGGATGCAGGCCGAGCTGTTCTCCCACCACGCGGGGCTCGATGATATTGCGCATTACGGCCACTACGCCGTAAAGGATCAGCAGGCCTGCGCCGAGGGTCGGACGGTTGGAGAGAAGGGAAACAATCCCCCAAGGGACGAGAAAAGCGCCCGAACCAACCAGCGGAAGCATGTCGCACAGGGCGATGACCGCCGCGAATTTCCAGAAGCCCTCGACCCGCAGCGCCCACAGTCCCACCGACAGCTCGGCAAAGGTAATCAGCATGATGATGCTGTAAGCTTTGATAATTTTCGACACGCAGGAAACAAGAAAATCCTTGATGTCGAACATCAGGGGGCGGACAGAGCGGGGAAGCTGCCGCAGCAGAAATTTCGTGACCCCGTCGTAATCCGCCGCGATGGCGAAAGAGGAGACGATCATAAAAACAAAACCGATCAGGAAGAGCGGCATCTGTCGGAGAAAGCCCGTCACCATTCCGAGCAGCGAGGCGGACAGGGAGGCTGCCATTTCCTGCAAGGAATTGGAAAGCAGTGCAAAAAGCTCACTGACTGAGAGGGCGGTCTCCGGAGCAAGGGCCCGCAGCAGCGCCAGCAGGCGTGAAAGGATCTGTTCAGCCATCGGCAGGAGCATTTCGGCCACATAGCCGGGCAGCGCTTCGGCCCAGTCGACCAGCTTGCCGGCAAGCAGCACAAAGACAGCCCAAAACAGAAACACAATGGTCAGATAAAAAGCAATGCCGACGCAGGCGACCGCCGCCTTGCCGCGCACCCGCATTACCCGGGAAATCTGCCGGAACAGATAGGCGAGAGCAAGCCCAAACAAAAACGGCCAGAACCATGGCAGCATAAAGCGAAGCACCAGCATGGCAATGACCGAAACAGTGAAAAAGTAAGCGGCGTTCATGAGAAAATCGAGGCGTTTTTGATTCACGCGGCGTCCCTCCGTTCTATCCTATGGATAGTATACGGGGAAGCGCCGCGTCTATTCGTCTTGTTCAGCGCGCGCGATAGTACCCGCCTTCACAAAGCAGGGAAAGACAATGATTGATCTCCTCGTCAGTAAAAAGAGAAGCATATTTCGTCTTTACCGCCGTTGCTTCGAGCGAGAGATCGAGCCGGCCGGCCTGCTGAAGGACGGAAAATCCCTCCGATGCCGTTTTTCGGCGAAACAGGGCCTTCGCTGCGCCGAGTCCGCCGTACCGTGAAACAGTTTGCGTCAAACGTGCAAAACGACAGCCGCACTCGGACTCGGCTTTTCTTCCGTTTTGCAGCAGTTCCTGTTCAAACTGCTGTTCCAGCTCGCTTTGTTTCATAATCTTCCCCCTATTTATCATCGTTGATCCGTTTTTCATTATAACCGTTTTTGATTTGATCTGCAAAGCCCTTTCGGGAAGGCCGCCCGTCCTGTCAGGCTGCGGCTCGGACAGAAGAATTTCATTTAGCGAGGGGAATTTCTCGAGAAAGTCAAAAAAAGTACTTGCATTTGGGTAAATTTGATGATATAGTGTGTCTTAACCGAAAACAATCGTTTTCTCACAGCGGAAAATCAGTGAAAATCGTCAGGGAAAAGAATGAAGCGATGTGGGAGGCTGCCCCGTGCCCATATTCGGAACAGAGGAAAGGATGGTCAATCAAAATGTGGAATCCACCCAAATATTTGGTCGTTGAAACCGCAGTGCTGCCCGAGGTGTTCTCCAAGGTGATCTATGCCAAGGAACTGCTGGAAAATGGAGAAACCCATAATATTTCGCATGCGGCCAAGATGGCGGGCATTTCCAGAAGCGCGATCTATAAGTATCGGGATTCCGTTTTTCCCTATGTGCGGGAAATGTCCGGAAAGGTCGTCAGCATTTATGTCCTGCTGCGCGACAGGCCCGGTATGCTTTCCGGATTGATCGCCGAGCTTTACCGCAACGGGGTCAACATCCTGACGATCAACCAGAACATTCCGGTGGATGGGCTGGCGGCCGTCTCGATTTCAATTTCGCTCGACGCAACCTCCACCAGCGATATGGAACTGGTCAACGCGCTGAAGAAGCTCGAGGGAGTTGTCGAAGCCCGGCGGTTGGCGGGGCACTGACAGGATAGAAATTACCGCATTGCGGAGAAAAGAGGAAATCAGTATGGATACAAAGATTGCAATCATCGGCTTTGGAACGGTAGGTTCCGGCGTTGCGGAGGTCTTTTACAAAAACCGTCCGGCAATCGAGCGCAAGGCGGGCGCCCGGCTCGACATCAAGTACATCGTGGATATTAAGAGTCTGGAAGGCACCCCTTATGCCGAGAAGTGGACGAAGGATTTCCAGCAGGTTGTCGATGACCCCGAGGTCGGGGTCGTGGTCGAAACAATCGGAGGCGTTATGCCTGCCTATGATTTTTCCAAGCGTGCGCTGCGCGCCGGAAAGCACGTCGTCACTTCCAACAAAGAGCTGGTCGCCACCCACGGCGCGGAGCTTCTGCGCATCGCGGAGGAGCATAACGTCAACTATCTGTTCGAAGCGAGTGTCGGAGGCGGAATCCCGCTGATTCATCCTCTTTACCAGTGCCTCGGCGCGGGGGATATCACCGAGGTCGCAGGCATCCTCAACGGCACCACCAATTTTATCATGACCCGTATGTTCGAGGACCAGATGTCCTTCGAGGAAGCGCTCAAGCTGGCGCAGAAGAACGGCTATGCCGAAGCGAATCCGGCGGCCGACGTCGAGGGCAAGGACGCCTGCCGCAAGATCTGCATCCTTTCTTCGATTGTTTATGGCAAGCATGTCTATCCTGACGAGGTACATACCGAGGGAATCACCAAGATCACGCTGAACGATGTACAGGCCGCTTCCGCCGCCGGATATGCAGTCCGTTTGATCGGCAGGGTCAAAAAGGAAAAGTCCGGTCTGATTGCGATGGTTTCTCCGGCGTTGGTTGCCAAATCAAGCCAGCTGGGCAATGTCTCAGACGTTTTTAATGCGGTTTTGGTGCGCGGCTCCGATCTCGGGGATGTTCTCTTTTATGGGCGCGGCGCGGGCAAATCTCCGACCGCCTCAGCGGTCCTCTCCGATGTGGTTGACGCGGTGCGCGAGGGGGGACACATTCCCACCCTTGGCTGGGAAGATGCCAACCATGACACCATCGGGGATTACCTTGATGATGTAACAGGCGTGATGGTCCGTGTGCCCGCCAGAGACGCAAAGGCCGCCGGTGAGCTTTTCGGCGCGAAACGGATGGTCAGTCCCGCTCCGGAAGGCGAGGCCGCTTTCCTGACCGGAATGCTCTCCGGGCGCATGGTGCAGGAGCTCTGTGCGAAGGCCGGGAAAGCGGGGATTGAGGTTCTTTCCGCTCTGCGCGTCCTCGACTATTAAGGGGGAACTCCTTTGATTACCGTCAAAATTCCGGCCACTTCCGCAAACGTCGGCGCGGGCTTTGATTCACTGGGCCTTGCGGTGACTCTCTATAACCAGATTCACCTTGAGCTGGCTGAGAAGACCGAAATCATATCGCTCGACCACGTTGAGATTCCCTGTGACGAGACAAATCTTGTCTATACAACGATGTGCTCTCTCTTTGAGCTCTGCGGGCAGAAGATGCCCCCTCTGCGGATTGGTCAGGTCAATCATATCCCGCTTTCGCGCGGACTCGGGAGCAGCTCGGCCTGCATCATCGGGGGGCTGCTGGCCGCCAACCACATCATGGGCTTTCCGTTCTCGCGTCAGGAAATGATCAATCTTGCCGCCTCAATTGAAGGGCACCCTGACAACACAACCCCCGCGCTGCTCGGCGGGTTCGTGTCCTCGGTATTTGACGGAAAGGAAGTTCATTATGTCCGGCAGGAACTGCATGTCGGCATCCGCTTCGCGGCCCTGATTCCCAATTTTGAGCTGCGCACCTCGCTGGCGAGAAGCGTGCTCCCCAAGCGAATCAGCCATAAGGATGCGGTTTATAATCTTTCCCGCGCGGCGTTGATGAGCGCCTCGCTTTCGACCGGCAGCTACCATAACCTGCGGGTCGCCGCCGCCGACCGTCTGCATCAGGATTACCGCCTGCCGCTCATCGAGGGCGGTGCGCGTGCGATGGCGCTGATGGAGGAAGAGGGTGCCTATTGCTCCTATATCAGCGGCGCGGGTTCAACGTTGATGGCGATGGTTCCCGGCGCCGATCTATCCTTTGAACAGCGCGTCTGGCCCCGTCTCTGTGAAGAAGGCTTCGGCGCATGGCGGCTGATGATGCTGGAGGCGGACAACACCGGCGCCATCTGCGTCGAGAGCATTCCGCTGCATTAACTGAATTGATGGGAAGCGGGCGCAGACCCAATCGCCTGAAGCCCCTTCGACAATAAGGAGGAAAACAACTTGGATCTGATTGTACAGAAATTTGGCGGCACCTCGGTGGCCAATGCCGAGCGGGTGGAGCATGTCGCCGACCTCATTACCCGTACCTACGGCAAGGGGAATAATGTCCTTGCCGTTGTATCGGCGCAGGGAAAGTTCACCGATGTGCTGGTCGATAAGGCGAACGAGATTAACCCCAAAGGCTCCCGTCGTGAAATGGACGTTCTGCTCTCGGCCGGTGAGCAGATTTCGATTGCGCTGCTGGCTCTGGCAATTGAGAAAAGGGGATATCCGGTCAAATCGATGCTTGGCTGGCAGGCGGGTTTTGTGACCGACTCCAACCACTCGAACGCGCGGATTCGCCGGATTAACACCGAAAGAGTTCAGAATGAGCTGGCCAAGCGCACGATTATCATCGTTGCAGGTTTTCAGGGACTTGACCGCTATGATGACATGACAACCCTCGGGCGCGGTGGCTCGGACACCAGTGCGGTCGCTCTCGCGGCTGCCCTGAACGCGAAGAAATGCCAGATTTATACCGATGTTGACGGAGTTTACACTGCTGATCCGCGGATTGTCAAAGGTGCGAAAAAGCTCGACTCGATCAGCTACGACGAAATGCTGGAGCTGGCAACCCTCGGCGCACAGGTATTGCACAACCGGTCGGTTGAGATGGCAAAACGCTACAATGTCGATCTGGAGGTCCTCTCGAGTCTGGAAGACAGGCCCGGGACCATCATTAAGGAGGAAGCAAACGTGGAAAAGATGATTATCAGCGGTGTCGCCAAGGACACCAATGTTGCGAGAATTTCTCTGCTCGAGCTTAAGGACCAGCCCGGCATGGCTTTCAGAATCTTCTCTCTGCTCGCCAAGGAAAAAATTAACGTCGATATCATTCTTCAGTCGGTCGGACGCGACGGCACCAAGGATATCACCTTTACTGTCGCTAAGGAAAACGCAGATCATGCCGTCGAAATCCTCAGCAAGAGCAAGGAGCAGATCGGCTGCAAGGCGGTCCTCTGCGACAAGGAGGTCGCCAAGGTTTCCATCGTCGGCGCGGGCATGGAGTCAAATCCCGGCGTGGCCTGCAAGCTCTTTGACGCACTGGCACAAGCCAATATCAACATCGATATGGTTTCGACCAGCGAGATTAAAATTTCGGTGCTGATTCACATCGATGATGCCCAGCGCGCCGTGGCTGCAATTCACGACAAGTTTTATAACGATTGATGTAGGGAACTTTCCCTGTGTAAAAGGCCGTGCCTGAAATAGGCGCGGCCTTTTCCTATCGCTTTAGCGAAGGAGAAGAGTCTAAGCGAAAAAATAAAAAAGCTCTTTCAAGAGCGGCGGGCTGAACAGATCCAGCAAAAACGGACAATAGACAAAAAGCCCCCTGATGTAGGAAAATATTCAGTTTTAAGCGGCGCCACTCCTGTTTTTGTCTGGATGCGCTCATGATTATAAAAACAGATATCAGCATCGATCATTTCATCCGCCTCCCGAAAAGAACCGGGTTTATGTCTG